>ENA-ORSC01000515-ORSC01000515.1-human-gut-metagenome-genome-assembly--contig:-NODE-515-length-30494-cov-5.173232_pt1 | contig 30494 bp, 28 predicted proteins | sample MGYA00242178_ERZ509140 | MGnify/ENA primary metagenome ERZ509140 (study PRJEB26280, sample SAMEA2338681) | human gut metagenome | biome: human gut; feature: human-associated habitat; material: faeces... | reverse complement strand
TTTGCTTTGCTTTGCTTTGCTTAACAAAATTACAGTATTTTTATTCATATTTTTACAATCCATTATTTATTTATGTATAAAATATAACATAGATTAAAAAATATGTCAAGCGTTTAATTTAAAAAATTATAATTTTTCATCTTTTATAAGATTATTTAAAAGATTATTAAATTGGTCTCTAGCGTAAACTATAATTCTATCGTTATGGAAAACATAACTTCTTGCGCTATTGCTTAATTCGTTGGGAACTATCAATATTCCGTTTTTAGCGTCAACTTCATTAATGAGCATAAAAAAATCTCTAACCATTAACTCTCCTATAGAAGTTTTTCTCCATCGTTTAAATGATATTAAAGTTAACTCTCTCTTACTGCCTTTAATATTGTAGGCTAAAAAATTAAGTTCGTCTTTATTAGTATCGTTAAATTTATCTTCATATTCTTGCGCTATAATATAAGATAGTTTTGTAGTTATTATATTTTTGCAAAGTTTTTTAAATTCGTTAATATCTAAATCGTATATTTTATCCACTTTTTTTGTAATGTTTATCGCACTACGAGATTCGTTTGAATCGACTGCATTTTTCAAATCTTCTAATATTCTTCCGTCTATATTAACCGTTTTTTCTATTTGTATTAAATTTGATATATAAGACAAATCTAAAAAAGATTGCTCCCACATATTAATTGAATTTTCCCAAGTTTCTATATTTTCTTTATCTATATATTTTTCATAATTATCGTTTATATATTTATTATTGTTTGAATTTTTTAAATTTCTTAAAAGCGATAATTGATAGTTTGCTTTATTAATTTGATACAAATATTTTAATATCGTATTTATATTATAAATATTAAATTTAGTTTCATTAAAAGATTCAATAGTTTCAAAATATTTTATTGAAAGTTCCATTTCTCTTAAAAAATAAGAATAAAAAGAATAATCCAAAATTAAATCGGCATAATTAATATTAACGCCTTTCGATAAATATAAATCGTATAAACTATCGTAAATTCTTTTAAATCTTTCATTATCGCCAAGTTTATAAAGAATAAATAAATATGTTTTATTAATATAAAATCTAAAATCATCGCTTATATTTTTTTCTATTGAAAGTTTTTCTATAAAATATTTTGCAATATTAAGTTTATCTGAAATTATATACATAGATATTAAACTTTTTTCAATATTATAAATTTCGTCTAAATCTCTATTTGAATACTTTAATATTCTTTTATAAAATTCTTCTAAAAACATTATCGATTTATTATAATCTTTAATATTAAAAAAACAAAAAGCGGCGACTTTAAGACTTTCTAATTCAAATTCATTTTTTGAAAGCAAAGCTTTATTGAAATAATTTGAAGCGACTAAATTATAACCGTTTTCTCCCAATATAGTTCCAATTTTTATAATATAAAAAATATTACCTGGTTCTAATTTAATTATTTTGGAAGAATATATAAAACTTTTTTCTTTTTCGTTTAATTTATCGTATTTATCTTCGAGTCTTTTGCATATTTGAAGTTCTTCAAAATCTCTTAAATATCCAACTTCAACAAGTCTTTCGTATATATCTAAAGCGGATTCATAATCTCCCGCTTCATCTTCAAGCAAAGCGAGTTGATGCATAGAATTATAATCTTTAAAATTATCGGTTAAATTTTTCTTTAATTCCTCTATTTTCTTTAAAGTGTTTCTTTTTATTTTTACTTTATTTTTATCTCTGAAAAGTATTTTCATTGCAAGTAAGATAACAAGCAAAAAGCATATAAAAGCTACGGAATAAAGATAGAAATTATACATTGATAATCCTTAAAATATCCATTTCAATTAAAAAAAATATGTTTTTATTATTTTTATCTCTTAAATAATATTATCGGTATTTTTATTAATTTTAATAGTTAATTATAAAACTTTAATAAAAATCTAAAAACCCTTGCATAACTTTAAAATTTTGATATACTATAATTTTCTATTATCTTTAGGAGAAAATATGCTAAAAAAATTTATTTCAAATATAATTAAAAAATCGCTTGATAATTATTTAAAAAATTTAAATATAAATATTGAAAATAATAATATAGAAATCGGTTATTCGGCTGACGATAAATTCGGCGATTATGCAAGCCCTATAGGAATGAGACTTGCAAAAATATTAAAAAAAAATCCAATGGAAATTGCAGAAGGAATTATAAACAATATAGAAAATAATAAATATTTCGACAAAATCGAAGTTGCAAAACCAGGTTTTATAAATATGACTTTGTCGAAAGAATTTATAAACGAAAAAATTAACGATTTATTGAAAGACGAAAATTACGGAAAAAATATTATTAACGAAAATGAAAAAAAGAAAATTTTAATAGAATATATAAGCGCAAATCCGACCGGTCCTCTTCATATCGGGCATGGAAGATGGGCGGCGATTGGAAGCGCGTTATCGAATATGCTTAAATTCGTAGGGCATGAAGTTTATCAAGAATTTTATGTTAATGATGCAGGCGAGCAGATAGCGAAATTAAATCAAAGCGTTCAAGCGGTTAAGGAAGGCAAAGAGATACCAGAAGACGGTTATCATGGCGATTATATAAAAGATATTGCAAAACAAAACGGAATTCCTAAAGATATAATTTTAGAAAGTCAGAAAAAACTTTTGAAAAGATTCGGCGTAGAAATGGATAACTATGCATTGGAATCAAAAATAAGAGAAAATGGAGAGCTTGAAAAAACGATTGATTTTTTGGATAAAGAAGGACTTTTATTTGAAGAAGATAACGCCGTTTGGTTTAGAAGCGTAAAATACGGAGACGATAAAGATAGAGTAATTAAAAAAAGCAGCGGATTATATACTTACTTTGCTCCCGATATTGCATATCATAAAAATAAAATCGACAGAGGTTATAAATATTTAATAGACATTTTGGGCGCTGACCATCATGGATATGTTCCGAGAATTACGGCGGCGGTTCGGGCGGTTTCGGGCGATACGGCGACTTTAAAAGTAATATTGGGACAAATGGTTAGATTATATAGAGGAAATGAGCTTATAAGAATGAGCAAGAGAACGGGAGATATGATAAGTTTGGAAGAGGTTATTGACGAGATTGGAGTAGATTCTACAAGATATTTTTTACTTATGCGTTCTTATTCGAGTTCGCTTGATTTTGATTTGGAACTTGCAAAAAAGAAAGATAACGATAATCCCGTTTATTATGTTCAATATGCTTACGCGAGAATTTGCAATATATTTTTCAAACTTGAAGAAAAAAAATTAAGTTACGATAAAAATAAATCTTTCGATATAAATAATATTTCAAACGAAAGCTCTTTAAAACTTGCAAAAATAATTTTAAGATTTAAAGACGAAATTTACGAATCTTCAAAATCTTTGGAAGTTTACGCTTTGCTTAATTATACTTACGAAATTGCAAGCGCATTGCATAAATTTTATTACGACAATATAGTTTTAGAAGAAAACGAATCGATTAGGCAAGAAAGATTAACTTTAGTAAAAGCGGTAAAAAAGATTTTAGGAATATGTTTCGATATTATAGGAATTTCTAAAGTGGAAAGAATGTGGTAATATTTTATTAATAAAAAATCCGCCTCATCGTATAAGACATAAATGCGCCTGACTATTTTGTCAGGTGGGCTACTCTGAAACATGACCTTGATTTCTCAAAACCGCAAGCGGCGAGCCTATCATTAATATTTCGCTCTGTATCCCTATAGCGTTAATTTATACTGGCGCAAAAATGTCGTCTATTCGCGTATGAGGCAGAATAATTAAACTATAAATTTAATTTTATTATTTGTCAATACTTTTAATAATTCATACTAAATGCTCTTATATATTATATTTTTGCCTTGAAAGTTTTTAAATAAAATAGTATATTATAATAATAAAGGAGTTTTTATGCCTAAACTTAAAGTAATGATAGCGGCTTCTGAAGCCGTTCCTTTTATAAAAGCGGGCGGACTTGCCGATGTTTCGGGTTCTCTGCCGATATATTTAAAAAAGTTTGGAGTAGAGGCTTTTGTCGTTATTCCAAAATATAGAGATATTGATTTTAAGGACTGTTATTTAGAAAATGTTCTTCCGACTATGTGCGTTCGTATGGGAAATGGCGAAGAATGGTGTTCTGTATTTAAAACGGTTTATAACGAAGTTGATTTTTATTTTATAGAACATCATAATTTTTTTAGTAGAGAAGGACTTTATCATGATAATGTTTTTAACGATTATCAAGATAACGCTTGGAGATTTGGATTTTTTTCAATGGCGGCTTTGCAATTATGCAGAGATTTAAAATTAGATATTGATATCGCTCATGTAAACGATTGGCAGACGGCGGCTATTCCCGCTTATATAAAAACTTGGCATTGGAGCAACGAGCTTGGACGAGCCGCAAGTTTGCTCACAATTCATAATGCAAATTATCAAGGAATTTATAATTCTTCAACTACTTATGATTATTTAGGTTTAGGTTGGAATAATTATAGCCCCGATACTTTTGAAGACCATGGAAATATTAATTTGCTTAAAGGCGGAATATTCTTTTCGGATGTCGTGACAACGGTTAGTCCGACTTACGCTAAAGAAATATCATCTCCTTACGGCGGACATGGAATGGCGCCTTATTTACAAAATAAAACTACAAGCTTTTTTGGAATTCTTAACGGAATAGACGAAAATGTTTGGAATCCCAAAAAAGATAAATTCTTATCCGCCAACTTTTCTGCGGAACATATGGCGGGTAAAAAAATATGCAAGAGAGAATTACAAAAAAAATTTTTACTTGAAGAAGACGATAAAGTTGCATTAATAGGAGCGATTGGCAGATTTGTGGACCAAAAAGGTTATCAATTTATAGCTTCGATAATAGATTATTTAATGAATAACATGAAAATGCAATTTGTAATATTAGGAACGGGAGATAAAGGACTTGAAAGTTTCTTTGGAGATTTGCCAAAAAGATATCCTGGACGAGTAGGTTCTTATATTGGCTATAATAATGAACTTTCGCATTTAATAGAAGCGGGAGCGGATATGTTTGTAATGCCTTCTTTATTTGAGCCTTGCGGACTTAATCAAATGTATTCTTTAAAATATGGAACTATTCCTATTGTTCATGCTACGGGCGGACTTGAAGATACGGTTGAAAATTATAATGAACAAACGGGCAAAGGCACGGGATTTAAATTTTATGACGCCACTTCTTCTGCATTATATAATACTATAGGTTGGGCAATAAGCGTTTATTATGATTATCCCGAAAGATTTAAAAAAATGCAATTAAGAGGAATGAAAATTGATAATTCTTGGGAAAAAAGCGCAAAAGAATATATTAAAGCTTATGAGCTTGCTATAGCGAATAAAAGAAATTATGACGATATGTGCAGTTTATAATCATAATTTCTATAATGATAATCTCTAGGAGAAAAAAGTCATGGAAAAAACAAATAATATTTTATATGTAATGGCTTATAAAAATTTTCAAGATGAAGAATATTTTGAAACGAAAAAAATATTTGAAAATAACGGATATAAAACAAAAATCTCTTCCTCAATAATCGGCGAAGGACAAGGCAAATTGGGAAGTTCCGTTAATATAGAGCTTTTATTTAGCGAAGTTGATACAGTAAATTTTGACGCTATAATATTTGTCGGCGGTTTAGGATGCATTACATTATGGGACGATTGGCGAGCGCAGGGACTTGCAAAATTATTTTTAGAAAATAAAAAAATTGTTGCGGGGATTGGAAGCGGAGTCGTTATAATGGCTAATGCGGGAATACTAAAAAATATTAAAGCCACTTGTTCAACGGCAGACGAATCTCATGTTCGTCATGGAGAAGCGGATATAGTCGTAGATAATGTGGTAATTTCTGGAAATATTATAACGGCGGAAGGTTCAAAGTCGGCTAAAGAATTTGCGAATACTTTGATTAATGTTTTGAAAAACAACAATTAATTATTTAAAAATCAAACTCCATAGGGTCAAATCCCGTTCTTTTATTATTATTCATAGAGTCTATTTTTTTAATATCTTCCTCTTCCAAACTAAAATCGAATATATCTATATTTTCTTCTATTCTTTCTTTTGTAATAGATTTTGGAATTACCACTATTTTATTTTCTATATTCCATCTTAATATTATTTGAGCTACCGTTTTATTATATTTTTCGGCTATACTTTCCAATGTTTTATTATCTATGAGTTTTCCTCTTGCAAGAGGCGACCAAGCTTCGATATTCATATTATGGCTTTTGCAAAACTCTATTAATTCTTTTCTGTTTAAGTTCGGATGCCTTTCTATTTGATTGATTACGGGAGCGATTACGCAATTAGCGAATATATCGTTTAAATGTTTTATTTCAAAATTGCTCACTCCGATTGCTCTCGCTTTTTTGATTTGATATATATTTTCTAAAGCTCGCCAAGTGTCTAAATATCTTTCTTTTTTCTGTCCTGGCCAATGAATTAAAAGCAAATCGACATAATCCATATTTAATTTTTTTAAACTCTCTTCAAAAGATTCTCTAGTAGATTTATATCCTTGATTTGTATTCCATATTTTAGTCGTTATAAAAACTTTCTCTCTATCGATTCCCGTTTTTCTTATAGCTTCTCCAAGCTCTCTTTCGTTATCGTAGAATTGAGCCGTGTCAAATTTTCTATATCCCGAATCTACAGCCCATTTTACGGCGTTATACAATTCTTTTTTATCGGTTATTTTATATATTCCAAGTCCTAAAATTGGCATTTCGATTCCATTGTTTAATTTTACATTTATCATTTTACATCTCCTTTTTCTATTTAAAATATCAAAATATTCGCCTTAATTGATAATATGATTGAAATTCATTACTATAAGTTTCAAAATATTGAAAATATTGTTTTAACAATGATATTCTTTCTTCCACTGTTATATTTATATTAGTTTTTAAATCATTTCCAAATTTCATATTATCATTCCAACCATCTAGATATGCTTTAGCGAGGTTATAATTTAAAGTATTCTTTTTGAAACCTGTTTTTTCTAATTGAATAGGAGACATAGTATTAGATATTCGTAAATATAGGTCTTCAAATCTTTCCAACCAAATATCGTTTCCATAGTGACCATCCATGCTATCGTTTGCTAAATTATCAGCTTGTTTAATAAAATAATTATTATAAGAATTATTAAGCCAACCATTATAATATGCTATTCGTATAGCATGCTCATATTCGGCAGTTTTAATTTTTATATATTCTTCTGTTGTCTTTGCTCCTATAAATATTAGACTAATACCTAATATTAATATTTTTCGTTTCATTTTTTACTCCATCGTTTTTATGTAAATTTAAAGCCCAATTTCAAGTATCTCTAAAACTTTATCGCCCGCGGGAACTTTTATCGTAACAGTATCGCCCACTTTTTTTGTTAATAATCCTTTTGCAATCGGAGTTATAATTGTTATTTGATTTTTTGAAATATCCGCTTCCATCTCACCGACTATTTTATATTCCAAAATTGCATCCGTGTTTTTATCTTTCACTTTTACTCTTTTTCCAAAAGTCACGGTATCTTTATCCAATTTTGAAGGGTCAATTATTTCACAGCTTGCTAAATCGCTTTCCAATTTCGATATTTGAGCTTGAAGTAACCCCTGTCTCTCTCTCGCCGCATGATATTCTGCGTTTTCTTTTAAGTCGCCTTTTTCTCTCGCTTCCGCTATTATCTCGGGTAAAGATTCAAATTCCGTTTTTAGTTCAGAAATTTTAACCTTTACATTATCGTATCCTTCTTTAGTTATAGGTTTTGCCATATAATTATCCTTATTTATTTTATTTAATTATAAACTATTAATTAACTTTTTCAACTTTAATTTTATATTTTATACTAATTTTTACTTGTAAGGTTATTAACTATATGATATAATTATAAAGTATAGTTTATTAAATTTTTATTTTTATTACTAAGGAATATTAAGTTATGGAAAAAATTAATATAATTAAAATAATGGAGTTATTGCCTCATAGATATCCTTTCTTGCTTGTCGATAGAGTGGAAAGCGTTGAAGAAGGAAAAATACATGCAATAAAAAATGTAACTTTTAACGAGCCTCAATTTACGGGACATTTTCCCGAAAGCCCGATTATGCCAGGCGTTCTTATGGTTGAAGCTTTAGCTCAAGTTTCGGGTATTTATTGTTATACAAAAATATTGAAGCCAGAAGAATACGGAAAGAAATTTATGTTTTTTGCAAAAATAGACAATGTGAAATTTAAAAATCCCGTTATTCCAGGCGATATAATGGGTATGTTTGTAAATGTCGAAGCTTTCAGCAATAATTTATTAAAAACGCATGGAGAAGTTAAAGTAGAAGGCAATCTTGCATGCTCTGCGGATTTGGGATTATTTTTAGTAGATAAAGAAGCAATGAAAATAAATAAATAAAATTAGGAAAATAAATGGAAAAAGAAATTCATGAAACGGCGATAATATCTAAAAGCGCTAAAATATCCGAAGGAGTAAAAATAGGTCCTTACGCTGTTATTGAAGGAGAGGTTAATATTGGAGAAAATACTATAATCGGAGCGCATACCGTTATTAAAGAATATACGACTATAGGAAAAAATAATATAATTCATCCTCATGCGGTTTTAGGAGATTTGCCTCAAGATATAAGTTTTGATAGAAAAAAAATAACATTTCTTGAAATCGGAGATAATAACGAAATAAGAGAATTTGCAAACTTGCATAGAGCTAGCAAAGATAACGGAAAAACTATTATAAAAAATAATTGTTATATAATGGCAACGGGACATGTCGCTCATGATTGCGAGATAAACGATAATGTGATTATATGCAATGGTTCTTTAGTGGCGGGACATGTAAGAGTGGAAAAAGGAGCTTTTATTTCGGGCAATTGCGTTGTTCATCAATTTTGCGCTATAGGAGAATATGCAATGATAAGCGGAATGGCGGGAGTCGGCAGAGATATTCTTCCATACGCTTTAACTTCGCATGCGGGCGAGGCTATAGTATATAAATTAAATCTTGTAGGAATGAGAAGAGCGGGATTTACTTCGATTGAAATATCGCAGGCTGAAGAATCTTACAATATGTGGTATAATTGGAATAAAACTAAACAGGAATTTTTGGATAGATATTTAAACGATAATTCTTTAAATAAGATAGCTAAAAATATTGTGGAGTTTATATCAAAATCTAAAAGAGGAATAACTCCAAAAAAAACGGTATAATGAAAATATTTATAGCTACGGGAGAAGTATCGGGCGACATTCAAGGAGCGCTTTTAGCAAAAAAGATAAAAGAATTATCACCAAATACGATAATAGACGGTTTCGGCGGAGTTGAAATGCAAAACTCTGGAGTTAATATTCTCTCCGATATGTCCACTTTATCGACTATGGGAATATTTGAAAGCATAAATCCAAAATTTGCTTTTAAGAAATTGGACGCATTTAAAATATTAAAAATGTATCTTAAAAAAAATAAAATAGACATTATGGTTTTAGTCGACAATCAAGGCGCTAATTTGCTTCTTGCAAAATATTGTAAAAAAAATAATATTAAATATATTTATTATTTTCCGCCGCATGTTGGAATTTGGGGCGAATGGAACGCTAAAAGATTAATCTCGGCTAGAAAAATAATAACGCCTTTTAAATTCGATTACGAAGTATATAAAAAATATGGTTGCAATGTAGTTTATAGCGGGCATCCTTTTGCCGATTTGAATTATAATTTAGATATTCCAAAATTAAATTTGGAAGAAAAAGAATGGACGGTTGGAATATTATTCGGAAGCAGATATCAAGAAATAAAAAAATTATCTCCCGTATTTATAAAATCAATGAAAATGCTTAACGATATGCTTTCTTCAAATATTAGATTTGTAATACCGATTGCATATCCCGAATACAAAAAAATGATAGAAAAAATAATTGCAAATCATAAAGACTTATTAAAAAATATATCCTATACTTTTTTAGAAGGAGAGAGCAAGGATTTTGTATATAAATATTCTGACGCTTTAATAATGTCAAGCGGAACTGCAAGCTTAATATCCGCATGCTATGGAAAGCCTATGGTTATATGCTATAGAATTTCTTATATAACTTTTTTTCTTGGAAAAATACTTACAAATATAAAATATATCGGAATGCCGAATGTTATGCTAAACGAAGAAGCGGCTCCCGAATTATTACAAAGCGATTGCAATCCAAACGCCATAACAAGCCATATAATAAAATATTTAACCGATAAAGAATATTACAAAAAAGTAAGCGATAATTTAATTAGAGTTAGAGATATGCTTGGCGAAAAAAATGTTTTGGAAAGAGCGGCTAAAGAAATTATAAATTCGTAAATTCTTTATTTTTTAAAATAGATAAAAGAGAGTTTTAAATATGCTTGAAGTAAATTCTCAAAGTAATTTTGACGATATAAAAAAAGTCGTTTCAAAAATTGGCAAAGAAGTTATTGAATTCAATATTATTTGGCTTAATTTTATTACGAGAAAAAAAATAATATTTTTGATAAGCGAAATATTAAAAAAATACAATATAGAAAAATATAATGACGACATTGCATATATATTAATGGAACTTATTTCAAATGGAATAAAGGCAAGATATTTGCATATAATTACTATAAAATGTTTAAAAAATCTTTATCCTTCTTATAATCAAAAAATAGACAAAGAAGAATATTTTAACGACAATGAAATAATGATTCAATACTCCGATTTATTTAAAGAAGAAAAAAATAAAGAAAAATTAAAAAAATTAATGAAATTAGAAAAAAGTTTAATTAAAGACATGGACGAAAATAATAATATAAATATTTTAGAAGATGAAAGATATAAAGAATTATTATCTTTTAGAGAAAACGATAAAAATAAATTTATAATAAAATTGATTATAGAAATTAGAAAAAATAATATCGAATTTAGTATTATAAACGATTCGCCTTTAATAATGATAAATAAAACGAGAATAGATTCAAAAAGATTAACTTTTAAAGAATATTATAATAAAGGAATAACTGAAAACTTTTTTATGGAACAGTTGGATAACTCTGAAAGCGCGGGATTTGGTTTGGCTTTATGCGATTTGAGACTTTATAATAACGGATTAAATCCGCATGAACATTTAAAAATTTACGATGAAAATAATAAAACTTATTCAAAATTAATTTTACCAATAAAACAGACTTTTAATTATTCATTATCTCATAATAAATATTAAATTATAATTCTTGGGCAATCTCTTCTATTTTGAATATTTCTAAAATGTCGCCTTTTTTAATATCGTTGAAATTTTCTATTGAAGCGCCACATTCATATCCCGAAGCGACTTCTTTAACATCGTCTTTGATTCTTCTTAAACTTGATATTTTGCTTGTATATATTAAAACATCGTCACGCAAAACTCTAACGCCCGAATTTCTTTCTATTTTGCCCGAAGTGACATAACAACCCGCGATAGTTCCGACTTTAGGAATATGGAAAACATCTCTAACTTCAACGACTCCAATATCGACTTCTTTTTTGATTCTTTCGAGAGAGCCTTTCATAGCGTTTTGAATCGATTCTATAGCTTCGTAAATAATATCGTATCTTTCAATCGGTATAGATAATTTTTCGGATAATTCTTTTGCCTTTGCCGAAGGACGAACTCTATAAGCTATTATTATAGCGTTTGAAGCATGAGCTAAATTAACATCGCTTTCTGAAACCGCTCCCGATGCGCTATATATTGAAACAAAACGAATTTTATCGCTCTGTATTTTATTTAAAGCGTCTTTCAAAGCTTCCGCGCTTCCTTGAACATCCGCCTTGATTATCACTTTAAATTCTTTCATCGATTCTGAAGCGATTTTTTCGTATAGATTTTCTAAAGTGACTTTTACATTAGCTTTCAAAGCTTCCTGCTGTTTTAATTGCACTCTCTTATCGGCTATCGCTTTCGCTTCTTTTTCATCGAGCATAACATTAAAAGATTCGCCCGCTTCAGGAGTTTTTTCAAATCCCAAAACTTCAACAGGAGTAGAAGGCAAAGCTTCGTTTACTCTTTTGCCCAAATCATTAACCATAGCTCTAACTTTTCCAACCGAAAGCCCGCAAACAAAATAATCTCCAATTTTCAAAGTTCCATTCTGCACTAAAACAGTTCCGACAGGTCCGCGTCCTTGCTCTAATGACGCTTCCAAAACTATTCCTATTGCCTCTCTGTTAGGATTCGCTTTTAATTCAAGCATTTCCGCTTGCAAAATAATCGCTTCCAATAATTCTTTAATTCCCGTTTTATGTAAAGCGCTTACTCCTATATATTGAGTATCGCCTCCCCATTCTTCGGGCGTTAATCCATACTCCGATAACGCGGCTTTAACTTTATCCATACTAGCGTTTGGCAAATCCATTTTATTAACCGCTACTATAATAGGAACATTCGCTTCTTTTGCATGATTTAAAGCTTCTAAAGTTTGAGGCATAACTCCGTCATCGGATGCCACAACCAATATTACAATATCCGTGCTTTTCGCTCCTCTCGCTCTCATCATAGTAAAAGCTGCATGTCCTGGCGTGTCTATAAAAGCTATCTCTCCGCTAGGTATTTTTACTTTATAAGCGCCTATATTTTGAGTAATTCCTCCGCTCTCTTTTGCGGTTATATTGCTTTGCCTTATAGCGTCCAAAAGCGAAGTTTTTCCATGGTCAACATGTCCCATTATCGTGACTACAGGAGGACGAGGTTTTAAATCTTCTTCTCTGTCTTCTTTTACTTCAATAGTCGCTTCTTCTTGCAATGATATTACATTAACTTTACAACCAAAATCGTCCGCTATAATCGTTGCAGTGTCGGAATCTATTATATCGTTTACTCTTGCCATTGTTCCCATAGCCATTAATTTTGATATAATATCGGAAGCTCTTAAATTCATTTTCTTCGCCAAATCGCCAACGGTAATAGTTTCCATTATATTAATTTCTTTTTCAACGCTTGCAAGTCTCTGTTCCTGCTGTCTTTTTTTAGCTTGCAATTTATTGAATATTTTATTTTCTTGTCTTAATGCGGCTTCGGCTTTAGCGTCTTTTATAAAATTCTTTTTATCATAATCTCTTTTTTTAGAATCTCTTCTTCCGCCGCCTTTTTGATATGAATTATCTTCTGTTGAAGTCGGAGCTTGAGCGGATTCTTTATTTGAATGTTTGCCAAAATGTTTATTGTCTTCACCGAAAGATGATTTTTGTTTATTTTCTTTATGCTCTCTATTATGAGAGTAATTTTTTTCTTTAACTCTTTCTCTAAAATTTTCTTTAAAACCTTCTTTATTTTTTTTATTGATTTCAGTTTTATTATTTTCAGATTTTTTAGTATCTTCGACTTTATCGGTTTTTTCAGTTTTGATTATTATTTTTTTCTTTACGACTTTTTTTACTTTCTTTTTTACCGCAGTAGCTTGAGTATCTTCGGTATTTTTTGTAGCCTTGCTTGAACTACTGGCTTTGGATTTAATGATAACTTTTTTGGGTTTATCGACTGTAATATTTTCTTTTTCTTTATCGCTTTTTTTAGGCATATAATCCTTTCCAGTAATTTTTAATTAAATTAATTTCCCCTTGGCAATAAATTAGTTTGTTGTCCTTGTTGTAAAGGAGAAAATTCGCCCAATATCGAATTATTTCTTTCTATAATGGCTTTATCTTTTAAGTCGGTTATATCTCTTTGAACCAATTGCTCGGAGTATGCGACTTTATATAATTGATTAATTGAAGGCATAGTTTGAGTATTATATTCCGTTATTCCATACATTTGAGATAACTGTTCTTTTGCCTGCTCGAAAAACGCTTTTGCCTGTTCTGTGGTAGGGTCTGGAATATTTTTGCTCGCCTCTAATATAAGTTTTTGCAAATAATATTGAGCTTTAAGAGTTCTTATAGCTGCATTCATTATAGATTTTGCTTCTTCGGTTTCAAAAAATTTATCCTCTTCCGCTTTCTTTAATAAAAGAACATCTCTAATTAAAACTTCAGAATAATATTGTTTTGTGGCATTATCGTTTTTAGCCAAAGAAATTTGCTCGTCATTAGCGCCTTGATATTTCATTGAAGCCGTTAAATCGCTATCGAAAATACTTTTATTTATCGTAAGATTGTCGATTTTTACAACCCAATCTCCCTCGCCTCCCGATAAATAATTAATGGAATCTAAAGACGCCGTAGAACCGCTTTTATTATTTGAACATGATAAAACCATAGCCAAACTTATAAATAACATTGTAATTTTTTTTAAATACATAAATTTTCTCCTTCTTAAAAAAAATAAAATAAAAAATAATTTAATGATTTTATAGTTTACCATAATATAGATATTTCTGCAAGTAAAAATTAATAAAAATTTATTATTTTTTACGAGCAAAATTTTACAAAAAACTTTTTATTTTTTTAGTATAAAAAACAAAAATTTAAAAATGTTTTAATATTATAATCAATAATTATTTATTCAAAACTTTGTATAAAAACTCTTTAGTTCTGTTATGTTTAGGATTATTAAAAAACTCTTCGGGTTTTTCGTCTTCAAGTATCTTGCCATCTTTCATAAATAATATTCTTGTAGCCACATTTTTTGCAAATCCCATTTCATGAGTTACTATAAGCATAGTCATTCCTTCTCTTGCAAGCTCAATCATAACATCCAAAACTTCCTTTATCATTTCAGGGTCAAGCGCCGAAGTAGGTTCGTCAAAAAGCATAACTTCAGGCTCCATTGCCAAAGCCCGCGCAATCGCTATTCTCTGTTTCTGTCCGCCAGAAAGTTGATTTGGAAAAGCGTATTTTTTATCTAAAAGTCCGACTTTGCTTAAAAGTTTATCCGCCTTTTTTTCGGCTAATTCCAAAGAATAATTTTTAATTTTTATAGGAGCTAATGTGATATTTTTTATAACATTTTTATGAGGAAATAAATTAAAATGCTGAAAAACCATTCCGACTTTTTCTCTTATTTTATTTATATTCGTTTCTTTGCTTAAAATATTCTCTCCGTCAATAAATATTTTTCCTTCGGAAGGCTCTTCAAGTCTGTTTATGCATCTTAAAAAAGTAGATTTTCCGCTTCCAGAAGGTCCGATTATCGCTATTATCTCGCCTTTTTCTACATTAATATCAATTCCGTTTAATACTTCAAGTTTGCCGAATCTTTTGTGTAAATTTTCTATTTTAATCACTTTCCTTTAATCCTTTTTCTATATTTCGCATAAACAGTGCAAAGATAGAAGTCAATATTAAATATATTATTCCAACCGCAATCAAAGGCTCTACTCCTCTATAAGTTTGACTTGTTATAATATTCGCCGAACGAAGCAAATCTATTCCTCCGATAAATCCTACAATAGAAGTTTCTTTAAGCAAAGTTATAAACTCGCTAACTAAAGCGGGAAGTATTTTTTTTATAGCTTGCGGAATTATAATTTCTTTCATTGATAAACCGTAATTCATTCCCAAAGCGCGAGCGGCTTCCATCTGTCCTTTATCGAGTCCTTCAATTCCAGCTCTTATTATTTCTGCTACATAAGCGGATGAGTTTATGCCGAATGCAATTCCCGAAATTAATAATATTGGAGTATTTCTTAAAGAACCGATAAAAATTACATTTGCCCAAATCATTAACTGAACTACCGCGGGAGTTCCTCTTATAAGATTGACAAATCCAAAAGCCAATTTTGAAATAGGATTAAAATTTTCGTATCCTTTTATATTTTTTAACGGATAGAAATGCGAAAGTTCCATAAGCGCTATAAATATTCCAAGCGCAATTCCAAGCAATGCGGCAAAAGCTGTAGTTCCAATGGAAAATAGAAGCCCCTTAATCATATACATATATCTGCCGTTAGTAAAAAATATATCTTTAAGAAGCCCTAAATATTCCATTTAATTTTCCGTTGTATAATTTTTTATAATTAAAATTTTAAGATAAAAACTTTTTACAAATTAAAATATTTTTATTTAAAATATTTATTTAATAAAGCGTCATAAGTTCCGTTTTCTTTGAGAGTTGCTAAAGCTTTATTAATATCGTTCAAAAGTTGAGTATCTTCTTTTCTAATAGCTATCGCATATTCTTCGCTTTGAGAATCCGTTTCAATTAATTTTAATTCTGGGTTTTGAGCGGAGTAATTTTTTGCTGGCTCATAATCCAAAACTACGGCTTGAACTTTTTTAGATTTCAAAGCCATAATAGCTTCCGAAGTAGCGTTATATCTTTGAACTTTAACATTTGCCATTTCAGATACGATTATATCGCCCGTATATCCTAAAACTACGCCAACCTCTTTTCCGATTAAATTGTCGAAATTATTTATTCCGTTTTCGTCTTTATTAACTACTATAGCCTGTTGCGATTTATAATAAGATTCGGAGAAATTAACGAATTTTTTTCTTTCTTCAGTTGCTGTCATTCCCGCTATTATTAAATCTATTTTTTTTGTTTGTAATGCGGGAAGCAATCCGTCAAAAGCCATATCCTCGACTTCAATATCTTTATTTATAAGTTTAGATATTTCGCCGATAAGTTCTATATCGAAACCTACAATATTTCCGCCCTCTCTATACTCGAAAGGCTCGAACTCTGCATTTGTTCCGACATACAATTTTTTATTTTCCTTTTCGCATCCAATAATTGCAATAAAAATTATTGCAGAAATCATAATTAATTTTAGAATACTATTCTTTAACATAAAATACTCCTCAAAATTTTCAATTTTTTATTTAAATAATTTTATATAATTATTAGAAAAAATCAAGTAAAAATTATAAAATAATTAATTTATTTACCTCTAAAAAGGATTAATCAAATTCTTATTTTTAATAAAATTAATCGGAGTTAAAATTATATAAGAAATTAAAAAATTGAATAAAGAGATAATACATGAAAATATTAAAAGCGAAGAATAAATATTTAAATTCTGATTTATAAATAATAATATATATTCGGGTATTTTAATATTAAATAATATTTTTATAATTAAAAGCAAAGTATTAAATATTAAAGATAAAGCAAATATAAAAAACATTCCTTTCCAAGCATGCGAAATGTCGGCGGGACTTAATTCCATATGCGAGGCAATAGAAATTGAAAGATAAATAAAAATCCAAAATCCGATATTCTTAAAAGATTGATTTGATAGAATATTTTTAATAATATTTTTAAATATATTCGCTATTGAAATAAATATATTTGAAATTCCGCTATAAATCATATTTAATATTCCAGCGGATTTATCATAATCGATATTAATCGAAAAAATATTTTCTTTAAGCTCGGGCGCTAATAATAAAAAAAGAAAATAAACTATTAAAGCGCCAATTATAATAGGTCCAACGCCAATAAAAAAATTTCCTATTTGTTGATACCAACTTCTTGAATCGTAGCTATGAAGAACATAACCTATAGTTTCCGATTTCGTGGTAAATAATTTTATATCGTTTATTTTATGATTAAATATAATGCAAAATAATGCATGAGATAATTCATGAATCGGAGTTCCAATCCAGCCCGTTATATAAAGTTCGGTTTTTGCGCCTAAAGTTTTTGCAAATATTCTTCTTGTCATTGAAGAGAGAACATATAAAATAAAACCGAAAATTATTATATTTCCAAATAATCTAAATAAATCTATTAAAGTTTTTGAGAAAATAATCGCTATAAAATAAATTATATCTTTAAAAGTTTGCATAAACATTTTTATTTTATCGGAATTAAAATAAATCATAATAATCGCAAAAAATTATATAAGATTTTTAATTTATAAATTATAGTAGAAATGCCGTCAGAAATTGTATGCATATCAAGATATTTAATTTTAAAAATTTAAAAAATATGTATGAAATGTAGTATTTACCCCCCCCCCCCGAATATGAAATTATTAAAAATTACTAATATTAACTAATAAATCGCCCTATAAGTAGTTGACATTTTATAATTAATTGTTATTCTAAAAATTAAATAACAAAAAAATAAACAAAAAGGAGAATAATATGTTTAAGAGAATCATATTATCTATTTCTGTAGCGGCGGTATTAATAATAGCTGCCCCTACAAAAGCTCAAGCGGCTTTTCCAGATGGAGACGCTGTTGGTGCAATGCTCATGGGAGGTTGGCCAGTTGGAGGAGCTATAGGAGTAACTGGACAATCTAGTAAAGTGCCAGTAATGTTCGGAGGAACGGTTCGATTCGGAGTTGGTCATTTCGGAGTAGGTTTTACTGCCGACTGGTGGGGTTTCAAACATAATTTTGGACCCGCTGGAGATTCTGACGCTTGGGTATATCTTGGACCTGGAGGAGCTTTTACAGTGGACTTCGGTAGCGGCGGATATTGGTTTTTAACGGCAGGTTTAAGGATGCCCGTAGGTTTCTCGTTTATCGTTAAGAAAAATTGGGAAATATTTATAGAAATTGCTCCGACTGTAAATGTTGTAGCCGTTGGAAATTCTGGATTTTATGTCTTTGGCGCGCGTATCGGCGATGGCGGAGGATTCTGGTTGCCTGGATTATTAGGCTTTGGAGGAGAATTCGGATTTAGGTATTGGTTCTAATTTTCATTTTTTTCTACTTGTTAATTAGAAAACTATAAAGAGTCTCGTTTTATAACGGGGCTTTTTTATAACAATTAAATATTATTTCAAATTGACAAATAACTTTTATTTTGATAAAATATAAATTAATCGCTTTAACATTTAATATTTTATTAATAATTATTTACTTACATTATGGAAAAAAATTATAAAGTAATAGCAAGAAAATATCGCCCTCAAACTTTTGAAGAGGTTATTGGACAAGAACATATAACAAAAACAATTTCAAAAAGCATAGCTCAAAAAAAAATAGCGCATGCTTATTTATTTTCAGGTCCGCATGGAGTAGGCAAAACTTCTCTTGCAAGAATAATTGCAAAAGCTTTAAATTGCGTTAATGGTCCGACAGATAAACCTTGCGGAGTATGTCCTTCATGTTCGCAAATAGAAAATGGAAATCCTCTCGATGTTATTGAAATTGACGGCGCAAGCAATAGAGGAATTGAAAATATAAGAACGATAATTGAAAATGTGAGAATATCGCCCGTTTCGGGAAAATATAAAATATATATTATTGACGAAGTTCATCAAATAACAAACGAAGCTTTTAACGCTTTATTAAAAACTTTAGAAGAGCCTCCGTCTCATGTGGTTTTTATATTAGCGACAACCGAAGCCGAAAGAGTTTTACCGACTATAAGAAGTCGATGTCAACAATATACTTTTAAGTCTTTGGGAATAAACGATTTAGAAAAAATTCTTAAAGTAATACTCGATAAAGAAAATATAGCTTATGAAGACGAAGCGATTTTTTTAATTTCAAAACAGGCTAGAGGTTCGGTTAGAGATAGCGAAACTATTTTAGAAAAAATGATTGCCTATACAACGGATAAAAAACTTATAAGCGCGTCAGATGTAATTGCGGTTATTGGCGGAAATAATTTTAGTTTTGTTAAAGAGTTTTTCGATATTATGATTTCGGGAGATAAAAAAAATTATTTTCTATTTATAAAAAAATTATTTGAAGAAACGGTTGATGCAAGAACTTTTATAAATAACTTAATCGAATATATGCGAATCGTCCTTATGATTAAAAGCGGAATTAACGATATAAAACTTCTTGAAATAACGGAAAACGAAAGAGACGATTTGAAAGTTTTTGCAAATCATTATAGCGACAATGAAATTGAAAAAATACTTGATTATATACTTTCTATTGAAGAGAGAATAAGAAACGCTGCAAATCCAAAAACAATATTTGAAATGCGCGGAATTATGCTTTTGAATACGGATAATTTAATAAGCCCGCTTGATATAGTTTCCTCTTCAAATATTTCAATAAGCGAAGATAATAATATTAATTTTGACAATATTAACGAAGAGAGAAATTTAAATAATTTTAATAATAGAATTGAAAATAAAACTCAATACGATTCTGCATTGAATCCAGACGACAAAAGAAGAATATTCTATAATAAAATACTTTCTTATATTGAAAGAGAAAGCCCAAGCATATATTCTTTACTCTCTCAAGGAAATCCTATCGAAAGTAGAGGAGCTACTTTAATAGTTTCGCTTCCAGATACGATATACGAGACGATTCAATCGGATAAAAGAATTCCCGATTTGATAGCGAATGCAATTCCAAAATTTACAAAAAATAAAGAAGTGGCGATTCAATTTCAAAAATCTTTAGAAGGCGATATAACGGATAAACTTAAAAATAGATTGCAAGCGACTCCCGTAGATTCTGAAAATTTATAATTAAGGAATTAATATTTATGCGGTTTAATAGATATAATCTAATCGAAGCTGTGAAAAATAACGATATCAATAAAATCAATTCTATATTGAAAAGCGGAAAGGCGGATATTAACTCCAAAGATAAATACTGCGAAACTGCTTTAATGATAGCTTCATATAAAGGAAATTTAGAAATAGTTAAACTTCTTGTTGATAATGGAGCGGATGTTAATATTAAAAGCGACATTGGAAATACCGCTTTAATGTTCGCTTCGGAATATGGGCAATTAGATATAGTTAAATATTTAGTGGAAAATGGGGCAGATATTAATATTAAAGATGATGATGGAGAAAGCGCTTTAATACATGCATTAGAAGATTCAACAAAAAAAGAAAAATCTTTAGAAATAGTCCAATATTTAATAGATAATGGAGCGGATATTAATACTACAAATAATTATTATGGTAAAACCGCATTAATGATAGCTTCAAGCGAAGGGCATTTAGAAATGGTTAAGCTATTAGTAGAAAATGGAGCGGATGTTAAAGCCAAAGATAAAGATAAGGATGGCTGGACTGCTTTAATGTGGGCTTCATGCAAAGGAGATTTAGAAATAGTCAAATTTTTAGTAGAGAGCGGAGCGGATGTTAATGCTAAAGATAAAGAGGGTTGGAGCGTCTTAATGGAGGCTTCATACGAAGGACATTTAAAAGTAATAAAATATTTGATAGAGAACGGAAAGGTTAATGTTAACTCTAAAGATGATGATGGTTGGACTGCTTTAATGAGAGCTTCATGGAGGGGTTATTCGGAAATAGTTAAATATTTAGTTAAAAATGGGGCGGATATTAATATTAAAAATAACGATGGGAAAACCGCTTTAGATTTAGCGGATAGTGAAGAGATAAAAGAAGTATTGAGAAAAACGGGAGCTAAATAATAATTTAATCTTTTATAAGAATTTGTTTTAATTTATAATTAAACATATAATATTTTTATATTTAATTTTAATCTTAAAAATTAGGAGATAAAAAATGACAATTCTAAAAGCAATAATTCTAATAACTATTATAATTTTAGCGGCGATAACATGTTCTGCAAATTCAAAAAAAGAAACATTCAAAAAAGAAACATTCAAAATAGAAGAAAACGGTAACGAATATATAATAAGCGCTGACAATATTAACGATGAATTTATTAAAGTGGAAATAACTGATGAGATATATGAATTCACGCCTTTAATGTTTGCCTCATATTCTGGCAACTATGAATTGGCTACATTTTCAATAAGAAATGGAGCCGATGTTAACGCCGAAGACAGTTTTGGATTTACTATTTTAATGTGGGCTTCAAGCGGAGGAAATTTAGAAATGGTTAAACTATTAGTAGAGAATGGAGCCGACATTGACGCAAAAGATTATGAAGGTTGTAGTTCTTTAATGTGGGCTTCACTTGAAGGGCATCTAGAAATAGTTAAATATTTAGTTAAAAATGGAGCGGATATTAATATTAAAAATGAAGATGGCAAGACGGCTTTAGATTGGGCGGCTACTGAAGAGATAAAAGAAGTATTAAGGAAAGCGGGATACAAATAAAATTTTATTAATTTGGATTGCCACGCCAATAAGTTGGCTTGCAATGACGAAAGTTTTATAAAGTATTTTTAAAATATTCTTCCAAAATATTATCTTCAATATTTATAGAAATTATTTTTTTACTGCTCTTTTCTCCTCTTATTATTTCAATATCTTTTTTCTTTAAATTAAGTTCTTTAGATAAAAATTCTATTATCGATTTATTCGCTTTGCCGTCAATAGCTTTTGCCATTATGCGAATATAATAATTTCCATTTTCTTTTTTGAAGCTGTTTGATTTTGCTCCAGCAGTTATTTTTATTTCTAAATTAATCATTTGTTTTTATATGGATTTTGATATATTATGCCATTAAAGTTTATACTATCTGGTAAACAAGATTTCTTTATATGGAATTCTTTAATTTGCTTTAATTTATAATTTTTATTCTTAATGTCTCTGTATTTATTAGATTTTGAACTTCCCAAAGGAAATAGGACGGTTATTTTTTTATCCGTATTATTTAATATATAATTTACTACAGGTATAAAATCAGTATCCGAACTAACCAATATTATTTTATGCAATTCTTTATTTGTAAGTATATCGCTTATAATTTTTATTGCTAAAGCGACATCGCTTTCTTTTTCTTCGTGCGAAATAAAATCATTATTATTACCGCATTTACAACATTTGTAAGATATATTTATTGTATAGCAAGTATTACATATAAATTTTAATTTCTTTTTTCCAAATTTTCCATCTACAATTTCAATGCCTCTGCTTTTTAGGGCTTCATAGTAGTTTTTATGCCTATTTTGTTTATTAATACGAAGATGCGTTGGAACTGCAGAAAAGAATGATACTTTTTCTAACTCTTCATATTCCTCATTTATAAAGAAACTAATTACATTTTTTATATCGAGCCATTTAAATTCATTAGAAAGATTATTATTTTTTATATATGCATTTAAACTATGATAAACATTAAATCCATCTATATAAGCAAAAACTTTTTCCATAATTCAAAATAAATTAATATATAAATAAAAAACCTGCAGCAGTGCTGCAGGAGGGCATAGAATAATTAAATTACCCTAGCTGGCCATATTTACAATATAACATATTTTATAAAAAATGTCAATTAACAATTTGTATATAAAAAATAGAATTTATAATTGCAAAACCTATTTAATTTTATTATTAAAATTAATTAATTTATTCAATCGATTATACTTTATATAATTATAATTTTATATATTAATATCTTACAGACAAAACATAAATATCTTTACTCTTACATTTCTGACATTTTACGCCTCTTACCTTAAAAATATTTGGATACATGCTTTTTCTTTTAAACATATCAAAAATATCAAAAATTGTGACTTCTCCCTTTCCGAAAAAATATTACTGCAATAATTAAATCCATATTGTGGCAGTCTCTGAACGACATTACTCATTTTTTTAATATTCTTAAAATCTTAATTATAAAACCGCTTTCAAAATCGAAAATTGATTAATCAAGCAGTTTTATTTTTAATTTTATTCTCCATTTGTAATAAACGGATTAGTAGTTATATTTTTATTATCTTCGTTATTTTTATTTGCAGAATTATCTTCAGACGAAATATTTTCTTCTTTATATTTATCCATAACGAATTTTATAAAATGTTTTATAATAAATAAATTATACGGTTCAACTTCAATTTCTTCATAGCCTCGATTTCTAATATTTGATATCATTTTTCCTTTTTCTATTCTTTCTATAATATCGTCCGTATTCGCTTCGTATTTTTCGGGGTTATTTTTATACTCTTCGGATTTATCATATACTTCGTCAAGTATTTTTTCTTCAAAAAGTATTTTTTTTATATCTGAAATAAGATTTTTATTAATTATTTTATTGCCTGCATAAAATTCGGTATAACCATAAATATGGATGCATGATTTTTCGGCGTCTAATTTAATATTACTTCCAATAAAAAAATGTTTCTCCCGAGTATTTTTAGAAATATCATTTAATGAAAATTTATAATATATTTCAGATTTTTTTGAATTTTTTATTTCAATAGAAGTTAATCCTACTTTTATTAAAATATTGTTAAAAACTTTTTCGTCTATTTTGTCTTTTAATTGAATAACTATAGACTTTTTAACTTCTTTTTTTGAAAATATATTTGCTGCTGCTAAAATTGGTGCAATCATAATTTTATCTCCTTTTTAATTTTTAATTTTAAAGTAATTCTTAAAAGTTAGGTTGGATATAAAGAATATACTCTAAAAAAGATTATAATTAATCATTTTTAATCTCCTTGTCGTATCATATTTAAAAATTTTAATCATTTGCTAAAAGGTATCTCTATAACTTTTTTACTTCCGCATTTTGGACATTTTGCTTTCCCCGAGAATAAATCAATATAATGTTTATTATTTATATTTGGCGGCGGGTCTTCACAAATCGGCGGTTTACTTGCCATATCTAATATTTCAGATAACAACTTTGTAAACATTCCTTTTCTTTTTGATGAAAAAATCTCTCCGCATGATTTACATTTATAAAAATATGGCGGTTTATTTGGCAACATAAATACTCCTTTAATTAAATATTATTCTTTATCTCTTCAATTCCCAAAACTGCTTGTTTATATAATTCTTCATATTCTTTTTTATTTTCAAGCTGTTTTTTAAGCTCTTCGGCATCTTCTTTTATAGAACTTGAAATATCATTTATAAGGCTTTCTTCTTTTTCATCCAATGTTTTTATTATCCCGTCCGTTTGGTTTTTTAAATTGTTTTTTATATTATCTAATATCTCTGGGATAATTTTTAACGAAATTAAATCTTTCATTTTTTCAAGAGGAATTTCTGTTTTATGATTGACTTTTTCTAATATAAAATTTGTATAATCTCCTTCTAATTTTACTGGAGAATATAACATACCTCTCAATACTCTATTTAATGGCAAAATGATATTTTCTACATCAAAATCGTTGTCTTTTAATTTTTCAGGAAGCTCTTTTTGGATTTTTTCAGATAATGTATCGGTAAAATCTTTTATATTAAAAATGTCTTTACAAGTATTATTTAATTCTTTTTGCATATCGTTTATAGTTTTTCTTATTTCATCTACAATATCATGAATATAAATTGAAGGAACTTTTTTATATCCCCAATCCTTATTAAATAAATCGCCAAAAAATCGAGCTATTCCGCCGAACCTTTTATTATTTTCTAATTTTAATTTTTGATTTGTATTTTCTTTAGCTTTAATTTGACTTATCGTTTCTTTAAATTCTATTTCTAAATCATTAAATTCCTTTTTTACATCTTTATATTTTACTTCATCAAAACATTCCTTTATACTATTTCCTAATTTTTTTAAAATGCCTTCTGTTTCTTTAAGCTTATCTTCTATCGATTTAATTTCTTCTTTTGAAAATTTTTCTTGCTTATCCTTTACGCTTTTATCCAATTCTTCTATTGAGCTTGTAAATTTATCCATAAATCCCGAATATGCATTATTTGAACGCTCTTCAAATATCTTTTTCTTTTCAGAAACGATTTTTGGAATAATATCAGAATTAAAAATTTCAATTCCGCTTAATTCTTTAAATTTTTCCGCATCGTCTAAAAAATGAGGAAACGCTCTTATAATATTATTTTTTATTCTCTCTTCGTTTTTTGATAAATTTCCGTAATGTTTATAAATATCATAACAAGACGAACTTACATAATTAGGCGGAAATGCATTTTCAAACATATCTCTTATATTTTGTCTTTGACTGTCTTTTATTCTCGCTTTAAATTGCTCGTTTAATACATTTTTAACGCCGACTTGAGCCGTTTTAATATCGTTATTGTATTTTTGACTTTCGCCAATCAAACCGTTATCAAATTTACTTCCTATAACTATAACTCTGCTTATTCCTTCTTGTGGAATCTGCTCGGAAAATAAACTTATATCTTGCGAATCGAAAAATTGACTCGAAGCGCTTAATAAAAATACAACATCGCATTTACCCAAAAAATTTCTTGTAAGTTGTCCTCTACTTAAAACAGGGTCGTTTAATCCTGGCGTGTCAACTATATCAAAATCTTTTATCGCTTCTATATTTAAAAATATTTCAATATATTTAACTATAGGCATATATTTTCCGTTTACGCCGACATAATCTTCAAGTCTATTTTTAAGAGCATCTATAGAATCAATTCCTTCCAAAACTTCAAAATTATCGCTTTCTTCAGAGTTTGACAATTTATTTCTTAACTCGCTTTCGTTTTTCTTAAAATTCTCAAAAATTTCATAAAACGATTTAACGCTGTCGCTTAATTCTACCATTCCTAATAATTGAGCGTCAGTTAATTTTGTTTCGGGTTTTCCTTTCTTTTTAAGCTCTTCGTTTAATTTATCTCTTTCTCTAATCATTGCTTTTTTACAATCTTTCGCTCCATTTTCTATAGTTTCAAAATCGCTTTTACTAAAAAAATGAACTTTTGCCGAAATATTTTCAGAATATCTTATTTTTGTAAGCGCCGCAGTCATTGGAGTAGCGGCTTTTGGCAAAATATCCGAACTATTGAAAAATAAAGCGTTCAAAAAAGACGATTTCCCCGCTTTAACCTGTCCGACAATTCCTATTGTTAGAATTTTATCTTCGCTTTCAAGTCTTTTATAATTTTCTAAATAATTATTAAAGCTATTTTCAATATCGCCCAATATTACTTTATCTAAAAGCTCGACATAATTTGAATTTTTTAATTTGTTTATTAATTCTTCAATTTTTTTATTATTTTCCATTTTTTATGCTCCATAATAATTTTTTTATTGTTTATAATTTTATATTCCTTTAACTCTTTTTACTTTTTCTCTCCATTTTCAATGCATCTTTATTTTCAGGATTTATCTTTAGAATTTTATCAAAATAAAATTTAGCACTTTTAAAATCATTTATATCGTAACTATCAATTCCTTTTTTCAAGTATTCTTTAATTGATTTAAAATCTCGTTCGTTTTTATCTTCATGTCCAAAATCCTTTCCAAAAATTCTGCCAAATTCTTTTCCTATTCTTGCTCCTTCTTTTGATATTTCTTTTAAAATCTCCTCAAAAGTTTGCCCATTTTCCAAAGAATCTCCAAGTTCCTCTTTCTCTGTTGAAGTTGATTTTTTCGTGTCCTGTTTTTCTTTGGCTGATTTTTTAACTTTATTTTTTAACATTTTTCTATGTTTATTATATTCTTCTGGATTGTTATAATATAAAGAATCTTTCATTAAATCTAAACATTTTTCTTTAGCCGTTTCTAAAGCTTTTATTAATTCATTTACGCTATTTATATCTTTTTCAACTTTTTTTAAAGAAGTTTCTATATCTTTAACACCAGTAGTAATATTAAGAGATTTTAATTTAACTATTCTAAAAACTTTCAAATTATTTCCTAAATCTTCTTTCAAATCTTCATAATATTCTATAAATTCATTAAAGATTTTATTTAAATCTTCCAAATAATTTCTTTCTATACTTTTATTTTCGCTTTCAAAGAAATTAAATAATTTTTCCTCGCCTTCTTTATAGTCTTCGGGGTATTTTGAGGAATAAACAACTATATCTTTATAATCAATTCCTCTACTGTCTAGCAAACTTTTACTTTCTTCAACAATTTTGTCTATATCTTCTTCGCTTTGAACATCCGCCTTATTGAAAACTATTAAAATATCTTTCCCGTTTAATTCTTCTTTTTCAAGAAAATCTAAATCGTTTAATCTTATAGTGCCGTTTTCCATACTCACAACCCAAATAATATTATCAGCTTGAGCGATACCTTTCATAGCTATATTGCTGTCGTCTTCCGTAGCGTCTTGCCCTTGTCCCGTATAGCCCGGCGTATCAAGTAAAGCTATATTTTCATATTTTAATTTTTGAGTATGAAGCGAAACATATTTTACCATACTATGAACATCTTTATCATATTCTTTAGTAAAAGTATGCGAAACGAAATCGTTATCGACTTTTGTCTGTCCGCTAAAACAATTTCTTATATATAATCCTTCTTCCTCGTCATTTATTACAAAAGTGTTTATTGCGGTAGTAGGCTCTATCGAAGTTGGAAGTATATTATCTTTCAAAAAAGAATTAATCATACTCGTTTTACCCGAACTAAACTGCCCGCATAAAGCGATTATATTTTTATGATAGAATAACGGAAAATTAATCGCATCTTCAATTTTCTCCAAAAGCTCGTCAAAATTTTTAAATAATTTTCCGCTCGGCAAATCATATTCTATGCATTTATTAATCAAATCGTTATAAACTATTCGCATTTTATCAAACGCTTCGGTTCGCTCTTTTTTTTCGGGTCTGTCGGATAATATATCCAAAACTTTTTTATGTTTATCTATAGCTTTTTTATGATTATTTATAGTCTCTTCTTTTTCTTCAAGCTTAATATTAGTTTCTTCCAACTCCGTTTTAACTTTATTATAATCGCTTTCTTTTTCAGAAAGTTCGTTTTTATATTTAGTTAATTCAGAGTTTATATTTTTAATATTCTCTTCTTTTTCAAAAATATCTTTATTTAAATTATTTATTTTATTTTTATATTTGCCAATATTAATTATTAATATTAGCGCCATTATAAAAATTAACGCTATTGAAATTATAATTAATATATTTTCATTTATCATTCTTTAATCTCCAAAATTAATTTTTCAGTTTTCTCAATATCCGCTTTCAATATCTCTTGCTTTTCGTTAAACTCTTTTTCCGAATCTTCTTTTTCTTTTTTTGCCTTTTCTAAAGCTTCTTTTATATTATTCTGTTCTATTTCAAATTTTTCTCTCACGGCTTTAATAAAAGCGTCCGTTTGTTCGTATATGCAACTTTCAAGTTTGCTTCTAATTTGCGAAAGAACATTTGGAATAACGCTTCCCAATATTTGACTTTTTATATTTTCGTTTTGACTTGCTTCTCTACCCGATTTAAATAAATTTCCCAAAAATGGAATAATAGCCGCAACTAAAGTTCCGACTATAGGAAGAGCTACCGAAGCCATTGTAAGAGAAGTGACAGCGGCGGTAGTTAATAAAGTTCCAGCTGCGGTAACTCCAGCCGTTGGCAAATATTTTTTTAACATTTCCATAACGACATTAACTCCAGTGTCTATTAATTTATTTTCAGCGTCAAGATTGCTAAAACTAACGGGCGATATTTGAAGTTCGCCGACTATCGAGTCAAAATTAACTTGAAGCCTTCCGTATATTTCCGTAAATAATTCTTTCAAATGTCTGTCGGAACTTGAAATTATAACGGGACGAACAAGCTGATTTATAGTATTTCCGAAAGATTCTGAATTTTCTTTTGCCTTCATAACGAGCATATCTACATTTTCGCTTAATGTGTTTGATATATCCGAAAGTATTGCATCCGTAAGTTGATTATTCGCCTTATTTTTTATAAAATAGGCTTCTTTTTCAATGCTTTTTTCTATATCTTGCGATTTCTTTTCAAGCTCTCTAATATTTTTATTAATTTCGTTAATATCAAATCTATCGTATTTTAATTTGCGGTTTAATTCTTTTAATAAATCTTCAAGTATTAATTTCAAACTTGAATACAAATTATTTTTAGCTATATCGACAGTTTGCATATTTGATAAAATACTTTCAAAATCGGCAATATCCGAATTATGAGGCGAAACTTTGCCTACAAATACTTTTTCTCCTATATGATTTAAAATTGTCTCTTCCGTATTTTTAATTATATCTTCAATATCGCTTTCTTCTTTCTGCTCGTATTTTGAAAGTATAAAACCGAATTTTAATTTATATAAATCAAGCTCCTTCAAAAAATCTAAAAGAGATTTTTTAATCGTTCCGTTTTCAATATCCATTATTATTATGAAGTAAGAAGCCGAACTTATATAATTTTTTATAGCCTTATTATGCTGTTCGTATCCCGAATCAAGTCCAGGCATATCGACTATTGTAATATCTTTCAAATTCATTAATTTATCGCTATTTAAATGCATGCGAACAAAAGAACAATTTTCAATAGTCAAATCTTTTAACTCGGCTATACTTTTTCTGCTTGATTCGTTTTTATCCGACACAACTTCCAAATATTCGTCAGTGTCGTAAACAAATTCGCAAGCTACCGAAGTTTTCGCTTCAATTCCAACAGGCAAATCAATATTCAAATATTTATTTAGAATACTGCTTTTGCCCGCGCTGAATAAACCTATAAGCGGGGCGTTAATCTTAAAATTTTTTACTGTATTTTGCATTTCCAAAAGGCTTTTTGACAAATTTTCAAAACTATATTTTGTATTGATATTTGAAGCCTCTTCTATTACAGTTAATGCGTTTTTCTTTACTAATTCTACGGACATAATATATTCTCCTTTTTTTTATATTTTAAATAATTTATGAAAAATTGAGTAAATTTCTTAAAAAATAATTCTTTAGATAGCAAATGATTGTATCTTTTATAAGTAAGTAAACATAAAATTTTAAAAAGTTTAAAGTGATGCTTGAGCTGAGCTGAGCTGAGCTGAGCTGAGCTGAGCTGAGCTGAGCTGAGCTGAGC
>ENA-ORSC01000511-ORSC01000511.1-human-gut-metagenome-genome-assembly--contig:-NODE-511-length-30569-cov-4.753425_pt1 | contig 30569 bp, 25 predicted proteins | sample MGYA00242178_ERZ509140 | MGnify/ENA primary metagenome ERZ509140 (study PRJEB26280, sample SAMEA2338681) | human gut metagenome | biome: human gut; feature: human-associated habitat; material: faeces... | reverse complement strand
CTTTCCCTAAAGCAATTGCATTTTACAACATTTTTCAACGCAAGTCAATACGTTTTTGAGCGTTTTCGACCGTTTTTACAATATATAAGGTGTGAGTTTACCTTGAGTTCATACTTCGGCGGGATGTTGGCGAAAAAAATCGTACAAACGTGTGTATATGACGGAAAAACGCGTGATATGCGCATATTTTCGGCGGATTCGGGAGGAGATCTGAACATGCTTTCGGCAATACTTTCTGTCATATGTATCGCGTCCGTGGTCTACGGTATCGCTACCGGTCGGGCTGATGCGCTCTCGTGCGCGGTGCTCGACGGAGCCTCGGGAGCCGTGAAGCTGACGCTCACGCTGTGCGGGACGATGTGCCTGTGGTGCGGCATAATGGAGCTTTTCAGAAAGGCGGGCGTACTCAGACATCTTACCCGTCTTATAACGCCGCTTTTGCGCGTTGTGTTTCCCGATGCGGTGCGATCGGGCTGCGGTGTCGAGGAAATAGCGGCAAACATAAGCGCGAATATACTCGGCATCGGCAACGCGGCGACGCCGTATGCTCTTGCCGCGATGAAAAAGCTTGACGAACGCGCGCGTGTCACGGGCGTACCGTGCGGCACGGCGAGCGACGACATGATAACGCTGGCAGTGCTCAACACGTCCTCCATATCGGTGATGCCGACGACGGTCTGCGCGCTGCGCCGCGCGGCGGGCGCTGAAAGGCCGTTTCTGGTCGTTCCTGCCGTGTGGATATGCTCTGCCGTATGCTCATTGACCGCAGTGGTGCTGTCGCGTGCCGCGGCGTCGCTGCATGTTCGATCTGCGGAGCGCAAAACGCTCTCCAAGGCGCAAAAAGGCAGTGCAGAGCGGCGCATGCTCGGTCGGAGTATGCGATGACCGAACTGATCTCAAGCCTCACGGTGCCGCTTATAATGACCGCAGCGGCACTCATCATGCTGCTGCCGCGTTTTTCGGGCGGAGACGGCGTCGGAGTGTTTGTGAACGGCGCGCGCGAGGGACTGCGAACGGCTGCCTCGATGCTGCCGACGCTCGTGCTGCTGAACGTTGCCGTTTCGCTGTTTTCGGCGTCGGGGCTCGCGGGCTTTCTTTCGTCGGTGCTGGCTCTGCCTGCGGACCGGATCGGCATTCCGTCGGAGATACTGCCGCTGCTGCTCACCCGTCCCGTGTCCGGCAGCGCGGCTACCGCAGTGTTTTCCGCTCTTGCCGACGATCTGGGAGCCGACAGCTTTCCCGCGCTCTGTGCCGCCGTCATTATGGGGAGCTCCGACACCCTTGCCTATGTCACAGCCGTTTATTTTTCGTCGGTGGGAGTGCGCAGAACGCGCCATACATACCCCGTGGCTCTTGCCGTCATGCTTTTGTGCGTTTTTCTTTCCTGCCTGCTCGTCAGAATACTCATCTGGTGAATCCCGGACGAAAAAACGGCAAATAATAGCAATAGCCGGACGTGTGCAGCCGTCCGACATTCAGCGGTCGCTGCGAGGAGGACAGTAATGGTAAAGGGATCGAGAAGACAGATAATTTTTCTCCCCAACCTGCGTGATGCGGGCAGGGGGATATTTGAATGCGCATACTTCGTGCTTCGCGCGGATCGCGGCGACGGCGACGTCTGCGAAAATGAGATGCTGCTCGAAGCCGAGCGCATAGTTGCCGAGGCTGAGCGTCTGCATGGCAGAGAACACGTCTCGGGCAAGGGGAGAGCGGCGCGTTCGGAAAAGCAGAAGCGCACTCACGGATGGGCTGCGGCTTTTGCTGCGGGGCTTTTCGCAGGCATGGCAGCGGCATTTCTCATTTGTCTTGTTCTGTATATCCTGCGTACTTGACAACAGGTCAAAAATAGTATATAATAATATAGTTAAAAACAAAAATGTGCCGCCGCTGCGCGGCTGATATTTTGAATTTTTTGCGGTTCGGAGATAATGAAGGAAAGAAAAAGAGCGCCGGGATGCCTCGCCGTGTGTCCGGCTCGGACTTTTTCTCACATCCGCGGCACGGAAACGCCACACCGCATCAGATAAATAAAAATTACAAAAGATGAGCGGAGACCGTATTGCCGGCATACCCCGCGTGCGTTCCCATGACGGAACGGCGGCGGAGGCAGTGTCGGCTTGAGCGGCTTTTTTGCGCGCCCGCAGCATTCCGTCGCAAGGCGGATACGGCGACGCTGCGCCGCATGGGTCGCCGCTCCGGAAAGGAAAGAATCCATAATTCATGTCAGAAAAAAAGAAAAAAGAAAATGATGTCGACGCAGGCGCTGCCGCAAGCGGTGCGCGCAAGGCGCCGGAACACAAAAGGCGCGCTGCGGGAGCATCCCGCAGCGGTGCAAATGCGAGGGCTGCAAGGCAGCAGCGCACCGACGGCACCGACACGGCTGCGGCAAAAACGTCAAAGCCGAGAAATGCTTCCGGTCAGCGGAAGACAGGCGGAAGACGCACCAAAGCCGAGAGATCGTCGCTTTTCGACTTCCCGGATATAACACCGGATGACGTCGTGAACGCTGCCGCAGATACGCCGGAGACGGCTGTAAGCTCCCGCAGCGCACAGAACGCCGCAAAGGGACGCCGCAGCGGTACACGCGACGCCTCCGATCGCAAGACCGAAACAAAGCTGCGCATTATCCCGCTCGGTGGTCTCGGCGAGATCGGCAAGAATATGACAGCCTTCGAGTTCGGCTCGGATATCGTGGTAATCGACTGCGGTATGGGCTTTCCGGAGGAGGACATGCCCGGTGTTGACCTTGTCATTCCCGACATTTCGTACCTCACGGCTAACCGCGAAAAGGTGCGCGGCATACTGCTGACGCACGGTCACGAGGACCACATCGGCGCTGTCCCGTATGTGCTCAAGCAGCTTAATGTACCGGTATACGGCACGGCGCTGACACTGGGGATAATCAAAAACAAGCTCTCCGAGCACAGGCTCGATTTCAAACCGCAGCTTATCACTGTCAAGGCGGGCGATAAGGTCAAGCTCGGTGTGTTTGAGGCTGAGTTCATCCATGTGAACCATTCCATTGCCGATTCTTGTGCGATAGCGCTCACAACGCCGCGCGGTGTTGTCGTTCATTCCGGCGACTTCAAGCTCGATGTAACGCCCATCGAGGGCGAGATGATGGATCTCACCCGCTTTGGCGAGTTGGGCAAAAAGGGAGTAAAGCTCCTTATGTGCGAATCCACGAATGCGGAGCGCTCGGGCTTTACGCCGTCCGAAAGGAGCGTAGGCGGTGCGCTTGAGAATCTGTTCACCGCAAATCCGGACAAGCGTATTGTCATTGCCACTTTCTCGTCAAATGTGCACCGCGTGCAGCAGATAATCGACATTTCGATACGTCACGGCAGACGTGTTGCGCTCACCGGACGCAGTATGCTGAACGTCGTCAGCGCCGCGTGCGAGCTGGGATATATGCATTTCCCCGAGGGAACGCTCGTTGACATAGGCGATATCAAGAGATTCCGCCCGAGCGACCTGACGCTCATTACGACGGGCAGCCAGGGCGAGCCCATGTCGGCGCTTTACCGCATGGCATACGGCGACCACGCGCAGGTCACGCTGAGTACCTCCGATCTTGTGGTGCTGTCGTCAAGCGCGATACCCGGAAACGAAAAATATATCGGCAGGATCATAAACGAGCTCTCCCGCGCGGGGATAAAGGTCATCACCGACTCGGTATTCTTCGGTGTTCATGCGTCGGGGCACGCCTGCGCCGAGGAGATAAAGCTGCTTCAGATGCTGCTGAAGCCCAAGTATTATATGCCCATCCACGGCGAATACCGCCATCTTGCAGCCAACCGCGACCTTGCACTGTTTGCCGGTATGCCGGCAGATCATATATTTATGTCGGATATAGGCAAGGTGCTCGAGATCGGGCGCAACAGCGCCGCATGGGGCGGCAGCGTTCCGTCAGGCAAGGTATTGATAGACGGCTACGGTGTCGGCGACGTCGGCAGCGCAGTGCTGCGCGACAGGCAGCACCTCTCGCAGGACGGCATGGTAGTTGTGTTCGCATCGGTCGATACCACGGCGCGGCTCATTCTTACCGCTCCCGAGATAATATCGCGCGGTTTCGTGTATGTTCCCGAGTCCGAGGATCTGCTTTACGACGCTCGCAAGGCGGCTGCGGAGGAGATCCAGAACGGTCTCTCACAGCGCAAGCCCGATATCGAAACGATAAAGGAGCGTGTGCGCCGCGAGGTCGCAAAGTGCCTGTCGTCGCGCACGGGGCGCAATCCCATGGTCATACCGGTAATAATCGACCTTTGATTACACCTTGTGGTAAAACTCATATCGTGTGAACAGAATTTATTATAAGTTCAGAATGCGTTCACATAACGAACAGCTTATGCAGTTATAATATACTGTGTCTCATTGCGGTTCCGGCTGCTTTGTCGGCAATGTCGGTTCCGGAAAAATAAAAAACAAAAAGAAAGATAATGACGCCTGCCGCCGCGAGCGGTACAGGGGGAAACCCGGGCTTTTTGCCTGCGTCGGAAAGGGCAGGGTACATAACAATGGGAAAAGGTACCAGATCAAGAAACGAAAGAGCCGGTGCGGTCATTGCCGATCCTTCCAAGTTCAGCAAAAAGAACAGCGCCGACAAAACGAAACTGCTGACCCGCATAGGCGTTATCGCGTGTGCAGTTCTGCTTCTTGCGTGCATTGCGCTTTGGAGCTTTACCACATGGGTGCCGCGCATCAAAACTGCAGCCAAGTCCTCGCATTACAGAGTGAACGGCAGCGAAATGACCTATTTTATCACCAATGTAAAGAACAATTATATCAATACCCTCAGCTCGTACGGCACGGGCTATCTCACTCAGCTCGGACTCAGCACGAGCGATACCTCTCTCACCGGCCTCAGATCGCAGACCTGCGGCCTTGACAAGACCAAGAGCTGGTATGAGTATTTTGTGGATCAGACCAAGACTCAGGTCGAGAGCATGCTCGTCCTCTGCGAAGCTGCGAAAGCCGAGGGAATGACCCTTGATAAGAGCGAGCTTGAGGACATAGATAAGTCCATAAAGGCAATGAAGGACAGTGCCGAGGAGCTTGCCAAGGCATATGCTGCGAGAGGGTACAGCGGATACACCGCCAGCTACTTCCTCACTCAGGAATACGGCAACGGCGTCAGCGAGAGCAACGTACGTCATGCTCTTGAGCTTCAGGGGCTTGCCTCCAAGTTCTATAAGGCATATCAGGAGCGCGTCGAAGCCGGCATCACCGACGATGAGCTTGAGCAGTATGTCAAGGATAACCCCGCAAACATACTGAGCGCCGATATATTCTCCTACACCTTCACCGCAGAGCTTGAGATCGCGGGCTCCGAAGCCACCGACGACGAAAAAGCTGCCTACGAGAAGGCGAAAGAAGAGGCCAAGAAGCTTGCGGACGAGCTTGCCGCCTGCTCCGATAAGGATGCTTTCATAGTCAAGGCTGTGGAATACATTCTCGGCACATACGCTAACGATTCGTTCGACAAGTACTACGAAAACAACAAGAAGTCGCTTGACGACGCCGATAAGCCGGATGATGCCAAGCTTGCCGCAGACAAGGCAGCAATGGTCAAGGAGATCGGCGAAAAGGTCAAAGACAGCACCAAGGAGCTGACCGAGCACGGCGATACAAACAGCTACACCAAGGTGCTCGACAAGGTCTCCTCGTCGCTGCTGACCGATGTTCAGAATGCATATGATGCGATAAACAAGACTTCCTCCGTTTCCTATTCCGATCCTGCGGATAAGGATGCCTCCGATTCGACAAAGTGGCTCTTTGATGTCGACCGCAAGGCCGGTGACAAGACCGTCATCTCGAACGAGGCTGAGAAGAAGTCCACATATACCGCTTACTTCATGGAAGCGACTGCTCACCGTGACGAGACCATAACCAAGAACGTCGGTCACATCCTCTTCAAGACCACGACGTACAAAACAGCCGCCAAGGCAAAGGAAAAGGCTGAGGAGATCCTCTCAAAGTACAAAGAGGGCGAGCAGACCAAAGATGCGTTCGAGGCTCTTGCCAACGAGTATACCGAGGACAGCAGCGTTTTCTACGAGAACGTCACCAAGGATTACATGGTCAAGGAATTCGATGCGTGGACCTTTGACTCATCCAGAAAGGCAGGAGACGTAGATATCGTCGAGACCACCTATGGCGCGCATGTCATGTATTTTGTCGGCGACGGCGAGATAGCATGGAAGGTGACTGCCAAGAACGGCGTGTTCGGCGAAAAGTACGAGGCATGGTACGAGACCGAAAAGAACTCAGTCGGTGTGACCTTCAGCGACAGCACGATGAAAACCCTCGGTTGATATCTCAGACATAAAAATCCCGTGGCTTTATCGGGCGCAGACCGCCGCAGCGGGCATAATTGCCCGCTGCCGGCTGTCCGGCAATGAAAGGCCGTATGCGGCATATACTGTAAACGGCAATGCAGCCCGAAAGGTGTGTGTTTAATGATTCTTGAATCCAAAAAGACGACGGTCGCGTACCGCTGCCCCGAATGCGGAGCCGGTGTGCTCAGCATGGTCGATATCTTTTCTCTTTCCGCAAACCGCGTAAAGCTGAAATGCGATTGCGGAAAAAGCGATCTTGATGTCGTTATCCAGAGCGACGGAAAGATAAGGTTGACTGTCCCGTGCATTTTTTGCCGAAAACCGCACGTTTTTACCGTAAATAAGCAGATCTTTTACGGGCGCGATCTGTTCGTGCTCCCGTGTCCGTATTCGGATATAAATATCTGCTTTATGGGTGACAGCAACCATGTAAAGGCGGAACTTGCGCGCAGTGAGCTCGAGCTGCTCGATATGCTTGAGCAAAACGGCATCGAGAGTTTTTCGGCGTTCGCCGAGGACGATGAGGTGCTTCCCGACCCGCAGATATTCGAGATCGTGATGTTCGTCATACACGATCTTGAAGCGGAAGGAAAGATAAGCTGCCGCTGTCCGGACGGAGAAGGGGATTATGACGCCGAGATGACCGAGGACGGCATACGCGTTTTCTGCCGCAAGTGCGGTGCGGAGCATACAGTCCCGACCGATTCGCTGCTCGGCGCGCATGATTTTCTGAATTGCGACAGCCTTAAGCTCGAGTAACTCAAAAATATAATTTTCCTCCGTTGATGCCGTGATGCGCTCCGCGCAGATCACGGCATCGGCGGAAACATAACCGCGGGGTGTGGCGCAGTTGGTAGCGCGCGACGTTTGGGAGCGTGTGACCGCCTCGTGAGCCGACCGCCGAAAGCTCGCAAAATCTCCGTTTTTCTCGCGTTTCCTCGCTTTTCCGCCGCCGTGTGTTTCGGCAAAAAACTTTTGACCACAGATTTGACCACTTACACGACCACAATTTAATAACTATCGGGGTGTAGCGCAGTTGATAGCGCGCCGCATTTGGGATGCGGAGGCCGCGAGTTTGAGTCTCGCCACTCCGACCAAAAATCCTCTGAAACCGAGCGTTTCAGAGGATTTTTCATACCGTTCCAGCCTTTTTCTCTGCCTATTGCGATACAAATTTTGTTAGGTTGAGAGTATAATAATCAGATAAAATTAGCAAAAGATAACCCCCCAGAAATAATCCTTGACAAATGATATTATTGTAGTATAATATAACGATTTAACTCAGGTTAGATGGTCGGTTAGGGAGATAATCTTAAGGAGAAACCATAATGCATGACTTTAGGTATGTAACCAAAAAACAAGCTCAGCCTATAAAAGATGAGCTATATCAAATTCTTTACATGGTACAGGATTTGGTGCGTGACAATTTCACTTTTAGCTTTACACCGATCGGCAGTTCAAGCCGTAACATGATAACCTACGATGCAAAATCTAACATCGGTTTTGACTTTGATATCAACATCGAGGTCAATGACGATAATGAGGATTTTGAACCTAAAGAAATACGGACAATAATACGTACTGCTATCGACCGTGTTGCACCTCGCTATGGATATAAATCTTGCGAGGACTCCACAAGAGTACTTACCATTAAGAAAGTCAACACTTTTACTTCTCGTATTATCCATAGCTGCGATTTTGCAATAGTGTATAACTGCACTGATGGCAGACAACAGTATATTCGGTTCAACAAAGATAACAATTATTATTCTTGGGAATATCAGGTCAAAGGTTTTGCTGATCTAAATAAGAAAACGGACTGGCTGAAAAAGAATGGGTTATGGGGAAATTTGCAGGATTATTACATCGAAAAGAAAAACGCAAACGAGAATCCGGACAAGCACTCTCGCTCAGTTTTTGCAGAGTCAATAAATGAAATGTGTCAGAAAAACGGCTATCGCAAATAGCCTTTTTCTTTGCCTACTGCACCGCAAATTTTAAGGGCTGACATCGGTCAGCCCTCGTTTTTTGCGTTTGCCTTGATTTCCGCAATCTCCTTCTTCATCTCCGCAATCAGCACCTTGAGCTTTTCCTCGCACTCCTCCCGTGTGGTGGCGTAGATATTTTTGGCGATCCGTTTCCCGTTCACACGTGGGAGAACCGCCCTTCATAGAGGTGGTCGTTGATCATCGTCACGCAACCCGTACCGGGCTTGCGTATCTTGCCCTTATAAGGCTCAAATTTCGGTTCTGTCGGCTGATCGGTTGCTTCACTGTCACTTGCCTTGTCCGTCGCGTTCGGCTCGGGAATGGGCGTGTCAACCCCCGCAATCTCGCGGTCAATTCTCGCCGCCGCCTGCTGTTGCATCGTGTCGGTAATATGGCTATAAATATTGAGCGTGGTTTCCGCGCTGACATGACCTATCATGGCGGACAGCGTTTTGATGTCCATGCCGTTTTCCAGCGCCATGGTGGCAAAGGTATGGCGCAGGTCGTGAAACCGCACCCGCTTGCAGTTTGCGCGTTCCAGTATCTTCTGAAACCGATGATAGACCGCCGAAGGGTGTCGCGGTTGCGTGAGGTCAAGCGGGGACGGAAAAATCCACTCGCTGTCGGTTCGCGTTTTCAGCTCTGCCAGCAGTTCTGTCATTTCGGGCGGCAGCAGAATCATGCGGTTGGAGGATTTGGTTTTCGGTGTGGAGATCAGCACCTTTCCGTTGACCTTCAGCACCTGCCGCGAGATGTGAAGCTCACCTGTTTTCAGATTCAGATCGCGCCATTTCAGCGCGAGAATCTCGCCGCGCCGCATGCCGGTGGTCAGCTCCAGAAGGAAGAGCTCGTAATATCCCTCCTCTCTTGCCTGTATGAGAAACCGCGTGATTTCCGGCGGAGTCAGCACCTGCATTTCCTTTGCCTTTTTCGGCGGCAGCTTGCACCCGACGGCGGGATTGATGCGGATCAGACCTTCTGTCACTGCCTTTTCAAGTGCCGTGCGGCAGGTCGTATGGCAGGAGCGCACCATGCGGTCGGACAGTCCTTCTCCGAATTTCTCAACATGCTTTTTCCGTCCGCTCTTTTTGAGCCGCGCGTAAAACTGTTGCAAGTCGTTCTGCGTCAGCTTGTTCAGCGGAATGCTGCCGATTAACGGGATAATGTGCGTATAAATTCTTCCCGAATAGCATGCCTGTGTGGTCGGGCGGAGCTTGGGTGCGGAATAATTCTGATACCAGAAGTCAATCCAGTCGCCGAACGGCATGTCCGGCTTGATTTTCTCGCTCCGACGTCCGCATTCCTCCCGCAGTTTCGCCAACTTTTCCTGACACTCGGTCTTGGTGTGCGCCGTCACATTTTTTGTTTGGGCATAACCGTTTTCCTTATACCCGACGACAATTCTGCCTTCCCACCGCCCGTCCTTGCGTTGAAAGACACTGCCGTCACCTTGCTTTTTCTTTGCCATTTACTCATCCTCCAGTTTCAGTTTTTTGACCATGCCGCCGACAATCGCGGCGGCATTTTTCTGCATGTCACCCGTCACGTGCGTATAGGTGTCAAGCGTGAAGCTCGCATTTGTGTGTCCGAGAATGCCCGAAAGCGTTTTCGGATCGACTCCGCCTTTCGTGGCGTGGGTGGCAAAGGTGTGGCGCAGGTCATGAAAGCGGATGCGCGGCAGCTCCGCATTTTTAAGGATCGTGTGCAGTTTTTGGTATGCCGCTGCCGGATTCATCGGCAGGTTGGGGTTGCACGGATTGTAGAATACCCACTCATTCAGCGCGTTTTCCTTGCGTTTGGCAAGCAGTGCGGCAAGGGTCGGCGGCAGGACAATTGTCCGTTTGCCCGCGCCCGTTTTGGTTTCACCGATCTGAATTTTGCCGTTTGTGACGGCGGAGAGTGACCGTTCCACCCGCAGTCGGCGGTTTTCAAAGTCGATGTCGCTCCATTTCAGCCCGCAGATCTCGCCGCGGCGCAGTCCCGTCATACATTCCGTGTAGAAAAAATCCCGCCAATCGGGGTAGGCTTCGATCATGCCGAGAAATTTCTCAAGCTGACCGTCGTCCAACACCTGCTTGTCGGGATAATTTGGCTTCGGCACCGTTGTGCCGTTTGTGGGATTGCGCACGATGAGCCGTTCCTTCACCGCCGCGTCGAGTGCTTCGTGGAGCATCATGTGGATGCCGCGGACCATGCTGTCGGCAAGTGTTTTGCCTTTGATGGGGTCTTCGCGAACGCGCCCCTCCTTTTTGAGCTTGTTGTAAAGTTTCTGAATATCCGCCGTTGTCAGCGATGTCAGCGGCTTGCCTCCGAGATAGGGCTTGATATAGTGGTTCACAATCATGCGGTAGCTTTGCATGGTGCTTTCCCGCAATGTGAAAATCATATATTCGTCCAGCCACTTGTCGAGCCATTCGCCGAGCGACATGCGGCTGTCCTCACAGAGGTCGACATCGCGGTAGGTTTCAATTGCGCGGTGCAATTTGTCGAGCGTTTCTTTTTGCGTTTTGCCGAACACCGACTTGTGCATCGGTGTTCCGTCGTTTTTGTGACCGATCACAATGCGCGCTTCCCATCGTCCGTCCGAACGCTTGCGCACCATGCCGTCACCTTGCGGTCTACGTTTTGCCATTGTTATTTGTCCTTTCGTAAGTTTTTTCGCCCACTGCAAAGATACCACAGGTTCGAGTGAATATCCAGCGGTCGGGCGAAGAGTTTTCAATTTGTTATCAACTGTTTTTTGGCGATAAAAAAGAACGGCGGAGAAATACTCCCCACCGTTCCTGGTTTTCCTGATTCAGTTACTTGCCCTTGCGACCACAACACCCGATTTCACAGGGAAATCAGGATCGTTTTTTGTCATGGCAAGAAGGCGGCAAGCGGCTCCTACCGGATGATTTCTGCCGGCTTCCCATGCCTCCACGGTTTTTACGGAAACACCCATATACTGCGCAAACAGCACCTGCGTCATTCCGGTATCGGTACGGATTTGTTTGATCTCGTCCGGTGAAAACTGATCGACCGGATGAATGGTCATCACGGTTACCCGTGCCTTGCCTTTTCCTTTTTCAAAGTCAATCGCCTGATTCAGTCCCGTTTTGATATCGTCGAAAATGCTCATGGGAGTTCGCCTTTCTTCATAGATTTGCTATCGGCAGTTCTATTCTATTATATCCTATTTAATAGGGTTTGTCCATAGCTGCATGCAAATCTTTTTTGAAAAAAGGATTTACATCTGCATAACCACGCCGTCCCGTTTTGCCTGTTCCTCGCGGCGTTGTCTGCGGCTGATGACGAGCTCCCCTGACGGCGCTTGAATTTCTTCCGCGCACTCGTCGATGATGTTTGCGGCGTAATAAAAAAGATCGCACAGACCCGTGAAGATCTGTGCGTTCAGCCCGCTTTGAATATTTCGGATTGCCTCCTGTGCTGGCGCGTAGTTTTCCTCGGCAGCGGAAGTCAAGAGTTCCATGCCGTGCTCCCAATCATTGCGCGTGTAGCAGTAAAACAGCCCGACCTGCGTGCGCGCCCAGAGGTCAAGCCCGGCTGCTTTTTCAAGATGAGCAAGCCCCTGTTCGGTCTGCCCGTTCTCATTATACAGCTTGCCGATTTCATACTCCGCCGCAGTGCAGCCGTGTTCCGCCGCACGCATGAGGTACGACAGCTTCACATTCGGCATCCGTTTGTCGGTCTGCATGGCAAGTTCATACTCTGCGTAGGCATGATTTTTGTCCGCAGCCATGCGCAGATATTTCATTTTGTCGCTCGGCTTTTCGGTGAACTTTCCGTCGCGGTAGCCCTTGTAAATCAGATACATCGCCGCGGCACTCCCTTTGTCGGCGGCAACTTTCCATAAATATTCCGCCTCGTCTGTGTCATCTTCCTTTTCGTAATAATGCCGACCGAGCGCGATCAAGGCATCGACATCACCGAAGTCGGCGCGGATTTCAAGGAGCTTCAGGTTTTGCTCCGGCATTTTTCCTTCGGGCATTTCGCGCAAAGGTTGCCGCGGTAAAGACAGAATTTCCGCCGCGGCACGCACCACTTCATTACGGACAGACTTGAATTCCTTGTTTTCTTCAAGCGGAATTTTCTCCGGCATGACATCGGTATAGGTTCGGTACACCTCGCACTGACAGCGATACCACAGGTCATACAGCTCCGCGATTTTTCCGTCCGCCGAGAGCAGTTTCACAATTTCATTCGTGAGTTGCTTTGCGGATTTATCCAGATAGCCATAGACTTTTTTGCCCTTGTGCGAAGCAATTTTCCCGCAGAGGAGCGCGAATTTCTGATAGAGCTCGGGAGAAATTTCATTCCCACCCGAGCGAATCTGTGCGGACAGCTCCCGCATCTTTGCGCGAAATGTCTCTTTCAGATCGTCCCGCGCCTGCGTTTGCTCGCGATAAACCGACAGCAGTTCCTGACGGAAAATGTCCGACGCCATCACCTTTTTGATGTCGTGAAGCCCCGTCTGTGAGAGATACGGCTCGCGCGGATTCTGCGACCACACCATCATATGCGCGTGCGGGTTGGTTTCCTTGTTGTGGTACGCGGCATACCAACGAAGATTTTCGGGCGCGATATGCATCGCTTTTGCAATATCATTGCGGCGGGAACGGAGCAGATGCACCCACTGCGCGGCGGAATTATAGCCGAGCCGTTCGGCATCCTCCCGCTTCAATGAGAAGATAAGTGCCCACACATTTCCGGAATGATTGTCAATCTCCTGGCTGACTTTCGCAAGGTCAACGGTCACGCCTTCGTCCGAGAACAGCCCGCAGGAGCCTTTCCGCCGACCGATATAGTTCACCATGCCGCCGCGCAATAGCTCCACGCCTTCGCGCGTTGCGATATATTCCGCATAACCGCCGCGACCTCTCCCGTCCTCGGTTTTGTGACCGCGCTTGTAATACGGCGCTTTCAAAATCAGTTTTGCCATCAGACTCCCCCTTTCTTTGGAAAAACATGTCCGCCGATTATTCGGCGGTGCCGGTGTTCAGCCGGCAAATGTTTTTCGGGCGCGTGATACCAATATAAAAGATTCAGACATAGTTTTCTCACGCGCCTATCACCTTCCTTTATTCAATATTTCATCCGTGCGGATGGTTCCGTTTGTTTCTTTGACTTCGCGCACCGAGTCGTTACGCATATTGTCAATCTCCGCGGGACTAAACTCAAAGCAGTCCGCGACTGCGTGCGCGAGCAGATTCTGATCGACCGCCAGCTTGAAAAGCAATCGGGCAAGCCGTTCTTCACTGTCCCGCACCTTTGCGGAAATGACCGATTCAAGCGCAGGCGTGAGGAACTTTACCGAGTTGTTCCGCCGCAGATATTCCAGATAAAAATCAATGGCATCGCGGATAAAATCGTTCCGTGATGCCATTTTGAGTGTTTCGGAGAACCTGTCACAGTCCTCCCATTGATCGACGCGAAGCCTGACGCCTTTTGACGGCATCGCGTCATTTTGCTTTTCTTTTGTCATAATTTCAACCTTTCTGTTTTCGTTGTCCTACGGTCTGAGACACGAAAAAAGCCCGATTTTCCAAGGGATTTTCGTGTTTGAGACCCGCAGGCAGTCTTTTTCGGCATACGCGAGACACAGTTGCTATTTTTGCAAAATCGTAAAAGCCCCCGTATTTCGGCGTAAAATCCCCGCTCGGCGTTGCCGTGCGATGTAAATTGCCGCGTCCGAGACACGGCTTTATCCTGCTACCAAATAATCGACCGTCAGACCCTGTCATAGCGTGTCTGTTCGTCGAGCCATTCGAGCAGTCTGTCCCGCGGAATAATGATGCGTCCTGCCACGATTTTCAGCTTTGGGAAGTTCTGCTCCCGCACCAGCTCGTAGGCACTGGCACGGGAAATGCCGAGCAGGTCTGCCACATCCATCACTGTCAGGTACATCGGCAGTTCCTCCCGCGTTTTGTAAATCGAGTGCTTCATCTTACGCGCCTCCTTTCCTTTTTTCGTATTTTTCAAGCGCGGCTTTGAAGTTCATCCGCGCTGATGCTTGCTGTATTTGTTTTTCAAAATATGCCTGCTCCACCGGTGCGAGCGGGCAGAGCGTATAGAGCAGGCTTCCGTTGTGCGTGCGCCCGTCCCGTGTTTTCACGGTCGTGCGCTCGGTGGTAATCAGCCCCTTGCGCACAAGCCCCTCCACATGCTTTGCCACCGTGTTGTTGCTCATGTTCACCGCCTCGCCGATGGTGGCATAGCTCGGATGGCACTGAAAGGTTTTTCTGTCCTCGCAGTACATCAGGTAGGTGTACACGAGAATTTCACCCGCAGTCAGCCCCAGGCGAAAGATGCTTTTCGGCATCGGAAAATATTCGCCGGGGATGTCGCGGGCGTTGTGACTGTAAAATGTTCCGTACTGTTTTCTCAATAAAAATTCCTCCTTGCAAAAAAAAAGAGTGCCGATTGCTCGACACTCATGTGTACTGTTTTGTTATTTGATCAGCAGATGCGCATGCGGGAAGCCGTAAATCCATTCCGTGCGGTAACCTTCGGGAACGGTTTCGGGTTCGACTCGGATCAGGTCGTAAGGAATAAAGTCCTCCGGCGTTTTGAGCTTTGACAGGAGCCTTCGGCTGTCCTCGTAGAGCAGACTTGCGAAAAGCAGATGCCGCGCCGACTTGATATCGTATTTCGATTTGTCGGGATGGTCGATCTCGTCAATGAGCATGCAGAGAATATGATCGTTTGCAACATTCCGCGAGACCGTTTTGAGGCAGGCTTGGTAGACCTCGTTTGCCTCCTCGCAGAGGATCATCTTCTCGTCATCCGAGGCATTTTTCATAGCCGTTTGCATCGCCGTGATCTTTGTGTGTGCGTCCTTGACCGCTTTTATGATATTTTGCTTTTTGTGCGTATCGTTCTGACCTGCGTCCGTGGGATCAAGATCGAACAGCTCAGACACGGGAAGTGTCCTTGTGTAGGCTGCTCTGCCGGCAAAGGCATCCGCCGCATCGTGAACAAAAGCCATAGGCGCTTCAAGGTGAGCGTTGTTCTCGCCCGCATCGGGGCTTTCATCACCCACGATATATTTGTAGAAGACAGGCAGATTGCCGCCGTGATTTTTCTTGTAATCCTTGCGGTAATGGCGCAGGCGGGAGAGCACCTTGCCCGAATCGACGGAGTACAAGCGCTTCGCCTTGTCAATCTCCATTCCGGACAGTACGGCGAGAATGCAGATGTCGTGATAAATATCCATCGGGTGATGCTCGCCCTGCTTCTCGCTAAAGAGCCCGTCCCACAGCAGGCAGTTGAGAAACTGCGAGAGATTGACGATCTCGCCGATCTTATTTTTGGCAATTGTCTGATCGAGCGCCGCAAGGCTTTTCGGTGTGTTTTCGTAGTCGGTCTTGCCGACAGGCTCTGCTTTGCAGACGGGAACTTTTAGGATGTCGTAGCAACCGGTCACGCCTGCGATGATCAACTTGTCATCCGTGACGAGCATGGAGTCGGAATCGTAATCGCATCCGTTAAGCCTTTGCTGAATATTGCTTTCAATCGCATTCACACAAATAATATTGGGCGTGAGATTAAAATAGCGCAGAAGGTCATAGCAGTGTGCATTCTGCGCGAGGTAGAGGTTGCCCATGGTGATGTGAGGACTGCGCGCGCAGAGCACCATCTCACCGTGAGCAAAACCCGTAGTGCAGACCTGTCCGTCATCCAATGAAAAGGAAAAGGTCGGCTCGTAGCTCTCATCGGTGAGCGCCCAGAGAAATTCATAGGCGTTGCCGAACAGCACCTGATAGTTGCCGCTGACCGCGATCCGTCCTTTTCTCAGCCGTTCCTTAAAAAACCTGACGGTGTCGCTGCGGAAGGATTTGTAGAACTCGGTCTGCTCAAACAGCGGCGTGCGACAGCTCATATCGAGGACGGTATCCCTGCGGTATTTGGCAAGGTCGGGGACTTCATTTTCCGCAATGGTGGCGCGGTCGGTAGTCATATTGATCTGATAGCGCAGAAAGGGAGAACGGTTCAGCATATCCTGCAGATACTCAAAGGACGGCTCAAGGAGTTTGCCGACGCCCTCGCGGGTAAGCCCGATGGTATTGAGAAGCTGATAGTTGGTGTACGCCATCATACCGTCCATCAGCGGAGCATCGTGGTCAGCCTTGACAACACCGAAGACAGAGCTGTTCTTGCCTTCGTAGAGCGCGTCAAGAAAGCGCTTGCATTTCTGCTTGAAGGGCATATCCTTTGGCATGAATTTGAAGTACTTCACGCTGCTCTCGGTGATGACCAGCTTGATGTCCTTGATATCGCGCGCCGTGGTATAGCCAGCAAGTCGGCTTACCTGTGTGATGTCGTTATCAAAGAACCAATCCTGCAGGTTGGTGTTGAATGCGCAGGTCTTGAAGAAACGATTGCGCAGAAGCATCATGCCGTGCATGCCGTATCCGTTCGCGTTGAATATCTCGGCATCCAGCAGAGCCTCGCCGTCCCAGATAACATTTTCGATCTCGGTTTCTTCCTCCTCTGCCCGAAGGTCGTGCGTGTCGGTTTCCTTAACGCATATCACATTTTCGGTAAAGCGGCTGATTCTGTCGCGAATGATGAGGATGGATTTCTTGGGAAGCCTGATTGTGCTCTCGATACTGCTGAGCGTGAGTGCGATATACGCCTGCCAGGAAGCCTGATCGGAGGCAGTGTCGGCAGAAAGGTCGCAGGAGCTCCACGTCATCATATCCGCATACAGCGGTTCTGCAATAAAGAGGCAACGACCGTCGCGGCTTGCTCCCGCACTTCGCTTGTAGCGGACATAGTGGATGCCGTCAATATCGAAGCCGTAGGTGTATAGGTACTCGCGAATCTCCCGACAGCTGATATCCGTGGGGATGGGCTTGTCACTTCGCTTATACGAGCGCGTGTCGGCATCATATTTGAAATACTTGCCGAGGATATCTTCCGCAATCGGTTTCTCCACAGGTGCATACCCGCTGTCCTCTCGGAAGGATACGTCTATGGCGATCAGCGTCGGCTTGCCGTCTACGGTGCCGATGCTGACATGATCCCGCATATTCGCGTCGGTAACGCTGTAACCGTTCAGAACGTAGCGGTTGCCGTATGACTCGTACAGCTTGATCGCACGGTTGAAGGAAAGGCTCACAACGGCGCGGCAGAATCGCTTCTTGCCGTCGAGATAGGGATAATCAAACTCGCTTTTGTGCCGGTCATACACATCTGCGAGCTTCAATGTGTCAAGGCTCTCATCAAGAACGCCCCTGAACGCCTTGGGATCGGGCTTGCCGTCTTTTGTGGCGGTAAATCCGTCATTTTTGAACACCACACTGCCTTCAAGGGACATAATGCGCATGCTTTCATATTTTTTCGTCGCCATTGTAACACCTCCTTCTGTTCTGATGTTTTGACTTTACCATGTTTTGCGACTTGATCGAGATACTCTTGCGAATTGAATTTCGGACAAAGGGGGGCATTGACTATCAAGGCCTCATTTTGAGGCCTTGCTTTGAAAACAGCATTATTCCGGGCTTCACGCCTTCATTCTGAGGGCCTGAACGCCGAAAGCAGCACAACAAAAAGTCGCTTTGACGAAAGAGCCGATTTTTCCGATCAGATAGCATCTCTACCATTTATCCGAAATCACGGGTTTGCACGAAACGACATAAAAAGCGCTGTTTTCAGGGCTTTTCCGGCTTTTTCGAAAGCTTTTCTCTAAATGCCGAAAAAAGAAAACTGTAAATTTGAGGTTCAAAAATGCAGTTTTGTGTTTCGGAGTTGTATCCACAAACAATTTTGCAGTCTCGGTCGTGGCTTTTTCTTTGACTACAGCGAGGGAGATATTGGGGGATGAAAAGATCAAAACAGATGGTTTTATAAAATATATTGGATTACCATTACATTTCAACTCTTGGCAAGTCATAATTTGCGACATAGCTGATGTTGACCCCATTGATTCCAAAGAAACCACTGATCCAGTTTTCTTTTGACACGTTGACATTGAAAAAATCTTATTGGTTTTTTCGGATTTTATTTTGTCTATTTTCAATTTAAAAATTACTTTTCAAAGCAATTCGTTTAACTCTTATATCCTCATCTGATATTTTGTTTTCATGATTCATGTATGTAGGCAAACGATTGAGGTGCCTGCCTAAGTCCAAGAGCAGAAAGGTCAATCGGCGGATTATAAAGAGTAACTTGTCCAAGAATATATGCATTCGCTTCCACTGAATTGCCAAAGTAATCCTGATATTGATCAAGACTGAGACCAGAAAACGCTTTTGTCGTTTCCCATAGCAACATCTTGCTTTCGGTTAACACCCCCGTTACTTCAACTTCTCCCAATACCTTTTTCTCTGGAAAAGTTGAGTAGATTATTATTTTAGTTACGGGGTGTTTTGCCAATCGCTTTCGAAATTCATATTTTTTCGTTCCATCGATTATTTTTTTTGCATATTCCGGTTTAATTGATAATAATATTGTTGACATCTTTTCCGCCCAACTCTAATATTTTTTTCATTTGCTCTATTGAATAGTCGATTTCATATGGGTGTTTTTCAAAAAGTCCATTATTTTTCAATAAATAGTACGGAACATTATGACCTCGATCAAAAAATCCGTTGTACACCATTTCAATCATAATTACATTTCGTCCCTTATAGATATTACAAAGTTCTTCTCTGCTAAATACTGTTTTGTTTCCTGCCTTTTCTAAGTATTCCGATTGGGACATCAGCGAAGTTCCATTGCGCTTTACATGAATAATCTTTGTTATGGTGCAAAAAGATGTAATTGCGGAGCGTTTGCTCTTAGAGGGACCATTAAAGATTCGATAAATCCCGACGATTTCTCCTTCTGAATAATGCGTTGCCGAATAGGGATTTCCAACATATATTTTTGTAATTCCGTTTCCAGCAGTCGTTTCTTCAACTTCTTCGTTTTTATAAAATGAGTCTGAATATGGAAAAAGGCGATCATGAAAATTGTCTTGGATTGGAATAATTCCGCCTTTATTCACTTGTGGCGATAGAAACGGAAATGCTTTATATGCATCAGAATAATCAATATTTTTACGGTTTTTTAGCAAAAGTAATTCTCCATCTGGTTTCTTACCAGCACATACAAAACCAAAATGTTTAAGCAAGCCAATTAACTTTTCTTGCTTTTCATAAACAGTCACATAAATTTCCTCTGCTCGTGATTTCTGCCAATACCAAAGGGCAACGCCGATCAATCCCTCGCCCAAGCGCTGATTTCCAATACTATCATCCAGTTTCAATGTAGATATTTTTATGCGCTCAATAGCTGGCAGATGAGTATTCTCCAAAGAAATTTCTTCTTTCTCTCTCTTCATTGCAAGAAAAGCATAAATGTTGCCATTTTCCATCAGGGTTAGCGCTTGACATCCTTGTTTAGCCTTCTTATCAAACCATTCACTAAACTCATGATAATCAGACTTTAATGAATCAAAGAAGGGATCTGCAAGGTTAATATCAGAAAAAGGAACCCATGATAGTTTATTAATCATATTGCACCTCTTTATGTAAGATGTTTTGGGGTCGCCGAAATTGATGCTTGTAGCTTTGCTTTTTCATCATTGCGAATACGATTTGCAATTTCTTTGATTTTTTCGGTAATCCAAATATAAGCGGTTGTTCCCTCAGAGTAATCCGCTTCAGCATACATATTCACTCTTCCGTCTTTTCGCAACTGTTCAACTTGTTGAAATGCCTTCACATCGTTATGGGGGTAAATTGCAAATGTTGCTCCGCCGCTCTTATTTAAAGTTGAAAATGCCGGTACATCGCTTGGCCCATCTGCAATATAAATCATGTTCTTAAATTGCACTCTCCTCAATTCTTCCGGCAATTTTGTGTTTACATTTACATTATCAATTTTTCCGACTCCTTTGTTGATTTCAAACAACGCCCGTGTTTTTGTTGTGTTGTCAATCGTGTATCCAATTTCAGAAATGATTGGATTTCCATCTTCATCCGGAGCCTCAATTAATTCGCATCCCCAAATGTCTTCCACATAAGGGGCGACCGCCGAGCCCTTTATCATTTCCGTAAAGCCGGTACTCACTATATAATGTTCAACTTTTATATCATATTCGGAATATATGTGATTATCTTCAATCATTTTTTTGCTATAATCCATTAATGCGGGGAGTCCGGGATAAAATGTAAGCTCTTTTCCCAGTTCTCTAAGTACCGCGTTGTTTAATCCTTTGAATTCGCCGGATTTAGCATATTTGATGAAGAGATTCAAGTATATCGTATCCGGATTAACCCTGACATGTTGTTCTTTTTTGATTTTCTCCGGCAATGCGTTCACTTCTTTCCAAAAATCATCGCCATTCACATGATATTTTTGAAATATCGGTTCCTGCATATATCCCGGAATCAAAGTCTTATCAAAGTCCCATACAATCGCTATTCGGTTTGACATAATTTTCTCCTATACTTTTTCTCAAATCCCAAAGAACCTCTCAAAGAAGCCCTTCAGTTTTTCTATGATCCCGCGCTTTTTCTCTGCGCGGTTTCCGCCGCCGAAGCGGGATGTGGGCGGCATCAGTTTGTCAATATCGGTGCCGGTCGTCTTGATCTCCCCGTCGCGGAAGGCGTTATCGATAAATTTGCGCGTCTCGCTCTCGTTCAGCTTTTCGTCGGCAATGATGGCGGACAGCTCTTTTTCCTTTTCCTGCGCCACATAGCCGTGCCATTCGGTCAGCACGTCCTCCACATCGTTGATGCCGGAAATGAAGGTCTCAATCAATGCCTTTTTACTGCGCAGCTCGGGGCTGGCATCAACGGCTTTTTGAATCGTGATCAGAATCTCTTTGTCTGTCCCGTGCGTGTCATGATACTTCTTGACAAGCAAAAGGATGTAATCAATATTGATCTCAATCTGACGGATCAGCTCGACTTCAAACACCACATCGTCGGTGATGTCCTCTTTCTGCCCGTCACGCCGCCGCTCACGCCATTCGTCGCGTAGATCCTGATACCGTCCGAGATAGTCCTGCAAGTCGCGCTCGGACAGCAGATCTTTCCCTGCAAACTCATCGAAAGACGAAAGCAGATTGCGCATCCGAAGGATCGCCCCAAACAGCGCGATAAAATGTTTCTGATTCTGTTCTCCCTCCACACGCGGCTCGGACAATGGGAAATCGGTTTCCAGTTCCGTTATCATGTCCACATATCCGGGGTGAGACTGGTGCGTCGCATCGATATAGCCGTGATAATAGTCGTCAAACTTGCGCATCAGGACAATGCCGCCCGCATTTTTATCGCCGAACAGCGAAATGGCGGAGTCCACCCGCTTTTGCAGGTTGCGGAAGCAGACGATGTTGCCAAAGGTCTTAATGCTGTTCAGAATTCGGTTGGTGCGGCTGAACGCCTGAATCAGCCCGTGCATCCGTAGGTTTTTGTCAACCCAAAGCGTGTTGAGCGTGGTTGCGTCAAAACCGGTCAGGAACATATTGACCACAATCAAAAGGTCAAGCTCCTTGTTCTTCATCCGCAGGGAAACGTCCTTGTAATAGCTCTGAAATCCGTCTCCGTCGGTGGAATAGTTGGTGCGGAACATCTCGTTATAGTCGCGGATGGCGCTGTCGAGAAAATCTCGGCTGCTTGCGTCAAGCGCTGAGGTGTCCTCCGGATTTTCCTCGTCTAAAAGGTCGCTGTCGGGGTCGGCTTCGTTGGTGGTATAGCTGAAAATGGTGGCAATGCGCAGTTTCTTGGTCGGGTCTGCGGACATTTGTCGCTTGAATTCGTTGTAATAGAGCCTTGCCATCGGCACGGATGCGACCGCAAGCATGGAGTTGAAGCCCGAAAGCCGTTGCTTTTGCTTGATCTCCTCCACAGCCCCGCGCGCGGCAGACGCCACCTCGGAAATGTTGGTCAGCGTGTTGTAAATATAGGTTTTGTCGCCGCGGTAGGTCTTTTGGTCGAAGTGGTCAAGGATATACTTGGTCACAAGTTCAATCCGCTTGGGCGCCATATATGCCCGCTCGCGGTCTATGTCGTAAACATCCTCATCCACCATCTGCTCGTCAACGTCCATCGTTTTGACGTAATCCACGCGGAACGGCAGGACATTGTGATCGTTGATCGCGTCCACAATGGTGTAGGTGTGCAGTTGGTCACCAAAGGTCTGTTCGGTCGTGAAAAACTGCGAGGTGTGCGCCTTTTGTGCGTTGACCGAGAAGATCGGCGTTCCGGTAAAGCCGAACAGATGGTACTTGCGGAAATTCTTCACAATCGCCGTGTGCATATCGCCGAATTGGGAACGATGGCATTCGTCAAAGATGATGACGATGTGCTTTTGATAGACCGCATGACCGGGATTTTTCTTGATAAAGGTTGCCAGCTTCTGAATGGTCGTAATGATGATATGGCAGTTCTCGTCCTCAAGCTGCTTTTTCAGGATCGCCGTGCTGGTGTTGGAGTTTGCCGCACCCTTTTCAAAGCGGTCGTATTCCTTCATGGTCTGATAATCGAGGTCTTTGCGGTCCACGACAAACAGAACCTTGTCTATATAGGGCAGTGCCGAGGCAAGCCGTGCGGTCTTGAAGGAGGTCAGCGTTTTGCCGCTCCCCGTGGTGTGCCAGATGTAGCCGCCGCCCGCGATGCTGCCATATTTCTTATAATTGTTTGCAATTTCGATGCGGTTGAGAATCCGCTCGGTTGCCGTAATCTGATACGGACGCATGACGAGAAGCAGATTTTCGGAGGTGAAAACGCAATAGCGCGTCAGAATATTGAGAATCGTATGGCGGGCGAAAAAGGTCTTGGCAAAGTCGATGAGGTCGGGAATGATACGGTTGTTCGCGTCCGCCCAATAGGAGGTAAATTCAAAGCTGTTGCTTGTTTTGCCCTTCTTGCCGGAGGCAGCGCGGGCGTCCCTGACAGCGTTAAAACGCGTGCTGTTGGAATAGTATTTCGTGTTCGTGCCGTTGGAGATGACAAAAATCTGCACATATTCAAACAGCCCCGAACCGGCATAGAAAGAATCGCGCTGGTAGCGGTCGATCTGATGGAACGCCTCGCGGATGGAAACGCCGCGGCGCTTCAACTCGATGTGGACGAGCGGGAAGCCGTTGACGAGCACGGTCACGTCATAGCGGTTGTCGTGCTTCGCACCGTCGTCTTTGGTGACTATGTATTGATTGGTGATCTGCAAACGGTTGTTGTGAATGTTCTTTTTGTCAATCAGCGTGATATTTTTCGTACTTCCGTCATCGCGCCGCAGGACCTGCACATTGTCCTCCTGAATCTTGCGGGTCTTTTCCACAATGCCGTCGTTGGCATTGGCAATGCACTCGGAAAAGAACCGCTCCCATTCGCTGTCGGAAAAGCGGTAGTTGTTCAGCATTTCCAGCTGTGTGCGCAGGTTGGAGATCAGCTCCGCCTCGCAATGAATCGGCTTGTCCTCATAGCCTTGCTGTGTCAGAAGGCGGATAAACTCCGCTTCGAGCGCAGCTTCGCTCTGATAGGCGTCGGCACGAACCTCGGCGGGTTTATATTCGGTGACCACCGTGTTTTCTGTGGTCGCGGCAACGATGTTGAAGTATGGCATGGTTATTTCCCCTTTACGATAGCGATAACTGCAATAACAATTGAAATAATAGAGGCAATTGAAGCAAACAAGTCGTACAGATTGTTTCTGTCCTCCATTTTCTCGGCTTCAATACTTGCAATCCTGAATAGTCTTGAACTTACAAACATACAGATAGTCATTAGAATAAAAAATACAATCTGAACTTCATTCAATTTCTCAATATTAGGTAGAGCAAAAGAAAGAGGTATAGCCACAATAAACAAAAACATGATAAAAGAACAGATCCAGCGAAGAACTTGAAAACAAGATTTCAGAAGAAGCTGAATCAAGGCAGTAGATGCTCGATCACCTTTTATGTATTTCTTGGCAACAAACATAGCTTTCACGGTTGATGAAAAGCCATTCCACACTTTTGCAATGCCGGTTTTGCTTTTATCATAACCGATCACCTTGCGCCATTCAGCTAATTCTTCTGCTTTTTTGTCGGCTTCACGCTTGGCTTTCATGTCTTCGGCTTCCATGATTGCGTTTGCAATCATATGCTGAAGCTCGTCCGCCGACATTTGTCCCGAAGCAGCGTTTGTGTGAACCGGTGCCGGTTGATTTGTTTCGTTATTCTGTTTTTGAGATTTCTTTCTTTTGCTCATATGTCGGTGTCTCCTTAAAGGAAAGTAATTTATCACGGTAAAACTCATATTGTTTTTTGCGGGCTTCGATTTCGGCAGGGAGACCGATTTTCAGGTCGGAGCAGATAGAATCGAAGTTGTCAAGGACTTCTACAAGTCGATTTTGAATTTCAATAGGCGGAAGCGGTACAACAAAATTAGATATATCTTTCAGACTTATATGCGGAATTGCGCCTGCTGTTTTCTTTTTCTGCACATACTCGGTAAAGCGCCCACTTGCAATATAGTGATATACATATCGGGCATTGGCTTGTTTGGTGCGAATTCGTGTAACTCGTTGCACAAGAAGCAACGGCAAATCTTTTTTAAAAACCATTCCATAACTGCTGCCAACAAGAGAACCATCCATAGAGATTACAATATCTTGATCGTTAAGCAAATATTTCTCGACGGATTTTGCGGTTTGCCAATAACGGTTATTATCATCCGAAAAATCAAAATAGCCTCTCTTTATATTCATGCCACGCATTAATTTAATGCCAGTTTCTTTGAATCTGCTACTGTCAAAAGGAAATCCTGAAAGCAAATCGCAAAAAGTCCCCAAGCGTTTATAAAAGATAGTCGTATCGCTATGAAGCAGTTTATCCCTATAATACTCATACTGCTTCTTTCTCGCCGTGAGTTCCGCCGTGAGTTCCGCCGTGAGTTCCGTAAAACTGTCCAGTATGCGGACAATTTCCTCCTGCACCGGAATCGGCGGGACGGGGATTTTTACCTTTGCCATTTTATCCTTAGAAACATTAAACCTTGTAACTCCGCTTGCTGTTTTACCAATTTGATAACGTAAATTTTCAGAGCGAAACAAATGCTTTGAAAAATCCGGAAGTAAAATGTTCTTATCGTTCAAACGATAGATGAAGCAAAAGCTATTAAGATATAAATTTTCAGTTGGAATCCGTGTGACTACAGAAGAAAATCCGCATTCATCGGGAGTTTCTGAAGACCCTGTAAAAATTATATCGCCATACTCCAATATTCGCTGATTCTCATTCGGTAAAATTCTTACCGTTTCAACGGGGTTAATATCGAGAGCCGGGTTGGAGTATACATTTTTGTATGTAATAAATTTTGCGTTACCATCTTTGAAATCATCTTTTGATTTTCCGGTCAAACCGCCGTAGAATTTGCCTATATCGCCTAAATAATAATTATCTACGCCATCAGGGCAAAGTCCTTTTATCAATTCTTCAAGTTTACTCATCCCTCAATCTCCCCAATAATCTTCCGAATTTCCTCTCTCAGCACATTTTCCCGCTTTACGATCTCCTCGATCTCGGCGTTGAGTTTGACAATATCGATCTTCTCCCGCTTGTCCTCCTGCTCCACATAGGTGGAAACCGAAAGGTTGAAGTCGTTTGCCTCAATCTCCTCAAACGCGGCAAGGTGTGAGAAATGCGCGATCTCCGCGCGGTTTGTGTAAGTGTCTACGATGCGGTCGATGTTTTCGGGCGTCAGCTTGTTGTTATTCGTGACCTTGATGCACTCATTCGACGCGTCAATGAAGAGCGTTTTGTTGTCGCTTTTGCCTTTCTTCATCACCAGAATGCAGGTGGCAATGGAAGTGCCGAAAAAGAGGTTGGCGGGCAGCTGAATGATGCAGTCCACAAAGTTGTTTTCCACAAGATACCGCCGTATTTTCTGTTCTGCACCCCCGCGGTACAGAATACCGGGGAAGCAGACAATCGCCGCCGTACCGTTTGCCGCAAGCCACGAAAGGCTGTGCATGATAAACGCCATATCCGCCTTGCTTTTCGGTGCCAGCACGCCCGCAGGAGAAAAGCGCGGATCATTGATGAGCAGTGGGTTGTCATCGCCCTCCCATTTGATGGAGTACGGCGGGTTGGAGATAATCAATTCAAACGGCTCGTCGTCCCAATGCGCGGGGTTGGTCAGCGTATTCTCGCAGGCAATATCGAATTTATCAAATCCGATGTCATGAAGAAACATATTGATGCGGCAGAGGTTGTAGGTCGTGATGTTGATCTCCTGCCCGTAAAAGCCGTTGCGGATGGCGTCCTTGCCAAGCACTTTTTCGGCTTTCAGAAGCAGCGAACCCGAGCCGCACGCAGGGTCATAGACCTTATTGATTTCGGTTTTCCCGACCGTGCCAAGCCGCGTCAGAAGCTCGGACACATCGGCAGGCGTGAAAAATTCGCCGCCCGACTTGCCCGCATTGGAGGCGTACATGGTCATCAGATATTCATAAGCATCACCGAATGCGTCAATGTCGTGATCCTTCACATCACCAAGGTTCATATCTGCCACGCCGATAAGCAGCTTGCAGAGCTTTTCGTTTCGCTTTGCCACCGTCGCGCCCAGCTTGTTGCTGTTGACGTCGAAGTCGTCAAACAATCCCACGAACTGCCCCTCGGATTCGGTACCTTTCGCGGATTCCTCAATATGGCGGAAAACGGTCTCCAGCGTTTCGTTGAGGTTTTCGTCCGACTGACAGCGGGCAAGAACATTGCAAAACAGCTCGCTCGGCAGGATGAAAAAGCCCTTTTCCTGCACCAAGCCCTCCCGCGCCGATTCCGCCTCCGCATCGGACATCTTGGCATAGTCAAAGCCGTCATTGCCCGCTTTGATCTCGCCTTCGCTTATGTAATTTGCAAGGTTTTCGGATATGTAACGATAGAACATCGTACCGAGGACGTAATTTTTGAAGTCCCATCCGTCCACAGCGCCGCGCAATTCATCCGCAATCGCCCATATCGCGCGGTGAAGCTCGTCGCGCTCCTGCTCTTTCTTTGTATCAATCATGGTTTTGTCCTCCGATAATATTGCTTTTGTTTTATGCGCCTAATTTATGATTCTCCGTTCCTCTGCCTATGAATTTCTTTCAGATCCTCGATTGCCACTTCCGGGGCGAGGGTATGAAAGATGAGCCAATTGCGGTTCATGGTCTCGGCAGGGGCTTGCTTATAGATTTCACGGCTGTCCTCGCCAGTGGCGAAATGCCAGAAGCGATAAAGGTATCCGCTCCAGAACAGCGTTTCTTTATCATAGACTTTCCCGCCGGGTGTCAGCTTTGCGGAATCGACCACTTCGGCAAGAAGGTATTCCTCGCCCGCCCATTGCAGGCGGTTATACTTTGAATCCAGTCCTTTGGCGGTTTCGGAGGTCATAAACGCTTTGATGAAGGTCGCGCTGTCATATCCTTTTGCGCCGGACAGTTCAAAAAGCCTGCCCTGAATGTCGCACAGTTTGAATTGAATGCCGTCCATGGTTTCCTCCTTTACTTGGCTTCGTCGAGAATTTCGTCAAAAAATTTGCCGTCGCGACGATAATTTTTACAGATGTCATTGGCAAGTGAAACACCTCTCTGACGGTTCGCGTCACTCTCATCCTGTAAAAATCTGCGTTCCAACAGAGAAAGCGGTATCTCTTTTTCAATGCGGACAGCGGCGCACGCCTTTTCGGTGGTGGCAACATATTGCTTTCCGAGCTTGAGCGCGGACAGGCTGTTCACAAGCGCCATGTCTGTAATCACGCCGATAAAGAAATTGTCGAGGACATAGAACATCCTGTCGTTTGCGATACTGCCGATGACAATATCTTTTCCTGCATCGATCTTGCTGTATTTATTATAAAGCGCCGTGCCTTTGATCTGTTCCATTCTGCCACGATGGTAGGCAACGAGCATTGCCCAGTCAAGGTCGGCTTTGATTTCGATCGTGTCAAGGTTTTTCATATCGACGGAGACAACATAGAATTTGGATTTTTCAAAATCGCAGATCAGCGTGAGCGGCTGACCCGGGTCGGTACCCATATAAAAGCCTTTGCCAAAATCACACATTTCACGACTCTTCGGAGCAATCTCGCCGACAATACCGGACTTTGAACCGTGGTAAAGCAGTATTCTGTCTCCATCGAGGGAGACTGCATCGGCATTTGCTTTGATTTTTTCAAGAATCATCTGATAAACGGGAACGCCATGCTCCTTGCAGTATTCATAAAGGGTGGACTGTGCCAGTTTGGTCGGAATCGCACGACCGTTTTCCCAACGGTTGACGGTTGCAAATGTGACACCGATTTTATCCGCAAATTCGGTTTGGCTCAGCCCCAAGTATTCTCTTATGCTTTTGATCAGTTTCCGCATTGATACCTCCGGCCAATATAACAAATTATATCAAAGTTATTATACCAGATGTTATATCAAATGTCAATGCTACTTGCGGTATTTGTTGCATGATTTTGTCAGATATTTTTCTGCGGAGCGAAAAATGTTCCGTCTTTTTCTTTGCCTACTGCGGCGTAAAATAAGGGTTTTTGAAGTTCTATCGGAACAATGTTCGGAACTATACCGCCGCGTTTTTGGATATTGTTCCGATAGAAAAAGGGCAGGCGATTTTGCCTGTCCTTTTGGTGTAGCATCCGTTGAAAAGGTATAAATACGAATTTTTGCCGCATACTATATTGACAAACGAACGAAAAAAAGCTATACTATTCGTTGAAAAGGTGTAAATACGAATTTTCGACGTATGAGGAGGCTTGCCATGATTGAAAGAAAGCAATATTTGGATCAACTGATATCCAAGAAAGAGAATGGGTTGATCAAGGTCATCACCGGCATCAGGAGATGCGGCAAATCTTATTTGCTGTTTGAAATTTATCATCAATACCTGAATTCTATCGGTGTTGACGATGAGCATATCATAGAGCTTGCGCTTGATGATGACGAAAATATCCGATACAGAAACCCCATAGAGCTTGGCGAGTACATTCGCTCGCTTCTCGTGGATAAGGACAAAATGTATTATATTTTTCTTGACGAGATACAAAAAGTCAAAACCATCAAAAATCCTTATCTTGACGACAGTGACGATACCGTCGGATTTGTTGATGTGCTGCTCGGACTCATGAAAAAGAAAAACGCCGATGTGTATGTCACCGGCTCAAATTCAAGAATGCTGTCCTCCGATATTCTCACCGAGTTCCGCGGCAGGGGTGACGAGGTTCGCGTGTACCCGCTGACTTTTGCGGAGTTTTATGCTTCGTTCGAGGGCGACAAGCACGACGCATGGCAGGAATATTACACCTACGGTGGTATGCCTTATGTGAGCCGCCTGAAGGATCACAGAAGCAAGGCGCAGTATCTGATCGATTTATTTGAAAACATCTATCTGAAGGATATTTTGGAGCGTCACAATATTCAGGATAAAAATGTTCTTGACGATCTTCTTGATGTCATTTCTTCCGCTGTTGGCTCTCTGACCAATCCGAGCAGAATCGCCGATACTTTTGCAAGTATCAATCAGGTGAAAATCAGCCCCGAAACCATTGCCCATTATCTTGATTATTTTGCGGATGCTTTTATGATCAGCCACGCCAAGCGCTACGACATCAAGGGACGTAAATATATCGGTTCGCCTCAAAAATACTATTATTCCGACATCGGACTTCGCAACGCAAGACTCAACTTCCGGCAGACCGAGGAAAACCACATCATGGAGAATATTATCTACAACGAGCTGATTGTCCGTGGATTCACTGTGGATGTCGGCGTTGTCGAATACAATTACAAGGATGCCGATGGCAAGAGCAAAAAAACCAATTTAGAGGTTGACTTCATTGCAAGCGACGGAAACAAAAAGTTCTACATTCAGTCGGCACTGACGGTTGGCGAAGAAGAAAAACGGCTGCAGGAGGTTCGCCCTTACAGCCGGATTGCCGATTCATTTACCAAGGTCGTGATTGTAAAGGATAATATTATTCCGTGGCGCGACGAAAACGGAATCCTTTATATCGGCATTGAGAAGTTCTTGCTTGACCCGATAGCCGTTTCGTGATGTGCCGACGGAATTTGAAAATCGTTTTCTTTGCCTACTGCGCATCAGCCTTTGCACTGTGAAACGAGTTGACTTCCAAGCGTTTTTATGCTATACTAAAGGCAGAAAAAAGCAGTTTGCGCAGTCACCTACGGTCTGCGCACGTGGCAGAAAAACGGGCGGGTTTCGTTGCTGACCACACCTTTGACCACTTACGGCTTCGGACTACCCGGATTTTATGCCACGAAG
>ENA-ORSC01000485-ORSC01000485.1-human-gut-metagenome-genome-assembly--contig:-NODE-485-length-31435-cov-5.648757_pt1 | contig 31435 bp, 27 predicted proteins | sample MGYA00242178_ERZ509140 | MGnify/ENA primary metagenome ERZ509140 (study PRJEB26280, sample SAMEA2338681) | human gut metagenome | biome: human gut; feature: human-associated habitat; material: faeces... | reverse complement strand
ATTACGTCGGCTGTATGAACCTTGAGCTTATGGATTTTTCCGACATTATGGACAGGAACGAGGATACGGATCTGTTCTTTTGGGATAATCAGCTTGAGATCGACAGAATGATGCTCGATTTGAAAGACAATTACATTAACGTAACTGTTGAGGAAACCGCAATTGAGAATATCGTGAACGAAACAGAAACCGCAATCACCGCAGATGTGTATGTCTGCGCGAGTCACCCTTCTTCTGATCAACCTCTGAGCGGCATCGGTAAGTCTTTTCGGATCACAGTTGATAAAGAGAGGATGGTGATTATCGCCTACTCGGAACCCGATGCGTGCGAAAGCCGCTATAACAATTGGCTCAGTTACCTTGCCTCAAACTATCGTAAGGAAGGGATGACCTGGCAGGAGGCAAATAAAAAGGCATATGAAGAGATTTATGCCGGATATGTATATGAAGCAACCGCGTATCCGAGACAAACCCCGCAGGGCTGATCAATCATGCGTTCAGCCTTGATCGTAAAACAATTTGAACCTAAGTTTCGGTTTTATCGTTTCCGACAACAAAAAACGATAATAATTTAAATATACGGGCGGAATCAAATCAACCTCCGCCTGCCGCTCGGGCTTCATCGCTCGGGCGGCATGTTTTGTTTCTGCCGTTTTTACACCGCGAAAAACAGGTCATCAGCAAATTGCCCCCAATTTTGATATCAAAATTTTTGTGATTGACAAATGCTTTTTCGTGCATTATAATAAAGGCTGAATATTTTTATGTCCCTTTGCCCGGCGGCAATCGGGCAAATACCAAATCGCAGATTGGGACGCGGTGCGCCGCAGTTTTCCTTAAAGGCATACCTCCGTTTTTTGCAGTCGGAACATGCCGAAAGAGAGCCGTGCAGGGTGAAAGGCGGCAAGGGACTTCGGATGCATTATCACCCATGAGAGCGAAGGGGAAACCGCAATAAGAGGCGGGTTTGTTCAACTCATGCCGAATATGTTCGGCAATGCGGGATTATCCTTCGACGCAGCCCCCGCGTTAAAGGGCAGGAGTGCAAAGGCATGGTTTTTGTTATGCCTTTGAATCCGGGTGGTACCGCGGTTTCGATCGTCCCGTTTTTCGGGGCGGTTTTTTATTTTTAAAAATTTCCTTAAAAGAAAAGGAGTGTTTGAACAATGTACAAAAAAGTTTCCGCCTCGCTCGACTTTGTTCCGAGAGAGAAAGAGGTTCTGGAATTCTGGAAGGCAAACGGCATCTTCGAGAAATCCGTTGAACAGTCCAAGGGCAAACCTGCTTACACTTTCTATGACGGACCGCCCACAGCTAACGGCAGGCCGCATATCGGGCATGTTTTGACCCGCTCCATGAAGGATATCATTCCCCGCTACCGCACGATGAAAGGCTTTGACGTGCTGCGCAAAGCGGGTTGGGATACGCACGGACTTCCCGTTGAACTTGAAGTGGAAAAGCTGCTCGGACTGGACGGCAAGGAGCAGATCGAGAGTTACGGCGTGCTTCCTTTTATTGACAAATGCAAGGAGTCGGTTTGGAAATATAAAGGCGAATGGGAACAGATGAGCGATGCCGTCGGTTATTGGGCGGACATGGAGCATCCCTATGTTACCTATACCGATGATTACATTGAATCCGTTTGGTGGGCATTGAAGACAATCGACGAAAAAGGGCTGCTCTATAAAGGCCACAAAATCGTTCCCTATTGCCCGCGCTGCGGAACCGCACTGTCAAGCCACGAGGTTGCACAGGGGTATAAGGACGTTAAGGAAGTTTCCATCTTTGTGACCTTCCCCGTCATTCCCGATGCGGAACACAGCTTTGTTGACGGCAGCGAAAGCTTTATTGCATGGACAACAACACCGTGGACGCTGCCCAGCAATGTCGGTCTTTGCGTCAATGCCGACGAAGACTATGTAACAGTTCTTTGCAACGGCAAAAAATACATTCTTGCGGCTGAGCTTGTTGAAAATGTTCTCGGCGAGGACACAACCGAGCTTGCACGCTTCAAAGGTTCGCAGCTTGTCGGCATTCACTATAAACCGCTGTTTGATTTCCCCGTCAACCACAAAGGCAGGGATGCATGGCGCATTGTTTCGGACGATTACGTAACCCTTACCGACGGTGCGGGCATAGTTCACCTTGCCCCCGCATTCGGCGAAGACGACGCACGCGTCGGCCGGAAATGGGAGCTTCCGTTTGTTCAGCTTGTTGACGCCCGCGGAAGGCTCACCGGCGGCACCCCGTGGGACGGCACTTTCGTTAAGGAAGCCGATAAGCCCATCATTGCCGACCTTAAAGCGCGCGAAAGGCTGCTTAGGGAACTTCCCTATGAACACAGTTACCCCTTCTGCTGGCGCTGCGACACTCCGCTCATCTACTACGCAAGGGAAAGCTGGTTTGTGAAGACCACTGCCGTGCGCGACAGATTGATTAAAAACAATAAAAAGATAAACTGGATTCCCGAATCCATCGGCGAAGGCCGCATGGGTAATTTCCTTGAAAACGTTATCGACTGGGGCATCAGCAGGGAGCGCTATTGGGGAACTCCCCTGCCCGTGTGGATGTGCCCTGATTGCGGACATTACCATGTCATAGGCAGCCGTGCGGAACTGCGCAAATATGCTCCGGACACGCCAGAGGATATCGAGCTGCACAAGCCCATGCTCGACCCGATAACCTTTAAGTGCGAAAAATGCGGCGGAACGATGCACCGCGAGCCCGTTGTTATCGACTGCTGGTTCGACAGCGGCTCAATGCCTTTTGCACAGTGGCACTATCCATTTGAAAACAAAGAGGAATTCGAACGCCGCTTCCCCGCGGATTATATCAGCGAAGCCGTTGACCAAACCCGCGGTTGGTTCTATACGCTGAGCGCACTTTCAACCATCCTTTTTGACAAGCCCGCATTCAAGAACTGCATCGTGTTGGGACTTGTTTGCGACAAGGACGGCAAAAAGATGAGCAAGCACGTCGGCAATGTTGTTGCGCCTGCGGACGTTTTAACAAAACAGGGCGCGGATGCGGTGCGTTGGTATTTCTACACCGCCTCCAGTCCGTGGCTGCCCAGCCGTTTCAGCGGCGACGCCGTAAGCGAGATGCAGCGCAAATATATGGGTACGCTGTGGAACACATATGCGTTCTACGTTTTGTACGCAGATATTGATGAATTTGACCCCACGAAGCATGAGCTCGTTCGCGAAAACCTTTCCGTAATGGACAAATGGCTGCTTTCACGCCTTAACACGCTCATTCGAACAGTGGATAACTATCTTGAAAACCTCCGCATTACCGAAGCGGGGCGCGAACTGAACCGCTTTGTTGACGACCTTTCCAATTGGTACGTTCGCCGCGGCAGGGAACGTTATTGGGGCAAGGAAATGACTGCGGATAAAGAAGCGGCGTATATGACGCTGTTCACAGTGCTTGAAACGCTTTCCCGCCTCACCGCACCGTTCACTCCGTTCATGGCGGAAGCAATTTATCAAAACATCGTCCGCACGGTGAACAACCTTGCACCGGAGAGCGTACACCTTTGCGCATTCCCGATTTGCGACGAAAGTTTCATCGACGCGGAACTTGAACGCAGCATGGACGAAATTCTGGAAGTTGTCACACTCGGAAGGTCGGCACGCAATCTTGCGAACATCAAGAACCGCCAGCCTCTTTCGGAGCTGTTTGTTCAGGGTGTTGATGAACTGCCGGCTCGGTATACCGAGATTATCGAGGATGAATTGAACGTGAAAGCCGTTCGCTTTGTTAAGGATGCTTCCTCATTCATAACCTATCGCGTAAAGCCCCAGCTGAAGCTTCTCGGGCCGCGTTACGGAAAGATTCTTCCCAAAATCAATCAGTATTTGCAGGGAGACGGTATAGGCAATGCGGTTGTTGCTGCCCATGCAGAGGGACGCGCTTACGAATTTGAGCTTGAAACGCTCATCGTATCGCTGAATCCTGAAGATGTGCTTGTTGACACCGTCAAAAAGGAAGGCTTTGCCTCAGTCGGCGATAACGGCGTGACCGTTGTGCTTAACACCGCGCTCACGGATGAACTGATTGAAGAAGGCTATGTCCGCGAAATCATCAGCAAGATTCAGACCATGCGCAAAGAAGCCGATTTTGTTGTTACCGACAGGATTATAATCAGCGTCGAATGCGGCGAAAACCTGCTTGCGGTGTTGGATCGCAATTCGGACGAAATCCGCAGAACGACTCTTGCCGATGAACTCACTTTCGGCATACCCTGCGGCTATGTGAAAGAGTGGGATATAAACGGCGAGAAGGTCGCTCTCGGTGTTAAAAAAGCATAAGGAAATCGCTTATGCGTGTCTTCGCGCTTCACGAAATCATTGGACAATGTTTACCTGAATACATGCACGGAGCGGAACAACCGAGTCGGCCCTCCGCTCCGTCCGCCTGTATTATTTCATCAAGGAGGAAAGGCAGATGCATTCAAAATCAAAACACGGTTTTATTCGCTTGAACACGCTCGCGCTTGCGGCGGCACTCGCACTTGCCTGCACGCTTGCACTGCTTTTCTGCGGCTGTCAGTCGAAAGCGGAAAGGGAAAAGCTTGCCGAAGAAGGTCTCTCATATTATAAGAATCTTGATTTTAATAATGCAAAACGCTGCTTCCTCACCTGCGGTGATTCGTATAAATACACAGAGTATCTTGAATCAATTGCCGAATATGAAAAGCTTTATGCTCAGGCGGTTGAATTGGTTTCTGCCGGCAAGCCGAACGAGGCGCGTGCGATATTTGTCGGAATTACCGGATATCTCAACAGTGCTGACTTTGTTGAATATATTGATTCGCTCAAAGTTCATTATGACAGCGGCGTAAAGCTTTATGAAAGCGGCCGCTACCTCGAAGCATATTCAAGTTTTGCGGATGCGTGCGGCTATGAATCAAGCGCGGCATACCTTAAGAACATTGAAGATCTTTTGAAAGTCTACAATGAGGCCGTTGAGCTTATGAACGTCGGCAATTACGAAGATGCTGTTTTGCTTTTTCAATCGCTGAACACAGAATTTGAAAATTCCGACGACCTTATTGAAACCTGCCGAAGTCGGCTTGCGGTAAGTCCCGTTCTGCTGAACAGCTTCATCAAAGCTTATAACTCAGAGTATTCTTCCGAGGGCATACGCATTGAGGCGGGCAGCACGGGTGAACCGGGCTCACAATTTGCGCTCCGCGACACAAGAGGGATACTTTTTACGGGACTCACGGACGAGTTCGGAAGGATAACCTATATTACCTGCCGATTTGAACCCGAAGTTCTTGAATCTCTTGAACCCGGCAGCGTGTCAACAGTTGCGGCGCATTTTATCCACGCGCTGAACACGCATACATGCAGCCTCGATTCCGTAACGGCCGATATTTCATCTTACCTTAACGCAGGCGAAAACGGCAGGCTCTACGGCTGCATGAATGTATCAAGCCTTTCCGAAAGCAGCGGCGCATTCGTCATATCGGCAGGATACGAAAAATGACCCGCCCCGTTCACGCTTTTTTTCGCTTGGCGTATGTTTAAATTCATTCGTTAAAAGGCTTGAACTTTTTTTAAAAAACTGGTATACTTAGGCTCATGCCGAACAGCGTGAAATCAATGCGCATTCACGCTGTGCCGATTTGTTTTTTCGGAAACGATACGGCAATTAACAAAACAAACCCGAAAGGAATATCGTTATGAAAAAAGTCAATCGAATGATCGCAATCATGCTGTCCGTTCTTCTGCTTGCTGCCGCATTTTGCATGACAGCATGCAAGGACGACAAAAAAAACCCCGACACTCCCACGACCACCACGAACCCGAAGCCGGGCAATGACACACGCAAAAACCCCAACACCACAACCGACCCCCGCACTCTCGTTGTTGAAACGAACTGGGGACTTGCTGCGGATACCGTTGTTATGACGCTCAATTTCAAGGGCAGCGAATACAAGCTCACCGCAGGTGAACTTTATGCTCTCGGTGCCGAAAATGTTTCCGCACTCGACCAGACCAACGCACTCGTCAGGGGCGGCTCCGTTAACGTCTTCAACGGAGTGAATCTCAAGGCCGTTCTCGATTCCGTCGGTGTTGATGTTTCCGATGCCGAAACCACCAACATATATTCGCTTGTACTCACCCAAGCCGGCGGCACCGAGCAGGATCTTTCCGACAAAATCTCCGCGCTGAGCCTTTTCGATTGCACGCTTGCATTTGCAAACAACGGAAAACCCATCGGTTCACCCGATAACGGCGGCTATTTCACTCTGCATACAACTGAACAGGGTTCTACAGATGTTGCCTATTCCGGCGTTACCGCAGTTACCATCAAGTAAACACTCTGCACTGTTCCGTTCCGGCGACAAATAAATCAAACCATAGGCAAAAGGGAGTTCGGCAATTGCCGTTCTCCCTTTTTTTGATTCAATTGCATGATTGTAAAAAAATACCGGTTTTTAAATGCCGAGTTTCGTGCATACTGCTGAGTCGGGCGGGCATAATAAGCCCATGAGGAAAAGAGCGAACGGAAAATTTCAGGAGCGGATCAAGCAAGACCATTCGAATGTGACGGATAAAGAAACCGCATTCACAACCGAAGGCAGAGGCGCGATCAAATCGGATGTGTTGGGCAGCTACACCGGCACCGCCGAGGATTATGAGGCTCCGGTGCAGGATGCGGACGATCTGTAAATGCCGCGGATGAACAGCAGCTCGCCGTCAACGGCGGCGCAGTGATGCAAATGTTCCGACCCGCAGGGCATTTCAACCGGATGCTTTCGATGTTCCCCCGAGTTGTACGGATGATTACCCCCATCCCGGGAAACCTTTGAATCGGGAATACCCCGAAAATTCGGCTTTTACGGAGAGCCGAATCGAGTGTTCCCGAGTTTGTGCGGAGTGTTTCATGAAAACCCGAACGGAGCAGAGAACTTTTCTCATGATTTGTCCGCAATTGAAACTGCCGCAGTGATTGCATCTGCGGCAGTTTTTTGATTTTTGAATACGTAATGTTCAATGCGCAGAGAGGGCACTCTGCTTAAGGCTACACAATATGCATGACTTTTTTTGCGATTGCAACCGCATCTTCAACGGAAATTGCGCCGTCGCAGTTATAATCCGAAAGCTCGCGCCGTTCCGGGTCAAACCCGTCCAGTCCGAGCGCGGTGCGCAGCGCCGCCATGCTGTCCGAAAGGGTAATTTTCCCGTCCATGTTCACATCCCCGCGAGCGGCATCCAGCCCCACGGCTTTCAGCTCAACGTTGTCAATATAAGCGCAGTCATCAACACCTGCTGATTTGTCGTTTCCCTTTTCATAGCTCCAGCGGAAACAATACCTTCCGTCGATCGGTGCGGTGAAAATGTATTTCGTCCACCCCGTTTCGCCCGATATCTCCATCAAGGCCTTTGTTCCGACGGTGCAGATAAACCTGTCCGTATCGACCCCGCTGCTGACGCAGAAATCAAAACTCAGTGTGTCCCCCGCTTTCATCGTCACTGTCAGACGCAAATCGCTTTCGGAATTGTTTTCACCCGCATTCGAGCTTACGGCAGCAATGCGTCCGCCGACAACGGTGTTGCCGACCATGCCTCTTGAAACTGTCGTGCTGCCGACAAACGGATCATCCGTCCCGGATGTGAACTCAAGTGAGCCGCCCGGAACGTTCAAAGCATAATTAAGATCGGTAATCCCGCTCTGTCCGTCGAGCAATTGAGAATCCAACCATTCAATTCGTCCCGTAAGCCAATTGGTGAGAAAATTGACGCCGTGATCAAAGTTCTTTTCCCATTTTTCTTCGGTTTCGGCAGTGCAATTGTACAAATATGCCGCCTGTTCGTTGATAAGTGCAAAAAACTCGGGAATCAACGTGCTGCGGTATTCTTTGTATCGCTGTTTGAACCGCGCCTGAAAATCCGGATAGTTGTGATACAATGCATTGAACCACGGAGCGGAACTGTTTATCGCAATGAACCCGACCGGTCCTCTTCCGCCGACGCAGTCCTCAACATCATTGTGTTCCGCACTGGCATTATTAAATGCCGTCAGCCCGAACGCAATATCAAAATCCCATATTGCGGTCATGTACAGCCTGTCGTCCTGACTCTGTTTATACAGGTAACAGCTTGTTTTAAAATTACCGTCGATGTTCTTTGTTATTTCCTGAATAATAATGTAATCTATCCATGAATCAACATCAATGTATTTTTGATAATCTTCGCCGCTTATTCCCATTACGGCATTATGAACGCTCTTCATGTGTTCCTCAAGGTATTCAAGCATTCGCGCCGTGAGTTCGGATGAAGCGGGTTCCGGCTGTTTAAGCACGAAATAATCCTGCGTCTGATTCGCCCAATACGGACAGCCGAACCACATATCCCGTGCAAAATCAACCTTCATCGCAATATCCTTTTCGATGAAATAACCGCCCGTTATATCGCTCTCATCCGCTTCGTCAATATCGATTTTTGTGCTTTCAATGCCCGGACGTTCTATGAGGATATAAATTCCGTTGTATTCTCCGTTAAAATATACGTCAACGAATTCGCATTTCGGAACATAGTCCATGCCCGAAAGCAATGCCCCGGCTTTGTATGTCACAAGATTGCGCATCAGGGAGGGATCCGAGTAACTTGCAACGATTGCATACCGCTTTGTTGCAGGAATATCGAGCAGCGATGTTTTTTGTTCCAACTTAATCGAATAGGGCTTTTGCGGCTGCGTCCAAGACAGATTTCCGCGCCCCTTAACATAGCCCGAGCCGCTGAACTCGCCGCTTGAATACTTTTTCGTTCCGAGAGTCAAACTGAAATTTGCAGACACCCAATTATCCTTGCCGATAAGCGAAAAATCGTTTAAGGTTGTGATATCCAGCCGCGGAAGGGATTCAACTGCGGCATAAATTCCCAAGAGATATAAGTCAGAGAATGCCACGCTCTCCCCTGCGATTGCGGAAAACGAAAAACGTATGCTTGCATCGCTGTTGAGCAATATGGTTCTTCGCGCCGGATTGCTTGGGAAGAACACGCTGTATTTATCGTTATAGCTCCAGCCCTCCGCAAACCTTGCAACGAGGGTCACAGTTTTCGTTTCCGCAAACGTGAAAACACCTGAATGCAGGTTGCCGCGCAGAACCGTTTCGCTGTATTCCAAAGTTACCCCATCCGAATGTCGGGGCTTGATCTCGTATTCAACAACTCCGTTTGAATCCTCTGCATATGAAGTAATCCCGCCCGCTTCCGTCTCGGTTCTTGCGCCGGCAGGCAGAGAGCAGAGCACAAACAGCAATGCTGTTATCGCACACAGTGCGCGCCTGCAAAGCTTGTTCACAAGCAACTCCTCCGAAAATAGAATTTTCGCAAACATATCGATTATTTTAGCATATTTCGCAGTTCATTTCAACCCGTTTTTAAACTCATATTTTAATTTTTCAATTTTTGTCACAGAATATTCGGATTCTGCACTCATTTTTCGCAGTTTTTTGCCGCCGAACCGCACATGAATACTTAATAAGTGATGAATTCAATGTATTTCCCGGGAAATTTTGCAGGATCACCTTTTTTTAAAAAAGGCGTTGACAAAACCGTCGCTGCTGTATTATAATCAATAGCACAGTTGTGGCAACTGATTCAGTACGAACGGAGGTGGACTTTTTTGCAGATTGATAAATTCTCTCGAACGCCGATTTATGAACAGGTCATAGACGGTATTGAGCGAGAAATACTTACAGGCGAGCTGAAACCCAATTCGCCCGTCGCATCCGTGCGCGCATTGTCGGTGCAGTTTTCCGTGAATCCGAACACGCTTCAAAAGGCTTATACCGAACTTGAGCGGCGCGGACTTTGTTACAGCGTTCCCGGCAGCGGGAGGTTCGTTTCGCCGGACGCAATGCAGCGATTGCACGAAGCACGCAGCAAACTTCTTGACGAAATAACCGCACTTTCCCGTGAGCTTAAGCTGACAGGTTTCAACAGGGCGGATGTTATCAACGCAGTGAACAAAGCCTATGATGAAAACATTATCGAAAACAACCAAACGGAGGAAAAATGACATATGATTAAAGTAACCGACCTTTCAAAAAACTTTGGCGAACTCAAAGCATTGGACAAAGTCAGTTTTTCTGTTCCAAAGGGCAGCATATTCGGGCTTGTCGGGGCGAACGGCGCGGGTAAATCCACTCTTATGCGCATCATTGCGGGAATTTACACTGCGGATGACGGTTCCGTGCTCATTAACGATGAACCGGTCTATGACAATCCCGCCGCAAAAACGCACCTCGTTTTTGTTCCGGACAGAATGCACCTTACGGGAGGCGGGGCAACGATCGAACGCATGGCAAATTTTTATGCTTCATGCTATCCCAAGTTCTCGTTTGAAAAATTTGATGCGCTGCTCAACATTTTTAAGCTCGATAAAAAACGCCGCGTTCGTTCCCTGAGCAAAGGTATGGTGCGGCAGCTGCAGACGGTGCTTGCGCTGAGCTGCAATGCGGATGTTCTTCTTTTCGATGAAACCTTTGACGGACTGGATCCGATTGCGCGCAACATTGCCAAACGTCTTATTTATCGCGATATGTGTGACTTCGGTTCAACCGTCATTATGACCAGTCACTCCCTGCGCGAACTTGAGGACACTTGCGATCGGTTTGCAATGCTGTATCAGGGGAAAATCGTTTTTCAAAACGACCTTGCCGATGCTAAATCACAGCTGTTTAAGGTTCAGCTTGCATTCGCAAGACAGGTTACGCCGGAGGACTTCAAGGATGTTGAACTGCTTTCTTTCACCAAGCAAGGCAGCATTGTATACGTTCTTGTGCGCGGCGAAGCAGCCGAAACCTCGGCAAAAATCGAAGCGTTGAAGCCGCTGATAATGGATATGCTTCCCTTATCAATCGAGGAAGTTTTTACATATGAACTGTCTTCCCTCGGCTACAATTTTGATGAAATCAAATAAGGAGAATCCAACCATGAGAAAGAATCGCGTTCCGTTTTTCAGCAAATCCTACTGCCGCGAAATGCTGAGGGAGTTTTCAACCACGGGAATCGTATTTGCATCGATCGAATTTGTCGCATCCATGCTGTCGTTTTTCGGGATTACGCAAAACCTTCTGTCAATGCTGCTCTTCGGTGCAAATGTGTATATCCAATCTTCCGCCGTAAGTTACGTCAGTCTTTTCTGCTTTGTTGCCGGATTTGTTTTTGTTGTGAAGCACCTGGTCCGCTCCGCATGGGATTTCCGCGGAAGCATTCCTGTCGCAAAACGAACCATGCTCATTTCGGCCTTCACCGCAATGCTTGCATGGGCGGGCATTTGCGCTGCCGCAAACATTCTCGGAGCATTCGTCGGCAGCCTTGTTTCAACAATTTCCAACTCATCCGTCCTTGTTCCGAGTTTCGCCATGGTTGCGGAGGCGATCGGTGAGTCACTGCTTCGCGGATTGATGCTGTTCGGCGGCTTTGTGCTTGTTTTTTCGCTGTCCACACGTACTTTCCCGACCATTGTGCTTGCGTTCGTCTGTCTTCTTCTGCCGAATATTGCATATAATGCGCTCATGAACAACACCGAATCAGCCTTCACGCTTACGGAGCTGCTGTTCCCCGTCAGCCCTGCCGCGTCAACATTTTTGAACTGTCTTGTTCGCGTTCTGTGCTGTGCGGCGGTTCTGATTGCTGCATATTTCGCTTTTGTCAATGCGCAGGCGGAAACAGCGGGCAAACCTGCAAGAACCCGTTGGATCCACGTCCTGATAAGCATCGGCTTTGCACTCACCGCATCGCTCATGTTCACGAATGATGTGTTCTATCCCGACGTTTATTCGGGCAGTCCCCAAATTGCATGGAATCATCTCATCGCACCCGCGGTTATCGGAGTTGTTGTGTATTTCGGGTTCAGCTGGACCACACTCCGCAGCTTCAAATCCGCAGTAAAGCGGCTGATGTTCTTCCCCGCCGTGCTTGCGGGAGTCGCAATCGTTCTGCTTTGCTCGGCGGCAATGACAAGAGTCTCCGAAAAAATCGAAATTCGCGCAAGCAATATCGAATACGTCACCGTGCAGGGCGGATTGGTTCCTTCTTCGGGCTTTTACTCGCTCTGTTGGCGCGGCGACAAGGATTCCGAGCGCATGAAGCTTCATGATGAAATGCTTTTTGACTATTGTGAACAGCTTTCAAAAGCCGATTTCGATTATATTTCCACCTATGCGTATACGTCATCCGAATCGCAAATAATCGGACATTCCCTGTTCAATCCATCATCCGTCATAAGATCCTTAGACCGTTTCGAAAACACCGTTACCCTCGCCGTAAAGCTTAAAAGCGGGCAGACATATTATTATCCGGCCTCCCTTGATTCATATGACTATTTGTGGAAGAACGAAGAGTTTACGCTGCGCGACATTCTCTTGATGAACACGGATTATGTTGAAAGCAATGTCAACCTGTCCCGATTCGAAAACGGAAAAGTCGCCCTGCCGCACGGGCTTGACGCAAGCTTCCATGACACGCTTATGCGTGAGCTGAAAGCTCTGGATTCCGACAAGCTGTTGCACCAGTTCGGCATCGGCGGTGAGGAAAAAGCAGACCCTGCGGAACTCATGAATCCGTGGAGTTTTCCGGAAAGCGGTGAATTCGGCAACGATTTCCAATTTGCAGTGCTTTCCGACATAAGCGGAAACTATTGCCGCGTTGTTGCTGTTGATGAAAACACTCCCGAATCGCTTCGTATGCTTATTGCTTACGAAAACAGGAAAACGGAGAAAAAACGCGGATTCAATGAAACGCTCAGCGCACTTGAAAGCGGCTCGTTCAACATTGTCGGCGGCTCGATTTCAGGTTTGGATGACATGTTCCAAAGCAATTTTGTCTATTTCAATGTTGACGGCATGAATCCTCCGGCGCTTGCGCAGCAGGCTTATGTAAACCGCGAAACAATCGATACTCTGTTGAATTGCATTGAACAAAGCCGCGGCAAAACACCGGAGCCGGGTCAGCATGTTCTGTCCGTGTGGTTCAGCACGATAGCTTCCGGCAGATACAACAGTGAGCTTGACGATGGAATGTATGATAAAAATTTCATCGATGATTACGGTTACATCGACAGATACACTCTGTCCGAACTCGGAATTGAGTATTCCGATGCCGGCACTCTGCACTACTTCATCTTTGTTGATGATGCAGCTTACAGCAGGATTCTTCAGCTGTTCAGCAACATGCACGGCGGTGTTGCGGATGCATAAGCATCATAACGGACTTCGGAATTCAAACAAATAAGACCGATGCTAAACAGCGTCCGTCCCAACATATGGGGCGGACGCCTTGCTTTTTTGAATCAACTGCGTTTAAATTCGGTTTTAAAGCAGCCTCTCAATAGTGTAAAATCACTCGGATTCGGTTATGTAACCCTCTTTCATCAAAGTTGAAACAAAGGCAGAAAACCCCGATTGCGCTTCATCACGAGAAATCTCATACTCCTGCATGACAGCGCAAATAATGCTTTCCGAAGCAAGACCCTTTTCAAGCCCGCGCCAAATAAATGCGCCGGATTCCGAAAGTTTCCTGAGCTGCGGCAGTTTTCCGCGCGCCTCACCAACGGCAACAAGCAGGTATTCATCACAAACTTCAACATAAACCGCATTCGGATTAACTCTGTATTCCATAATAAACTCTCAAACCCCCGTTCGGTCGATTATCCTTCAAAAGCACCCTTCAAAAGCCGAATGATTTCAAACACTGCACCGTTAATTGTCAGCGCAGCAAAGTTCGCTTTCAAGCGTCCTTCGGCAAAGCTCGGCCGATGCACCGTCCCCGCGATTCCTGAGCAGCCAAACCGGCGTGCGCTCAAGTATACGTTCCGTATATCGCGCTGCAAAACGCACCTGTTCCGCGTTGTCGCACGGAATTATGAATTGCAGAAACAGCCGAACACCCGCTTCTTTCGGAGACAAGCGTTTAATTATGTTTTGCTTATCCTGAGCAAGAAACACAATGCCGCCGAGAGGCGCCGTGCGCAGCTGCCGCATGTTTTCCTTCCCCGCCCACGGCGAAGCCGAAACGGTTACATACTGTTTTTCGAAATTCAGCACGGGCTTGTCGCCGTTCAGCATTTCCACTTCATTCGGGAAAAGGCGTTTCCACTGCTTATAATGCGTTGTTTTTCCCACTCCGCTCGGAGCGCAGATGAGCCATGCCTTTCCGCACCACACGAAGCAAACCGCATGAATGATTGCCCGCCCGTGCGGAAGAAGCGCGGCGCAAGCCTTGGCGCAAAGCTCAAGATCTTCAACGCTTTCGGGAAGCGTTCCCGGTTCGTAACCGCGTGCGGCGCAGGCGCATTGCTCCGGCGTGATTTCAATGCAGGCGCAGGGTTTTTTTTCCGTTTGAAAATCCGCATATCTATCGCGGAACATTTTGTATCTGAGCGTCAGCTCAAGCGGGATGCCCGCAAGCTCGATATTGATTTTTTCCATCCTGTTCCGTGCCTCCGTTCAGCTCTTTTGCAATGTCCGTGCGCATCCGCAGTTATGTTGAAAGCGGCGGAACAGCATCTGCCCCGTCGCCTTCGTGTCAATTGCACCGATTTCATGAATTTCATGAATCATGCAATCATTATGGTTTTATATGTTACGGATTGACGATGTTTCCGAAGTTATCGAAGTAGATAACAGTTCCGTCGCCAAGGGTCATAACGTTCAGGTTCTCGCCGATGGATTCGATGATCGCGCCGCTGGGCTGTCCCATGGGAGCAATAACGGGCTTGCCGTCATCGGTGAAAACGGTGTTGAGGGTCGGATCAAACTTTTTCATGCGTGTTATCCTTCCTTTCGCTTATTCGGTGATTCCGTACCAATTATAGGTAAGGGTGCGGGTTTCGCCGCGAACGGTCGTGCCATCCAAAGTTACCCAATAGGGGGTGATGTTGAGCCTTGCGCCGTAGGTAATGCCGTCGAAAGCATAATCACAGCTCATAACAAGCGCATCCTTGGCAACGCCCCTGCCGAACAGGCTGCGCGCACTGCGCAGACCGTAACGGGTGCTGTAATCGGAAACAGAAATCCTCTCGCCGTTAACGATAAAGCCTGTTTCAGCGTAATTTCTGCCGTCGATTGCGGAAACGAGGGTCAGGCTGCGGAGCCTGAAGAACCCGTTGCGATAGTAGCGAAGCCCGAGATAGGAATCGGAAACGTACTTTGCATAAACATCAATGCTTTCGGTAATGTTCGAAAGGTCTGCGGGAACGGTGCATGCTTCATCCGCGAACCAGCCTGCAAAGAGCTTTCCTTCAACGCCGATATAGTCGAGCTGAACCGCATTGTTCTCCGCTGCAACGGTATAAAGCGTTTCGCCGTCGTGAACGGTGACGATATTGCCCTGAACAGGTTCATCAACGGGATTGATGGGTGCTCCGTTTGCAAAATAGCTGTTCATCAGAACGAGCATGTTCTCCTGCTGTGCATCGTCAGCAAAAGCGTTTGCAATGCCGCTTGCAGCAGTTTCAACAACATGGAACTTCTTGTAGGTATCGTCAGCATCCGGACCTTGGCCGTAATACTCTGCGGTGCGGGTCTGCGGTGCAACCTTAACGCCGTCAAGGGTGATCCAATAGGGTGTGAAGGTGATTCTATCGTGTGCATTCGGCCAATAGGTGTTCTTATCCATGCCGTAGCAGGCAAGGTATCCGCGGGTCTTGTTGATAACGCTTGAAACATTGTACTCACCGCTTGTGCCGTTGTTGAAATCGACTTTTACGGTGTTGTAAACATAGCAGTCGCTGCCGGTAAGAACCTGAGTGTTCTCCGCACCGGACTCCGTTATATAAGTCTCGGTGAACTGCTTTGCGGGAAGAGTTTCGCTGCCGACCATGAAGCCGACTTCCCTGTAATTCAGGCGATCGACCGGGGTCACAAGGTAGAAGCCGGTAACGTCAACGGTGTTTTCGGAAACATGATTCCAGCAGCTGAGGTTCCTCGGGGAGAGGAACTGTGCGTCCGCTTCCCAGATATAATAGGTAGCACCTGCTGTGGGAGTGAACGCGGTTGCATTCTGTCCTGGCTCAAAGTCCTGAACCGTTTCACATGCCGCATCGCTGAATGCGCCGCCGTAAATGAACCCGTTCGAAACAACGGAAGTCAGGTTGAACAGCTCAACGGTGTGGGTGGTCTTCGTCTCAACGGTACTGGTTTCGTTTACGTCAAACTTAACATGCACCACGTTGAAGCTCTGAGTGTATGCGAACCAAACATGCTGGTTGGAGTTCGCTGCGGAGAGAGTTACGGTTGCCGCATCGCCGACGGTGAGACCGCCGTCGTTGACAATGTAGCTTCCGTAGTAGCGATAATCATCAAAATCGGTCTTTGCAACGATGTACGGCTTGTTGTAGCTGAGACCGGTTGAACCGTTATCCACAAAATACTCTGCGGGCTGAACCTGCTTTGCAAAGGAGGGGCCATCAACGACCTGACCAAGCTCGTTGATGGGCTCGCCGTTTGCATTGACCTGGTACCAATGAACAAGTATCGCGCCGCCGCCTACGGTGACCTGGGGAATCGGGAAATCGTCCACGGTAGCTTCGCCGAGGTAGTTAATGTAGCTGAAGGTCGTCCTCTTGTTCGTGTCAAGAACATCGCCGGTGGAGGGATTATAGCCGTCAAGGATGCCGACTTTGTATTTCATGATGGGGTTGTCGCCCTCACGAACGCTGCCGACGTTCCAGCTGATGGCGCGGGTCTTGGCGTCATAGGTCGCCGTACCCTGGCTGATGTAAATGTCCGCATTGCCGGCGGTATAAACAGCCAAATCGGTGGTGATAACGGGAGCTGCGCCGCTGAAGTTGAGCTTAACATGTTCGCCCATGGGGTCGTTAACAACGCCGTTACGTGCAGCGATCGCAATGCTGCCCGCAATGGATGTGAAAGCGGTGGTCAGCTTTTCTTCAACATTGTCGGTGGAAGCGATTGCGTAGAAGCCCGTTGCAGGGTTTGTTGCACAAGCGCGAAGAACGTTTTCACCGGTCGTTCCGGCCTGAAGCGCAATTGAGAATACGGTCATGCCGTCGTTTGCAGCTTGCTGTGCTTCCCAAATTGTGGCATATGAATGGCTAATGGCATAAGTCTTGTTTTTCGTCTTACCGTGTTCGCACGTAAGTGACAAGTCGATTGCGCCATCATCTGCACGTCCTCCGTTACCTTCCTGCATATTATAATAGCATCCGTTAACTTTTACGGTGCTTTCATCACACTCAGCATTGTGAAATCCCAAAAAACACGTTCCCGTTGCCGTGCCTGTTACACGGTAGCTCGCAGTCGGATCACCGTCACTGAGCAAAACAATGTTCTTGTTGAGGCCGGTTGAAGCCGAGGATTTCAGCAGATCGCGGGCAGTCTTGATGCCGAGCTGTGTGAATGTGCCGCCGTCCTTATTATTCTGCGAAACAGCATTGATGTAAGCTTTGAGCTCTTCCTTGTTGCTGTAATCGTAGAAACCTGTTTGCTTCACAGTGAGGTTGAAAACAACAACCGCAATGCGGGTCGCGCTGTCCTGCGTAAGCAGTGCATCAACGAACGCATTTGCAGCCGCTTTGGTCTGCACCATGCGATCGTTTTCGTACATACTGTTTGAATTGTCAATAACCAACACAACGTCAGATCTTGTTTCGAAGTTTTTGCCCTGAATGCCGAGGGTAACTTCCCAGAGATTCTCCTTGCCTGCAACTGCGGCGGCGTCTTTATCGAGCTTTATGGAGCCCGGCGCCGGCCAAACGGGCTGCGTGCCGCCCGCTGCTTCGCCTTCCGCCGAAACGACGGAGAACGCTGAGAACACAGTCAGCATCATCAGCATTGCCATGAAAAAGGCAGAGATGCGTTTGAGTTTTTTCATTAATAAGTGCCTCCCATTAATAATATTTTGCACACATGTGCTGCACTGCGGCGCAAAACTTGCCTCGCAGCACGGCGGGATCGGGAAACTGCCCTGTTCCCGCATTTGCAATGCAGCCATGCATGACTGTATAAAGCTGCCGCAGCGCGCGAATCTTTTGAATCAGTCCGTTCCGCATTCGGATGATGCTTCCGCACAGGCGAAACATGCTTAACGAAACCGAAACGGCACTGAATGTTAATGCTCCGTGCAGCTGCAAATACAGCATTATATTTTGTTTAACGTCTCAATCCGAACCCCGCATCCTCTTCCGTTCCCCCCGGTCCGTTGTCGGATGATTCCCGCCGTACACAAAAATACGCACCGACGGGTGTTGTCTTTCAAATCAGCATTCCGCAAGCACACATATTATACATTGAATACAGACGCGTGTTTTAATCTGAATCCTTTCGAATCGGACTGCGCACTGATTTATCGGCTTCTGTGATTGAATTTTGCTGCGGGAAAAAACGCTGTGAGTCGTGCAGGATCGCCGCAGTTCATTTGACGTATCCAGTGTATCACGCTGTTTTCAGTTTGTCAACACCTAATCATCTGAATTTACCTGCTTTCTTTTGCCGAATTTGGCAGAAAACCGTCCTTTTGTGCTTACGGTGTACTTTTTTCTGTATCGATATTGCTTTTTCATATTTGTGACATATTTTTGCCGCATTTCGCGGAACTAACTTGTTTTTGATCCGCACATTGCTTTCCGTGCAAACATATGCCTCCGACTTCAAATATATTTGTTTTTCGGCGTTTCGGCGTGCAAAATATGCTTGCAAACCGTTCACGGCCATGGTATAATGGCTCGGTATGAAATAACTCACCCGTGCGGATTTTCGGGGCTGTGCCGCTCTGCGGTTCTCCGAAAAGATGATGTACGGGGCGGAAATAAAAACAGGAGGTTTTAGTTATGTCAGTTATTTCTATGAAGCAGCTTTTGGAAGCAGGCGTACATTTCGGTCACCAGACCCGCCGTTGGAATCCGAAGATGAAGGAATACATCTTCACCGAGCGCAACGGTATCTACATCATCGACCTTCAGAAAACCGTAAAAAAGATTGACGAAGCTTACAATTTCGTTCGCGATATTGCGATGAACGACGGCACCGTTCTTTTTGTCGGCACCAAGAAGCAGGCTCAGGAGAGCATCGAACAGGAAGCAAAGCGCTGCGAAATGTTCTATGTCAACCAGCGTTGGCTCGGCGGTCTTCTCACCAACTTCAAGACCATCCAGACCCGTATTGCAAAGCTCAACCAGATCAACAAAATGGAAGCGGACGGCGATTTCGATCTTCTCCCCAAGAAGGAAGTCATTCAGCTCTGCGCTCTTCGTGAAAAGCTCATGAAGAACCTCGGCGGTATCAAAGAAATGAAGAAACTGCCCAGCTGCATGTTCGTTGTTGACCCCCGCAAGGAGCATATCGCCGTTATGGAAGCACGCAACCTCGGTATCCCCATCGTTGCAATCGTTGACACCAACTGCGATCCCGATGATGTTGACTATGTTATCCCCGGCAACGACGACGCAATCCGCGCTGTCAAGCTCATCGCTTCCAAGATCGCCGATGCAGTCCTTGAAGGCAAGCAGGGCGAACAGATGACCGATGCCGCTGTTGATGCAACCATCGACAACGATGCTGCCGACGAAGCAGATAACTTCTAAGTTCAATCATTCAACCATGATTTTTCCGCGGAGAAGCCTGCCGGGCTTCCTCCGCTTGAACGTAACATTGATTAAATGCGGGCAAATATCAGGGCGTTCTGCGCTCGGTTCCCGTGTTGGTCAACGTTTGCATTATAACTACAGGAGGATATTTTAATGGAATTCACCGCTAAAGACGTAATGGCTCTGCGCGAGCGTTCCGGCGCAGGCATGATGGACTGCAAAAAGGCACTCAAAGAGTGTGACGGCGATATTGAAAAGGCTCTCGACTATCTGCGCGAGAAGAGCCTTGCTGCATCCGCAAAGAAGGCTTCCCGCATTGCGGCAGAAGGTCTTGTTGACTGCTTCGTTTGCGAAAAATGCGGCGTCGGCGTCATCATCGAAGTCAACTGCGAAACCGACTTTGTTGCAAAGACCGACGATTTCAAAAACCTTGTTGCTTCCCTTGCAAAGCATGTTGCAAAGAAAAATCCCGCTTCCGTTGAAGATATGATGGCTCAGTCCTTCTCCGAAGACGAGAGCAAGACCGTCAGCGACGTTATCAACGGCGCAGTTGCAAAGATCGGCGAAAAGATCACCATCCGCCGCTTCAATCGTGTTGAAGGCATCGTTGATACCTATGTCCACCTCGGCGGCAAAATCGGCGTACTTCTTCAGATCAGCAACAATGAGTTCCCCGCTGTTGCACACGATGTCGCAATGCAAATCGCGGCTGCAAAGCCCACCTGCCTCCGCAAGGAAGACTGTGACCAGGCCGAACTCGAGCATGAGCGCGAGATTCTCCGCGAACAGGCAAAGAACGATCCCAAGCCCAAGCCCGCTGCAATCATTGAAAAAATGGTTGAAGGCCGCATCGAGAAGTATTATAAGGAAGTCTGCCTGCTTGAGCAGCCCTTCGTTAAGAACCCCGATGAGAGCGTTTCCCAGATGATCAACGGCAGGTTCGAAGTCATCGGCTTCACCCGCTACGAAATGGGCGAAGGTCTCCAGAAGCGCACCGAAGACTTTGCGGCAGAAGTTATGGCTCAGACCAAAAAGGCATAAACTTTGCCTTAAAATCCGCACGCATACATGTGTTTTGCACGTATTCAGGCTCCCCGCAGCAAGCTGCGGGGAGCCTGCTGTTTAATCCCAACACAGTGTTCTAAACCCCTTATTGTTGCGGCAGCAACCCAAACCCTTGAATGAAATTGAATTCCGAAATGAATTTAAAGCCGCATTTCAATTTATCTGCATTGAAAAAGTCGCCATAGTCTGCTATAATACCGTAGGTAAGGTTTTATTTCTTTCTGACGCAAAAGGCAGGAATCAAACGGTTACGGGAACTCGTTCATTTTTGCATGTGTATTGAAACATACTTTCGCAATTCACGAGGATTCCGCGTGCTTTCCGTTTGCCGCAGCATCCGAATCGGGTTCACAAATCATAAACAGCAATGATTTCATTGCCGCACATTTCGCCGTTTTCAACAAAGCCGTACTTTCTGTAAATCTCTCTTGCGCGCACATTTTCGGGTTCATATGAAAGCCAAACTTTATCCGCTTTTCCGAACGGATAAGTGCGAATCAGCGCCATTGCTGCGTCCAATGTCTGCCTGCCGAAACCTTTGCCCTGATACTTTTTATCTATCATCAGCCTCCACAGGCTGTAGTTTTTCTTTATCAATTCACTTTCTTTCTCGTTGCCGACGGTGCCTTTGCCGATCATGATAAAGCCGACAAGCGTTTCATCATTATAAACTGCCAACGGCAGCGCATTGCCGCCCTCGTTTCTTGTTGCATAGGCTTCCGCCAGACTCTGTATGTTTTCTGCAACAAAATCCTTTTGTTCTTCAAAAGGTTCCAGTGTGCAAACTTTCCATATGTTTGCATTTGTAATTTCTTTAAAGTTAATCATAGTCAAATTTATCCGATTGCAACTCCTGTTTTCATTAAACTTTGTCAAAAATCAAAACTGCATGGTTTCATCAAGCGTTTGAACCGAACAGCCCTTACTTTCATAATAATCCGGCATTTCGGGCAGTTTCTTTTTAGCATAGCTTGTGATGCAGTCAGACAGCACGCACCGTTGTCCGCCGCCTCGTTCTCCACGGCGGTGCAATTTATGGAGTAAATACTCCCCTCCGTGAAGTGAAGTTCCACGCAGGCGGTATCTATATTGAACGCACAGTTTACGAGCTTTTCCATGGGTATATCCTCCTGAATTTGATGTTATTCTATCCCGAAACTAAACTTCAATATCCTTGATAAAAACAAGAAATCCGAACCCATGACCGATTGGTCTAAGGTTCGGATTATCTTGCATTGTCTATGGGGTACGAAAAAGATGGATTTACGTTTTTGATAGATGGATTAGAACTCTCGAAGCCTTTTTTGTCCTGATAAAAGGGATTTCCGCCCCACCTTATGACAGCAGCCATAAGGTGGGGCAGTATGTGTGTGAAAGGGATTCTATGAAACAGTCACATGTTTTGAGTTACTTCGAGACCGCCGACGAAGACCACCTTGATCTTCTCTTTGGATTCGACAATCATGCTCTCGAGAATATGTCTTACGATCTGATTGTCATAGCTGATCGGGTGATTAGCCAGAGCTTCTATAATCGTGAAGATCTCATCGAGTCTGGGTTTTGCATTCTCACGTTTTTGCTTTGTATCAGCAATCCAGTCAAGCTGAATCTGCAGTTTTGCCTTTTCATCCATGAGAGTCTTTGCTTTTTCCTCATCAAAGGCTTCGCCATTATCAGCGGCGATGGCTTTGAGCATCTTTTGGAATTCTGCCTCGATCTCTGCGATCCTGATCTGAAGGTCGAGGCTGTTGTCCTCAGTTGTTTCCACTGATAATCCCATGCCGATATGGAGCTTTAGCGTTTTGAGCACTTCGGAGTTCTGCTTGGCGATTTGCATCACTGCTTTCATGATGGCTTCCTGCAGGACGCTTTCTTCAATTCTTGGGGAGTCGTGGCAGTATTTCTTGCCGTAGTCAAGGCGGTTGATGCATCGCCAAACAACCTTTTTTCTTACCGTTCGCAGCCCAGGTGCATCTGCGATATGGCGTTCCTCAGTCTCCACAGATCAGAATCTCTGTGAGTGCATATTTGCTGGAGTATCGGCCTTGCTCTGTTTTCGTGCCGACCTGCTTGACCTTTCTCTTTCCACCTCGTCTTGCCATTTCCTCTTGCACTCTGCCGAAGGTGCCAGAGTCGATGATTGCGGGATGGTTGTTCTCGACATAGTATTTCGGGCGCTCACCATTGTTGACCATGACCTTCTTTGACAAGCAGTCTTTGATGTAAGTCTTGTTGAGGATGGCGTCGCTTTTGTATTTCTCGTTGGTGAGGATGGATTCAATCGTTCCTCTCTACCATTGACCGATGCCGGAAGGTGTCGGAATCCCATCGGCATTGAGATCGTTGGCTATCGTGGCGAAGCTGTCACCGGCGAGGAATCTTTCGTAGATCCTTTTGACTGTAACCGCTTGCTCGGGATCGATCTCAGGTTTTCCATCCGAACCTCTGCGATATCCAAGGAAGCGTTTGTAATGGAACGGCACGTTTCCTTCTTTTGCACTCTGTGCCTTACCCCGGCGCACATTGGCGCTGATGTTCTCCGATTCGCTTTGAGCTATGGAACCGTAGATTGTGATATAGAACTCAGCTACTGGCTGAATGCTGTGGATTCCTTGTTCCTCGCAGTACACGTCCACATTGTGTTCTTTCAGCATCTGAGTGTGCTTCAAACAGTCGAGGGTATTTCGTGCGAATCGGGCTACCGATTTGGTAATGATCATATCGACCTTGCCTTGCTTGCAATGGCGCATCAGCCTGTTGAAGTCATCGCGCTTTCTGACGCTTGTTCCGGTGATACCTTTATCAGTGAACAGACCATGCGAACCAAACCTTTCAGCACGAGGGCGAGTAGCAATGTAGTCCGCATATGTTTTGGCATTGAGAGCTTCATTTGCATTGTCCTCCAAGGCGCGGGTGATGAACTCAGAAGCATTTCCGAGTGTAGGCTCTTTGAGATAGTCTTCGTACTCCAACATGGAATTGCTGTCCGGGAAGTCACGAAGGATTCTTTCAATCAGCTTCTTCTGTTTCTCAGTAGAAGGATCAGTTTTGAAGGTGTCATCGACTTTCTCCACGCCTTCACGGGTAGCAATATATTTTGCGTAGCCGCCGACGCTCTGCCTTGCGGACGGTTTCAGATATTTGAATTTGGTAATCAGCTTTGCCATCGGTTAGTCCTTCTGCCAGTCAAGCGCATCCTCAAAAGAAAAAGAACCGTTGAGCCGTTTGACTTCTTTGACGCAGTCGCCGCGCAGTCTTTCGAGCGACAGCGGATCAATATCCTGCTGGAGCGCAACGAGATTCTGCAAGATCGCAATCTCCACGGCGAGCTTGAACATCATTCTGTTCTGCCGGTTGTCACTCTCTGCGACGATGCTTTTCAGCGTAGAGATCACCACGTTAGGAAGATACTCCCTGGCGTTCTGTGTGGAGAGATATCCGGCATAGAAGCGAACCGCTTTTTCTATGAATTCAGATTTGCTTCTGCAGTTGTCATCTTCATACAGGCGATCCATGAGCTTGATCGTTGACGGACGGAGCCATGACTGAAACCTGTGCTTCACTTCCTTTTCCTTCGGTGTATTCTCGTCATTCATCGGTATCACTCCTGTTCCTGCGGCGGCACCTGTTGCGGCACCGCAAAATATCCTTGTAAAGTCGGCGGTTTCGGGAATTACGGCACCGTATCCCAGCGTCAAGGCGTGAAATACGGCACCGTAATTCTATGCGAGCCAAAACCGTCAAAAAACCTTGTGCGGTCGGCGTTGCCGTCCGCTGTGAGCCGAGGCGGAAGCCGTATTACGGCACCGCCTCTTTCACCTGCTTGATTTTCGACCCTGTCGAAAATCCTCCTGTGGGGCGTCATATCGAGTCTGAACGTCTGCCCGAAACCGTCTCAAATTCGGCTCGTGACCACCTTGTGGGTTGCTGTTCGCCCTGCTTCGGAAAAGCCGACACAGGGGCTTCACGGCTCCACAGTGGGCTACATCTGCAGGGTGGGACTCTCGTCTTCGCCCTCGTCGAATGTGATTTCCTTGCCTGCGAGTGCGGTGGCAAAGATCTCGTGTCTGGCGTCTAGGGACAAGCCTTCTTTTCGCTCGGCCTTATACATCGCAGCCGACACATCTTTGAGGTTGTACGTCCACCACGCATTGTCGCTGCTCTCGCAAACGCTCACGGTGTTGTGGTCGAAGTCAAACTCTACGAGTGCGGTGATCCTCGGATCATTCGGCATGGCATTGCACAGAACGGAGAACGTCACATCGTTGATCGACTGGCATCCACTGAAGTTGCTCTGCGCAATACTGTCCAGCGTGTATTTCCCGATCTCGTCTTTCAGAGTGGAGCGGTACAGGTTGGCGATGCTGTAGAAGCTGTTGCGCAACTCCGAGGTGAAGAAAAAGTCGTCATCTCCTTCATGGAAATGAACAACAGCAAAGCGGCGGGATGCTTCTCGTTCTGCCGCTTCACGTTCTCTCTCCAGCTCGATCTGCGCATCCACCTCCATGCGCTCATTCTCGGGAACAGTCTGCTCGTAGAAACGGTCGAGCAGATTCTGGAGCTCGTGTTCGACGCTGCTGCCGTTCTTCAGCAGATAGCTTTCCAGCTTTGCGAGCTTGTGCTCGTTGAAATACAAAACGAGTTCTTCGTCAGTCATGATCGGTCACCTCCGCGGTAGGTTTCGGCTCCGCTTTCTGCCTCCGCACCTTCGGAGCGGGAAGCTCCGCATTGCCGGAGCGCAGATTCAAGAATTCTCGAACGCCTGCGGGGACGTTCTTTGCACAGAGCGTATCCAGCGATTTGGTCAGCTCGTCCTCGACCTGCGTTCCTTTCTGCTCAAGGTACAGTCTGAGTGTGGAGAGCTTTTCCTCATCATAGGAAACGCTGACAGAGATTTTCTTCATGGGATTTCATCTCCTTACATGGTCATTCCGAATCCCGTGTCGACGTAGGCAAGGCTGGCGTCGTTGAGAACGGTGAGACCGTTGTTGTAGTCCTCAACCATTTTCTCAGCTTCGGTCTGCCTGTGCGTGGCGTCATACCAACGAGATTCCATTTCGTCAATGGTCTTGTCAATGCTTTCGGGATGGACATGGCAGGAGTAGTAGCTCGCCGCATCAAGGAACAGATCGCGGCCGTGCTTCTTATAGATTCCGTACACCGATTTCATTTTTCCGTGTGCCACAGTTCATCACCTCACATCGTCATCCCTTGAAAGGGTTCTTCTTCCAGACTGTCTTCCTCGACTGCTTCATCCTCGCTTTCAACCTGCTCGTTCTGGAAGAGCTGCCGCGCCATCGGGATATATGCGGTGTAGCGGGCATAGTCATACCCCTGCGGATCAACGAGGATGCCGTCATCGATACCCTCGCCGAGCACCAGCATGCACGGTGTGGCATGGAACTCATCTGTCTTCAGATCCGGCAGATTCTCTTTGATGAAATCGTGGTCCGCCAGAGGATTGAATTGGAAGTCATAGAACTCCGCATTGGAGAGTTCCACAATGCAGGCGACGTCACAGCGCACGGGCTGGATTTCCTCCTGCTTGCTTCGGAGCTGCGCGTTGATCAGCATAGGCACCTCCGTTACATAGAAAGCACCTGCGGCTGATTATCATCCGAGATAACCTCCGCAGGTTCTTCGTCGTACTCATCGTAGATATTACAGTCCATGAGAGAGACAAGGTTCAGAGCTCCGGTGATGCCGCCTTGCTGACAGTTCGGGCAGTGCTCCAGATGGTAGGTCATCTCGATAGCGTCCTCGGTCATGATCAGCTCGTTGATTTCTTCTCTCTGTCGTAATTCTTCTTCGAGCAGTTTGCCGTTTTCATTGGCATCGGTGATGTTCTCACCAAAGTGGTAATACAGCTCGTCGTAGGAAACAGACCATCGGCCGTCTGTTGTATGCTCCATGCCTTCACGCACGGCGTAGTCGGCAAGCCTTTTCAGTTTGTTTTTGTCCATAGGCAATTCCTTTCTACATCTGCTGACTTGGTGTGTTTTCGAGTTCCTCGCTTTCCTCTGCGTAAGGGCAGAAGTCCAAATAGAACATGAGATCAAAATCATCCGTGGTGTCCACATTGGCAACGATCTCAGAGTCCAAGGCGGAGACGATCTTATCCATCATCTCTTTGTCGACGGGGAGCGAAGTGCCGAAGCGTTCATTGATCTCGGCGAAGGAAAAATGATAGTTGCCGGAATGCGTTTTGTCTGCACCTTCATCCACGAGAAATTCAGCAATCGTCTGTGCATAATAGTCTCGGTTGAAAAACGGGGCAAGCGATTTGAATCCGATTTCTCGGATTTCATCATAGGTCAACCCAATCTGTTCCGTAAGGGTGTCGTACAATTCTTCGCTGGATTGGAACTCCCCAATAAAGCAAACTGCTTTACCGAGCATATCTACGAGGCGGGCTTTCTTGTTAAAGGTTCTTCCTTCTTCGAGCTCAAGGAACATACCGTCCACGTATTTTCGGATGCCATCGCTCAGAGCCGCATCGGAAAGATCTTCGATCTCGTGACCGACCGCAAGGCAGAAGTCATCGATCTGGTCGGCGTACATATCGTCGTTACCGGCATACACCTGACAGTAGTACCCATTGCACAGCTCGTCCTTTCCGCTTTCACGGCAGTACCGCTCAATGCCACTGTCGAAGCAGGAGGTGATTATAAAACCTCTATACCGCATATCGCATCACCTCTACATGGACATTGCCGGAGTTTCATCCTCATCGGAGAACTCCGGCTCCATCTCATAGCATTGTTCAGCATCGCCTCTGTCCTGCAGTGACCACAGCAGATGGCTCATCTCGTCATCCACGATGAGCGAGTCAATGCCGTTTCTGCTGATCCACTCATCGCTGACAACCTCGAGCGGATTTTTGAATCGAAGCAGATATTCCGCATCCTCATCCGACACAGCAGAAGGAAGCTCTTGTGCCATGCGGGTGACTGCTTCGAGTTCCTCGCATCGGTCAATCAGTTCAGTCGGTGACATCTTCAGCCACTGTTCCTTGTATCCGGCAAAGTTGGTATTGACTCTCTGCTTGAGAAGCGACCTCGGACTGCTGTCGCCGGCAATGAAATTTTTAATATTGGGATAGGCTTCAAATACTTCTTTCTTTGTCATCCCGAAATGATCGTTAAGAGCGTATTTCAGAAATTCTTCGTCCTCTTTTAGTTCGCTTACGATCATTGCGAACAGCTTGTCATAGAGCGCATCCTTCTGGCTTTGTGTCATAGGCGTTCACCTCCGTTTTGATATTGGTGGAGCCGATACGGGCAGATCACTGACCGTACCGGCTGTAGTAGACGCTGCCATTGGCAGCACGCTGTGCCTGAACAGATTCGCTCTGGTCTAGCGGAGCTTCAAAGTTGAAGAGTACGGCGTTGGACGCCTCACGAACAGATTTGGCATTTTTGAGCGCAGAGAGCACGCCCGGGAATTTTGTTTCCAGTTCATCCAAGAGGAAATCCAACTGCATATCCAACTCCCAAATGGAGCAGCCTCTTGCATTGGCAAAAGCAAGAAGTGGTGCTTTACGGTTCTCTACCGTCCACTGTGCCAGCCCGTAGCCTGCCCTGTCGGATGTGAAATTGGCATAGCTGCCGCTGTCCACTGCCTACGTATAGGACGCATCCGTATATCCGAGGGATTTCTCATAGGTGTTTTGCAGGTTGTTCGGCAGCAAACCGCTCTCTGCGTAGAGGTTGCCCATCAGAGCGGCCACACCGTAGGGATTGCCGATCTTCGCATAGAGGACATCCCAAATGTGTCTTTCGTTAGGAGCTTCCGTGATGTCGTTGTCGTAGTAGGTGATATACGGGATTTTCAGCCAATGTGTCCATCCGCTGTCGCCAATGGGTGTTTGGATGACACCAACCTTTGTGCCGCTGGCGTGAATGACCTGCCCGTTTCCGATATAGATACCAATATGCCCTTCGTGCCAAACGGCAAGCCCCGGAATCTCAGGGATCGTATCGATGGTTCCGCTTTCCTCGGCATTGGCGTACATGGCATCGGAGCCAATATCCGGCATGCCGTTTGTGCCGTATTCAATCGTTCCTGTTTCCGCATTGAACCAGCCGTAGCCCTTGATCAGACCGACACAGTCTGCCGTGCGGCCTCCGATCCAGTGTTCTTCGATGAAGTCAGCATAACCACCGACCTCGTCGGGGTACTGTTCGGCTTTGGCGTTATACAGGCTCCGCGTCAAGACCTGACCGTAGGTTCCCCAAACATAGCCCCAGCCTCTGGAGTAAGCATTCTTTGCCCATTCCACAAGGTCGAGGTTGTTCTTTGTGCTCGGATCGACATACCCGGCAGTTGGGATATACGCCGCTCGGATCGCACTCATCACCTTCGTGAAATCCTCTGCAGATAGATCCGTACCGAAGGCTGCATTCACGGTCGCGATCAACTGTGCGTCCGTCTGCCCGTCAGAGAAGCATCCGACCAGCTTGTCCACAAATCCTGCTTCCTCAGAGAAATCAGAAAGCGCAAGCACATAAAGCACTTGCGCCTCCTTGACTCGCTGGTTGTCAAACCCAGCCGCTGTCATCTTTTCTTCAATTTCAATCATGAGATTTTCAACACGCTGCAGGCGAGCTTGTTCCTCCGCAGACATGTTCTGCACGACAAGCGTTTGCAGACGGTCGGTATCGATATGGATGTCGCCGTTAAAGAGGGCGATGAGGGCGGCAAAGGGCATCACAATAATTATGATAACGCCGAGGACGATCCCAAGGACGGTTTTTCGCAGCTTCTTGTCGGTCAGGATGGCAACGGCGATCTTCTTGAGCGCCGCTGCAACCGTTGCGCTCATTACCGCCCTCCGGCCTTGCCAAACAGGGCGGCTTTATAGTCGGGAGCGATAACCTGCAGGAGATATCGCTCGTTGCCGCACCTGAACAGGCAGGTACCTCTTTCAGGATACTTGATGAGCTCGAACTCGGACGGCTCGACCTGCAAGGCGTCCATATACTCCTTGGGGTTGATCTGACCGGCATTGAACAGAAACTGATGCGTGGGGATGCTGAACAGGGGCTTGGTAAATTCTCGGATCGACGGGATCAAAAAATCCTCGATATTCTGACTTGCCAGAATGATCGAGGAGTCTTTTTTGCGAACGCGCTTCATGGCGTTGCGGATATATTCGATTGCCGTCATGTTGGTGAGAAACAAATACAGCTCATCGATGCTTGCCGCTGTCTTGCCCTGTCCGAGAAGCTGGTTCGACATGAAGGACAGGATATTGAACAGCATGGCATCCTTGGGCCGCTTGTTGGTGTCCATCAAGCCCTTCACACCGAAGACAAGGAAATGGCTGTCGGTGATATTGGTGTGTCCGTTGAAATACTTGGATTCAGCGCCGACGCACATGGAGTGGATGCCGAGGCACACGTCCTGCAGAGCGTCCTCCGTGTAGAGGTATTTCCGCTGCTTGTCGTAGCTGTAAAACTCTTCCTCGCACAGCTTATAGAAGTCCTCCATGATCGGGAAGTCCGTGGGCTTCTTGGCGCTGTAGTCGGTGGCGTCGGTGATGCCGAAGCGGTCGTACAGCTTGGAGAGCAAGATCTCGATGGTGTCGATCTGCGTATCGGAAAAATCCTTGTAGCTGCGGAAGAAGTCCTTGAGGAAGGCGATGTGCTGGGACAGCCTCGTAACCTTCTTGAAGGCTTCCGGTGTTGTCGCGTCGATGTCTTCAACGCTGTCCGTCCATGCTTTCGGTTCCAAGGGGTTGATCGTGTACTCTCCGCTCATGAAGTCAATATAGCACCCGCCCAGGGCGTTGCAGAGTTCCTCATACTCGGACTCGGGGTCCAGACAGATGATTGCCTTGCCGGACTCGCGGATGTTGGTCAGGATCAGCTTGAGCAGATAGCTCTTGCCCTGACCGCTGTTGCCGAGGATCAAGATGTTGCTCGTAGTCTTGTCCTCCGCGCGGCGGTCGAAGTCCACGAGGATGTTCGTGCCGTATTTATCTCGCCCGATATACAGTCCCTGGGGATCGGTCTTGCCGGAGAAGTTGAAAGGATAGAGGTTTGCCACGCTGGATGCAGGAAGGACTCGTTCATACTGCGCGCCGAACTGATTGTAACCGTTCGGAATCACGGACAGGAATCCTTCTTTCTGCCGTAAAGTCAGCCTGTCAACGGAGATTTTCGATCTCGTCAGCTCCATTGCGATATCGCTTTGCAGCTCTTTGAGCGCATCCACACTTCTTGCCTTTAATTCGATGAACACGCTGCAGTGCAGAAGCGGTTCCTTGTTTTTGCGAAGGTTGGCAAGAAGTTCGATCACGTCCTGCAGGTTGCCTTCGGCTTCGATGGTTTCGTTCACGTCATTGCCGCCGCTCTTGAGCTTGTTGCGGCGAGTAGCGTTCTGAATGATCTTTCTCTGCTCCATGCTTTCCACCAGACGGTGGTAAATGCGGAGGGTCACGCCGCTGCGGTCAGCGAGCTGTGACAGAATGGCCTGTTCCTCGGTGGACGGAGGGTATTCTCGGACGACCCAAACGGAACGGTAACTGTCGCCAACAACATAGTGGTCGGATAAAAACTTTACAGAGCCGGGCAAAATCATATCGAAGAAGTCCTTCGTCCGAATCTCCTCCATCTGTGCCGGTGTCAGTACTTTCGGTTTTCCAAACATTTGCTTTTTCCTCCCTTGCAATGATGATGAGGCGGCTGCTCCTGGTACTGCCATAGCAAGTGGACAGTGTCAGCAGACGGTCGCCGGCATGGTGAGGTCAGCACATCGGTAAGTGGATAGTGTCAGCAGATAGGTAAGCCGCTGG
>ENA-ORSC01000482-ORSC01000482.1-human-gut-metagenome-genome-assembly--contig:-NODE-482-length-31834-cov-5.061204_pt1 | contig 31834 bp, 30 predicted proteins | sample MGYA00242178_ERZ509140 | MGnify/ENA primary metagenome ERZ509140 (study PRJEB26280, sample SAMEA2338681) | human gut metagenome | biome: human gut; feature: human-associated habitat; material: faeces... | reverse complement strand
ATTTACGGCTTTTGGCGGCGGTTTTACTTGGGGTTCTACTTTAATGATTTGGTAAAAATTAATTTTGTTTTATATAAAATAGCCGTCCGTTTAATTACGGGCGGCGTTTTATTATTCTTTTAATAAAAGTTATTTTAAGATTTTGTTTCTTCTTTTTCCAATTCTTTTATATACATATTTAAAAATGGTTTATAAATAATATAGTCTAAAATAATTAAACATACTATAAGAAGCGGAGCTAAAAAGTTTAAATTAGTGGAAATAAAAGAACCTATAATAGACGGCGTAGTCCAAGGAACTAAAGCCACTATTCTTGTTATTATATTTAACTTCATAAAAGTATAGCTTATCGTAGCGTTTATTATAGGCGTTAAAATAAAAGGTATTGCAAAAATCGGATTCATTACAATTGGAACTCCAAACATTATAGGTTCGTTAATATTAAAGAATCCTGGAACTATTGATAGTTTTCCTATAGATTTTAAATGAGCGTTTTTAGACATTAACATTCCTATACATAAACCTAAAGTCGCTCCAGCGCCTCCAAGATAAACAAAACAATTCATAAACTCTCCCGCAAATACTTTAGGTATAGCTTGTCCCATAGATAAAGCCTCTTGATTTATTGCTAAATTTGTATATACGATAGCGGGAACTACGACATTTAGAACATTTGCTCCATGTATTCCGCAGAACCATAAAATATGAATTAAAAGAAGTATTATAATTATCGCAAAAAGTCCGTCCGATAAATTAAGCAACGGCTTTAATATTTTCATTATTAAGTCTGGGACCATAATCAACATGTTTTTTTGTATTATTACATTTACGATTTGAAACAATATTGAAATTACCGCTACGGGAATTAATATTTCAAAAGATTTAGATATTGCAGGAGGAACTGAATCGGGCAATTTTATTGTTAATTTTTTATTTACCAAGAATCTTGATATTTCAACCGATAAAATTCCAGCTATAATAGCGACAAATAAACCTTTTGCATCCATATATCTTGCATCCAAAACTGCAACTCGGCTTTCTTCCGCTACAAATAATAAATCGGAAGCGGCGCCAACAATAGTTACAGCCAAAGATTTTGCCGACACTAAAAGAAAAGCGTATAAAGACAATAATCCGTTTGTAACTTTATCGGAATTATAATATCCTGCTAACGAATAGCCTACTCCAAAAGCCACAAATATAGACATTATTCCCATACTTACATTAAAAATTTGTATATAATCGCCAGAAAACGCTTTTGCAAAATCGTCATAAGGCTTAAAATATAAAAAATTTTCAGTATCCTGCATCGGAAGATTAAATAATAACAACACGAAAGAACCTATTATAATAAAAGGAGTCGCCAATAAAAAAGCGTCTTTAATCGCGTTTAAATATCTGTTTGCCGATGCCTTTGCCATTATTGGCATCATTTTGTTTTCCATAAAAGCCGTAAATTTTTCGTTCATTTTTTTACTCCAAAAATTAAAATTAATAAAATAAAAATAATTTATTTTTTATTTTCATAATTATTTTTCAATATCTCTATAATCTCTTTTATAAGATTTTTTTCGCTCATAGCCGTCATTAAATGGTCCTGCGCGTGAACAAATAGCATAGTAATGTTAAATTTTTCTCCGTCCGCTTCTCTCGTTATTAGATTAGTTTGATACTCATGCGCCTGAAGTATAATTTTATCCGCTTCTTCCATTTTTTTATAAGCTTCTTCAAATTTATTTTCTTTTGCAAGCCTTAAGGCTTCGTATGCTAAAGATTTGCTCTCTCCAGCCAAACCTATAATTGGAAAAACATTTTCTTCCATAAATTTTTCGTCATTTTCATTCATATTTATTTTATCCTTAAAAATTATTCTTTAATCTTAAATCTCTGAGCGGGTTTAATATAATCTAGCAAAAATAAATATTCTTCGCATATATGCCCTACGATATTTGTTCTTCCCGTATTTTTCATGTCTTTCAAAGCTATTTGCATTTCGCCCGCATAACTTCCATATTTTGAAGAATCGATAAGTATGTCTCCTCGTTTTATATTTTCTACGGCATTAAATAAATTAAATTCTTTTCCCTTATATTTATCTCTTGGATTTGAAGACCTTATAAAATATTCTGAAGCGTCAAGTCTGTTTTGATGCAATTCTTCAAGAATTATTTTCTTTTCCGTTTCTGGAATATCTTTAATCAACTTCGCTTTAAAAGTTATTAATCTTTTATCCAAATCATTTAACTTCTTAAAAGAATCTTCGTTTGCATAGCAATTCGCAATAAATACGGCATCAACTCCTAAAGAAAACAAATCCATAGCTTGAATTTCTATAGGCATATTTCTATGTTCTTCCAATGAGCAAATACCGTCATCTACTTGCCAAGGTCCAAAAGTTCCTTCTTGAGCGTTTACGAAAGCCGAAGAACTTATAGAATATTTTCTAAAACGATTCATACTACTTTTAAATAAATCTCTATTAAATCCGCTATATGCATGAGGATAGAAATTATAACATCCTATTAAATTGTCTGTATTTGGAAAATAGCTTATTATTGTATCCAAATAAGGTTTGTCAGCGCTCATATTTAATTCTATTTTCAAATCGTAATCGTTATAAGTCATTAAGCTTTCTTCGTTGCCGCTAAAACCTAAATCGAGTCTTATAGCCCAAGCTCCTAATTTATAAAAAAAACTTAAATCGTCATAAGATATATTTAAATATTTAAATACGGCTGGCGAAATATCCAAAGTAGTTTTTATTCCTCTGTCTTTGGCATAATTTATAATCTCGCTAAATTCTTTTATTATATCTTCTTTAGAATTTTGAACAGAAAGAAGGCACATAAAACATCTTGTAAAACCGTATTTTGAAGCCAAATCTATATAGGATTTATTATCTTCCATTTTTGAATGAAACGGATAAACGGAAATTCCCAACTCTCGCATAAAATCAATTCCTCAAAATATTATTTATTTTATTCTACTTTTAGATTCAAAGCAAAATCTAATATTTTTTCGCCATTCATCATTCCGTAGTCTTTGAAGTCGATAACATCCAAAGGTTTATTTTTTTCTTTAGCTTTTGCCTGAAATTCGGCTTTTTGAAATTTCACTTGAGGACCTAGCAAAAATATATCGTAGCTATCAAGTAATTCATAAAATCTTGCCGTGCTTACCGCCTCTATTTCCGCTTCTATATTTCTTTTTTCTGCGGACTCTTTCATCTTTTTTACAATCATACTTGTCGACATTCCTGCCGAACATAATAACAAAATCTTTTTCATGATTTTATCCTTTTATCTTTATTTTTTTATTTATTAATTTATATATTAATTATACATTTTTTATCGTAATAAAGCAAGTAATATCAATTTAAAAAACTATTTGACTTTAATTTTGTTATAGTATATTGTTCATTAAGAATTAAATTATAAAATAGAGGTTTTAAATTATGCCATTTAGAGAAGATTTTTTATGGGGCGGAGCTACGGCTGCAAATCAATGCGAAGGCGGATTTAATAAAGGCGGAAGAGGTTTGGCAAATGTCGATGTCGCTCCTTATGGAAAAGATAGATTAGCCGTTATAACGGGAAAAATGAAAATGTTTGATTTTGATAAAGAACATTTTTATCCTTCAAAAGACGCTATAGAAATGTATTCGCATTACAAAGAGGATATTAAACTTTTTGCAGAAATGGGTTTTAAAGTTTATCGTATGTCTATCGCTTGGAGTAGAATATTTCCTAAAGGAGACGAAGATAAACCAAACGAAGAAGGTTTAAAATTTTACGAAGATGTTTTTAAAGAATGCTTAAAATATAATATTAAACCTTTGGTTACAATTACGCATTTTGACTGCCCAATGCATTTAATTAAAGAATACGGCGGATGGAAAAACAGAAAAGTTATAAAATTTTACGAGAATCTTTGTCATGCGATTTTTAATAGATATAAAGGACTTGTAGAATATTGGCTTACATTTAACGAAATAAATATGATATTGCATGCGCCTTTTATGGGAGCGGGATTATATTTTGAAGAAGGAGAAAGCGAAGAGGAAATTAAATATCAAGCGAGCCATCATGAATTGGTGGCAAGCGCCATAGCTACAAAAATAGCTCATGAAGTCGATAAAAATAATAAAGTCGGTTGCATGCTTGCGGCAGGAATTTATTATCCTTATTCTTCAAAACCTGAAGATGTTTTAGCCGCTCAACAGAAAAATGACGAAATGTATTTTTTTGTAGATATTCAAGCGAGAGGAAAATATCCAAACTACGCTTTAAAAAAATTTGAAAGAGAAAATCTTAATATAAAAATTGAAAAAGAAGATTTGGAATTATTAAAAAAATATACCGTTGATTTTATTTCTTTTTCTTATTATTCCACAAGATGCGCCGCCGCCGATATGGGAAAACATGCAAAAGGACATGAAAAGGACAATATAATGAAAGATATAAAAAATCCCGAATTAAAACAAACCGATTGGGGTTGGACTGTGGACCCTTTGGGATTGAGAATAACTTTAAACGATATATACGACAGATATCAAAAGCCTATGTTTATTGTAGAAAACGGATTAGGCGCTTACGATAAAGTTGATAAAGACGGATATGTAGAAGACGATTATAGAATTGATTATTTGAGAGAACATATAAAAAATATGAAAGACGCCGTTGAGATTGACGGAGTCGATTTGCTTGGGTTTACGACTTGGGGACCTATAGATTTAGTTTCTGCAGGAACGGGAGAGATGACGAAAAGATACGGTTTTATATATGTTGATAGAGACGATTTTGGAAACGGAACTTTAAAAAGAAGCAGAAAAAAATCTTTTTATTGGTATAAAAAAGTTATAGAATCCAACGGAGAAGATTTAGAGTAAATCTTAAATTAATTTATTATTATATTTAATCTTTACAATTAATAAATATAAAATATAATTTATTTAAAATTAAGATTGGATTAAATATTATAAATGGATATACTTGAAAATGTCAGTTTAGTTCAAAGAGAGGCGATACTTCATCGCGGAAGTTCTTTGCTTTTGCTTGCGGGAGCGGGAAGCGGTAAAACTTTAGTTATAACGAGAAAAATTGCGTATTTAATAAAAGAATGCGAAGTTCCTCCCGAAAAAATAATGGCGGTTACTTTTACAAATAAAGCCGCTAACGAAATGAAAAATAGAGTTTGCGAACTTTTGCCCGAAATAAAACCTTATAGATTATTTGTTAAAACTTTTCACTCCGCTTGTTTGAGAATACTTAAAGAAAACGCTCATTATATAGGTTATAAATCTGATTTTATAATTTTAGACGAAGGCGATAAATTATCGATTATAAAAAAATTAATGAAAGAAAACGAAGTTCCTAAAAGAATAGCTCCAAAAGGAATAATAAAGTTTATATCGTCAATAAAAAACGAACTTGAAGATAGCATTACTTATGACAGACATATTTTTGAAGATATTTATAATAAATATTTGGAATACGATTTAAAAGACACTATAGTCGCTCTTTCAACTCCATTCTCAAAAAGTGCATTGGCTGTAGTTAGAATGTCGGGCGGTAAATCTTTAGAAATTGCTTCAAAAATTTGTTTTTATGCAAATAATGAAAATAATAATATAAAAAATTTTGAACATAGAAAAAGTTATTACGCGTTAATAAAAGACGAAAATAATAATCCTATAGACGAGTTAATTTTACTTACAACATTATCTCCGAATACTTTTACCACAGAAGATACGATTGAATTTATTTGTCATGGAAGTATTGTAGTTATAGAATCTTTGATTAATTTGATAATAAGAAACGGAGCGCGAGCTGCAAATAAAGGAGAGTTTACTTATAGAGCTTATATAAATGGAAGAATTGGAATAAGCGAAGCCGAAGCCGTGCATGATTTGATAGATTCAAATAATAAACTTATGGCTGAAGCGAGCGTTTATAAAATGAGAGGAAGATTAACAAGAGAGATAGACAAATTAAGAGAAAATATAAAAAACTCTCTTATGTTAGTTTATGGAGAGATTGATTTTCCCGAAGACGAAACAGAAATTTTTTGCTACGATAAACTTATTGACAATTTTTATAAAATAAAAAAAGATATAGAAAATATTTTAAGTAATTCAAAAAAAGTAGAAAATATTATAAACGGAATAAAAGTAGCGATTTTAGGAAAAGTAAACGCGGGCAAAAGTAGTATTTTCAATATGATACTTGGAAAAAATAGAGCTATAGTTTCTTCCGTTGCGGGAACTACGAGAGATTTTTTGAGCGAAAATATTTATATAGAAAATATTCCTTTTTATTTAATGGATACGGCGGGATTTCACAAAGAAACAAATAACGATATTGAAATTGAAGGAATAGAGAGAGCGAAAAAATGCGCTTACGAATCAAATATAATAATCGCGGTTTTTGACGGAAGCGATAAAGCGAGCGAAGACGATATTAATTTAATTAAATTTTTAGAAACATTAAAAGATAAAGAAATAATTTATTTGATTAATAAAAGCGATATAAAAAATAATTTTGATTATAATCTTAAAAATTCTATTATCAATATAAGCGCTAAAACTGAAGAAGGAAAAGAAGAATTATTTTTTGCATTGAAAAATTATATTAAAGATAGCGATATTCAAATATTTAATAAAGAAAGCTATGTTAATAATAGAGAGAGAGGATATTTGGAAAACGGAATTAAACAACTTGATATATGCATTGAAAAAGCGAAGCAAAATTATTCTTTAGACGAAGTAGCCGAAGAGATGAATATTTTAAACAATATTTTAGGAAATGTAAGCGGAAAAATAGACGCGGAAGAAGTTATAAATGAAATATTTGAAAATTTTTGTATTGGGAAATAATTTTAAATATTTTATTAAAAATATATACTCTAATTATTTTTTATTCTTCTTCAAATTATTTATAGCAAGAATTAAAATATGAGCAACCGACATATCAATCTCTGGGATTCTTAAAGCCTGCGATATATTATAAGGTTTAAATTGTTTTAATTTATTTATTTGGTCTATCTTCACGCTTTGTAAAGTTGAATAATCAAAATCTTTAGGAATAATCATATTCTCGTATTTTTCAATATCTTTAATTTCGTTTAAGTATCTTGAAATATAGCCTTCGTATTTTATAGAAGTTTCCGCATTTTCCAAAACATTTTTATTATAATCTTTATCGATGAATTTCAAAACGGTATTTATATTGCATTCAGGACGCTTTATTATTGACGATAGTGTCATTGTTCTAAATTCTTTAGCTTCTTTAATAAATCCCAATTTTTCAGTTTCTTTTTGTGTGAGAGTTTTTTTATTTAGAAAGTCGACTAATATTTGAGTTTTTAATTTTTTATCTTTAACTTTTTCCAATCTCTCTTTGCTTGCCAAACCTATATTATAAGATAGTTCTGTAAGTCTTTCGTCAGCGTTATCTTGTCTTAAAAGCATTCTATGTTCCGCTTGAGATGTAAACATTCTATGAGGCTCTTTCGTTCCTCTTGTCGTTAAATCGTCTATCAAAACTCCTATATAACCATCGCTTCTCTTTAATATAAAAGGCTCTCGTTTTTGAATTTTTAAAGACGCGTTTATTCCCGCAATCAAACCTTGACAAGCCGCCTCTTCGTATCCGCTCGTTCCGTTTATCTGTCCCGCTAAAAATAATCCTTCTATTTTTTTAGTTTCTAAAGTTGGTTTTAATTCAATCGGATTAATATAATCGTATTCAATCGCGTAAGCTGGCTTCAATATTCTAACGCTTTCAAGTCCTTTCAAACTTCTTATCATTTTAATTTGAACTTCTTCGGGCAAACTTGAAGAAAAACCGTTAATATAAACTTCTTTAGTTCTATGGCTTTCTCTCTCTAAAAATAATTGATGCCTTTCTTTATCTGCAAATCTCACAACTTTATCTTCAATGCTTGGGCAGTATCTAGGACCTATTCCTTTAATTACTCCGCTATACATTGGTGACAAATGAATATTATCCGTAATAAGTTTATGTATATTTTTATTCGTATATGTTATATAACAGGGAGTTTGATTAATTTCAATATTATCGTTTAAGAAAGAAAAAGGAACAATTTCATTATCTCCAAATTGAGTCTCTAAAATATCTAAATCTATAGAATCAAAATCTACTCTCGCTGGAGTTCCCGTTTTTAATCTGCCAACTTCAAAACCTAAATCTATTAAATTATCCGACAAACCTATAGCTGGAAGCTCGCCAATTCTGCCCGCTGGTTTTTGATATTCGCCTATATGAATGAGTCCGTTTAAGAATGTTCCCGTAGTTAATATAATCGCATCGCTTAAATATTCTATTCCTCTTTCGGTTTTCAATCCTTTTATAATATTATTTTCGACTATTAAAGAATTAACGATATCCTGATGCAAAGTTAAATTATTTTGAGAGTATAAACTTTTTGTAGATTCGTCTCTATAAGCGTATTTATCCGATTGAGCTCTCGGAGCCCAGACGGCTTTCCCTTTGCTTCTATTTAACATTCTAAATTGCATCATAGTTTTATCCGCCAAAATTCCCATCTCGCCGCCCAAAGCGTCAATTTCTTTTGCAATAGTTCCTTTTGCAACTCCTCCAATTGAAGGATTGCATGACATTTGCCCGATTGTGTCAAGATTGATTGATATTAATAAAGTTTTAGCTCCCAATCTTGCAGAAGATAGAGAGGCTTCTATTCCTGCATGTCCGCCGCCTACGACTATAATATCATATTTATTATTCATAATTTTACCGTTATTTTTTTCTGATAAATAATTTAAAAGTTTTAAAATAATGATATATTAAAAATTTCTTATTGTCAAAAAATTTAATCTTTTATTTTTATTAAATCAAGTTCGTATAAAAAAGGAATATCCTTTTTAACTTTTACTATATAAAATACGGAAGACAAAAATATTCCTACTAAAGCTAATATAAAACTTAAATCGCTTAAATTGAAAGACACTTTATATAAAGTCAATATTGAAACGGGAATATATATTCCGCCCGTTAACGAAGTGATTATAAAAAATAATATTAGAGTAAAAACGGGAGAGCTTATAATATTATTTTGAAGTATAAAATCCATTCCCAAATAATTTATAGATATTTGCAAATATAAATGCGTAATGAATATGCAAGATAAAATAAAAAATCCTATAGAATACATTTTTTCTCTTTTTACGGTAAAGCCCGCTATAAATAAAGCCAATAATATAATAGAAAAAATATAATCGCTTATTATAATTGAAGTTCCTATTATTGAAAGCTCTAAAAATATTAAAATTAGCATTGGAAGAAATTGTTTTTTAATAGAACTAAAACCAAAAAAAGTATATATTACAATTTTTGATTTAATATTTCTGTATTCGTAATATATGCGCCTAAAATAACTTATAAATATTAAAGCGATTGAAATTAAAAATAAAGCGGGAAAAAGCGTAGCTATTATTATAACTGAAGATTTTTTATTTAAACTTTCATCCTCAACATTTAAAATTTTTGATTGAAAAAAATTATCTTTAATATTTATATATGCAAACTCTTCGTAAGATATATTCGTATTTCCCGTAGAGCCGACATACAGTATATGCATCAAAACTATAGCATTGCCCGATTTTATTAAATTAAGTTTCGCTCGCGCTATTCCGTCCTCGTCCGTAGGAACTACAAAAATATTCGTATAAGATTTATCTTCATTTTCTGAAAATTCTAATTCTTTTATATTGTCAATCTTTTCGATTTCAAATTGAAAAATATCGGGATTTAAAGATGTAAATCTAACTAATCTATTAACTAAAGGAAAACCTCGCCTCTCTATCATTATTGAAATTTCGTTTATAGCGTTTGTATCCGCGATATTAAAATTATTTTCTTTATCGTAGGTAAAAATATATTCGGGAGATTTATTTGAAGATTCTTGAGAAAATAAAATAGAAGCGAATATTTGCATTATAATAATTATTAATAAATATTTTTTCATTATAACCTAATCTTAAAAATAATTTAAAAAAGAACATTCAGTCAATAAAACATGAATGTTCTTAAAATTAAATTTCTACAAAAAGTTTTTATAAAAATTATTTTTTTATAAGAGCGACTATCTCTTCGTTTTTAACGATTAAATATTCCGTATCGCCGTCTTTAATTTGAATGCCCGCATATTTATCGTATATAACTATGTCGCCTTTTTTTACTTTAATGTCTTCGCTTTCGCCTATTTCAACAACTTCGGCTTTTTGAGTTTTTTCGGTTGCCGTTTCTGGAATATATATTCCGCTTGAAGTTTTTGATTCTTGTTCTAACACTTTCAATAGAACTCTATCCGCTAATGGTTTAATAGATGACATTTATATAACTCCTTCGCCAACTTTCAATTTGGCATTGTAAAATAAAATCTAATTAATTTTTTAATAAATTATATAATGAAGATAATTAAAAGTCAAGTATAAAAAATAAACTTTTTCTTAATCATTACAAGCCTTTGCAATAATGCGTGTCAATCCACATTTAAAATTAAATTTTCCAACTCTTCAAATTACAAAATAAAAATTACATTTCAATTTTAATTATTTAAATCGTTTTTAATAAAATTATTTAATCTCTTTTTTAAGTAATTCGTATAAATCAATCATGGCTTTAGCAATTTCTTCAGGCTTATCGTTATTTATGTCTATTTTATAAAAAAAATCCCAATCTTTTTTATTATCTTTAAATTTATTATTAAATATATTTTGAACAGATTTTCTTATTTTATTATTTATATAAGGAAGTCCACATACGCCAAAACAATATGATGATACAGATTTATTATTAAAATCAATATCGCTTTGTAAATATAAATATTCTGAATCTATATGATGAAGTAATTCACCACTAGTCAAGTTATCAATAATTTCTTTAGGTTTATATATATTAAAATATTTATTATTTTTTAAATATTTACTTATTTTTTTAGTAAAATCCAAATAATTTGGAATAATTTTTTCTATAATAGCTCTTTTCCTTTCCATTTCTAATAAATCTTTTGCTTTTGAAAATACATTAATATATAATTGAAGCTCTTCTTCTTCTATTTTTCTTTCTTTAGTATTAATTTTTTTTAAAATATTATCCTCTAATATTTGTTTTATTCTTTTTTCTTTCATATTATCCTCCTCGTTTTCTCCGCTTATACTTTTTTCATTATCTACCATTTGTATAAGCGCGGATTTTAATAATCTAAAATCATTTTTATGCAAAAAATTATATTCTTTATTTTTTAAGATATTTTCAAGCCATCTTCCTATATCGCCGTGAGTTATATTTTTAAATTTTTCTCCAACTTTTTTAATATATTTTTCAGAAAAACTATATTCTCTAGGTGGTTTTATTATTGGCGTTAAATAAATAACATAAACATTATTACCATAACCTTTTGTTTTAGAAATATATTTATAATATCTTTCTAATTGTTTATCTTGGTCGTCAGCGTTTATTTTATTTTCAATTATTATGGCAAAGGATTTTTTAGTTTCTTTATTATTAATATTACAATGAATTAATATATCTATTCTTCCATTTTTTTCTATGCCTTCTTCTTCAATTTTAACCGTTGTATAATATTCTTTATCTACTTTTATATTTTTATAATTAATTTTATTTAAATCGAAGTCAAATTTTAATTTTTTTTCATTTTGTAGATATTCTAAAAATAATTTGGTAAAATTAATATTTTCTCTTTTTATATTTAATAGATAATGAAGCAAATCGCTATTATAAGTTTCAAATCTTTGCAAACTATTATTTGAATTTTTATTTCTTATATTTTCCAATAAATTAAATTGAGGCGGAAGTTTTTCAATTTTTTTAGAAACTTCTTCTTTTACTTCAATTAAAGATTTAAAAATTTCATTTAGATTATTTAATTTTTCTTTTTCTCCGTTTATGTTTTTAGACATAATTTATCAATTCCTTTTATACATTCGATTATAATTTAAAAATTAATTAAAATCAAACGAATTTAATATTTTATTAATCTTATTTATATATCAAAAGATATTTTATTTAATTTTATTGCAAATTTAATTTTCCATAGAATTTATAATATAAATAGTTTCCAAATTAATTAATTTTGCAATTCCATCTGGAAAATTTTCTGAATTCGGGCAATCAATATCAAACCTTTTAAGTTTAATTAAATTATGTATTTCTTTTGGCAATTGTTTTAAATTTTCACACCCGATGTGAATAGACTCAAGATTAGTTAATTTTTCAATCTCATTTGTCAAACTTTTTAAATTATTACAATAAATAGAAAGTTCTTTAAGATTAATTAAATTGCATATTTCTTTTGGTAATTTATTTATATTTTTTCCCAATGTTAAATTAAAATTTTTAAGATTATTTAAATTGCCGATTTCTTTAGGAATTTCTTCTAAATTATCATAACCCATACAAATACTTTCAAGATTTGTAAACTTAAAAATTTCATTTGGCAAATAATCTATTTTCTCATGTTCTATTTTCAGTTTTTTTATATTTTTTAATTTTTCTTTAAGATACAAACTTTTAATAAAATATTTTTTACCCCACTTGTATAAATTGTCGATTTCTTTTTTTGTTAAATTATTTTGCATTTTGCTTCTCCTATTTTTTAATTTTTTATATTATAATTATAACATATAACTAGTATCATATAGTGATACTTGTTTTTATTAAATTTGAAAGATTATAATTAAATATTATGATTTATATTAATTATATAAAATTTTATTTAAAATAAAATCTTTTGATTTATTATTTTTATAAAGAATAAAAATTAACTATTACAAAATTCGTCAAAAGCATTTTTTAGTTTAATTACTAAATTAGTTAATTTATCTTCTTCTTCGGGAAAATTGAATTTAATACCGCCAGTTGTTAAATCCTGCTTTATCAAATCTTCCGCTTCTTTTTTATTTATAACACTTTTTAATATATTATTAATATTATCTTTATCATCCCATAAAGTTAAAAATACTTCAGATGCTTTGTATGAATGTATAGTTATACTAAATGCATTCTTTTCTTTGCCATTATTATAGTCTAACCAATAATTACAAGAATAACCACGTTCTTCTTTATTGTATCCGCAATCATTCATACCGAGTTTAGATATAAAGTAATCATTTAGTATTTTTGCAGGAAAATTCTTATCGCTACACATTTCTATAATATAATTAAGTTTTTCAAATATATTATCTCCGTTTTTATATTTTTCAATAATTTCTTTAGAAAAATTTGATTTTATAGTAGACATATCGCCTTCCCCCGTTCTTTTTAATATTTCTATATAATGATTAATAAAAAATAATTTATTGAAATTTTCGCTATCTAAATTATTTTTTGTTTTTTCTAAATTTTCTTTTAATTTATCTCTCGATTTTTCCAAACAAGATACTAAATCGTTTTCGCTTCCGTCAAAACCGACTATAGTTTTTATCAATTCTTTTGGAATTTCTTTAACGCTATCATCCGCTGGTTCTTTAGAAGAATTCGGCGATAAATATACTATTCTATCTACTTCTAAACCTTTACTATATTTGCATTCGTTATAATATCGAAACAACTGCTCGGGCATATCTTTCGCCAAATTAATTTTATTTTCTACGATTATCGCTTTCTTTTCCGATTTAATTAAAATATCAATTCTCGCTTCTTCGTTAGTTATTTCGGCGTTTAAATATTCTTTTTTGTCTTTAATGTTTATCAATTCTAAAAAATTATTAAAAAAAACTTCGTAATTTTCCAAAAGAAATTTTAATATTTCAGAGTGAAAATTTTCTTTTTTCCATTTATCCGTTATTATATCAAATATATTGAAATCTAATTTTTTGTCTTGTTTTTTTAAAATATCCTTGTATCTTTCTATATTTTCTTTTTCCAAATTAGAAATCAAATTTATAACTTCTATATTATAATTATTCATAGAAGAATAAAGATTATCAATAACCTTAATCAAATCTTTCGGATTAGGAATAAAAATTTTATCATTCATATTTTAATTATTATATAGAATATATTAAATTAGTCAATCATATCGTAAATTATATACAGAGTTTATTTTAATTCTTTTATATTTTTATTCATTTTTAAATAAAAATTATATATATCGATAATTATAACATATAATAAATTTTTTAATTTGAGAGATTATAATTAAATATAAAATTAAATCGCGTCATATAATTTATATACAACGCAATTTATTATAAATTTTATTTAAAATTATTTTCCGCTATTATAAATCGATTCGACATCTTCTTCCAATAATTTTATTAATTTTCCCGTAAATTCTTCTAATGCATCTTCTTCTTTGGGGAATTTAAATTCTTTAGCCCAACATCCATCTTCATCCTGTTTAAAGCCTTCAAATAATTTATGTTTTTTAAGCCAAGCTTCTATATCTTTAATATCTTGTTCCCATTTCTTTTTAGCATCTTCTCTTGAAAATAATTTTAACCGACTATAATTATTATACATATAAATTTCTAAACAATAATCCATTTTTCTTTTTTCGCTATAAAAATATCTCCAAAAATACTTATTTTGATGATTCTCTCCGTTAAATTCTTTAGCATAATAATCAATGCGAGTTTTTATCAAATCGTTATACATAGTCGCTATTAATTGAATTTTCTTGTATTCTTCAGGTTCGGCTTTAATTTTGTCATAAAATTTTTCAGTTAATGCATCCATTTTTGTTTCTCCCGTTAATCTTAAAATTTTTAAATAATGTTTTAATAATAAATGCCATTCTATATTTGATTTTACTTCTTCCAAACTATCATTTAAAACGGCATGAAAATCTTTATTTTTTTCATTATAACCTACTATAATTTTTATCAATTCTTTTGGAATTCCTTCTTTACTTTGTTCGTCAGGGTCATTATTTTTATCTAAATTAGGCAAGTAAACTATTTTATCTACTTCAAATTTTTCACTGCATGCAATGAAATATCTATATAATTGCCTTTCTTCGTCTTTAGCTCCGTGAAGTTTATTTTCAATTATAATGCAATGAGGTTTTTCTTTATTTTCTTCGTCTTCGTTATTTTCTTTATCGTTTGATTTTATAAGAATATCAATTCTTCCGTCTTTTATTTCATGTTTTATAGGGTATTCGGGAATAACATCATAACCATTATTAATATATACGATTTCGTCAACTTCGATAAACTTTAAAAAATTTTTTAATATAATTTCGCTTTTAAATAATTGAGCGATTATATACGAATGAAAATTTTCTCTATAGAATTTATCCGACATTAACTCAAAAATATTGAAATCGTCATTATCTTCAAAATTATTATTTTCAATATATTCTTCATACCTTTGAAGCATATCTTCATTAATAAATTTGAAAGAAACATCAACCGCATTGTCAATAATTTCTTTTGCGGAATTATCGTAGAAATTCCAAGTTTTTTCTAATTCTTCTTAAAGTATAATTCATTTATTTAACCTTTTATAATTCTATACTATAATATATTTTTTAATTGTCAATTATTTAGATTAAACATGCAAAAATTATTCTATATCAAGATAAAGCGATTTTAGATTATTTAATTTTACTATTCCTCCAATTAAATATTGCAAATTTAATTTTCCATTAGAATTTCTAATATAAATAGTTTCCAAATTAATTAATTTTGCAATTCCATCTGGGAAATTTTCTGAATTCGGGCAATCAATATCAAACCTTTTAAGTTTAATTAAATTGCATATTTCTTTTGGCAATTGTTTTAAATTCTCACACTCAATGTGAATAGATTCAAGATTAGTTAATTTTTCAATCTCATTTGGCAAACTTTTTAAATTCTCGCAATGAATATAAAGTTCTTTAAGATTAATTAAATCGCCTATTTCTTTTGGTAATTGTTTTAAATTTTCACTCTCAATGTGAATAGATTCAAGATTAGTTAATCTTTCAATCTCATTTGGCAAACTTTTTAAATTCTCACAATAAATAGAAAGTTCTTTAAGATAATTAAATTGCCTATTTCTTTTGGTAATTGTTTTAAATTTTCACACTCAATGCGAATAAATTCAAGATTAGTTAATTTTTCAATCTCATTTGGTAAACTTTTTAAATTCTTACAATAAATAGAAAGACTTTTAAGGTTTGTAAGTTTAAAAATCGCAGCTGGAATATGTTTTATATTTGTATTAAATATACAAAGCTGTTTAAGATTAAAAATTTTTTCATCATTAATTTTTAATTCTTTAATATCATATTTTTCAGCCCATTTGTTTATAGTTTTAATGTCTTTTTCGGTTAAATTGTTTTTCATTTTAATTTCTCCTGTTTTAATAAAATTTTTTATATTATATACATATTATTTACTATATATAGAGGCGGTTCGCCCTCTCCCAGAATCAACTATATTTTATTTATTGTAATCTATAATGTCCGCACTGTAATCAATATTATTTCCTTTAAAAAGCGAATTCAAAATTTTGAATAATCCAAAAACGCAAAGTATAGATTAATTTTTTATCACATACTAAATATTCGCTAAAATCGTTATTATTATAAAATATTTTTTATACATTTCAATAGAATTCTATAAAGCCTTAAATTCAAAGATAATCTCAATTACTTTTTTAATTATATATATTAAAGATATAAAATTTAAATTTTTATAAAATTTGATTATATTATATATAAAGTTTTATATTATAAATCCGAAAAAAGTTCTTGACAATTATAAAAAATTTCGTATTATATAGATATATCGTTCTTTGAAAGGGGATGCTCTGGCTTCGACTGCGATGGTTGAGTCATATTTTGCATAGTCGCGCTAGGTGTATGCGCGTTAATATCATACTAAAATTATAATTGCAGACGAATATGCAATTGCAGCCTGATTGAGGCTGTCGCTGATTTTATGATTTGTCTATGGGTTATTTTATCGGCGTTGAAACACATAGAACTTGTATCGAGCGCCGTTTGAACTTGAATACATGTATAATCAAACTAGTCTTACGGTTTTTCTGCTTATCTTATAGCCGTTAGGCGAAACTTTAAAGATAAGATACGCTATGTAGACGAATATGGGGCGCTTCGTAGGACGCGGGTTCGAGTCCCGCCATCTCCAATTAAATTCTATTTTTTACAAATTGTATAAATGCAGTTATAAAATTATTTTTTATATTCTATATTAGATTTCATTTTTAAAAAAAATTCTAAAAAATGTTTTCGTCTAAATATACATTTTGAAATATAAAAATTGAGTATATAACATTTCATAAAATCCGCTTTTATATGTAGTCTTTCGTAATTTAAAATATTAATCAATTAACTCTAGCGACAGTTAAAACTCCTATTTTATTAATATTCTCTATTTTTCTAATTTCAAAAGATATTTCATTTAAAGTCGCTCCCGTAGTAAAAACATCGTCTATTATAAGAATATTTATTTTTTTAGAATTTTCTAATTTAAAATTTTTATTTATAACAAAAGCGCCTTTTATAGTTTTCTTTCTCAATTCTTTATCTTTTATCAGACTTAAAGGATAGGTTTCTTTTTTTCTTATAATCATATTTTCGATTAATTTTATATTTAAAATTTTTGAAATTGTTTTTGCTATTAATTCGCTTTGATTATATCCTCTTTCAAAAAATCTATTTTTTCCCAAAGGAACAAAAGTTATAGCGTCAAATTTTTTTATATAATCTTTATAATAAAAAGATAATATTATTCCAAAATCTTCGCTTATTAAATATCTATGTCCGAATTTCATTTTATGAATTAAATTAATCGTTATATCTTTATAATAAAGCATTGATTTGCATTCGTCAAAATAAATTTCTTCGTATTTGCAAGCGCAAGTTGTATTTTTATCTTCTAATAATTTTCCGCATCTTTCACAGCGAATATAATCGTCCGTATGAATATAATCTAATTTTTTATTTATACAATCTATACAGATATAATTTATTTTTTCGCTTTCAATCATATTTCCGCAAATTATACAATGATTTGGAAAAATTATTTCAAAAATATTTTTTATAAAATTCTTTATAATTTTTTTTATCATAATTTTTATTATATAGTCTGGTAAAAATTTTTAAATATTGTATAATAAAATTATGATAGATTATAAATTAATAGCGAAAACGATTAAAAAATCAAAATATGCCGTAGCTTTCACGGGAGCTGGAATAAGCGTTGAAAGTGGAGTTCCGCCTTTTAGAGGTCCTGACGGTTTATGGGAAAAGCATGGAAGTCAATTTGCAGAAATATCTTATTTTACAAGATATCCAAAAGAATCTTGGCAATCTTTAAAAAAAGTTTTTTACGAGCCGATTGATAATGTAAAACCGAATAAGGCTCATATAGTTTTGGCTAATTTAGAAAAAGCGGGAATAATGCGTTCTGTAATTACTCAAAATATAGATAATTTGCATCAAGAAGCGGGAAGCAAAATAGTTTATGAACTTCATGGAACGGCTAAATACGCGGTTTGTATGAAATGCAAAAATAAATACAAAATAAATAAAGAAATATTATCTATGAATCCTCCAGCATGCGAAAAATGTTCTTCGGTATTAAAACCAGCGTTTGTATTTTTTGGCGAGCAATTGCCTTCTTTTGATTTTCAAAGTTCAATCGATGACGCTAACAAAAGCGATTTATTTATTATAATTGGCACAGGCGGAGAGGTTATGCCAGCCGCTCAAATTCCGCATTTGGCTAAAAGGTCGGGAGCTAAAATTATAGAGATAAATCCCGAGCCTTCAAGTTTTACAAATTCTATAGTCGATATTTATGTTAAAGAGAAATCGGGAATCGCTTTCGGCGAGATAGAAAAATATTTAGATATTTAATTTGCAAATATTAAAATCATTTTTCTAAATTTTTGCATTGTATAATTTATGTCAAATATTATTTTTAATTTATTTTATAATGACTTTCAACATATTCGTTTATAGCTAAACTTATAAATTCGCTTCTATTTGCCGTTATGTCGTCAACAATTTTAATTAAATTTTCATCAAGAGTAATGTCTATTCTTTTTTTATTTTCTTTTCTTATTTTCGCTTCTATAAGAACTCTCAAATCGGCTTTATCATAACCTTTATTTTTTCTATCTTCTATTATTTCTTCAAGCGTTGAAGGTTTAGGAATTTTTTCTTTATCTTCAATCATAGCGTTTATATGCATTTGTAAAGCCGCATGAGAATTTTTAATAGTTTGCTCCAAAGTTTTTCCCGAGCTTATGCAACCTGGAAAATCGTAAAATATCGCATTATATCCGCCGTTGGTTTTGTATATATCGGCAATGTATCTCTCTATATTTTTTTTCATAACTCCTCCTTATTTATTTTATTTTTCTTTTTATTTAGTTTTTTCAAAATTTTTAAATTCGTATGCTCTTCAATACTTTTAATTACATTGATATTTAAATCTTGTTTGCTATGATAGGGAACGGTTATTTTATTTTTATTAACCTTATGTTTAAATTGCATGTGGCTTCCTTTCTGATTAAAAAAATAATATCCGTTTTTCTTCAATATTTTTATAATTTCTTCGGCTTTCATACAAATTCAAATCTCTACTATACGCAATAATACACATAATATTTAATTTGTCAAGTAAAATATATTAATTATTATAAAATATATTTTTAAAAAATATTTAATTAAATTTTAATAATTCATATTGATAATATATATAAATTATATATACTTAAATATATATAATTAATTTATTTTTTAGTTAATTTCGATAATTAATTAAAAGAGGAAATTTTAAAATGGCTTTATCGACAATAGAAGAAATAGAAAAAGAACCTACTAAACTTTATTTAGATAGAATAAACGAATTAAACGAAATAATCGGACAACTTAATAAAGAAAATGAAACTCTTAAAATGAATTTAAATGTCGAAAGGCAAAATATAAAATTTTATAAAAAATTTTGTATTTGTAAATATACTCCTTATATGGTAAGCGATTTTATAAACGATAACTTTTTTATCAAAATCAGCGGAAGAACTATAATAAAAGAAGCTACAAAAAATAATATTATATATGACGAATTAAAAGCGATTAGAATTCCAAGAAAAAAATACTCTAATGAAAAATATTCTTTTACGGTATTATTTTCTATGATAGGAATTGCAGAATTGCTTTATTTAATTTCTAAAAAATTTTCAATAAATTTGAAAATACCAAAAGACTATTTTGAAAAATCAATAAATCAATATAAAGTCGGAAAAGTAAAAGAATATAAAGCCAAAAAATGAATTATTATTATTCTATTGATATTACCGAAGAAGCCGAAGAACATTTAAAATTTTTTTCTAAAAACGATAAAAGATTAGTAAAGAAAATAAATAACAATATAAAAACTATAATAATAATTTCTTTATACGGACATTACGAAAAATAAAACCTAATCTTTTAATAAACAACCTTCAACCTTTCTTTAAATCCCGCGCCCAAATTTAAAAAATCTTCCAATTCTATATCTCCGTAAGCGTCTATAAAAATATATTCGTTTTGAGTTTTTATTAAATATTTTAAAATCTCTTTATCGCATTCTATCAAATAAAAACTATCTTCGCATTTATAGAGTTTTCCGTCAAAAATATTTTCAATTTTCTTATCGAGCGTCTTTCCGCTAATAAGAAACATATTAACAACCTTATCGATAACGCTTAAATTTCTACGATTAATTAATTTTAAATTTTTATCTTTATCTATTATAATTTCGGGCTTATCTTCTAAAGTAAAAACTTTAAAGCCTAAATTTAAATCGTTGTCTTTTGACGATTGAATTATTTTTTGAGCGGCTCTTTTTACTCTCTCTATTGTAATGTCGCTAATTACAGGATTTTCGCTTTTTAATTCTTTCTTACAAAAATCATAAGCGCTCTTGCTTTTATCTTCTTTTATCTCTTCGTCAATTTGAACTAAAATAAACTCTCTATTGCCTTTATCTTCTGCGTTTAATTCCATTACCGCTTGGGCTGTCGTTCCGCTTCCTGCAAAAAAGTCTAAAACAATATCGTTTGAATTTGTAGAAGTTGAATGCAAAATAATTTTTTTTATAAATTCTACGCCTTTTGGATAAGTAAAATATTCTCCCATTCCTAAATTTAAAAGTTCTTTCGTTGCAGTTTGGTTCATAAAAGCATTATCAGTAAATATTAACGAGCCGAAAGTTTGTTGATTAGTTTTTAAATCTTTTAAATATCGTTTATAAATAAATCCTCTTTCATTTTCTTTATGTTCTTTTTTAAAACAAATTCGTCCTTCGTCAATATGTTTTTGTAAAGTATTTTGAGAAAAACGCCAAAACATTCCTTTAGGTGGATAATCTTCTTTTCCTGTGTATGGATTTTTTACGGCAAACCAACCTGTTCTAATATTTCCACTTTTTGCACTTGGATTATCATTAGCCCATGCTCCATTTGGGTCATTATCTGGATTTTGGTATCTGCTACTATCTTTTTCTCCGCCTAAAAGATTTGTATAATTTTTATCTTTAGCATAGCAAAGTAAAAATTCATGCTGGTAATTTAATCCGATTTTTGCATCATTTGTTGTAGATTTTGTTTTACGGATAAAATCTCCACAAAAATTATCTTCTCCGAAAATTTCATCGCATAAAAGTTTTAAATTTGCCTGTTCATTATCGTCAATGCTAATAAAAATGACGCCGTCCTCTTTAAGCAAATCGCGCGCAAGTTTAAGACGCGGAAGCATAAAAGAAAGCCAACCGCTATGCGTTCTACTTCCTTGAATGTTTTTAAAAAATTTCAAATCCTCGCTTTCAACTTCTTGCCCGTTTTCGTCAATTTCAATTAAGCCAACTTCCTCTAAAATCTTTTTGTAATCTTGCCTAAAATTATCGGGATAAATAAAATTTTCATTTGTCGTATTGTAAGGCGGGTCGATATAAATCATTTTTATTTTTTCACTGTAAGCCGATTTTAGAATTTTCAAAACATCCAAATTATCGCCGCGTATTATTATATTTTTAGGATTGTTTGAATCTTTCATTTCAATATTTGACGAATTTAAATTTTTGCAATCCGCATTAGAAAAAATTTCTTCTAATTTCAATTCTTTATTACAAGGCGAACTATAAAGAGCGTTTGAAAGTCCCTTTCCCGTCCAAGTAAGCTCATAGCCCGAAATATCCGATTTTTTATCCAAGCCCAAAAGTAAAGATATAGCTTTTAAATCCGCTTTGCCTTCTATAATCGTTTGCGGAAAATTTGTTTTTAAATTTTCAAACAACTCGTTTTTAATAGAATTGTCTATAACTTTGATATTATTTTTTATAGCTTCATTTTTATTTATCATTTATAGAATCCAAATGATTACTTTTTATTTTCTATACACTTGCGATAAAATGCTTAATATACTATTTATTGAAGTCAATGTATTTTCTTCGGTTAATTCTTTACATCTATAATTATAAAAGTTATCTTTATCTATTATAGTAAATAAAGCGAATAAATTAGAATAATCTTCTAATGAATATTTATCATTATCCCTCTTAATTTTAGAAATGGTTTCAAAATATATATGTCCAAGTTCATGCGCAATAAAAATTCTTAATTGTTTTTTATCAGTTATCTCTGCAGAATAATATATTATAGCGCCTTCGCTTTGTATATTATCTCGCCACATAAAATCTACGGAAGCTGGCAGAGGCAACCCTTTTGTTTTTCTTAAAAGAATAGGATAAAATCTAAACTTATTATTGACTACAAAGTTTAATAACTCTCTTCTATCTTCTTCATTTAGATTAAGATTCTTGTTAATACTTTTTAGAAATGAGTTTACCTTTTCTTTATTTATAATAGTTTCTATAGAAGAAACTAAATGTGATAAATAATGGTCTTCTATTTCAGGTTGTAATATATTTTTAAATTCTTCCGACAAATTATTAATTATATTAATATCTATTTTGGTTTTCTCATAAACTTCTTTTAAAAAATCTTTATCATAAATAGATGTAGACTTCCCGTTTAACATTATTATAAAGTCCTCCAACTACCTTCTAAGAACTTCGCTAATCTTATATCATATTCTAATTGGTCATCATCTATATTGTTTTTCGGTTTAATATTAAACGATTTTTGGACGCCCATAATTTGTTCTAAGAACTTCGTTTTTTCTTTATTATTACTTAAACCGTTTTTAGCAAGAAGCTCTTCAACTCTTTCTTTTGTAGTTGCCCCGTAAAAATCTAAACATATTTCTTTAGTTATTTTATATCCCATTTCTACGCTCATAAATATACTCCAATATTTTATTTTTCTTTAAATTAGTATATATGATATTATTATTTAATTCTATATTATAATTACTAAAATACATAACCAAATCTATATTTTTCATAAAGTTTTATAAAAAATACTACATTTAATACATTGTATTTTATTAAATATCAAAGCCTAATTTTAGCTTTTATCAATCATTTTATCTCCTATATTGCCATAGCTTTTTGAATTACTTCAATTAAATTTTCTTTATTTATTCTCGTTCTATAAATTACTTTTATATCTTCTCTTTTAAGATTATTATTAAGACATTCAAAAAACTTTTTAGCGTAATTAATTTTTTGCATCTCGTCTTCTGGAATATCGCTTTCTTTATCATAGCCTTTAGTTTCGCATACGAAAAATATTTTTTGATTATTTTTATTTTTTAATAAATATGCAAAATCTGGCTCATAATCTTTATAAGGCGTTGGAATTTTAAACTTTGGAAGTTTAGCGAAAACTTCTAAAGTTTTATCGTCAATTAATCTGTTTTCTTCTAAAATAACCTCTTCCTCAATTTTAGAATCCCAAACGGCTTTTTCATAAAGATAATTTTCGCTCGGTTTTTTATCTTTAGTAATATATCTTCCCAATTTAAATTTTTCTATATCTTCTTTTGGCGTTCCGTCCTTATTGTATAAAATATCATATCCGTTTATAAAAGAAGAATTTGAAAAAGAATTTTCGCAAAAATCATAGCTTACGGACAAAAGCAGATTTTTATGCAATTCTTCTTTAATAATATATTTAAGAGTTTCAAAAGCTTTTTTTGGAGAGTTAATAAAATTTTCTTTATTAAGATTATTATAAATTTCAATTAAAAATTTTATAGGAATTCCTTCGTCATTTGAAAAATCTAAAATTAAATCTTCTATCTTTAATATTTTAGAATAATCTTTTATAGCGAAAGATTTTACTTCTTCGGTAATTATTTTATTATGTTTCGTATCGTAAACTTTTTTCTCGTAAATTATTTTTTCTTTTTCAATTTTTTCATTATTAAATCTTTTTGTAATCTCTTTTAAAAGAATATCTTTATTTATATTATTATAAGTTAAAATCGCTCTCTTATTTATAGTTTGCCATAATTCTTTAAACTCTTTAGCCAAATTCTTTTTTATTTTTATTTTTTCTTCTTTTTTATTTGAATTTATAATTTGCGAATGTTTATTTGTAGGCTCTTTAAATGCTTCTAATATTCTATAGAATTTATCTTTAAGTAAATTTTTAATTTTGTCGTCATTTATAATGCCTTCGTAAATCGGAGATATTATTTTAAAAGTGTCGCTCTCTTCGTCAAATTCCGCCAAACCTAAATCTTCCAAAGCTATTGTAAATCTGTCGACTTCTCTTTGATTTAATCCTAATTTTATTAAACTATCTCTATCTAAAATATCGCCTCCTAAAGTAAAACTCGCTTCAATAATTTCTCTTTGCAATCCTTCTATAAATCCTCGCTCTTCTCCGCTTATAAGCATATCTAAATAATTTATATCAAAAAATTCATTGTCATTATAATTTAAATATTTATGATTTATTCTTTTTCCCTCGTTATTAACGCAAATTCTTAATCCTCTTCCAACTTGTTGATGTCTGCTCGTGTCGGAACTTGAGCTTGCAATTTTTGTAAGAGTAAAAATATTAGGATTATCCCAACCTTCTTGCAATGCCCATACGCTAAATATAAATCTTAAAGGATAATCGAAAGAAAGCAATTTTTCTTTTTCCTCCAAAATCATTTTAACTCCATCCGCTTCTCTATCTTCTTTATTTTTAATATCTCCGCTAAAATAACCTTCATGCACTTTTAAGTTAAAATCTTTATCAAAATCTTTTTCTAAATAATCTCTATATTCTTTACTTAAATCTTGCTTTAAAATTTTCGCTCTCTTTTGTTTATATAATCTTTCAAATTCTTCTTTTATAAAAGGTTTCTCTCCTCTAAAATCTTCAATATTTGGAATAAAAAATAAACTTAAAGCTTTAATATTATCTTTAAAAAGTTTTTCTTCTTTTTCAAAATGCAAATCAATAGCCTTGTTTAATAAATTTGTAATTTCGTTATTTTCTAATTTATAAGTTTTTTGTTTTTCTATAATCTCTCCATTGCTTAAATAAACTTTATCTTGAGATATTTTATTTAATGAAATTCCTTTAAATCTTAAATCTAATTTTCCCAAATCTTCGCCTATATGAATTTTAGTTTGTTTTTCTATTCCAAAATTAAAATAAGAAAATATAGCCTGTTTTATTTTTGTATTTGTAGATAATAAAAAAGGACTCTGATTATCTCGTCCTATAGTATGCACTCTTATTTGCTTAACTAAATAATTTCTAAAAGCGGATATAGAATCTAAACAATAAGCGACATTTGAAAGCGAAAAATCGCTATCTTTTGGAAAAGTCGCCCCAAAACGAAAATAAAGAGTTTTAATTTTATTAAAATATTTACTGAAAGCCTCGCCTTTAAGTAAATGCGGTTCGTCTATAATTGAAATCGGTTTTAACTCGGCTATATTTTCAAAAATACTTTGAGTATTAAATAAACTCTCGCTATTTCTATTAAGTATATTTGCAGATTTATCAATAGAGCTATTTGTAAGAATAAGAACGCTTAATTCTTCTTTATTTTTAATATAATGATTAACGATAGCGCTTAAACTTTTAATATCGCTATATACATAAGTTTTAAGATGCTTTTTATATTGATTGTAAAAATAATCTTTAGTAAGTTTAATATTTTGTTTAACGGATTCTAAAATTGCCTTTCTCGGAACGAATATTATAAATTTATTTTGTTTATATATTTTATTAATTTCAAATATAAGATTTAAATAAGTAAAAGTTTTTCCCGTTCCCGTTTCCATTAAAATATCTATATTTAATTTATCGCTTAATCCAAACGCCGATACTTTATCTTTTAAAAAATTATTAAAAACTTCTTTAAGATTATTTGCATCATGTTTCTTAAAATCAAAATCTTTTAAAAGATTAATTATATTGTTTATGCAATCTTGTTGGTAATCTTGTTTCTCAAAAATCATTTATCTGCCTTTATAAGAATATAGCGCTATTTTAATTTACACTATGAAATAAATCAATACTAATATTAGCGTAATTAATGTTTATTAAAGTTTAATACGCTTTAAAGCTTCGTAAGAAATTATAGCCGCAGAATTAGAAAGATTAATTGAACGAACTTTATAGCTCATAGGAATATAAATCGAATTGTCTAAATTATTTTCCCATAAAGATTCTCTTAAACCTGAACTCTCTCTTCCAAAAAGAAATATATCTTTATTTGAATAATCAAATTTATCGAATCTTATATTTCCAAATTTTGAAACGGGAACTATTCTCAAATTATTTTTTTTAGAATATTCCAAAAAAGTATTTTCGTTTTCATGTTTTATAAGATTTAAATTTTCCCAATAATCTAATCCCGCTCGCCTTATCTCTTTTGAACTTAAAATAAAAGAAGGTTTTGAGACGATATGCAAAGTTATTCCAAGCCCAACGCATAGCCTTCCAATATTTCCCGTATTTGCGGGTATTTCAGGACGATAGAGAGCGATTGATATATTAAAATTATTAAAAATTTCTTCTTTGTATTTTTCCATAAAAAATATTATTCTATTTATTAAATAATTTTTAAATAAAAAAAGGGAATTGCAAAAATCAATCCCCTCTTATTTTTTATTTATAATAAATTAATTGTCTTTTGTATTTTTTTCGCTATTGCTTTTAGATTCTTCGCCTTTAGCTATAATCGCGCTTTCGTCTTTTACGGGTTCGGGTTTAGGAATTAAAGTATGCAATAAAGTATAGGCTACAGCGACATTTTCTTCTCCCGAATCGGATATCACTCTAAAAGACATTAAAGAAGAATATCTACTTCCTCCGTAAGCGTATTTAAAATTTATCTCTGCAGTTTCGCCCGCTTCTATATTTATAGTGTCATAATCAAGCGCTATAGCCGATAACGCTTGAGATAAATCCGTTTTTATAGAAACATTTTTTTGTTGTTTTGAAGTTCTATTAACTATAGTCAAAATTCCCGTTCTGCTTTTCTCGTCAAGTTTAACGCTCACATTAAAAGGATTTTCAGAATATTTTTCTTCTATTCTTGAAACTATCGAAGCGTTTATATTAGCCCATTCTCTTATAGTATTTCCATAGCCTTTATATTTGGACCATAACATTCTTGAAATATCATGAAAGAATACTCCTCTTATTCTACTACTTCTATTAAATTTCGCTTCCGATTCGTAAACTCTCTTCATATATTCTAATTCGGGTCTTAAACTTCCGTCTTGAAGTCTATTATCAATCATATTGCCGACTAAAGTATTATATTCTCCCGATAAATATCTGGGCCAACTTGCAAGCATTCCAACATGCTGCGCTCTGTTTGCTTCATATATCATAACTGCATCATAATCTATTCCCGCATCAAAAAACATATAAGGGTCCTGTCCATGTTCTTGCCCTTGCGCCCAACCTAAAGTGAAAGCCCATAATTTTTTCTTTATTCCCGATTCTTTTATTTGTTTTATTATCAAAGATTCTTTATGCGCTCTAAACCATCGCCATTTCATTCCAATTTCTTTTTTTCCTCTGTTGACTGCAAGCCATCTCATTCTTGCTTGTTTATTCATAGTATTCCAATTAGCGGGAACATATATGCCCGTAAGCTCTACCATTTCATCAACCATTTCATAACCGTCAACTTCTCCCGTTCTTATAAAATCCAATCCGACATAAGAAATATTTGGGTTAGAATCGTATCTTTTTAAAATATCTATTATATCTTGAACTCTTTTAGTATCGGCTAAAGATATATGTCTGCTTTCAACTAAACTTTTTGTTTCAGAATTATAACCTATTGAAACATCGTATCCGCCTTTTCTCGCTCCGCCTCCTGCAGCAAAATAACTCATAACATAAGCGCCAAGTTCAACATTTCCTTTTTTCTTGCTAGACGCTAAATTTTCAATATTTTTAATCATATCTTTTGCCCAAGGCTCGTCAGAATTAATGCCTTTTGTCCAACCCGTAGTTTGTCCGCCTATAGCCCAAAATATATCGCATTTCATGTATCTTATCCAATCGTATATCGCATCGTAAGTGGTTAACTCTCCCGTTTCAACGCTTGGCACTTTTTTTGTTGTTAAATCTATAGCATATTCTAAAGTCGCTATTTTTTTAGTTTCTTTTGCAGGTGGCGATTGTCTTCCTTTTACGGTAAAATCTTTAGTATATCCGTATATTCCTTTTGCAGTTTGAACTAAAACCACAGCTTGATATTCTCCCAAAGTTCCGCCGAAAGGATGCAAATAAGTTCCTTTATATTGAGAGTTTTGAACTTTAAATACATTTATAGCGTATCTATCGTCTCCGTTCTTTTTTACAATTTTATCCGATTTATATCTAACATATATGCTTATATTTTTTATAAAATCTCCCGTGTATATTGAAGCGTTTATTACAACGGGTTCGTATCTAAAAACTGAAATTTTAGACAAATCTATAGAAACTCTCGGCGCTTCTCTATTTCTTGAATTTCTTATAGCCGTATTAACCGCTTCGCTTAATTTATCCGCAGCGGAATCCGTATTATTTGCAGAAAATACTAAAGCGGGCAAAACATTTGGATTTGGCATATTTCCGTTTAATTCGTTTTCGCTTAATAATAATTCCTGATTCAAAAGTTCTATTTTATTGTCGGCGCTTATATTTTCTTTAAAATAAAAATCTTCCAAATCTACCGCTAAATCGTAATCGTATATAGGTTTTACTGTAGCTAAAGAAAGCGAGTCGGGATTATACATATCTATTCTACGAAATTTATTATCTTCGTCTAATTTATATTGAGTAGATTCGTTATTATAATTTATTATGGCTATTCTTTCGCTGATTCCAAAAGTCAATAATATAAGCGAAACTGAAATTAATAATAATATAGTCGTGGCTAATATGCTTTTTTTCATTTTTAAAATTATTCCTTTATTTATATTTTAATTACATATTTTCTCTCGTATGTTTAGGATGTTTAGGATGTTTGTCAATTTGCTTTTTCAAATGGGAAGAATCAACATGAGTATATATTTCTGTTGTCGTTATATCCGAGTGTCCTAACATTCTCTGCACCGCTCTTAAATCCGCCCCATGCTGAATTAAATGCGTTGCAAAACTATGCCTAAAAGTATGAGGATGAATATTTTTTTCAACTCCGCTCTTTCTCATAGCCTCTTTTACTATTTTCCAAATTCCTACTCTTGAAATTTTATCTCCTCTAAAATTTAAAAATAATTCGTTAGTATCTTTGCCTTTTACTAAAATTACTCTGCTTGTATTTATGTATCTTTTAAGTATATCTAAAGCGCTATCGTTAATTGGGACGATTCTCTCTCTCTTGCCTTTTCCAAATATTCTTAAATATTTTCCTTCAAAAGATATATCTTCAATTTTTAAAGAACAAATTTCGCTTACTCTCAAGCCCGAAGAATACATAAGCTCAAAAATAGCCTTATCTCTCAAGCCTTTATCGGTTTTTTCGTTATGAACAGAAATTAAATTTTCAACTTCAAGCGAAGTAAGAGATTCGGGCAAATTTCTTTTTAATCTTATAATCTCCAAATTATCGGTTGGATTTTTTGTAATATAATTTTCCATTACCAAAAATTTATAGAGATTAACAACGCTAACTTTATTTCTTGCCACAGTTCTAGATTTTGCGCCTTGTTCTTTTCTTTCGTCTAAAAATTTTTCAATATCGCTTCTGCTAACTTTTAATATGCTTTTTTTATTTCTGCTTAAAAAATCGAGATATATCGCTAAATCTCTGCCATAGGATTCAAGAGTATTTAAAGATAAGCCTTTTTCCACTCTCTCGTAGTTTAAATACATTGATAGTATTTCTTTGTCTGAAATCTGCTTTACTGACATTGAAAATTGCCTCTTAAATTAAATATATACATAATAAAGTCAACATAAAAATTTTATAGTATTTTGTTGACTTATATATATTATCGACAATGTCCGCTATTTATTTAAACATAATATCTATTATTAAGATAATAAAAAATAAAAAAATTTGTTTAAATTTTTTGAGCAAATTAAATAAAAATTGCTCCGTAAATATAAATTATTTAAGAAGCAATTTTATTTAACTATTTTTTAATATTTTTTAATTTTATTATAAATTATATTTGCACATCGGCATCATAATTGATTCCGTTAAAACCGAAACCATGCAAATGCAAATATTCGTCTCTAAATTGATTTAAGTCGGCGTTCGCTTTTAAAGTGTCGTTATCTTTTACTTTATTCCAAGATTCCAAAACTTCTTTTTGAACATCGTCTTTAAGTTCCCAATCGTCTAATCTTAATCTATGTTTTTCGTCAACTATAGCGCCTTTGCCTGAATATAATTTATCGTTAAACTGTCTATACATTTGCTCGATGCAACCTTCATGTATTCCTTTATCTTTCATTATTTTAAATAGAATACTTATATATAAAGGCATTGCAGGAATAACGGCAGATGCTCTCGTGACAACGGCTTTTGCCACGCTAACATAAGCATGTCCTTTGAGTTTATCTTGCATCATTTTATCAAGTTTAATTGCAGTTTCTTCCAAATCGTCTTTTGCTTTTCCGATTGTTCCGTCTCTGTATATAGCTTTAGTTATTTCAGGACCGATATAAGAATAGGCTAAAGTTAAAGCGTTTTCTGAAAGCATATCGGCTTTAATTAAATCTTCAATCCATAAACTCCAATCTTCGCCGCCCATAACTTTTACTGTAGCTTTTATATCTTCTTCGGTTGCGGGTTCTATTTCTACATTTATAAGCTCTTCTTTCATGAAGTCTACGCCTATGCCATTATATTTTTTGCCAATGGGTTTTAATGTTGAGCGATAAGTTATATTTTCTTTTTCGTCCTTTCTTATTCCCGTAGCCAAACTATAAATTAGAATGTCGATTTTTCCGTCAAAGAATTCTTTAGCTTGCTTTATAATGCTTTCTTTTGAAGATTCTAAAAAAGCATCTCCCACAATAGTTTTTTCTTTTAGTCCGTCTCTTTTTGCAAACTCGCTGAAGGCTTGATTATTATACCATCCAGGAGTCGCCGTTTTCTCTTCGGTTGCCGCTCTTTCAAAAGAAACGCCCATAGTATTTGCGTTTAAACCGTAAGCTAAAACTATTCTGCTTGCTAGTCCGTATCCGCCAGAAGCTCCAAGTATCAACGCATTTTTTATATTGGCGTTAATCTTTGGTTTAGATTTAACATAATTAATTTGATTTTCAACTTCTTGCCTGCAACCTAATGGGTGAGAAGTTCTGCATACATTATTAGATATTTGAGGTTTTACTATCATTTTTATACTCCTTTTAATAGTTTTTATTCTAAAATGTCCAAATAATAATACAATATAATAACATTTTTTGCAATAGTTTAATTGGTTAAGTGAATAGTATTTATAATAATTTATTTT
>ENA-ORSC01000477-ORSC01000477.1-human-gut-metagenome-genome-assembly--contig:-NODE-477-length-31953-cov-5.005768_pt1 | contig 31953 bp, 28 predicted proteins | sample MGYA00242178_ERZ509140 | MGnify/ENA primary metagenome ERZ509140 (study PRJEB26280, sample SAMEA2338681) | human gut metagenome | biome: human gut; feature: human-associated habitat; material: faeces... | reverse complement strand
GGGGAGTATACGGGTGAAAATTTGCTTTCTAATTTTGAAAAACAAACGGGATGCAAAGTAGTTATGGATTTATTCGATTCGAATGAACAAATGTATATTAAAGTAGCTAATGGTGAAGCTTATGATGTTTTAATTCCAAGTGATTATATGATTGAAAGATTAAAACAAGAAAAGCTTATTCAACCATTAGATCAAGATAAAATCACTTGCTTAGAAGATATTAATGATTCTGTTAAAAATTTATCTTATGATCCGAATAATGAATATTCTGTTCCTTATTTTTGGGGAAGTGTAGGAATCGTTTATGATAAAACAAAAGTAAGTGAAAAAGATTTAAAAGAACAAGGTTTTAATATTTTCTTGAATCAAAAATATAAAGGAGACATTTATTTATACGATTCGGAACGTGATTCGTTTATGATGGCTTTAAAAGCACTTGGCTATTCTATGAATACTGATAATGAAAAAGAGCTTGCAGAAGCTTATAATTGGCTTTTAGAGTGTGTTAATACGATGTCACCAGAAATTGTAACGGATGAAATTATTGATAACATGGCACAAGCAAGAAAAGCTTTAGGCCTTATTTATTCCGGGGATGCAACCTATATTATGTCTGAAAATGAAAATATTGGTTATTACATGCCAAAAAAAGGAACAAATATTTGGTGTGATGGCATGGTTATTCCACAAAGTTCTAAAAATGTAGATTTAGCACATGAATTTATTAACTATGTATCAAGTTATGAAGCAGCTTATGGTAATTCATCTTATGTAGGGTATACTTCACCAAACACGGAAGTTATGAACGATTTAGCGCAAAATGACTTTAAAGGAATTAATGCTTATAATCCAATTAGAACAAATAAATATGATGAAGTCTTTAACTATAATGCTGAAACAAGAAAGGTAATGGCTAATTATTGGGCTAAAGTAAAAATCGCAGCCTCTAATGCTAAAAGTGAATAATAAAAGTTCTATGAGAGTTTTCTCATAGAATTTTTTTTAAAAAATATTTAAAATAGCTTGACAAATGAATTTTTATTGATTATAATATATTTATATAAAAATAAAAAAGGTTAAATTATTCTTATGGATGATAAAATAATTTTGAAAATGACGGGAATTGAGAAAAGATTTAAAGGAGTTTACGCTCTCAAAAACTTTAATTTTTCTCTAAAAGAAGGCGAAATATTAGCTTTAATTGGAGAAAACGGAGCTGGAAAATCTACTCTCATGAAAATTTTATCGGGAATATACGAAAAAGATTCTGGAACTATAGAATATTTTGGCAAACAACTTGAAGTAAACAGTCCGAAAGAAGCCGAAGAAAAAGGAATATCTATAGTGCATCAAGAATTAAATTTAATGAATCATTTAACTGTCGCTCAAAATATTTTTATAGGACATGAACCTTTAAATTCAATCGGATTAATCGATGACAATTTAATGATTAAAAAAGCAAAATCTATATTTAAAGGTATGAATGTAGATATAAATCCTTCCGATAAAATAGGCTCATTAACCGTAGGAAAACAACAGCTTGTAGAAATAGCAAAATCTTTGATTCATAATTCTAAAATTTTAATTTTAGACGAGCCAACCGCCGCATTAACGGAAGCCGAAACGAAAGAATTATTTAGAATAATTAAAGATTTGCAATTAACGGGAGTTTCAATAGTTTATATATCGCATCGTTTGGAAGAATTATTTATTATATCCGACAGAATAACAGTTATAAGAGATGGAGAATATATAGACACTAAATTGACTAAAGAAACGAATAAAGACGAAATTGTTAATTTAATGGTTGGAAGAGTTATATACGAAACGCCTAAAACAGAAAGCAAAGTTCCGAAAGACGCTAAAGAAATTTTAAGAGTTGAAAATTTAACCGTTCAAGGAATAGTAAAAGATATAAGTTTTTCGCTTAAAGAAGGCGAGATTTTAGGATTTGCAGGACTTATGGGAGCGGGAAGAACAGAAATTGCAAGAGCTATTTTTGGAGCGGATAAATTTGATAGCGGTAAAATATTCGTAAACGGAAAGCAGGTTTATATAAAATCTCCCGTAGACGCGATAAAAAACGGAATAGGATATTTATCTGAAGATAGAAAAAGATACGGTTTGGCTTTAGGTTTGTCCGTTTCTGACAATATGATGATGGGAAATTATAATAAATTTTCGCATTTTTTAATGGTTCAAAAGAAAGATATTAATAAAACGGCTAAAGAAGAAGTAAAATCTTTAAATATAAAAACGCCTTCTATAAATCAGCTTGTAAAAAATTTATCGGGAGGAAATCAACAAAAAGTTGTTATCGCTAATTGGCTTATTAAAGAATGCAAAATATTAATATTTGACGAACCTACAAGAGGAATAGATGTTGGAGCAAGAAGCGAAATATATAGTCTTATGGAAAGGTTGGTTTCTATGGGTAAATCAATAATAATGATATCTTCGGATTTAGTGGAAGTATTGAGAATGAGCGATAGAATTTTAATTATGTCCGAAGGAAAGAAGACGGGAGAGTTGGATATAAAAGGAGCTACGCAAGACGACATAATGAGATATGCCACGATGCGTTAAAAATATAAATTAATCGGAGTGTTATATGTATAATCAAGAAACAAATACTTTTGAAGGAAAACTTTGTTTAAAAGCTAAAATTAGAAGAAAAATAAGAAGTTCTTTAATATATTTAAGGAATAACGGCTTGCAAAAATTTTTAACGATAGTCGCTCTTCTTATTCTGTATGTATTTTTTGTTATAGCTGGAAGAAATTTCTTTACTTTCGATACTTTTTCTTTAATATTAAGAAATTCTTATTTTATAGGATTTTTAGCTATTGGAGTTACTTTTGTAATAATAACAGGCGGAATAGATTTATCAATCGGTTCTCTTTCTTTATTTTCTGCAATGGTTGGCGGAGTTATGATAAATAATTTTCAAACTCCTATGTGGCTTGTAATTTTAATCGTAATATTTACGGCTACTTTAGGCGGAATAATTAGCGGAGTTTTAATATCTTATTTTCATTTGCCTCCGTTTATAGCCACTTTGGGTATGCTTATGGTTACTAAAGGACTTTCTGGTATAGTTTCAAAATCTCAAACAATTTATTATCCTACTATAACGGACCCTCAATACGGATGGTTTAGAGTTTTATTTAACGCTACTCAATCAAATTTTCCTTCTGGTTTTATAATTCTTTTAATATTTACAATAATTTCAATAATAGTTTTAAGAAAAACAATTATAGGAAGATATGTATTTGCATTAGGAAGCAATGAAGAAGCTGCAAGACTTTCTGGAATAAAAACTAAAAAATGGAAAATCATAGCCTATACGATTGCAGGATTTTTCTGCGGACTTGGAGGTTTGGCTTTTGCTGCAAGTTATTCTAGCATATCGCCAGGCGCTGGACAAGGATACGAATTTGACGCTATAGCCGCGGTAGTAATCGGTGGAACTTCGCTTTCTGGCGGAGTCGGTTCTATAATAGGAACGATAATAGGCGTTTATATAATGTCGGTTTTGAAAGTAGGGCTTCCTTCTGTCGGAGTGGAGCAATTTTTCCAATATTTTACTATAGGAATAGTCGTTATAATCGCCGTTCTTATAGATGTTTATAGAATAAAAATGTCGGATAAAGTTAAAAAAATTGACCCTAAAAAAGAAAAATTAGAAATACTTGAAAACAATATAGAAGATTTAAGAATAAAAATAGATTATATGATGTCGGATAATTCAAAAGATTATTCTGAAGATATAAAGAGAGTTAAATCTGAAATAAATAAATTAATCGAAGATAAGAAAAGTATAAAATAGAGATTTTCTCTTTTTTATAAAAAAAATTTAACAAAGGAGTAAAGAAATGAAAAAGATTTTCTTACTAACAACAACATTAATAGCCTCCGCTCTTATTTTGATAAGTTGCGGAAACAAAGAACCTTACATAGCCGTTGTGTCTAAAGGTTTTCAGCATAAGTTTTGGGTAACGGTTAGAAAAGGAGCGGAAGATGCAGCTAAAGAGAATGGCGTAAAAATTAGCTTTGTAGGACCAGAAACGGAATCCGATTCAAAAGTGCAACAGGATTTACTTGACAGCGAGATAAACAAAAATCCCGATGCCATAGCTTTTGCAGCGGTAACTGGAGACTTTTCCGAACAAGTTAGAAGAATTAAAGAAAAGAATATTCCTCTAATAGGTTTTGACAGCGGAATACTTCCCGACCAAGCTCAAGGAGTCGTATTGGCTACGGCTTCAACCGATAATAGAGCCGCAGCGGCGGTAGTAGCGGAAAGAATGTTTGAAGAATTAAAAGGTAGAATAGCTAAATTTTCAGCCAATAAAAAGGCTAAAATTGCCGTTCTTCAATTGGATAACTCCGATACAGGAATAGGAAGAGCCGAAGGATTTGTAAATAGATTTAAACAATTAGCGGATTCCGACACCACTACTGCAAATAAATATGTTTTACAGGTTATAGTTCCAACCACTCAAAACGAATCCGATATAGCAAACGAAGTTAATGCATTAAGAGGAAAAAGCGTTTTAGGAATATATCTTTCAAACGAAGCTATGGCAAGAGGTTTTTTAGTAGTTTATAAAAGCGCCGAATCTGGAGCTGCCAACACTATAATAGGAGACGCTCAAGACGGTGGCGATTTGGTAGTTATGGGATTCGATTCTGGAAAACCTCAATTAGACGCTATAAGAAGCGGTATAATATTAGGTTCTGTGACTCAAAACCCTTATCAAATTGGATATCAAGCCGTTAGTTTAGCGGTAAAAGCCTCTAAAGGAGAGTCAATTTCAAGCGTAGATACGGGAGCAAAATGGTATGACAAAACTAATATTGACGACCCTGATATAGCGCAGTTATTATACGAATAAACCTCATAAAAGGAGTAAATATTTATGGTAAAAAAATTAGTTTTTATATTGTTATTTATATTTTTAACCTCTTGTAGTAAAAATTCAAATGGGGATATTATTATTAATGTCTCCTCTCGGTGGGCTACCGATGTTCCCGATGAAGTTTATTATAGAAAAAAAGTTGAAGAATTTAATAAATTAGATAATGGAATAACGGTAGTTATGGATAATATTGCGACAGAGTCGGATTATTTAGATAAATTAAGAGTATCATTTGCTAATAATGATGCGCCTAATGTTTTCATTGAATATGGAGGTTCTAGAGTTCTAGATTATGTCGAAGCGGGCTCTTTGGTAAATATAAAACCTTATTATGATGAAGATAGCGAATGGTATAATAGTTTTTATACTACTATGTTTAAAGATTTGCAATTTGAAGGGTATGATGGAATTTGGGGAGTTCCATTTAAAACATATACCATATTGATTTATTATAATAAGGATATATTTCAAAAATATGGTATAACTACTCCAGAAACCTTTAATGAACTTATTGCAATATGTAAGAAATTGAAGGATGTTGGGGTTAAACCTTTTCAAGTAGGTGAAAAAGATGTTTGGAGGTTTGGACATTTCCATAATAATGTAGTAATAAAATCTTTAGGTGTAAATGCTGCTGAAAGACTCGCAAATAGAACTTTATCTTATGATAGTAGAGATATGATAAAAACATATAAAATAATATCTGATATGGTTAGCAAAGGCTACTTTGGGGATGATATTCTAAATGTTGATTATGGCATGGAAAAATCGGTTTTTTCTACTGAAGGATGTGCTATGAGATGGGACGGCTCATGGTATATTTCGGAAGTATTCGGACAAGATATTTATGATAAAATGGGTGTCATACCTTTTCCTTATATAGATGAAAAATATAAAAATCATGCTCAAGGAGGGGCTTCGGATATGTGGTTTGTATCTAAATTAAACAAGTCTAAAGAGGAAATAGATGCATCTATAGAGTTTGTAAAATTTATTACATCAGTAGACTATTATAAAGGTTTAAATGAAGTTGCGACTATGCTTCATCCAGTAAAATTTGAACCAACTCTAAATACGCCGTCAAATCCTTTAGTTGATGAATTGGTAAAAATATTTGCAAGTTATGAAGCGGTAAGCACTGACATTCAAAATATTGATATGGAATCCCATATGATAGATACGGTTAGAAATGCCTTGCAAGGTTTAGCTATGGGAATTAGTCCAGAACAATGCGGAAAGCAGATAGTAGATAGAATAAATAAATAACTAGGATAAATAGATTAAGGAAAATTAAATATGATAAATAAAAAAACAAAAGAAAATATTATAATAATATTATTTTTAGCGCCAGCTTTATTAATTTTTATAATATTTATATTGTATCCTGTTTTTAATACTATTTATTTATCTTTTTATAGTTGGAAGGGTATTTACGGCTCTACTTTAAATTTTGTAGGATTTGATAACTATATAATGGTTTTAAAAAGTGACCATTTTTATAAAGCTTTACTTAATTCTTTATATTTCTTAATAGGCGGTTTTGTAATTTTGATGCCTTTATCATTTTTGCTTGCATTACTGATAACTTCTAAATTAAAATATACAAAGCTTATGAAAACTTCTTTCTTTATGCCTATTATGTTATCAATAACGGCAGTAGCCCTAATGTGGGTATATATACTAAATCCTACATTTGGAGCTGTAAATACTATATTAAGAACTTTAGGGTTAAATCATCTAGCTAAAGAGTGGCTTTCTACCCCTATATTAAATGTATGGGCTATAGTTTTAGTAAATGAATGGACTTATGCAGGATATAATATGCTTATATTTGCATCAGGTTTAATATCAATACCAAAATCTATATACGAATCAGCAGAAATAGATAGTTGTATAGGCATAAAAAAACTTATATACATATCAATACCACTTTGTAAAGAATCGTTTAAAATTTTTTCAATTCTATGTATAACAGGATGTTTAAAAGTTTTTGATTTAGTTTGGGCTATGACAAAAGGAGGACCTAATAGAACATCAGAGACTCCAGCTACACTTCTTTATAATGAAGCATTTACTTTTAAATCTTTCGGAACAAGTGCGGCTATTGGGGTAATACTTTTAATTCTTGGTATTATATTAAGTTTACTTCTTACTAAAACAATATTTAAAAAAGAATATTAAAGAGGTATGAGAATATGAATAAAAAATTTTTTAAAACAATCTCCTATTTATTTGCTTTGGTATGGGGTATAACTACAATTTTTCCATTGTTTATAACTTTTTTATCTTCTGTTAAAGATAATGATGGTATATATTTGGGATTATTTTCTTTACCTAAAAAATGGATATGGCAGAATTATATAGACGCCTTCAGAGTTGCCAATATAGGAAGAGGGATATTAAATTCTATATTAATAGCCATAATATCAACTATATTGGTAATAATTGTTGGGATGCTCGCTGCTTATGTATTATCTAGAAAAAATTTTAGATTAAAGAATTTTGTATATACTTTATTTATTATAGGAGTTATGATTCCAGTCCATTGCACTATAATACCAATTTCGGGTTTATCAACGATTTTAAAAGGTAAAAATACATATTGGTTTATTATATTGGTGTATGCTTCTTTCAATTTATCGCAGGCTATTTTCTTATTTACAGGTTATTTAAATAGTATAGATAAAGAACTAGATGAGGCTGCTATAATAGATGGATGTAATGACTTTCAACTTCTATTTAAAATTCTTTTTCCAGTATCAATTCCAATAATATCTACAGAGGCTATATTAGCTTTTATTTATGGATATGGAGAATTAATATTTGCAATGATACTTTTTACGGATGAATCAAAATATACTGTAGCCAGGTCTATGCTGGCTTTTTCTGGAAGCTATCAAACAAGTTTAGGACCTATTTTTGCTTGTATAATAATAGCTGTTTTACCTATGATAATATTATATATTTTCTTCCATGAAAAAGTTCAATCGGGCATGATGTCAGGGTCTATAAAAGGTTAAAAAATAAAATTATTTTTAAGGAGGAACATTATATGAAAGATACAAAACAACAATGGTTTAAAGATGCAAAATTTGGTCTTTTTATACATTGGGGATTATATTCTATTTTAGCGGGAGAATATAAAGGAAAAACTACTGATAGAATCGGAGAATGGATAATGAACACTTTTGATATTCCCGTAGAAGAATATCAAAAGCTTGCTTCTCAATTTAATCCTATAGATTGGAACGCAGATTTTATCGTAAAGAAAGCTAAAGATTGGGGTATGAAATACATAGTATTTACATCCAAACATCATGAAGGTTTTGCCATGTATGATTCTAAATGCAGTGATTACAATATAGTAAAAGCAACGCCTTATAAAAAGGATATTTTAAAACAATTAGCGACCGCATGCCAAAATAATGATATAAAACTAGGGCTATATTATTCGCAAGCTCAAGATTGGCATGACCCTAATGGATTATCATCGGGAAAAGATAATTCTAAAAAAGATTATCAATACTATTTAGATAATAAAGTTAAACCTCAACTTAAAGAAATACTAACTAATTATGGTGATATAGCTTTAATATGGTTTGATACTCCTATGGAAAGCACAAAAGAACAAAGTCAATCTATATTCGATTTAGTAAAATCTATACAACCTAATTGTATAGTTAGTGGTAGAATAGGCAATCAATTAGGAGAATATATGACAACGAGCGACAATTTTATTCCTAGGCTTCCTTATGATGGAGATTGGGAGATTCCAGCAACTTTAAATGATACTTGGGGTTTTAAGAAAAATGATAATAATTGGAAAAAACCCGATGATATCATAAGAATTCTTCTAAAAGTTATAAGTAGAGGCGGAAATTATCTTTTAAATATAGGTCCTGATTCTTTGGGAAATATACCTAAAGGAAGTATAGAAGTTTTAGATAGAGTTGGAAAATATGTAAAAGAAAATGAGGAAGCTATATTTGGCTCTAAAGTATTGGATATATATCCATATGAATTAGAGTGGGCGCAATTTACTCAAAAAGATTACAAATTGTTTGTACATTTACTATCGCCAAAAGTTTATATAGAACTTCCTAATATAAAAAACAAGGTGAAAAGGACATATATATTAAGGGATAAAAAAGATATTGAATTTGAATGTTTGATTAATTGCGAAGGGTATAGCGTAATAGAAATATATATACCTAAAGAATTCCAAAATGAATATAACTATTGTATATGTATTGAAATGGAAGAGAAATATGCAATTTTTGAACCATTAAATGGATAAAAAAACTTAAACAAAAGGAGAATAAAATAAATGTTTAGAATGCAAAGTAATTTGCCTAAAGTAGGCATAAGACCCGTTATAGACGGAAGACGAAACGGTGTTAGAGAATCGCTTGAAGATACGACAATGAATATGGCTAAAACGGCTGCCAAACTGATAGAGGATAATTTAATGCATCCGAGTGGAGAAAAAGTAGAATGCGTTATATCCGATACCACAATCGGAGGAGTAGCCGAAGCAGCGAGATGTCAGAAAAAATTTGAAGAAAGCGGAGTTGCTTTGACTTTAACGGTTACTCCATGTTGGTGCTACGGTTCTGAAACTATAGATATGACTCCAAGCATTCCAAAGGCTATATGGGGATTTAACGGAACGGAAAGACCAGGAGCCGTATATTTAGCGGCGGCGGATGCTGGACATACTCAATTAGGTTTGCCAGTATTCTCAATATACGGGCATGATGTTCAGGATGCTGGAGATACAAAAGTTCCCGAAGATGTTAAAGAAAAAATACTTCGTTTTGTAAAATCTGGACTTGCAGTAGCTACGATGAAAAATCAATCGTATTTAAGTATGGGATATGTCGCTATGGGCATTATGGGTTCTATGGTTGATGCAGAATTCTTGCTTGATTATTTAGGAATGAGAACGGAATTCGTAGATATGAGCGAGATAAAAAGAAGATTAGAATTAGAAATATACGATAAAGAAGAATTTGAAAAAGCTTTAAATTGGGCTAAACAATGTAAAATTGGAAAAGACAATAATAAAGCAAAGGCTACGGACAAACAAAAAGAGGAAGAATGGGCTGTTTCAATTAAAATGGCTATGATAATGCGCGATTTAATGATTGGAAATAAAAAATTAGCGGATATGGGATATATAGAAGAAGCGCAGGGACATAACGCCATAGTTGGAGGCTTTCAAGGGCAGAGGCATTGGACGGATTATATGCCTAACGGAGACTTTGCCGAAGCTATATTAAATTCTTCTTTCGATTGGAACGGAATAAGAGAACCTTATGTATTGGCTACCGAAAATGACTCTTTAAACGGACTCTCTATGCTTTTTGCTCATTTGCTTACAAATAAATCTCAATTATTTGCAGATGTGAGAACATATTGGAGTCCCGAAGCAGTTAAAAGAGTGACAGGAAAAGAACTTACGGGAAAAGCTAAAAACGGCATAATACATTTAATAAATTCGGGAGCGGCGTCTTTGGATTGGACGGGAGAGCAGAAAATTCATGGCAAGCCTTCATTAAAAGAATATTGGAATATAAGCGAAGAGGAAGCTAAAAACTGTCTTAAAGCTACAGAGTTTTCTCCAGCTAATAGAGAATATTTTAGAGGCGGTGGATTTTCTTCAACATTCTTAACAAAAGGCGAAATGCCTATGACTATGATAAGACTTAATTTGGTTAAAGGCTTCGGAGCGGTTTTGCAAATAGCGGAAGGCTATGCGGTTAATATAGACGAAAAAATCTTTAGCGTTATCAATAAAAGAACGGACTCTACATGGCCAACCACATGGTTTGCGCCTATATTGACGGGTAAAGATTCTTTTAAGGATGTTTATTCTGTTATGAACGATTGGGGAGCAAATCACTGCGCCGCTGCTTATGGACATATCGGAGCAGATTTAATAACTTTAGCGTCTATGCTTCGTATTCCCGTTAGTATGCATAATGTGAGCGAAGAGAGAATATTTAGACCAAAGGCATGGAAATCTTTTGGAACTAAAGATTTGGAAGGAGCGGACTTCAGAGCCTGCAAACATTTCGGACCTTTATTTGGAAAGGTTTCAAAATAACTAAACAAATCTTTTATTATTAGGGAGTTAACTCTCCCTAATAATATTTATATTATTAAAATTATTAAATAAAAAGGAAATTTATGTTAAAAGGAATAAACCCCGTAATTTCGCCAGAGCTTTTAAAAATATTATGCGAAATGGGACATGGAAGCGAAATACTTTTTGCAGACGGAAATTTTCCAGCTCATGATTATAATGTAAAAAAAATAATAAGGCTTGACGGAGTTGGAATACCAGCTATTTTAAAAGCTATTATGCCTCTTTTACCGTTAGACACTTTTGTAGATAAGCCAGCAATTTTAATGCAACCTAATGCCGACTTTGGAAGAGAGCCTTCGGTTTGGAGTAAATACAAAAATATAATAGAAGAGTATCAAAAAATTGATTACGAATATTTGGAAAGATTTAAATTTTACGATAGATGTAAAAATGTTTACGCTATAGTTTCTACAAGCGAACTTGAAATATACGCGAATATTATATTAAAAAAAGGCGTTGTGCTTTTTTAATAAAATAGAATTTATTTATTTTTTATAAACAAATCGTATATTTATATTTTATCTATTCCATATTTTATTGGTTTATATTTATATAATTAAAAAATAATATTTTATATTAATGAGTTTGTAAATATGAGTAATTCAAAAACTGTCAAATTTAAAAAAGATTCTATAATATTTATAGACGGACAAGAACCTAAATATATGTTTTATATAATCATTAAAGGAAAAGTTGAAGCGTATAGTTATTTTGCAGACAATTATACTTTTCAATATAAAGAAGGAGATATTATAGGATTTTATAACGCGGTAATTAACGAACCTTTTATTTTTACGGTAAAGGCTTTGGAAGATACGGAATTATTAGAAATGAATATTCAAGAAATAGAAAATATAAATAATCAAAGCATAATAAATAAAATATATAATTATTTAATTCTCAATCTTGAAAGATGGCTTGATAGATATTATTATTTTTTGAATAAAGCGAATAAACCTTATATTAAAACCAAGCCAAAAATATCGGATATTGTTGAGATAGGAAAAATATATTATAATAACGGACTTTACGATGCGGCTTATAAATTATTTAATAAATATAAAGAATCCAACGAAAATAATGAAACTGTAAACGAATTATTATCTAAAATAAAGCCAATCGAAGAGCCAGAACTTATAGAAAATAATGTTTATAAATATAAAAAAGGTTATTGTTTATACAACGAGCTTAAAAGCAGCGATTATTTATATATAATAAAATACGGAAAAGTCGGAGTTTATAATATTTTTAATTCAAAACAAGTTACAAGAAGAGTCGCAATAGACGGCGATATTATAAACGGATATGAGCCTAATTCAAAAAGTCAATCTCTATCGACTACGGCTATAATTTTACAAGATTCTATTATTCAATCTATAAAAAGAGAAGAAATTTTAAATTTAATGCTTACGGATAAAAATATAAGATTATATTTAATAAAAATAATGAGCATAAGAATATACGGCACGATATTGAGAATAAAAGCCTTTAACGCTAATAATATAGCGAGTAAATTTATTATAATTATAGACGCTCTTATAAAAACGGAACTTTTATTTAAAAATATTAAAAAAATAAAATTCCCTTATAATATTTACGATATTTGTTCTATTATAGGAGTCGATTATAATGAAATCGTTGAAAATGAATTAACTAAAATAAAATCTTTATCCGTATCTGAAAACGGAAATTTAATAATAAATAATATAGACGAATTTTACGAAGAATATAATCTTTATAGTCATAGGATATTAAATAAATAATCAATTATTTCTTATAAAATAAGCCAAATATTCTATATTTCCTTTAGTTCCTTTTATAGGCGAGATAGTTTTTTTTATTTCTTTAAATCCTATTTCTTCAATTTTTTTTATAGCTTTATTTAAAATACCTTCTCTTAATTTATCGTCTCTTATTATTCCGCCTTTTGATATTTCCGATTTTTCCGCTTCAAATTGAGGTTTTATTAAACTAATCCAAAATTCAAAATTTTCAAATTCTCTATAAATAACGGGAGCTATTTTTGTTATCGATATAAAAGAAACATCGCTTACGATAACGGATATATTTTCTTCAAACATTTCTTTTTTTATATTTTTAGCGTTAAAGTCTTCAATCGATACAACTCTTTTGTCGTTTCTTAATTTATAAACTAATTGATTATGTCCGACATCCAAAGCGTAAACTTTTTTAGCGCCGTTTTGAAGAAGGCAATCGGTAAAACCGCCCGTAGAAGAGCCGATATCCAAACATATTTTATCTTTAACCGAAATATCAAATTCCAAAAAAGCTTTTTCTAATTTGCTGCCCGCACGGGAAACATATTTTCTATTTTGAATAATATTAATTTTATCGATATCTTTTATATTTTGAGCTTTTGAAGTAACTTTAATATCGTTTACAAAAACGCAACCTGCAAGTATTATATCCTGCGCTTTAGCTCTGCTTTCGGTATAACCGTTCTTAAAAAGATATTCGTCTAATCTCACTATTTAATATTTTCAATTAAAGTTTTTATAATAATAAGAATATTTTTAGTTTTATCTTTAGCGTCAACTTTAACTATAGTTTGAGTATGATTATTATCTAAAATATTTGAAGTTAAAGATAAAGAATCAAATTCTCCTATATATTTTTCTAAACCGAATAATAATCCCAAATCGGTATTGAAATTAAAATAAAGCGAAAGCATATTATCGTTTGCTAATTTTAATTTGTCTTCATCCAATGTAGAATTAGGAGTCTCTCCTTTCGCTATAGAATTAATAACGCTTTCTTCATTAACCATATAAAGAATAGAATTATTTATATAATAATAATCGCTGTCTATTGTATAAATTTCGCCTTCTTGTTTATCCGATAAAGTTTTCAAAGCGTTTTTAACTTTTTCTTCATCCGTTATCGACATTGAAAATAATATTGCCGTATTCTCTTCTTCTGTATCCCAAGCCGAAACAAAAATATCTCCGTCACAAAGTTCAAGTAATTGAGATGAAATTTCATTGTTAACAAATGAACTTATAAAAGATTTTACAAGCGTAGAAGAACTATTAAATCTAAACGATAAGAATCCGTAATTTTTATCTCCGTTTACGAATTTATATAAATTTTCTAATAATTGTTCTTCGGGCAATTCTTTTTTAGTAGATAGAATATCATAATCGTTATTTGGAAGATAAGTGTCAAAAATCATATCGGCGATTCCGTCATTAAAATTAACCTTTGCAGTTAAAATTCCGCCTTTATAAATATCTTTAATATCTTCTGGCATATTTCCAAATAATTCAAATAAAGAACTTTCGCTATCCGATAAAATAGACAAATCAGCCCAAGCGTAAAAATCGTTAGTGTCGTTTTCTAAAGAAATAAAATATTCGTTTTCAAGAGAATCAGAATTAAATATAATATCTGCGGAAGTTTTTATATTTAAATCGTCTTCAAAAATTAATCCTCTTAAAGATAAAACAAATACTTCGTTATTCCAAGATATTAATATATTTTCATCAAGGCTTAAATATCTGTATTTTTCATTTTCAGAAAAAGAAATTAATTTATCTTCTTGACTTGCCATTTTAATCATAAGTTTATCAAGTTCGGATATGTCTAAAATATCTATTATTATTGACGATTGTTTATAATCGTTTAGGAAAATAATTTTTGAAGCTTTTGAAAAATCAAATAATTGAGCGAGTTTATTAGTCATAATTTCAGCTACCGCTTCATCGTCTCTATATCCCAAATAATTATCAGCAAATTTCTGCATAAATAAAGAATTAAATATTTGCTGTAAATCGCCTTCCGCTTTTTTAGATAAATTATCTAAACTAAAAGAAATTGCGGCGTTGGCGGTATTTGGAATATATTTTTTATCTACCGCATAAGCCGAAATTGAGAAAACGGTTATAAATAAAATTGCCGTTAATACTATTTTATTTTTTATTGTAGTAATCATTTTAAATCTCCTCAAAAAATATAATCGCTAAAATCATAGCTTTATTTAAGAATATATTTATTATATTAGAGTATAATTAAAAGTCAAGAGCTAAGTTAATAAAATATATAAAAAGCATAATTAATATTTTGCTTATAAAACTCAATCAGTTGTTACAAAAGCAGCTACTGAATCTGTAAATTATTAATAAAAAAAGCGACACTCTAAAAAATAGAACATCGCATAAACTAATTTATATAATTTTAAACACCCATTCTATTTATAACAACATCAAGCAATTGGTCCATAACGCTAACAACCCGAGCGGAAGCGTTATAGCCATGCTGATACATTGCCATTTGAGCGATTTCTTCATCCAAATTAACGCCCGAAACAGACTGCCTTAATTTTTCGAGATATTCCATTACTATAGTTTGTTTTTCTGATTCTGCATTTGCCGTTTCTGTTCTTGACGCTATTCTTGCAATGCTTCCCGTATAAAAATCGTTAAAAGTTGATTTGCTTTCAATCATAATATCTTTATTTTTTAAATTAGCTATAGCCAAAGCATTTGAGCCGTCTCCGATTCCGTTCCATTTATCATTAAAACCGTTTCCCGTTGTGTCTATTCCTTTTGAAGCTGCGATATAATTAATATCATTTCTTATTATATCATTAACTTGAATAGAAGATGCAGGATGTCTATAAGGAGTTACGGTGAAATTTCTAAAATCGCCTGCAAGCTGATTAACTTGATTTATTTGATTCCAATCATAAGCGCCAGCCTCTCCCGATTGATTTAAAACTCCCGTTATTCCAACTAAAAAGTCGCCTGAATCTTCTATATGTTTTATAAAATAAGAAGGACGCATATAATCGTCAAAACCTTTCGCTTTAATAACGAGTCTATTTTTATCATCTAAATAAGCCGAAACATTTGCTTCGCTTGAATTAATTTTATCTATCAAATCTTTTACTTTCATTTGAGCCGTATAATCGATAGCAATATTAACGCCTTCTCTAGATTTATTTCCAAAAATCAATGTCCCCGCGTTTCCTATACTATCGTTTAAATCTATAGAATTTATTCCGCTAATCTTAAACATTATGCTTGCATCTTCTTCGCCGTCATTATTCGTATCGAAATTACCGATAACGGAAGGAGTATTTTTTGTCATAGTAAAGAAATCGATTCCCGTTTCTTGATTTAATCCGAATCCGCTTCTGTGAACTTCATTAACCGAATCGGCTAAATTTATTGCAAAAGTATCCAAATCGTTTATAGCTTGAATTGTGTCTATATCGCGCATTTCAAGTAAGGCTTTCAATTCTCCTCCGCCAAGATTAACTTGAATATTATCCTTTTCCCAATAAATATCAAACATTCCTTCGTTGTTTGCACTTCTCTCCAAACTCAATTTACTTACTATATTTCCTTGAATTAAAGCTCTACTTCCGATATAAATCATAGTTTCGTCAGGGTCTGCCGATTTTATATCGACATTTGCAAGAGAAGATAATTCGTCTAAAAGTAAATCTCTTCTGTCAAGCAAATCGTTAGGATTCTGTCCCAATGCCTGCTGTTTAACTATTTCTACATTTAAATCTTTAATAGAGTTTGCAATATCGTTTATTCTATTTACTTTGCTTTCAATAAGATTATTTAAATTTCCTCGCATTCCGTTCATCTGCTCGAACATATAATTTAAAGAAGAATTAATTCTATCCGCTCTTTCAACTAAAACTAATCTCGTTCCTCTTTCGGATGGATTAACCGCCATTTCTTGCCAAGCGTCCCAAAATGCATCCAAATCGTTTCTTAAATTATTTGTGCCAGGCTCATTGTAAATCGCTTCAAGCTGTTTAAGATATTCGTATTTAGTATTCCAATATCCGCTTTCGCCAAGCTCTGTCATAATTTTTGAATCTATAAACTCGTCTCTTATTCTTTCGATAGTAGTTATTTCGGCTCCTTGTCCTAATTGTCCCGCGCGTTCGGCTCTATTTAAACTCGGCGCTTCCAAAGGTTTATCGAAAGAACGCATTACTACTCGCTGTCTGCTATAGCCTTTAGTAGCGACATTATTTATATTATGTCCCGTTACCTCCAAAGCCGTTTTGAAATTTTGAAGCGACCTTTTTCCTAATTCTATTCCGAAAAATGAGCTTGTTGACATTATTTGCTCCTTAAAATTATAAAAATAAAAAATCTTATAATAGTTATCGTATATTTTAAATTTTTTATTAGGATTTTTTATTAACAATAATGTGGCGTTAGTTTACATAATATTATAATATGTTAACTAAAATATTTTAATTATATACGCGTAAAATATTCCGTTAATATTGATAAGTTTAAAATTTTAAGATAATTAAAAAATAAAATAAATAATAATTAGAGAGAATTAATTAATGGCTGTAAAAAAAACAATCAAAAAAGCAAATAAAAAAATATCTACAACAAAAACAATAAAAACAAAATCAGAAAACACAAACTCAAAAAATTTGCTTGAAAAATTGCAATCAAAATTAAAAAAATCTGAAGAGAAAATAATTGAATTAAATGAAAAATATAAAAAAATAATAGATATTCAAAAACAAAAATTAGAAAATAAATACAAAAAAGCGGAAGAAAAATATAAAAAAATAGTTAAAAATTTAGAAGATAATCTTAAAAAATCGACTGCGGAAAATTTGGGAAGTTCAAAATCGAATAAAAGCGAATTATCTAAACTTCAAAAGAAAATAGAACAATTAGAAAGCAAAAACGCCAAATTAGAAGCGGAGAAAATAAAAGCGGAAGCGAAAATTTCAAAAACGGCAAGGGTAGAGAGAGTTGCAAAAGATTCTTCAAAAGAAACATTAAAAGAGATAAAGGAATTAAGAAAAAAATTAAAAGAGTCAGAAGAAGAAAGAAAAGAATTAACTTCAAAATTAAAAGAAGCGTTAACCGAATTAAAGAAAAGTAAAAAAAATAAATTAGCGATTTCTAAAGAAGATAAAAATCAATTTAAAGAAAATATTAAAATTTTAAAAAAGATAAAAAGAGAAAATGAAATATTAGATAAAAAAAGAGAATTATTGAAAAAAGAAGCTCAAAAAGTAAAAGCGATTAGAAGCAATATTAAAGATTCCGCAAGAGATATAGCATCGACTATAAGAAACAGTCAAGTTAATTATTACGGAAGCGGCGATAAAGCGGATAGCAATTTAAATCCCGAATATCCTACGGACTCTTTAAATATAACTGACAACGAAGAAGAATTAAAAAAACTTGCCACTATTCTATGCGCCGCTATGGATGATTATAGAGAGCAAAAAGAAATCGAAGAGAAAGAAAAAAACTCCGAATTATCGGAAGGCGAAGAGCGATTAAATAGAGCCGCAGAGCAATTAGAGGCTATGGCTGAAAATGAAGATAATTTAAAAAGAAAATTTACTATAATTGATAAAATAGAAAATAGCAGAGTAGAAATTAACGAAGGATATTCCACAACGGCTGGCGGACAAAATATAGTTGCAAAACCTCAAGATGAAAACGCTCCTCAAAATCAAATGCCCGTTCCGAATATAACGGTAAAAGTCGAAGCGCCTAAAGAATCTTCAAAATTAGCAAAACCCGAAACTCAATTAAAACCCGCAAGCGAAACTCCAACAATGAGAATGAAACTTTTGGACGATACTGACGATTACGAAAAAAAACTTGTTATAACTTACGGATTCGACAATATGCCCGAAAATACTTATTATTCAAAATATAAAAAAATATTGAGAAATGCGGCGAGAATAAGTTTGCTTGGAAATTTGCAGGAAGGATTAGAAATGTTTAAACTTATAAGAGAGCAGAAAATTCCCGAAGAATATAAGCAAATGATAGATAAAAATATTCAAGATATAACTTATTATTTAAGAGGTTTGCATAGAGTTAGGATTGAATAGTATATAATTTACAATATCTTAATTTTTTATACCAACATAAACATATTATCAAGACTATTTTAATATATAAAAAAGTAGGCCCCAAATAAATTTAGCTTGCAAAATGAATAATTTAAATATATTATTAATAAGCTAAAGTTATTTAATTTTTTAGAATATTGGAGCTATTATGACACATTTAGAATTAAGGGAAAAATTTAAAGAGTTTTTCAAGAGCAAAAATCATGCTATAGAAAAATCTTCTTCCTTAATACCGATAGACGACCCGAGTTTATTATTCACTACGGCGGGAATGCTTCAATTTAAACCTTATTATGCGGGAATAAAAAAAGCTCCATATTCGAGAGTAGCCACAATACAAAAATGTTTTAGATTATCCGATTTGGAAAACATAGGAAAAACCGCGAGGCATCATACTTTTTTTGAAATGTTTGGGAATTTCTGTTTTATGAGCGATTATTTCAAAAAGGAAGCGATAGAATTCGCTTGGGAATTTTCAACCGAAGTTATTAATTTGCCTAAAGAAAAAATATATGTTTCCGTTTACGAAAAAGATGACGAAGCTTTTGAACTTTGGAATAAACGAATAGGAATTCCAAAAGAAAAAATTGTTAGGCTTGGGAAAAAAGATAATTTCTGGGGACCAGCGGGAGATTCTGGCGCTTGCGGACCTTGTAGCGAACTTTATATTGATATGGGCGAAGAAAAAGGATGCCATAAGCCCGATTGTTATGTCGGTTGCGATTGCGAAAGATATTTAGAATTTTGGAATTTGGTTTTCAATGAATTTTTTCAAGATACTGACGGAAAATTATCTCCTCTTCAAAATGTCGGAATCGATACGGGAATGGGGCTCGAAAGATTATGCTATATTATGCAAGGAGCGGAAAGCAATTATCAAACCGATGTTATGAAGCCGATTGTAGATTCTATAACAAAAAAATTAAATATAAAATACGAAGATAAAAATAAAACTAAAATAAATTTAATAGCCGACCATTTAAGAGCTTTAGTATTCGTTATAGGAGAAGGATGCATTCCTTCAAACGAAGGCAGAGGTTATGTTTTAAGAAGGCTTTTGAGAAGAGCTTTGAAAACGGCAAACGATTTTGGTTATAAAAACGCTTTTCTAAATGAAATTACAGATTCTGTTATAAATGTTTACGGATGCATATATGATAATTTACCTAAAGAAGAAAATAATATAAAAAGAATTCTAAAAGAAGAAGAAAATAAATTTATAAATACGATATCGGCGGGAATTAATAAACTTTATTCGGTAATGGAAGATTCTAAAGATAAAATTATAAAAGGTTCTGACGCTTTTATGCTTTTCGACACTTACGGATTGCCTTTAGATATAACGGAAGAAGAGGCAAGCGAGCATGGTTTTACGATTGATAAAGAAGGTTTTGAAGAAGCTATGGAATCTCAAAGAAAGAGAAGCAGAGGAATTGATAGCGATAAAAAATCTAAATTCGATTATATTGAAAATTTTGAAACTAAATATACGGGAGAAGATTATGATTCTATTATAAACGGAGTCGATGCAAAAATTGTAGCCTTATACGAAAACGGAAATAAAAAAGAAAACATTTCAAATTCTAAAGCTATTGTTATAACCAATATTTCGCCTTTTTACGGAGAGATGGGCGGACAAGTCGGAGATACGGGTTATATTGAAAATTCAAAATCCGAAAAAATTAAAGTTATAGACGCGCAAAAAAAAGAAAACGCTATTATTCATATAGTCGACTGCGATAACAAATCTTTGAAAGTCGGAGAAAAAGTTAAATTATTTGTCGATATAGATAGAAGAAATTCAATTAGAAAAAATCATACGGCTACTCATATTTTACAAAAAGTATTGGAATTAACTTTAGGAAGTCATATAAATCAAGCGGGAAGTTTTGTTTGCGAAGATTATTTAAGATTTGATTTTACTCATCCCGATTCTATAAACGAAGAAACTTTAATTTCTATAGAAAATCAAGTTAATGAAATAGTATTTAAATCTATGCCCGCCGAAATAAAATTTATGCCGAAAGAAGAAGCTATATCTTCGGGAGCGAAAGCTTTATTCGGAGAAAAATATCCCGATACGGTTAGAATATTAAATATTGGAAACGGTTTTTCTGTGGAACTTTGCGGAGGAAGTCATTTGACAAACACGGCTCAAGTCGGTTATTTTCATATAGTCGGCGAAGGTTCGATTGCAAGCGGAGTTCGTAGAATAGAGGCAATAACGGGAATTAAAGCGGCGAAAGAGGCTACAAATCTGTTTAATAAAGTAAAGAGTTTAACTCATATACTTGGAGCTTCAAAAATAGACGAACTTAATATAAGAGCGGAAAATTTGCAAAATGAAATAAAGAAACTTCAAAAAGAAAATAAGAGTTTAAAAACTTCAGGCTCTTCCTCAAGTTTGTTTATGGAGAATTACGAGGACTTAAACGGAATAAGATTTTACAATTTGGAGTTTAACGAAGATATAAAAGGTATAAGATTATACGCGGATACTATAAAAGAAAGAGTAAAGGATTCTGTATCTATAATGATTAGCAAAACGGATTTATCAAATTCGATACTTGCTCAAGTTACGGGAAAAGCCTTAAAAAATATATCGGCTAATTTTATAGTAAAAGATATTATTTCGGCTGCGGGAGGACGAGGAGGCGGAAAAGACACTTTCGCTCAAGGCTCTATTGAAGATATTAATAAAGCTAAAGAAGAGATAAATAAAATAAAAAACAAATTGTTATAAATTAAATTTTGATTATAGGATTTATTATTGATGAAGAATAATTTTTTTATATTTACATTATTTTTAATATTTTTAATTTCATGTTCCGAGAAAAATGTGACTTTGCGAAGAATTGAAGATATAAACAAAGCGGAAAAAAAACTTGCAAAAAATCCTAAAAACGAAGAGGCGCTTTTAGAAGTTCTTAACGCCGCTCAAAATGGAAATAGAGAAGTGCGAGCGGAAGCTATGTGGGTTTTAAGCAATTTGGAAACGGAAATTGCATATAGCGATTTCTTAAAAGCGAGCGTTGAAGACCCTGATTTTAATGTTCGATGTATTGCCGTTATGGGACTTGGAAAACTTGCGGCAAGCAACCCAGAAGCTATTGACAGCATCAAAAGAGCGATTTCGGACACGGATTTGCAAGTTCAAATGGAAGCCTTAAAAGTAGCGGGAAATATAAACGCTCCCGAACTTTTAAATCCGATTTTAGATAGTTTGTCGAGTAAAAATAAATGGGTTAGAATGACGGCTATAGAATCTTTGAAAGATTATAAAGATGCAAAAGTCGACAGAGCTTTAAATTTATTATCTTCGGGTGATTCCGATTATGCGGTAAAATCGATAGCGGAGCAGGTTATAGAATATAGAAAGGGAAACGCGTATGAATAAACAAAAGAATAAAAAAATACTTAAAAGATTATTTATATTTTTTATTATATTAATTATAATATCATGCGTAAATATGAGGAAATCTTATGTCGTTGTCGACAATATTATAAGCAAAGAAAGAAATATTGTTATAGCTTCGTTTACATTTCCTAAAGATATGACTAATCAATATTTTGACAAATTGAAATATTTGAATGCGGAAATATACGCCGATTATGTATTAGAAAGTTTTATAAGCAATTTTAACTCTCAAAACGAATTGGTTAAACTTATAACTTTAGAAGAAGCTTTGGGAAAATCGGAATTTTCAAAATTATCAAATCATTCTATATTAGGAGCGGATTATGTCGCGGCTACGGGAACTCTGCCTTCGGGAATATCGGACGAAACCGCGATAGAAAAAATATTTAACGATTATGACGGAATAATGTATGCAAACTCTTATATGTCTTTTTGGTCTCAAAATATTATAGTAGATTTTAGAATTTATGACGCTAACGGAGAATATCTTTGGGTTGACACTTTAAGTGGAAAATCCTACCATATAATAGGCGATACGGGTTCGCCGACAAAACAAACGGCTTATGAAATAGTTATTGCCGATGTCGTAAAATATCAACAAAGACATGGCGAGGAACTTTACACTATAATAAATCAGGCTATATCTAACGGTATAAGAGGGCTTAAAGAGAGAATTCCTTACGCTTTTAATACCAACGATATTCCTTTTACTCAAAAAACATTTAGTTTGACTAATGAAAATTATTCAAAAAAGGCGGGTATATACTAATGGCTAGAAAAAAATTAGAATTAAATTTTAACGATACGGACGATTTTCATTTTAAAACCTATTTAAGAGGCTATTTAATTGAACTTGAAGACGGAAATTATTTAATAGTAAATGATGATTTGGCTATAAGAGCGAGCGGAAAAACTCCAAAAGAAGCGGCGGAAAATATAAAAGAACAGTTTATGTTTTTAGCAAATGAAATCGTTTATAAATCAAAATATGCGGCTTTAAGCGAGAGAGAAAGAAAAAAGTTCAATATCATACAATCTATATGCGACATTATATAAATCGTATATAGATTTTTTAATTTAATGGGAATTAATATGATTTTAAACGAAGAGATTAAAAAAAATATTTTAAAAAAATTCCAAAATAGAAAAATTGCAGTTCTTTACGGAGGAATAAGCGAAGAGCGAGAAGTTTCTTTAAGAAGCGGAAAAAATGTTTATAAAGCGCTTACAAGTTTTGAAGAAATTAAAGATAATTGCATTTTAATCGATGTTAAAAATCATTATGAGCTTGTGGAAATTCTAAAAAAAGAAAAAGTAGAATATTGTTATAATATTTTGCATGGTTCTTTCGGAGAGGACGGCTCAATTCAAGGGCTTTTGGATTGTCTTAATATAAAATATACGGGCGAGAATACTTTGGTAAGTTCAGTTTGTATGAATAAAGTTTATACTAAAAGAATTTGGCAATCTTCTAAAGTTCCGACTTCGGATTTTATTTTGCTTAAAGATATTTATAATAATAATAAAATAGTTTTTCCTTTAATATTAAAACCTATATCAAACGGTTCGAGCGTGGGAGTTTCTTTGATAAAAAATAAAAAAGAATTTGAAGCGGCGATAAAAAAAATAGAAAAAATTTCGGATTATTTTATCGAGCCTTATATAAAAGGAAAAGAGATAACGGTTGGACTTGTAAGAGAAAATAACGGAATATTTACTTTGCCAATACTTGGAATAAATACTAAAAACGAAATATACGATTATGATGCAAAATACACGCCAGGAAAAACGGAGTTGGAAGTTCCCGCAAAAATAGATAAGAAAACAGAAAAAAAAGTTATTGAAATTTGCTCTTTGGCTTATGAAGTTTTAGGATGCGAAGGACTTTGCAGAATTGACGCTATAATAGACGAAAATAATAAAGTTTATTTAATGGAAGTTAATACGCAAGGAGGAATGACGAATACTTCCGATATTCCCGCTATGGCAAAAAGCGTAAATATAAAATTTGAAGATATAGTTTTATATGTTTTGAATTTAAGTTATTAAAATTAATATTTTTTTGTATATAATGCCAAATTAATCGTTATTTTTACTTGCAATTATTATAAAATAATATATTATATAGTCATTATAAAAACATATTAAGGGGTTAGCAATGCTCAAAAAAATATTTACTTTAATCTTTATATTAGTATTTTCTACCGTATCGATTTTCGCTCAAGAAGAAAGCGAAGATTCTGCAAATAAGCCGAGAGAAGCTTTATTAAAAGATTTTGTAGACGCTTTGGCAAGTCAGGATGAAAGTTTACTATTAAGCGCCATTGAAATGGGAAGTCCCGAAGTTAAAGCGTTATGTTTTCAAGCTTTAAGCGAAAGCGGAGCGAGTAGCGATTTATTAATTCAAGCTATTAACAGATATGTAGACTATGGTTTAACTACTTCTTATGGCGGTAATTCCGATTCTGAAGTTCGTTATCAAGCTTTAAAAGCCGCAAAAACCGCTTTATCGGAATCATCCGTTAAGGCAATATCAAGCATGTTATATAGCGAAAGAGAAACTTTCAATATAATAGCCGCAATTCAAGCGCTTGGCGAGATAGGAGATGCTAAAGCCGTTCCTTCTTTATTATTTCAATTAAGACTTGGAAGAACTCAAGGAATAGTTTACGAAGCCGCTGTAGCGTTAGGAAAAATAGGAGATTATTCGGCTCTATCGGATTTGGTTTATTTAGCTCAAGATGACAGATATTTTTTAGCCGTTAGACAAGCCGCTATTGACGCTATTAGGAATATAAATCCTCCTTCTGAAAATTCGCAAGAATAAATTTTTCTCACAATAAAGATAAAAAAGCCTGTCTTTAATAGATAGGTTTTTTTATTTTATAATATTTTTAATTATCTTATAATAAATAAAAAATTAAATAATCAATTCGTCTAATAATTCAAATAATTTTTCTTTGCTTTCGCATTTCATAAGTTTTATTTTATTTTCCATCTTAAAACCGTTAAGATATTTCATTATAAATTTACGCATAAAATGGACTCCGCTAATCTCTCCGTAAAATTCGCAGCATCCGTTTATATGTTCTTTAATAACGCTTTTAAGATTTTTATCAATATTTTCTTCTTTATCAAATATTTTATTTAATTCGCTAAATATCCAAGGATTGCCAATAGCCGCTCTTCCAATCATTATTCCGTCAACTTTATAATTTTCAAAAACTTTTTTGGCATCTTCTTTTGTTTTTATATCTCCATTTCCAATCAATATATAATCTTCTCCTAAAGCTTTTTTTACTTGCGCTATTTTCTCCCAATCGGCATATCCTCTATATAAATCGCTCGCGTATCTTCCATGCAAAGTTAAAAAGCATGCGCCATTTTCTTTAAGCGCTAAAGCTCTTTCAATCTCTCCTCCTTCTCCTCTTTTAAATCCTAATCTTATTTTTACGCTCACGGGCAGAGGCGAAACATTTTTTACCGCCTTCAAAATAGAAATCATTTTATCGATATTAGTCAACAATCCCGCTCCTCCGTTATTTTTTACCACTTTTTTTGTAGGACAACCCATATTAATATCAATAAAAGAAAAACATTTAAAATCTGTTAATTCAATCGCTTTTTTAAAATCGTCTTCGTTATTTCCAAATATTTGCAAAGAAATCGGATGCTCGTCCTCTTTATGTTCCATATATTTATAAGTTTTTTTTACTTTTCTTGCCAATGCGGCGGCGCTTACAAGTTCGGTAGTAAGAAGTCCCGCTCCAAATCTTCTGCATAATCTTCTAAAAACATAATCCGTATATCCAGCCATTGGAGCTAAAAAAAATCTTGATGGAATATTTACATTTTCTATTATAATATTTTTAGTCATTTTTATTTTATATTTAAGTAATTCAAATAATTTTCAGTCGCAAGCAATTTTATTTATCTTCCTAATTACTAAAAGTTATTTATTAATAAAACCTATTATTTATTTTATATTAGAATGTATAATAAAGTATGTAGATAAAAATATCAATAATTTACCGAACAAATTTGGTGTCAATTAGTCTGCAATATCCAAAATTATTTTCATCGTATTCAAATTTTCCTATAATCGTTATTTCAGAATCGATTTCAGGATAATTATTAGGATAATCGTATTCGGATAAAGGAACAAACTCAAAACCTTGCAAACAGCAGGCGGTTGCATCGGGTATAACGCATGCATAAAAAGGATTTCCATTTTCCATATCCTCAAATACTACAAATTGCCCTTTCATTTTAACAATTTTATCCTCATAATTCTCTGGATTCATTATCATATTAAAAACTTCCGCATAAACCATTGTGTCGCTTAAAGCCGTTAAATCTACATCGATTTTATTATAATCAATTAAACTATTCGTATGATTTAATTTTGACTTCGATTTATTTAAAACTGAAATATTGTTTTTAGCGGATTTATCAAACGCTTCAAGCAAAATTGTATTTGATTCATTATCTTTACAAGAAATAATAGAAATCGATATTAATAAAAAACAAATCAAAAATTTTATCATTTTATTATACCTCCAAAAATATTACCTATTAAATAAAAAATAATAAAAATTACAATATAGACTACGACTATTGTAGAACCTACGGGCGTGCCTGCAAGAATAGAAATTAAAATTCCAATCACAGAGCAAATTACGGACATAATAGCCGAGCAAATAGTTACCGAACGAAAGCTTTTAAATATTTGCATAGACGATAAAGCTGGAAATATTATTAAAGCCGAAATCAATAACGAGCCTACAAGATTCATAGCCAATACTATGACTACCGCTATAATAACGGCTATAAATAAATTATAAATATTAGTTTTTGTTCCAATAGCTTTTGCAAAATTTTCATCAAAAGTTATAGCGAATATTTTATTGTAAAAAATCAAAAATATTGAAACTACGATAACGGATAAAATAACGCATAAATATAATTTTGTTTTAGTCAAAGTTAAAATAGAAGTAGCGCCAAACAGAGTGCTGCAAACATCTCCCGAAAGATTTGAAGATGTGGAAAATAAATTCATCAATAAATAACCTAAAGCCAAAGCTCCAACCGACAACATAGCTATTGAAGCGTCTCCGCTTATTTTTCTATTCTCCCCCTTTCTAATGAGTAGAATCGCGCAAGCAATCGTAATTATCAATGTTATCGGCATATCGTTTTTAAATCCAATAATCGTAGCTATAGCCATCGAACCGAATGCTACATGAGAAAGTCCATCTCCGATAAAAGAAAATCGCTTTAATACGAGAGTTATTCCGAGTAGCGAAGAACAAAGCGAGATTAATATTCCTACAATCAAAGCGTAAAGGACAAATTGATATTGCAAGTAAAATTGGAGTTTTTCAAAAATTTCATTCATTAGTATAGCCTCCATTTTTATTTTCAAAATTCTTAATTTTTTTGTTATTTATATAATCTTGTTTTGTTCCGTAAAAAATATTTTTTCCAATATGCATAATATGGCTTGCATATTTTAAAGCCGATTCGATATCATGAGTTATCATAATTATAGTTATATTGTCTTTACGATTCAATTCTTCAATTAAATTATACATTTCTATAGCGACATTTGGGTCAAGCCCAGAAACGGGTTCATCAAGCAAAAGCATTTTTTGAGTCGAACATAAAGCGCGGGCAAGCAACACTCTCTGTTGTTGTCCGCCAGATAATTCCCTATAACAATGTTTAGAAAGTTTTTCAATTTTCATTTTTTGTAAAGCGTATTTCAAAATCATTTTTTCAACCTCATTATAAAACGGACGCATGCCACATCTACCCTGACATCCAGAAAGAACTATTTCCCTAACAGAAGCGGGAAAGTCTTTTTGAATCGCCGTTTGCTGTGGCATGTATCCAATTTCATTAAATTTAAGCCCGTCTCCTGTAAAAACCTTACCGCTTATAATAGGCTGTAATCCGATAATTGTTTTCATTAATGTGCTTTTACCAGAGCCATTTTCTCCTACAATACAAATATAATCGCCCGAATTGACTTTAAAATTAATATTATTTAAAATAATTTTTGAGTCGTATCCGATAGAAAGATTTTTACAAGTAAGTTGAGCCATATATTTATCCTTATTTTAAAGCTTCTCTCAATATATCGAGATTCTTTTCCATAACGGAAATATAAGTTATTCCGTTTTTTACATCTGACGAAGTCGTAGATTGCATAGAATCCATCGTCAAAACTTTTTGATTTTTTGAATAAGTGTTTGCGACAACAGTTTCTGCAATTTTATGATTTGCTCCCTCTATAGTCAAAACGCATGGAAGTTTAAGTTCATCTGTCTTCTTTGAAAGAAAAGCGACAGTTTCAAAACTTGCTTCCGTTTCCGCCGAGCATCCGACAAACGCCGCATAATAATCAAGCCCATAATCGTCTACAAGATAACGAAAAGGAAAACGGTCGCCAAACAAAACTATTTTTCTATTAGAGCCATTTACCATTTTCTTATATTCTTCATCAAGAGCAGAAAGTTTTTCAATGTATGCCGAAACATTAGCCGAATAAATATCTTTATTTTCAGGGTCTATTTCCGACAAATTATCGGCAATTTTCTTGCAAAGTATTTTAGCGTTTTTAAGAGACAGCCAAACATGTTCGTCTTTTTCTTCTTCATGTTCATGTTTTTCTTCGGTTATCTCTTCATTGTCATGATGATGGTCATGTTCTTCTTCTTGCATGCCTTCGATTAACTCTTCCGTTTTTACAGAGTCGCCAAGAACTTCTAAAAGATTAATTACTTTCATTTTATCATTTTTGGCATTTTTAAGAGCTTCATTAACCCAACCGTCCGATTCTCCTCCGACATAAATAAACATATCGCAATCTGAAATTTTAGCTATATCGTTTATAGTTGGCTGATAACTATGCAAATCAACGCCATTATCCAAAAGCATAGTAACTTCAACATTTTTAACTTTATCGCCTAATATCTCGCATACCCAATCGTATTCTGGGAAAATTGTAGCGACAATACTTAATTTATCATTTTTTGCCGTAGTGTTATTATTGCCACAGCCTATTAAAATAAACGCTATCAAAAGAAAGCGTATAAAAATATAAACAATTTTATCCATTTTGTATAAATCTCCAATTTTAATTTTTTTATTTTATAAACATTTTAATTTTTAAGAATTTTAAAAATATTGACAATACAAAGATAAAGTAAATACTACGAAAAATTCGCTTTATAATTATACTTTAAACTTTGTATTTTAATTCAATTAGAAAGTTTGACTTTTAATGAAACTAAAGTTTGAATTAGAATTAATTTTAAATTTTTTATTATTGAAATTTTAGACGCAAAAAAGAAAGTTATGGAAATAGAAATAACGGCTAACGCAGTCGAAAGTTTTTTTAATATATTTTCGCATACGATTATATATTGACATATCGGACAATCTTCGCCTATGCAGTCATGATGAGATTCTATCGCTATATACATGACAGAAAATAGCATTCCAAAAATAAACGCCATTGTAAGCAATATAATTAATATTCGCTTTTTTGCTTCCATAACTTAAAACCTTTTAATTATTAATTATTAATAAACCATAATAAAGTTAATTTCGTAAAATTTATTATTTATTTTAATATTATACTATAAAAGAGCCGTATTATAAACGACTCTTTTTCAATTTTCAATTAAATTAAAATCAAATTATTTTTTTAAATAAGCGTAATAAAATCTATTATTTTATTTCATATAAATAATTCAAATAATTTTCAAGTATCAATGTAGCCGCTATTAAATCGTTGCTTTTTTTCTTAACGCTTTTTTTCTTTCCTCTTAAAATATATTCGGCGTCTTTTGAAGTTCCGTATTCGTCTATAAATACAATTTCAACTTTAACGCTTTTAAGCAAAAAATCGGCAAATCTTCTTATTTCAAAACACCATTCGTTTTCTTTACCATCGTCCGACAGAGGAAGCCCAAAAATAACAGTGTCAATTTTTTTCTCTTCAATTATATTTATTAAAGCCATTTTTACTTTTCTAGCGTTGCTCTCTTCAATAAGTTTGCATGGAAAAGGTATTTTAATTTCCATATCCATATAAGCCGTTCCCGTTCTCTTTTTTCCGAAATCAACTCCCAATACCATTTATTATTTTTCCTTTATTCTTCTTCAGCCGTTATAATATCGTATTTGCTAAAATTATGGACGCTCGATTTTATATATGCATTATCAATATTTTTTATAATATCGACTTCAAAAAAATCTCCTTCCTCGTTTTTTATATATAAAGAAAATCTATCGTCTTTATAATTCAAAAAATCTCTGCCAATATAAATAAGACTATCTCCTTTATTTATAGTATTATAAACATTTATTTTAGAATATTCTTTTTCTTGTCCTACAATCATCCCCATTAATCTTCTGCCTTTTAAGTATCCTTTTAAAGCGGGTTTTATATCTTCTCTGCTAAAATAAAATCCCGTATCGCTTTCTCTTCTGCTTATAGTAGAAAGTTCTTTTATATAACTTGCTATAGGCTCTTTTTTTATCGCTTCGGGATATTCTTCATAACCTACTCTATTAAGCAAATCTAATAAAACTCTATAAACTCTAACTACATTTGCAACATAATAAACGCTTTTCATTCTGCCTTCAATTTTTATAGAATCAATTCCCGCTTTTGAAAGTAGATTTAAATATTCAGCCATTTGCAAATCTTTCGAGCTTAATATCGCGCTATGATTTTCGCCTTCTTCCAATTCCATAAATTCGCCAGGTCTCGTTTTTTCTTCGATATAAGTTTTAAAATTCCATCTGCAAACTTGAGAACAATCTCCGCCATTAGCGTCTCTTCCGTTCATATAATTTGACAATAAGCATCTTCCCGAATAAGCCATGCAAACCGCTCCATGAACAAAAGTCTCAAGCTCTAAATCCGTATTATCTCTTATCTCTTTTATTTCGTCTAAAGATAATTCTCTTGCAAGTATTATTCTTGAAGCTCCTAAACTCTCATAAGCTCTGCAGGAATAACTATTTGTAACCGAAGCTTGCGTGCTTATATGTATATTTGCGCTTGGAATAATCTCTTTAATAAGTTCCAATATTCCCAAATCGGAAACTATAAAAGCGTCTATTCCTATATTCGATATTGCCTTTAAATAATCTTTCAATTTTCCTTTATCGTATTCATGCAAAAAAGCGTTTAAAGTTAAATATATTTTTTTATTTAAACTTCTTGAAAGTTTTACGCAATCCGAAAGCTCTTCAAGAGTAGTATTTTTACTTTGATGCCTCAAATTGAATAAAGCTCCGCCTATATAAACGGCATCAGCTCCATAATGATAAGCGACTTCTAATTTTTCTTTATTTCCCGCAGGAGCGAGTAATTCCATTAATTTATCCTATTTAAAATTATTTATTAATAAAACAATTATTATTTTATATTAGAATATATAAAAAGTATATATAAAAATATTAATAATTTAGCAAATAAATATAGCGTCAATTTGTAAACGAGGATTTGAAAGCAATACAGCGAATAGAGATTTTATTATTTTTGGATTGC
>ENA-ORSC01000472-ORSC01000472.1-human-gut-metagenome-genome-assembly--contig:-NODE-472-length-32162-cov-5.182359_pt1 | contig 32162 bp, 35 predicted proteins | sample MGYA00242178_ERZ509140 | MGnify/ENA primary metagenome ERZ509140 (study PRJEB26280, sample SAMEA2338681) | human gut metagenome | biome: human gut; feature: human-associated habitat; material: faeces... | reverse complement strand
TCTGAAAAAATATGAACCAGCCTGCATTTTCTGCAACAATGCCGAAAATGTACAGAACTTTAAAGGCAAACTGGTTTGCACCGAATGCGTGAAAAAAATGGTGGAAAATCTGGACCAGGCCAGCAATATCATCTAAAACGTAATTGATACATCAAACATAAAAAGCTGATGCAGAAAGAGCTTTCTTGCAAGACAAGTTCTTTCTGCATCAGCTTTTTTGTGTTTATTTCACTTTCTCCATCACTTTCCGCACTGGTTGGTACAATACCAGCATTACGATAAAGTTGCCTGCGCAGTGCAGCAAATCGTAAGGAATGCCGGCAATCCACCAGGAAAATCCGGCCAGGAAACCGTTAAGAAGTCCGCCGTTTAAGATACCAATGATGAAGTAGGGCAGGGCGCACAGAGCGCCGAAGCATAAGCCGAACAGGGCGGAGAATATGCTCCAGAAAAATACCGATTGCTGTGAGCGGAACCATTGTGTCAGCAATACCAGCAGAGTCCATACATACAGATAAGCGATCCACCAAATATGCACGCCGTATAAAATGCCTTCCAGCAGTACAAAGCCATAAACGGCGTATAAGGTGCGATAGCCCAGACGCAAGGTGAACAGAATGAGCCAGAAGCTGACCAGTTCGATATTGGGCAGAGAGGCTAACGCCAGCTTGCTCACTTCCAGGATAGCCACCATCAGTCCCAAACGGGCTAAATCCTTAGCGTTCAGCATCGGTTTCGGTGGTGTATTGCAGGCGGAAGCGATCGCCGTCGGCTACGGGCTGGTTGTCTACCCCATAGTTGGCTAGTTCGTCGTTGATATAGATGCTCCACCAGGCTTGATCTTGCTCCCAATCGGCAGTGACGCCGTTGACCGTTTCAATCATAAGACCATAGGGGCCTTCTGTGCCGCTGAAGGTGAGACCATCGGTTTCTTCTAAAGCCTGCCGTAAGTAGGACGCATTGGTATGGGTTTGATAGTCGGTGACTTGCTGCTTGTCGTCTACAACTTGAATTTGGATTGTTTTGGCCCCTTCTGCTGGCTGGGGCGAAAACATGCCATATAGCAGTGTAAAAGCGAACACGGCCACGAGCAATAGAGCCGCGCATAAAAAGATGGTTTTATTTTGTTTTTTCTGTGTCATCATGCAGTTCCTTTCGTCGATTTATGATATGGTTGTGGGATGGTTTCTATTATAGATAATTTTCTTGTCCAACGCAAATTAAATTATTTCCTGGGGAATATTGGCGGAATATGAAAGATGATTTGGAAAAACAGTGAGGAAGCGAAGCTATTGACAGCTAAGGTCAAAAAACAAAGAAAAAATTTGACCTTTTTTGAAAAATGAAATATAAAGTAAAAATAAAATTAAAGAAAAATGGCTTAAAAATGAGGTTTTCTTTGATTTTATTAAAAATCTTGATTTTCATGAATTATTTTTAAATAAATTTAATACATTTGGCAAATTTATATTTTCTAAAAAAATTTCTAATTTGTATTTAATATATTCAAAAAGTAAAAGAATATTTTTTTTAAAATTTTTCCTCGCTATATTTCTTTTATAGCTTTTTAAAATTTTTGTATATTTAATCTTCGCTCTTTTCATAATTATAATTTTTTAAACTTTGTAATAATATACAAAATTTTTAATTTATTGTCAACCATTTTTTACCAATATTTTTTAACTTTATATTTGATTTTTTATGAAATTAATTATATAATAAAATGTTATCTTTTAAGAGAGGTATTTATTATGGAATTAAAAGACTATATAAGAAGTATTCAAGATTATCCTAAAGAAGGAATTTTATTTAGAGATATAACGACTTTATTAAAAGATAAGGACGCATTTAAGTTGGCTATAGATAAAATGGCGGAACAAGTTAAAGATAAAAAAGTAGATTTAATAGTAGGAGCTGAAAGCAGAGGATTTTTAATCGGTTCGGCTTTGGCTTATAAAATGAATTGCGGATTTATTCCCGTTAGAAAAAAAGGAAAATTGCCTTATAAAACTATTTCGGAAGAATACGCTTTAGAATACGGAACTGACACTTTATATATGCATGAAGACGCGATAAAAAAAGGCGATAATGTTTTAGTTGTTGACGATTTAATCGCTACGGGCGGAACGGCTTTAGCTATGATTAAAATGGTTGAAAAATTAGGCGGAAATGTAATAGGCTCTTCTTTTTTAATAGAACTTGAAGAATTAAACGGAAGAAAAGAGATAGAAAAATATCCGATAAATATTTTAATTAAATATTGATTATTTAATTAGCGATACGATAAAGATATGCTTGAACGCCCAATAGTCATAAGTCCTGTCGACCTATCTGAAAGTTTTAATTGTATTGATTGGCTTCTGTCTGTATCGTTTCCTACAGTCCAAGAATTTTTTTGAGGCTCAAAAAGTCCGACTTTAACTTCGCTTGAAGATTTTTCGCCTAAAAATATTTTTACATCGTAATATGTAATAACTATTCCTTTATAACCTTTTACTATCTCTTCGCTTATTTTTAAAGGCGCTACAAGAGAAATATTTTTTATATTCTGTTCGTTTATATTTTGAGAGCTATTTTTTCCCAATATATAATAAATTTTATCTCCGATTGTCACGCATAAAACCTCGTTGTCCGCTCCGAACTCTTTAATTTTTATTTTAGGAGGCTCTTCCTCTTTTTTAACTGCAGGTTTAGGTTCTTCTTTTTGCGGCGGAATTTCTATCGTTTTACATGAGAAAATAAACAAAACAGATATAACAATAAATATATTCCTAAACATATAATCTCCAAATCATATTAAAAACATTATTATAAATGTCGGAAATAAATTTAATTGTATTATAATTTTATTTAACTTATAATTGTAGTTTACATAATTCCTTAAGTTTATGATTAATATAACGAAAATTATATAAATTAGGCATTAATTATAGAAATTTATTTAAATTTATTTGAATTTTTTTTAATTAATCGCTTGACAAATTTATTAAACTAGTGTATAAAATTAAATAATATTATGCTATTAATTAAAACAAGGAGTGCAATAAATGAAAAGGTTATTCGCAGTATTAGCATCTATTTTTATCGCCGCATCAGCTTACGGATTGACGAATTCGACTCTGATTGATTTTAGTATATCAGGTAATGCCGACAATCTACAAAGCGAAGAAGGCGATACTAATGAATTGATTACAGCCCAACAAAGCCTATATAACGATAATTGGGTTGTATGGTTGAACGATTCCGCAAGGCTTACGGAAAATCGCAGAAATTCCTATGTTACCAATACGGATAGTAAAGGTAATAACGGAACTTGGGAAGAAGGAAAAGTTCTCGGTATAAGAGTTCATTTTCCTATAGCCGCATGGAATAGCTATGCGTTAGTTAAACCCGCTTATGAGCTTGAAATGTATGGCGGAGCCGAAGGAACAAAATATACCGAAGGCAAAGGCGTTATACATAATGTTGGCGAAATAAGGTCAATAAGTTCATGGGTATACGGACGAAATTATTTAATTAGCTATTTTGTTAATTTGCAAAACGAATTAGGCGAATTAAAATCTTATCCTATGGGTAATGTTTATTTCAGCGGTTGGAGACAATTAAAATGGGAAAATAGAGAATATTTGCCAAATGTTCGCGATAGAATATTGGTTAGAGAACCTCTTTATCCTAAATTGATGCCTTCTGTAAAAATAGATTCTATAGGTTTTTATAGAACTAAAGATACGAGAGGCGGAGACTTTATAGCTTATGTTAAAGACATTACGGTAGAACATGATTTAGCCGTTGTAGACTTTGAAGAAGATATAGACGATGAAGGCACATGGCAATTAATAAAAACCGAAAATGAAAGAAGACAAGCTATAGAAGCGGCAAGAGTTCGCGAAGTAACCGAATTGAGAGATTTGGAACAAAGAAGAATGGGCGGACAACAACAACAACAAAATGCTGAAGAAGAACAAGCTCAATAATTTGATTGTTAACTAATTGAAAATAAAAGGGAAAGCAAAGTATTATTGTTTTCCCTTTTTTTATTTTTTATGATATAATTAATAATTAAATTGTATAAATAAATTAAAGAGGTAAATAATGAGATTAGAAAATAAACCTATATTAAATAAAGAAGATTCTTTATGTATATGCATAGACTTGCAAGAGAGATTATTACCAGCTATGCATAATTTGGATGAGTTAATAAAAAATGCGAATATTTTATTAAAAATGTCTGAAATATACGATATTCCCGTTTTGGCAACGGAACAGTATCCGAAAGGGCTTGGTAAAACCGACTCAAGAATAGTATTGCCTAAAAATCATAAATTATTTTCTAAAGAATATTTTAGCATTTTTGGAAGCGAAGATTTTGTAAAAGAGTTTAATTCTCTTAATAAAAAAAATATAATAGTATTCGGAGCGGAGACACATGTATGCGTTTATTATAGCGTTTTACATTTAGTTAAAAACGGATATAATGTATTTGTTATCGCTGACGCTTGCGCATCTAGAACTAAAGAAAATAAAGAAATTTCTTTAGAGCAGATGAAAAAAGTCGGAGCTAATGTAATAAGCGCGGAAATGATTTTATTTTGGCATATAGAAAGCGCTAAAGTTCCGAATTTTAAAGAATTAAGCAATTTAGTAAAATAAATTAAAGAGAGGTTTAATAAAATGAGAAGAAAACTTATAGCTGGAAATTGGAAAATGAATAATACCAATAAAGAAGCTTTGGAATTAGTATCGCAATTAAAAGATATGATTAAAGATGCAAAAGATAGAGATATTATGATAGCGCCGACATTTACTTGTTTAAGCGATGTTAATAACGCTATTAAAGGAACTAATATTAAACTTGGAGCGCAAAATCTATATTTTGAAGAAAAAGGCGCTTTTACGGGACAAATTTCAGCCGATATGCTTATTTCGGTTGGATGCGAATATGTTATTATAGGGCATTCGGAGTGCAGAGATATATTTACAGAAAAAGACGAACTTATAAATAAAAAAGTAAAAAGAGCTTTAGATAAAAATCTTATTCCCGTTCTATGCGTTGGCGAGCATTTGGAAGAAAGAGAGAAAGGAATCACCTCCGATATAGTAAGCGGACAAGTAAAAAAAGCTTTTCAAGGTTTAAGCGAAAGCGAAGCGTCTAAAGTTATAATAGCTTATGAGCCTGTATGGGCGATTGGAACGGGAAAAACGGCGACTCCTCAAGATGCGGACGATGTTCATAAAACTATAAGAGAAACTTTGAAATTTCTATATAACGATAAAATTGCAGATAACACAATAATTTTATACGGCGGAAGCGTAAACGAAAAGAATGCGGACGATTTACTCAATATGCCGAATATAGACGGCGCTTTGGTTGGCGGAGCTTCTTTAGTTGCAGATAAATTTGCAAGAATAGTAAATTATATCGCAAAATAGATATTGTATTTATAATTTAAGGATTGTATAATAGTTGATTATTATATTTTGAGATTCATTATGAGACGAATAAATACAATAATTTATATAATACCGTTTGCGTTTTTATTTTGTTATAATATAGTTTTTAGCCAAACGCCTAGCATTTCAAAAAAAGAATTTTATTTTATGAAAGGAAATATAGGCGGTTCGGCTATAACTATGTATCTTTACATTAAAGGAAACAGAATAACGGGAAAATATTATTACGATAGCATTAAACAATTTATAGATATTAACGGAAATATAAACGGAGATACTTTTTATATAAACGAATTTGTTAATAATAATAAGATTGCTTCTCTAAACGGAAAAGTCACGGAAAATATGTTTTTTTCGGGCGATTGGATATCTTCAGACTTGAATAATAAACATTATTTTAATTTTTCAAGATATAGTTCGTCTTCTATAAGCAAAGCTACAATTATTAACTCTTCTTTAAAAATAGATTTGGAAGGAAGCGGAAAATTTGACTCTAGCAGAGATGCCGTAGTTATAGAAAATCAAATAAAATCTAAAGTTTTAGATAAAATATCTGTAGATGTTGACGGAGTAAAATCTTTAGATGAAAACGGAATTGCCGATATATTAAGCAAAGAAATTATAGCCGATTATAATAATTGGAAAAATAATTTATCTTTAGAAACGGACATTAATGTAAAAAGAGAGATTAAAATATCTTATTTGGACGATAAAATAATATCTTTTGCAATAAATAATTATTCTTTTGTCGGCGGAGTTCATGGAATAGACACTTCGGTTGCATATATTTATTCTATAAGCACGGGAAACAGAATAGGAATAAAATTATCGGAATTAATATCTAATCCGAGCGATATGGATTTAATTAATTTAATTAGAAATAAATTATTAATTAATTATTCTGAAAAAGACTTTTTTGATTTTAACGCTATAGAATTAAGCGATACTTTTGATATAACGCCAACGGGAATAAAATTTATTTACCCCGTTTATAAAATAGCGGGATATTCTTTAGGCATTATAGAAATTGAATTTACTTTTTCGGAATTAAAGCCTTTTATAAAATCAAACTCTCCGTTTTTTTATTTATTTGAATAGGTTATTTTTATGAACGATAAAGATATAGATAAAATAATGAAAGAACTTTTGAAAGTTACTAAAAGCATGCCAATGCCCGTAGTGACAGAGATTAAATTAGTGACAAATAGAGACGCTTATAAAATTTTAATATCTACAATGCTTTCTTTAAGAACTAAAGATTCTACTACAAGAGACGCTTCTATGAGATTATTTGAAAAAGCGGGAAATCCTAAAGATATGTTAAAATTAAGCGAAGAAGAAATAGCAAAATTAATTTATCCCGTAGGTTTTTATAGAGTTAAGGCAAAAAATATTTTAGAAGTATCTAAAACTATTATAGACGATTATAACGGAAAAGTGCCTGACGAAATAGACGAGCTTTTGAAACTTCGAGGAGTTGGCAGAAAGGTTGCAAATTTGGTTATCACCGAAGCGTTTGATAAATATGGAATTTGCGTTGATACTCATGTGCATAGGATATCGAATAGATTCGGATATGTTTCGACTAAAAAGCCCGAACAAACAGAATTTGCCTTAAGAAAAAAACTTCCAAAAAAATATTGGCGAGTTTATAACGACACTTTAGTAATATACGGGCAGAATTTATGTAAGCCTATAAATCCTTTATGTAATCAATGTAGCGTTTCAAAATATTGCGATTATTTTAAGAATAAAAATTAATTCTTTTATTAAAAAAAATCAAAATTGAAATTTGCTCCTCTATAAATTGCAACAAAACGACATCAAAAAAATAAGTATAATTTTGCATGCTTTTTGCTTCAAAAAACAATTTTTTTAGAGTTTTTCTATTCCTTATCCTTATCTTTATAAAATAAATGCATATAATCGACATCCATTAATTTTGCAAGCTCCATTGCGGAAAAGTTAGCTTCTTTCACATTATAATCCGCTCCGTTTTCTATAAGGACTTTTATTATCTCTTCGGGTTGTTTTTTTACTATAGCTAAATGCAAAGGCGTTACTCCTCTGTCGGTTATCGCATTAACATCAGCGCCTTTTTCTATTAAAGCTTTTACGATATCGGCGCTTCCAATTTGAACGGCTAAATGCAAACAAGTTAATTTATTTTCGTTTTTATAAATAATATCCGCTTTAGAACTTCTATTTATAGCTTCAAGCAAAGCGTTAATATGTTCTTGACTAGTTATTTTAGTTTCGTATCTTTTATCTATTATTATTTTAAGTAAGTCGAATAAAGTATATTTTTTATTAGGACTGACTTTTTTCATTGTTATAATTTCTCCTTTAATTTATATTCGTTTATTTTGCATTCATTCCATAATAAATCCATTTCCTCTAAAGTCATATCCGTTAAATTTTTATTTTGTTCGTTTGCTTTTTCTTCCACATAATTAAATCTTCTAATAAATTTATTATTTGTCTTAATAAGAGAATTAACAGGATTAATTTTATTCATTCTTGCAAAATCTAAAATCGTCATTATCAAATCGCCTATCTCTTCTTCCAAATGTTCTTTATTATTATTTTCTTTGCTTTCATTATAAGCTTCTTTAACTTCTAAAAATTCTTCTTCAACTTTTTTCAAAGAATCATCGGCGTTTTTATATTCAAAACCTACGCTAGCCGCTCTTTTCATTAATTTATAAGCTCGCTCCATTATGGGTAAAGAATTCGGAATATCGTCCAAAACGCTTTTATAATTTTTATTTTCTTTTTCTGCTTTTTCTTCTTTCTTTATTTCATCCCATTGTTTTAATATTCCGTCAACATCTTTAATATCGCTTTTGCCAAAAACATGCGGATGCCTTCTTATAAGTTTTTCATTTATATTTTTTATAACTTCGTCTATATTAAATTTATTTTCATCGTTGGCAAGCTCTGAAAAAAATACAATATGCAAAAGAACATCGCCAAGCTCTTCTTTTATATTTTTGTAATCTCTTTTAGAAATTCCATCTACAACTTCGTAAGATTCTTCCAAAAAGCATGGAATTAAACTGTCAAAAGTTTGAACTTTATCCCAAGCGCATCCGTTTTCGCCTCTTAATTTTTTAACTATTGAAATTAATTCTTCAAATGATTGCATTATTTTAACTCTCTTAACTTTTTTTAATTCGTCTGTAATTTAATCTTTTAGGCTCAAGTATTGCATTGTAAATTATAGCGTTTTTTATATTTAAAGAAGAAATAACATTATTTATATTATTTGTTTTTTTATCCGATTTATCCGAAACCAAATTAATTGTATTAACGCTTTCTATTATATTTTTATTGTCGTTTATGATAGAATTATATTTTTTTTGCAATTCAAGTATTTCTTTTTCTTTATTGGATGTTTCATAAATTTTATTTTCTTTTTCTTTAACTTTCTCAACTTTCGGATTATTAATTGTTTTTTCGCTATTTAAAGTATTATTTAGATTTTTAAAAATTTCTTCTTCGTCTTCTATTTTTTTATTATTATATTTTTTTTGTTTTTTTGTTTGTTTTTTATTAGCCTGATTGATAAGACTTATAATCGCCCAAATAATACCTATTATAATATATAAAAATATTTTTTCCGACATAAAATTCTCTAAAAAATTTATTTTAATTATTATATCATAATATATTTTATAAAACAAATTTAAAATTCGTATTTTATTTTAGGCATCGAACTATTTTACCGTCTGACATTTCATAAACATTATTCGCATGCGCCGCTATATTATGAGCATGAGTAACCATAACTATAGTAGTTCCGTTTCTGTTTAATTCGGCAAATATTTCCATTAGAGTTTTTGTTGTAGAAGGGTCCAAATCGCTCGTTGGCTCGTCCGCTATTAAGCATTTGCAACCGTAAGCTAAAGCTCTTAAAACGGAAACTTTTTTCATCTCTCCGCCCGAAAGGTTTGAAGATTTTAAATAAGTTTTTTCTTTAAGCGAAAATAATTCTATATTTTTTTTAGTTTGTTTTATTTTCTCTTCGGTTATTTTATGCTTAAAAGAAAGAGGCATTAAAATATTATCTATAACGGTTAAAGTTGGAACTATAACGGGATATTGAAAAATATAAGAAAAATATTCTCTTCTAAAACTTGATAAAATTTCTTCGGAAGGATTATCTAATTTATAAGAATCGTAATAAATAGAGCCTTCGCTCGGTTTTAATATTCCTCCGATTATGCTTAATAAAGTGCTTTTTCCACTTCCCGTATGTCCGACAAGACTTATAAAATCGCCTTGATTTATATCCAAACTTATATTTTCGCAGGCTTTAAATTTATTAACTCCAAAATTAAATGTTTTAGAAACATTGATAATTTTTATATTCATAGCGTCCCCCTTAAGTCTTCATAAGGGTCTCGATTTAAAAGAATAGAATTCGTAATAAAAGCCCCGAGCATAAAAAATAAAATCAAAACTATATTTGCGCATAATATTAAAAAAGCTCCGCTGAATATATCGGACATTTCTATAGTTTCTAAAGCGTTTGAAATTACGCCTCTATATCTTATATATAAAATTAAATCTTCTATAATGCATATAAAAAGAGATGTTAGAGGATATAAAAAACTTAATACGCTATACAATCTTCTAACTTCCGACTTGTTTGAACCGAATATTCTTAAAGTTGAGAACATTCTTCTATTTCTTGAAAAAATATATATGCTCGATAATGTCGATAATAAAAAAGACAATATAAAAATAAATATATACAAAGAATAAATTGAAAATTGCCTAAAAAAATTAATTTCTTGTTGTATTAATATTTCATATTTCCAAACTAAACTAAAAATTGAATTTACAACCATCAACTGCGATATTATAATAAACATTATTACCGAAAAAAACATATTGCCTTTTATAATCTTAAAAGCATATCCAATAACAGAATTATACACTATAACCTCTCTACAAAAACAATGTTAAAGTTTTAAACTATTAAAAATATTCATTGTAAAATTATATATTATTGTAAATTTTATTTAAATACTATATTAAATCAATTATTCCTAAAATAATTATTATAAATATCAATATCGCTTGAATTTTCTATTATAATAAACTCTACTCTCCTATTTAAAGCGTCAGTGTCATAAGGATTGATTAAATTCTGAACGCCTATATTTATTAATTTTATTTTCATAGCGTTTGTTAAATATGACGATACAGCCACAGCTCGCAAATATGATAAATCGGTTTCATTTTTTTTGCTATCGTATAAATATAATATATCGTTAGTTCTGCTTAAATTATAAAATGAATTATCAACATTTTCTCGTCTAGAATTATCCGTATGTCCTTCGACAATTATATTCATAATATTTGTTAATCCTAATAAAGAAGAAACATATATTATTGTTTTTTCGTATCTATTGACATTAACTTTACTGCTATTTTGTTCAAAAAGTATATTTTCAGGCACTATTAAAATTTTTCCTCTTTCGGTTAATCTATACTGATATGCAATTTGTATTTGCGGTTGTATATTTTTTTGAGCTTGATTTGTTGCAATATTATTTGTTCTCGTATTATTGGCTATAATATTTGTTCTTATATTATTTGTAGCCGCATTATTTATTTTATCATTTCTTCGGTTATTAGATATAACTATAGAACTTTGGCATGTTATAATCATAATTATTAAAAAAAATAATATAATAAAATTATGAATTTTAAGTTTCATATAATTCCTTATTTTCTAATTATAATATTATACAATAATTTAAAATTAAGTATATATTTTAATTAAAGAATACTATATTTAATTGTCGACTTATATATCTTAAAATTTTAATTATTATAAAAAATTTTTTAAAATAAAAATTGACAATAAAAAAAATAACTATATAATAAATATATATTAATAAGATTATTTTACGGGGGCTTATTATGGCATTAAAAAAAATGGTTTACTTTTTTGGGAACGGTAAGTCGGAAGGAGCTAAAGAAACTAAAGCGCTTTTAGGCGGTAAAGGTTTGGGTTTGGCTCAAATGACTGAAAGCAAAGTTCCAGTTCCTGCGGGATTTACAATAACTACGGAAGTATGCGATTATTATTCTAAAAATAAATCGTATCCGAAAGATTTGAAAAAACTCGTAGACGAAAATATTAAGAAGCTTGAAAAAGCTATGAATATGGAATTCGGCAACGAAGAAAAACCTTTATTGGTTTCTGTTCGTTCGGGAGCTGCAATCTCAATGCCAGGAATGATGGATACTATTCTTAATTTGGGCATTAATGAAAAAGTGGTTAATGGAATGATTAAGAAAACTAATAATCCAAGATTCGCATGGGACGCTTACAGAAGATTTATTCAAATGTTTGGCGATGTGGCTATGGGAGTCGACCATGATAAATTTGAAGAGATATTAGACAATGCAAAACATTCTATAGCTACCAGAGTAGGCAAACCTGCAAAAGAAGTTAAAGATACGGATTTAAATGTTGATGACTTAAAAGAAGTTGTTGATAAATATAAAGAAATGTATAAAAGAGAAATGGGAGAGGATTTCCCAGAAGACCCGAAAATTCAATTATGGCATGCTATAAACGCGGTATTTAGAAGTTGGAATAATCCAAGAGCGGAAGCCTATAGAAAATTAAACGATATAAGAAATCTTTTAGGAACGGCGGTTAATGTTCAGGCAATGGTATTTGGAAATATGGGCGATACTTCCGCTACGGGAGTTTGTTTCTCTCGTAATCCAGCAACGGGCGAAAATAAATTCTACGGAGAGTTTTTAATAAACGCTCAAGGCGAAGATGTTGTCGCAGGAATAAGAACTCCTCAAGAAATTACTCTTGAAGGCAGTTTAGATTGGGCTAAAAGTAATAATATAAGCGAATTTGAAAGAAAAGGAAAATATCCTTCTCTTGAAGAAGTTATGCCTGATGTGTATAAACAACTTGTAAAATATAAAGACCAATTATTAAAATATTACAAAGATGTGCAAGATATGGAGTTTACTATTCAGGAAAAAAAGCTTTATATGCTTCAAACAAGAAGTGGTAAAAGAACTGCAGCCGCAGCCGTTAGAATAGCGGTTGAACTTGCAGAAGAGAAAATAATTTCAAAAGAAGAAGCTATAATGAGAGTTAATCCTTCCGATTTAGACCAGCTTTTGCATCCTGTTTTCGACCCTGACGCTAAAAAATCGGCTACGATTTTGGCAAAAGGATTAAACGCTTCGCCTGGAGCTGCCGTTGGTAAAGTAGTATTTGCCGCCGATAGAGCGGAAAAACAAAAAGAAGAAGGCGAAAATGTAATACTCGTTAGAATAGAAACAAGCCCAGAAGATATTAAAGGTATGAACGCCGCGGAAGGTATTTTAACTGCAAGAGGCGGGGCGACATCTCATGCCGCCGTTGTTGCAAGAGGAATGGGAAAATGTTGCGTTGCGGGATGTAGCGCTTTGGATATAGATTATTCTTCAAAAAGCATGAAAGTGGGAAATGAAACGGTTTACGAAGGCGATTATATTTCAATAGACGGTTCTACGGGAGAGGTAATGTTAGGACAAGTTGCGACTAAAGAAGCCGAAATGTCTGAAGATTTTAAAAAGCTTATGAAATGGGCTGACGATACAAGAAAATTGGAAGTTCATACAAATGCCGACACTCCTCATGATGCTCAAATAGCGAGAAGTTTTGGAGCTGAAGGAATAGGATTATGCAGAACGGAGCATATGTTTTTTAATGCCGATAGAATTAAAAGCGTTAGACAATTAATACTAGTTGCCGAAGATGTTAAACAATTGCAAGCTCAAATAAGCGAAGCTGAAAGAGCGGGAAAAAATAATTTGGTTAGCGAATTAAAAGACGCGTATAGAGAGCCGAAAAGACTTTATGACGAAGCTTTGAATAATTTATTCCCAATGCAAATGGAAGACTTTATAGGAATATTTAAAGCTATGGACGGTTATCCTGTAACGGTTAGACTTTTAGACCCGCCTTTGCATGAGTTTATTCCTCATGAAGATTCTCAATTAGAAGAATTATCAAACGATATGGGAGTAGCTTTCGAGAAATTAAGAGCGATAAGAGATAGTTTGCATGAAGTTAACCCAATGCTTGGACATAGAGGTTGTCGTCTTGGTATAACTTATCCTGAAATATACGATATGCAAGCAAAAGCGATAATTGAAGCTGCGGTTAAAGTAAGCAAAAACGGGGTTAAAGTTCATCCTGAAATAATGATTCCTTTGGTTGGAACTTTGAAAGAGCTAAAAATTATAAAAGATAGAATAATAAAAATAGCCGAAGAAGTATTTGAAAAAGAAGGAGTTAGAGTTTCTTATAAAGTTGGAACTATGATAGAAGTGCCAAGAGCCGCTTTAGTTGCCGATAAAATCGCCACGGAAGCGGAATTCTTCTCATTTGGAACAAACGACTTAACTCAAATGGGCGGAGGTTTTTCAAGAGACGATGCGGGCAAATTCTTAAAAGATTATGTCGATAAAGAAATATACGAAAAAGACCCTTTCCAATCTTTAGACCAGGAAGGAATAGGAGAGCTTTTGAGAATAGCCGTTAGCAAAGGAAGAGAAACGAATAAAAAACTTATTATAGGAATATGCGGCGAGCATGGAGGCGACCCTGCCACCGTTATGTTCTGCCATGATATAGGTTTAAATTATGTAAGTTGTTCTCCTTATAGAGTGCCGATAGCTAGACTTGCCGCAGCTCAAGGCGTTATAGAACAAAAGAAAAAAGCTAAAAAAACGGTAAATAAAGCCGTTAAAAAAGCCTCTAAAAATATAAAAAAGGCTGTAAAAAAAGCGGGAAAAACTTTAAAAGCTTCGGCTAAAAAGTCAAACGCTAAAAAAGTATTAAAAAAGAAGTCTACAAATAAAAAAACGGCTTCAAAGAAAAAGGTTGTTTCTAAAAGAAGATAATTTAGTATAAAAATTTAGGGCTTGCATATAATTAAATATGTAAGCCCATTTATAATGAAATATTGTTATGGCTTTTTCAAATGATATAAGATTTTCATTTTTATACATAGATTTATATTCTATGGGAAGAGCATGGGTTTATCCAGAATCCATTATACCGTATAATATGTTAAGATATATTGTTAAAGGCGAAGCGGAATTTTGTATCAATGATAAAACTATCAAAGTAAAAGAGAATCAAATAGTATATATACCTAAAGAAAGTAGAATGTCATGTCGAGCTATTTCAGATGTTTTTAAATTTTTTAGTTTAAGATTTACTACATCCGTAATCTATCAAGGATACGATATTTTAGGAAAAGTATACGGAATACCAAGAATATTAGAAAATAAAGGCGAAGATTCTTATTTTAAACAAATATATAAATGGTTTCATACGGAACAAAGAGCTAAAAAATGTTTTATCAGAGGAAATTTAAATTTGTTAATAGGTTCTTTATCTATGCGTTCAGAATCTAATATTTTACAAAAAAAATTGAAAATAGAAAATGAAAAATATGATATTGAAAGAATAAGACAAAGAGAAATGAAACTTCATAATCAAATTGACCCAAGAATTAGAATAGTTGCCGATTATATAATTTTACATCCAACGGAAAAATACACTCCTGAAAAAATGTCTAAAATGGCAGGTTTGAGTAAGCAAAGATTTAGTAGTTTATTTAAAAAGAATATGGGAAAAACTCCTATGCAATATATTAGAGAAATAAGATTATCAATGGCTGCTAAAATGCTATTAATGAAAAATGAAAATATTAACGATATAGCGTATATCGTAGGTTATGAAGACACTAATTATTTTATTCGAGAATTTAAATCGTCATTCGGACTTACTCCTAATCAGTATCGTAAAGCGGGAAGAGATGTTTAATATATCAAAATATGCCAAATATTGAAACATTTTTATAATAAATACTATAAAATGAGATTATAATGCTATTTTTGAATCTATAATTACTTGAATCATAATAAAATATTTATAATATATGCAGTATAAAATAATTATAATTAAAGATTTGGAGGCATTTTTTATGAAAATTAAATTTTTTATCTTGGTTGTTTTAGTAGCGAGCATATTTGTAGGTTGTAATGAAAAAGATAATAACGCTAATATTTCTGGAGAGCTAAAAGGCAATATTACATTCTGGCATTCTTTCACGCAAGGTAAGAGATTAGAAGTTATACAGAAAGTTGCAGAACAATTTATGAAAGACAATCCAAAAGTAAATATAAAAATAGAAATATTTTCTTGGGCTGATTTTTATACAAAATGGACAACTGGACTTGCATCTGGGAATGTTCCCGATATGTCTACGGCATTGCCCGCGCAAGTAGTTGAGATAATGGATGCGGACGCTTTAATACCGATAGACGATTTAATTGATGAAATAGGCAGAAGTAGATTTGCTGAGGCAGCTTTAAAAGAAGGGCAAAAAAATGGGAAATGTTATTCTATACCTTTATATTCTCATTCTCATGTTATGTGGATAAGAAAAGATTTATTAAAAAATGCTGGGCTTGAAGTTCCTAAAACTTGGGAAGAATTTAGAAAAGCTGCAAAAATATTAACAAAAAACGGAATATATGGTTGTTCGTTCCCATGCGGTTCGGGCGATTTTATGGCTACATTATTTTTACATATTTATGTAAGAAGCGCTGGCGAAAGCCTTTTAACAGAAGATTTAAAAGCTAATCTAACAAGTAAAGCTGCAATAGACGGGATTAAATTTTGGGTAGATATTTATAGTAATTGTTCTCCTAAAGATTCTGTTAATTATATAACTTTAGACCAAGCTAATTTATACTATCAGGGAAAAACTGCATTTGATTTTAATTCGGGATTTCAAATCAGCGGGGTTCAGATTAACTCGCCTCAACTTGTAGATTATATAGACTGCGCTCCTCTTCCTAAATTGAATATTAATGACCCCGATTATAGTGCCGTAACCTCTAATATACCTATAGTAATTTGGAAAAATTCTAAATATCCTGAAGTATGCAAAGCGTTTATACAAAAGTTATATGAAACCGATACATATATTGAATTTTTAGAGTCAACTCCTGTTGGTATGCTTCCTTCTATAACAGGAATTTCCGATATGCCTAAATATCAATCAAACGAAACTATTAAAAAATTTGCAAATGCTGAAAAAGTTATTACAAAAGCAATGAATATAGGAACTGCCATAGGATTTGAAAGAGGACCAAGCGTTCAGGCTGGTTTATTAACTTCTCAAAGTATAATTGAGGATATGTTTCAAAGAATTATTGTAAACGGAGAAGATGTGTATAAAGCGGCTAAAGAATCGGAGAATCAATTTAATAATTTATTTAGTAGTATTAATTGAATTATATAAAATATATCGTCAATAAATAAACTATATAAATTTTGTGGAGAAAGTTATATGAGAAAAATTATAAAATTTGATTATGCAAGATGGATATTTATTTTTCCAGCGTTAATTATAGTAATAACTTTATTGATATATCCTATTTTTTCAAGTTTATATTATAGTTTTACTACTAAACATTTAATAAAGCCTACATACGATTTTATAGGATTAAAGAATTATTATGAAGTGCTAAAAGACGCTCAATTTTTCTATGCTTTTTTAAATTCTATTATTTGGACTGTTATCTCTTTATCGGGACAAATTTTTATAGGATTCACATCTGCATTATGCATTAATAGAGTAAAACATTTCAAATCTATTTATAGAACTTTAATGATTATTCCTTGGGCATTTCCATCGATAATTATAGCTTTATCATGGAAATGGATATTTAACGGAGTTTCGGGGTTTATTCCAAATTTATTGGTTCAATTGGGAATTACGAATGAACTTCCTCAATTTTTAAGCGACAGCAATATCGTATTCTTAACATTAATATTTATAAATGTATGGTTCGGTTCGTCTATGATTATGATTAATGTTTTATCCGCTTTACAAACTATACCTCAAGACCAATACGAGGCTGCGCAAATTGACGGAGCTAAAAGATATCAACAATTTTTATATATAACTTTTCCGCATATAAAAATAGTCGTTGGACTTTTAGTTGTTTTACGCACGATTTGGATTTTTAATAATTTTGATATAATTTACTTGCTTACAGGCGGAGGACCCGCTAATAAAACTATGACAATACCTATTTATGCATATAAAATCGGTTGGGGAACAAAATTGCTTGGTAAATCATCCGCTGTAACAGTTATGCTTTTATTATTCCTTTTAACTATATGCTTTATTTATTTTATAGTAATTTCTAATTGGGAGAAGGAGGAGAAATGATTAAATTTAATAAAAATACATTTATAGGCGATATATTATGTCATATATATTTAATTATATTATCTATCATTGCAGTTTTTCCATTTATTTGGATATTGCTCTGTTCGGTAAAAACAAATATAGAATTAACTTCGTATCCTACAAATCTTTTGCCAAAAAAATTCACACTTGATAATTTTATACATGTAATTAAAGATTTAGAATTTTCAAAGAATATAGGAAATAGCGTAATCATAGCGTTATTTACGACAACAATCGCTATAATAATTTCAAGTATGGCTGCCTATGGAATAGTTAGATTTTTTCCTAAATTAGGAAAGATAATGTCGAAAGCTCTCATCACGACTTATCTTTTTCCGCCTATTTTACTTGCTATACCATATTCGTTAGTAATGGCAAAATTTGGTTTAGTTAATACTAGAATAGGTCTTGTTATAGTTTATTTATCTTTCAGCGTTCCCTATGCGGTATGGATGCTTGTGGGATTTTTCAAAACTGTTCCTATAGAAATTGAAGAAGCCGCTAGAGTAGACGGAGCTAATAAGTTTCAAGTATTTATTAGTATAGTATTACCTTTGGTAGCGCCAGGAATTGTGGCGACTGCTATTTATACTTTTATAAATGCATGGAATGAATTTTTATACGCTTTAATTTTAATAAATAGCACCGAAATGATGACGGTATCGGTTAAATTTAGGTCTTTGCAGGGAGCTGAAATTTTAAATTGGGGAGATATGATGGCGGCGTCTACTCTTGTAGTCGTTCCATCAGTTATATTTTTTATATTGATTCAAAAAAACATAGCTAAAGGACTAACTGAAGGTTCTATAAAATAAAATATATAGGAGAAATAAAAATGAAAACTATAGGATATGCAATAGTAGGAACGGGATATTTTGGAGCGGAACTTGGAAGAATTATCAATAAAGAGAAAGGGGCTAAAGTTATAGCGATATTAGACCCTGAAAATGGCGAAACAATATCAAAAGAATTAAAATGCGATTTAGAAACAGATTTAGAGGCTTTATATAGTAGAAAAGATATTAACGCCGTTATAGTCGCCACTCCAAACTATTTACATAAAGAACCCGTAATTAAAGCCGCTGAACATAAAATAAATGTGTTCTGCGAAAAACCTATCGCTCTAACATATAAAGATTGTGACGAAATGGTGTCTGCCTGTCATAAAAATAAAGTAATATTTATGGCTGGACATGTAATGAATTTTTTTAAAGGAGTTCGCTACGCTAAAAAACTAATTAACGAAGGAGTAATTGGCGATATACTTTATTGTCATTCGGCAAGAAACGGTTGGGAAGAAATGCAATCGGAGATTTCGTGGAAAAAGATAAAAGAAAAATCAGGTGGGCATTTATATCATCATATACATGAATTAGATTGCGTGCAATTTATAATGGGAGGCATGCCAGAAACTGTAACTATGACAGGCGGGAATGTGGCTCATAAAGGCAAAGGATTTGGAGACGAAGACGATATGCTTTTTATTAATATGGAATTTAAAAATAATAGGTTTGCTATTTGCGAATGGGGTTCTGCATTTCGTTGGACTGAACATTATGTGCTTATTCAAGGAACAAAAGGAGCTATTAAATTAGACATGTGTAATTGCGGCGGAACTTTAAAAGTTAACGGAAAAGAAAAACATTTTTTAATACATGAATCTAAAGAAGAAGATAACGATAGAACTAAAATATATCACGGAACGGAAATGGACGGGGCTATTATGTATGGCAAACCAGGTAAAAAACCTCCTCTTTGGTTGCATAGCATAATGAAAAATGAAATGAAATATTTTAATAAAATCTTACATGGAAAAAAATCTGATAAAGAGTTTAAACCGTTACTTACGGGAGAAGCTGCAAGAGCCGCTATAGCTACCGCGGACGCTTTGACAAAATCTAAACTTGAAGATAGAAAAGTAAAATTAAGAGAGATTATAGGAAGATAATATATTAAAAAAATAAAGGCTTTTATAAAAGAAAAAGGTTGTTTCTAAAAGAAGATAATTTAGGATAAAAATTTTGGGCTTGCATATAGTTAAATATGTAAGCCCATTTTGATATACAAACCTAATTTGATAAAGAAATTTCATTTTTTATATAATCGTAAAATATATTAAAAGTTTCTTCAATATTTTCTTCCCAAGTATTATGAGTAAAAATTATATCGGCGCTTTCTCTATATAAAGGTTCGCGCTCTTTCGATAATTCGGTTAATTTATTTTTATCTTTAGTTAATAAAGGTCTTTCGCTTGCGTCTATATTGTTAAGAAGAATTTCGGGATTTCTATTTATAAAAATCGTTATTCCTTTTTTTTTCATTATATCTCTATTTTTTTGAGACAATATTATTCCGCCGCCTGTAGATATAATGGAGTTTTTTAATTCGCTTAACTCTTCTAAAATCTCGCTTTCTTTTTCTCTAAAATATTTTTCTCCGCGCATTTCAAATATTTGCCTTATTTTCATTTTTTCTTTTTCTTCTATTATTAAATCTAAGTCGTAAAAATTATAATTCAAATATTCGGCGAGCATTTTTGATAAAGTAGTTTTACCGCAGCCTGGCAAACCTATTATAAATAAAGTTTTTTTCTTTTCTATTTTATTATTCATCGTATATTCCAAGTATGGTAAAATTTTCAACGGAATTTTTAAAATCGTCTAAAGTAGATTCGTCAAAATTTCCCGTCATATCGATATAAAAATAATATTGCCATTTTCTCTCTCTATGCGGACGACTTACGATTGATGTCAAATTAAAATTTTTTAGTTTTAAAAGAGCGTTTGCCAAAGAGCCGTTTTCATGCGGAAGCAAAAATCTTATAGTCATTTTATTTCCGTTTTTAAGAGCGTTATCGTAATTTGAAACTATAATAAATCTTGTCGTATTTCCCTTTATATTTTCTATATTTTCTTTTAAAATTTTCAAATTATAAATTTTTGCAGCGTTTTTATTCGATATCGAAGCTAAAGAATTATCTTCGCTTTTTGAAACTATATAAGCCGCTTCAGCCGTATTGCTTGCAGTTAATTCTTCAAAATTATTTTTCTTTATAAAATCCGAACATTGCTTTAACGCCTGCGGATGAGAGATAACTTTTTTTATATCTTTTATTTTATCTCCTTTTTTTGCCATAAGTCCGTATTCTATCGGAAGATAAATCTCTCCGACTATTTTGCAATTATAAAGAACAAGTATATCTAAAACTTCATTAACCATTCCCGTAGAAGAATTTTCAAGAGGCAGGATTCCATAATAGCTTTCTTTATTTCTTATGCTTTCAAGAACATTTTCAAAACTCGCTTTATTTATTAATTTATTTTTATTATTAAAAAATTTTTTAGCCGCTTCGTATCCGTTTCCGCCTTCTCGTCCTTGATAAGCTACGATTTTATTATAATCTATTTTTTTATTAATTTTATTTTTATTATCTTTTTCGATTAAATTTTTTTGCAATGATTTTGAAACCGACATTATATCGTTATAAATTGTGATTATAAGATTCGACAAATCTTTATTTTTTAATAATTTTATTTTTTCTTCTATTAATTCTTTTTCTCTTTTAGCGTCAAAAACGGGAATATTATTTTCTTTTTTAAGCTCGCCTACTTTAACGCTCACTTTCATTCTTTTTTCGATTAGTTCGACTATTTGCTTGTCTATTTTGTCTATTTCGTCTCTTAATTTTTTTAATTTTTCCATAATTTTAAAATTTTAAATTTTAATAAAATATTTTTAACTAAATATATTATTTAAAAATATTAAAGTCAATAAATAGTTTAAAATTAATTTGAATTTTTTACAATTTTAATATAATATATTACTATATAGTTTTACAGAAGAAATTTTATGTCTCAAAATCATTTAAATAAAACTCAAAAAATAAATTTGGGAAGTTTTTACACTCCCGATTATATCGTTGAAATTGTATATAAAATGTTTTTTAATTTTTTTCAAAAAAATAAAAAATATAATTTAAATGATTTTGTTTTACTCGATAGTTCCTGCGGTTATGGTAATTTTTTAAAAATTCCTACGAAATATAAGAATTTAAATTTTAGTAAAAAAATTGGAATCGATATTGATAACGAAGCTTTGGAAATAGCGAAAAATAATTTTAAAGATTATAAAAGTCCGCCGTTGTTTTTAAATAAAAATTCGCTTATAAATATTTCTCGAAAAAATTTTAATATTAATGAAAATGACAAACTCATTATTATTGGAAATCCGCCGTATAACGATAAAACTTCAATCGTCCAAAACAGAATTAAAAATAAAGATTATTTGGTTGATTCTTCATTGAAATGCAGAGATTTGGGAATGAGTTTTTTGCTTTCATTTGACAAATTAAAAGCGGATTATATTTACATTTTGCATCCGCTTTCTTATCTTATTAAAGAAACGAATTTCAAAGCTTTAAAAAGATTTTTTGAAAATTATAAACTAAAAAATTCAATTATCATTAGCTCTCAAATTTTTTGTCCGCGTTCTCTTGGGTTTTTTCCAATTATAATCGCTTTATATGAAAGAAACGAGCAAGGAATAGATTATAATTTTATAAGAAATTATAAATTTAAAACAATCGATAATAAAAAATTTTGTTTAAATGATTTTGATTTTATTGCAAAATATATCGATAAATATCCGAATAAAAATCGAATTCAAGGTAAAGTCGCTATGTTTTATACGATGCGAGATATTAACGCTCTTCGCCGTTCAAAAACTTTTATACAAAAAGACTGCGCAAACGCCGTGTATATTACAAAGTCAAAATATAGTCTTTATTGTTATGTCGATGTTTTTAAGCAAATAATTTCAACCGTACCTTATTATTTTGGAAATTGCGATATAATGATTGATTATAATAAATTCAAAAAAATAGAATCGGATTTTATAGAGGCTTCGGAATCTAAAATTCTAAATAATAAAATTTTAAATTATTTTGAAAATCTTTTAGGGGAACATTATGCGAGTTAGCAAATTTGAAGATAATAAAATATTTGTTGAAATTCCTCTTACAGCTCAAAGCGGAAAAGCGAGAGTAAAAATAAGAAATAGTTTTTACGAATACGGTTTGCCGACTGCGACAAGACAAATTCCATTTTCTCAAAAGCATTATATAGAATGGCAGATTGGCTACGATGCGGACAAATCTGACAGCGAAAAAATTAATCTTACGAGTTTAAAGAATACCGAATTTATCGGAGCGAACGGAAAAAAGAAAGCGTTATACGAATTAAGCGAATATTTATTTTATTTTACAAAATGTAGAATTATAGAAATAAACGAGATAAATGATATTTTAAAATTTTTAGAAAATATTGATTCAAACAATTTTTTAGATTCAAAATTTCAAATATTACGAAGCCACCCTATGCAACGAGATATTTTAGGAATAGATTTTTATTGCAGTGAAGTAAAATATCCTCTTTTAGTTCATAAATTTAGCGGTTTCGATATTTTAATTGAAATTATTATAAAAGAAAAACAGCGAGCGATTGGAGTTCAACCCATGCTTTATGTATGTTTTCCGATAACCGAATTAAAACCCGCGGGTAATAAACCGTCTTTGCTTGGAAGAGTCGCAGATTCAAAAGAATGCGCTCATCTTATTTTAGATTCAAAAGACAAACAATTTTTATTGGAATCTTTTAAAATATTTGGAATTTTAAGCGAAAGCCATAATTACGATATAAGACGGATTTTAGAATTAATCAAAAATTACATACAATAACTAAAGTAAAAAATAATACAATTCATAAAATTAAAATATTGACATTATAAAAAATTTAAAATAAAATTATCGCCTATAAAATTAAAATAAAATTTTAAAAGTTTAAAAATAGGATTTACAAATGAAAAATTTAATTATTTTATTTACAACTTTATTTTTATCGGTTTTAGTTTCCTGCGAAAATAATCAAGAAGCTAAAAATTTAAATTCTTTTGCGGACGGAGAAATAGCTATAACTTTGGGAGGCGAACCGAGAACATTAGACCCGACTTTAAACTCTTTAAGTTTTGGCTCGGTTTATATGATTCATTTTTTTGAAGGTTTGACTAAAAAAGACAGCTCTGACAATGTTGTAGAGGGAATGGCTGAAAGTTGGGATATATCTAAAGACGGATTAAAATATACTTTTCATTTAAGAACGAACGCTAAATGGAGCGATGGAAAGCCAGTTGTCGCTTCCGATTTTGAATACGCTATAAAAAGAGCGGCTAATCCAGAAACGGGAGCGTCTTATTCGCATATGCTTAATGTGATAAAAAACGCGAGTTTGGTAATAAGCGGTAAAGCAAAAGTTGACGATTTGCAAGTTAAAGCTTTGGACGATTATACTTTGGAAATCGTGTTGGAAAATCCAGCGCCTTATTTTTTAGAATATATATCGGTTAGCAGTCCTTATTTTCCCGTGAGAAAAGATATTGTTGAAGAGTTTGGAGACGAATGGAGCAGAAAACCTGAAACATATATAGTAAACGGACCTTATATTATGGCTGAAAGAAAAACCGATGAAAAAATAGTTATGGAAGTTAATCCAAATTATTACGCGAAAGACGAAATTATAGCGAAAAAAATAACGGTTGTCATAATGAGCGATTCCAATACCGCTTTAGCTGCGATTAGAGAAGGTTCTATATTATTTTCGTATTTGGAAGCTCCGATGGGAGAGATTCCGACTCTATTAAAAGAAAATTATCTTCTTCAAGAAAGAGGATTCGGAATATTCTTTTTGGAAATGAATACTTTAAAAGGAGTTTTGACAAATAAAAATATAAGAAGAGCTTTGGCTATAGCTTTCGACAGAAATTATATAATATCTAATGTTATAAAAATGGACCAAATACCCGCGGGAGCTTTCGTTACTACGGGAATGAAAGATTATGACGGCGGAGATTTTAGAGAAAACGGCGGAAATTATATCGATGTCGATAATTATCAAAAAAATATCGAAGAAGCTAAAAGATTATTTACGGAAGCGGGCTACCCGAACGGAGAAGGTTTTCCCGTTTTGGAAGTGAGAAGCACTCCGGGATATTTTACGATTATATGCGAGGCGATACAGGAAATGTATAAAAATAATTTAGGAATAGATATATTTATAAAGTCGGAAGAATATAATACGACTTATCAGGCTATGGTTCAGAAAGATTACGATTTGGCTAGAAGCGGATGGAATGCCGATTTCAGCGACCCTATGTCCGTTCTTAATTTCTTTTCAAAAACAAGCTCGGTGAATCATACTGGATTTGCGGACAAAGAATTTTACAATTTAATGGAATTTGCGGCAAAAACTCAAAACGAAAAAGAGAGAATGGAAGCCTTGCATAAAGCGGAAGATATATTATTTGATTATATGCCAGTGATACCTTTAATTTATAAATTAAATCCTTATATGATAAATCCAAAATTGAAAGGAGTCGTATTTAGTCCTTTGGGAAGATATAAATTTAATTACGCTTATATTGAAAAATAAAAAATACTTTATTTGTAAAAATTCTTATGATTATATTAAAGTATTTATGGAGTTTAAATAGTGAAAGTAAATTTATAATAAAAAAGAAGAAGAAAATTTGAATTTGTAGATTTTTAAATAAAAAGTTAATTTGAAATAAAATACTTTTTTATAGTAATAAGTTGAAATAATTTATACAAATAACTTTTTTACTCTTTTAAATAAAATAATGTATAGCTCAAATAAAATTCTAATTTAGAAATATTTTCAGAAACTTTTTTTATATCTTTATTTGTCTTATAATCTTTTATAGAATCGATTAAATCGTTAGTTAAAATTTTAGCTTTATTCATTTTCAATTTATCAAATCTATCTCTAATCGAAGCCAAATTTTCTATAAAATCAAAGTCTATATTGTCTATTCCCGAAAAAGTTAAATTAGATAATTCAATTTCTAAATCTTTAATAATTTCTAAAATCATATTTATTTTTTCTATATAATAAATAAAAAACCTCCTCTAATTTTCAATAACTGAAATTAAAGAAGGTTTTAAGCTATATATAAATTAATTTCCCATATATGTCGTTTCTTTTCTAACATCCAATCGAGATATAAAACCGTTATAAACTTGCAAATCGCTCTCGCTTGTTATAACCACGAACTCATGCCTTCTCAAATCTGCTTGATTAGGATATTCGGGCAAAGATTCTCCCAAAGGACATTCTATAAGTCTGTTTTCATTTATACCGCTATTAACCAAATATATTTTCGCGTTTCTTACTCTTTCAGCCGAAAGTTTATAATTATAAGGATATGCGATACCGATATTGCTCGTATGCCCTTCTATTATAACGCTTACATTTGCGTTAAGATTCATAAACTCTACAACTTGCCTAAGCGATACATGAGTCATTGTAGTCATATTTGTAGACGCAAAGTCGTATATAATTTTAGGTTCAACAACAAGTATTTTTCCTCTTTCGGTTTCTCTTATATAAATTCCCGTTGGAAAAATTAATTCGTTTGAATTGGTTATCGGCTCTTCAACTATTTCGTCTACTACCGTGTTAGTCATAGGTTCTTCGACTATTTCGTCTACTACCGTGTTAATCATAGGTTCTTCGACTACTTTCTCTAATTCTTCCACAGGAGGAGGAGTCGGAGGAGTTTGAACTTGCTCTTCTTCTACAATCGGAGCGCTTTTGCATGAAATCGCAAAAATCAATAAAACTAAAATCAATAAAAATTTTTTCATAAAATCTTACCAAAACCTTTTAATGTATTTTTATTCTGTTTCTTTATTAACATCGACAGTTTTAGCAAAATCATTATACTTTTTTAAATCGTTTTCATTCATTATAATTATAAACTCGCTTCTTCTATTGTCTTCCAATGTCGGATATTCGGGCAAAGCCTCGCCAAAAGCATGTTTTAATAATTTGCTATTTTGAACGCCCAATTTAATTAAATAATTATAACTTTTGTCCGACCTTCTTTGAGATAAATTATAATTATATTGAGCGCGTCCTTCTTTACTTGAATTGCCTTCCACAATTATTTTAATGCTTGGATTATCTTTAATTACTTGATGAACAAGATTATAAGCTTCATCATAACTGCCTATTTCTATAGTTCTATCAAATCGGAATTTAACTTCGTTTCCGTCTGACAATTTTAATACGCTTCCTCTTGGAGTTTCTCTAACGCTTACGCCGTTTGGAAGTTTTAATCCTACGCTTTGTTCAGGCGGAGTCTTTTTTGGAGTAGTTTCGCATGCTACAACCAAAGCAAAAATAATTGATAAAATTAAAGCTATCTTTTTCATTTTTATCCTCTCATAATATTTATTTTTATTTAATAACAAACATATAATAATTATATTCGTAAAATAATTTTTTATCAATACAATAATTAAATAAATTTCAATAAAATTAATTATATAAATTATCCAATATATATTTTAATTTCATAGCTTCAATTTGTCCTGGAGCGGAAGAAGATTTAGCGGATGCAAATGTAATTACAGAGCCAAATATTCTCGTAATAATTCCTAATTTTCCCATAGAGATTGCTATTATAGGAAAATCTTTTATCTCGGAAACGGCTTCTAATAAATTAATCACATCTTTTTTATTTTTAGGCATATAAGCGACTTTCGGTATATCGCATTTTAATTTTATCATTTTATTTATTATATAAACTATATGTTTTTTTGACGGCGTTTTATTAAAATCATGATTTGAGATTATAGTTTTAATATTATTTTCTTTCGCAAGTTTTATAATATTTTTTATATCTCTTTCTTTTAAGGTTAAAATTTCTAAATCAATTAAATCGAAACATTTATTTTTTATAACCGTTTTATAAATATCTATTATATTATTATAAAAATCGTTTTTTAGTTTTCCGCCTTCTTTATAGCTTCTCATTGTAAAAATTATTGGTTTATTCGTTATTTTTTTTATGCTTTTAGATATTTCTATTATATTTATTTCGCTTTCTTCATTGTAAATAATATCTTCAAAAAAAAAATCCGCTCGCCATTCTATAATATCTATTGGCAATTTATTTATATATTTAATATATTTAATAATTTCTTTTTCGTTTTTTTCAATCACGGGAACGCATATTTTTGGAGAGCCTTCTCCAAGTTTAATATTTTTTATCTTTATAATATTTTCCATTTTACGCTCCTTCATTATATAAAATTTATTTAAATATAATTTCTTTAATATAATCAACAGGCATTTGTTTATTAGTCCAAAGCTCGAAAGCTAAAGCGCCTTGATATAAAAGCATTCCCATTCCGTTTATAATTTTGCATCCTTCTTTTTCTGCTATTTGAAGCAATTTAGTTTTTGCAGGATTGTATATACAGTCGCTTACTATCAAATCTTTTCTGAAAAAACTTTTATCTTCTATTAATGAAATATTTTCTTTCATTCCAACGCTTGTCGCGTTTATTAATAAATTGCTTTCTTCAATTTTATTTTTTAAAATATTTTTATCTTCCAAAGAATATAATTCTATTTTGCAATTAGTTTTACTCGCTATATTGTCTAATATTTTTTTTTGCTCGTCCCAATTTTTATCTCTTTTAAATACAAATATATTATTAATTCCTTCAAATACCGCTTGCGATATTATTGATATTGAAGCTCCGCCCGTTCCTAAAATAGTTATATTTTTATTTTTTATATCAATATTTTCTTCTTCCAAAGATTTAAAAAAACCTTTTCCGTCCGTGCTGTAACCTTTTAAAATTCCGTTATCGTTTACTATCGTATTAACGCTTTGAGAGAGTTTCGCTATTTCTGAAATTTCATCCAAATATTGAATAACCTCTTTTTTATTAGGCATAGAGAGATTAACTCCTCGCATATTAAGAGTTTTTATTGACTTAACCGCGTCTTTCAAATTATCTTTATTAACTTCAAAAGATAGATATGCAAAATTTAATCCTAATTTTTCAAAAGCGTTATTATGCATTATAGGAGAGATGCTATGAGTTGAAGGCGAAGCGAAAAGCCCCGTTAAAATAGTTTTTGCATTTATTATCATTTATAAACCTTTTTGATTATAAGCTTTTATTTTTTCAATCCAACTTTTATATTCTTTATCAGAAATTTCTTCTAAAATTTTAACATAAGGATTTAATTTAGGATAAAGTTTTGTAAAATAATTCATATCCCATTTTATAGCTTTATTCCACATTCCATCGCTATCCATAATAATTATATGAGTATTTTCAATATCGTTTGGAATTTCTTCAGGTCCCATATCTCCGTATATTATATTATATAATTCAAGTTCTCCGTTTTCATTTTCTATTTTATATTTTCCGTCTTGGCATAAAGCGTATATTGTATAATATTGTTGATGCGCTTGAGTTTCAATAAGCTCTTTAGGATATTCTTTTCCCGTAGCGATATTATAAATCTTTTCGTTAAATTCGTATCCTTCTATTCCGTATCTTTTAAGTAAATCTTTTTTGTATAACTCGGCTTCCATTAAAGTTATAAGATGATAGCAGTTGCTTATATCGGCAGTTTCAATAAAAAATCCTCTCTCGACTTTAGGCGATAAAATTAATACTTTTGTTATATTGCAAGCTTCGGCTGCGACATGCAAATAACCCAAACCTTTAATATAATTTTCCAAATATTCTATATATTCGACAGGCTCTAAACTTCTAAAATAAGCGCGCAAATTTCTATTTGAACATGCTATAGTCATTATCGGAGCAACCATCATATCGATTCCCAAAAACGCTTCCAAAGGTTTATAATCTAATCTATACATTATTTCCAAATTTAAATTGCCAATATCGTTTTCGGTTATCTCGTCTTCATCAACATTATAAAATTGAGAAATATTTTCTATAAATCTGCTTGCATAATCTATATTCTTATAAAATAAATCTATAATTCTTTTTCCAATCTCTTCGTCAATTTTGTCAGTATGATAAAACGCATGAGCTATAAAATTAGCGGCGCTATAGGATTTTAAAATATCCATATTTTCTAATTCTAAAGAAAGCGCTTTGCAAATTTCAAATTCTTTATCATGATTTTCTTTTGAATATTCTTTTAATTTTAAAAAATTTTCATTTTGAGAGATTAATTTTTTATTTAGAACTTCGTCAACATTTGATTTTTCTTTTGCATATTCAATATAGTTTTTTATAATATCTTTCATTAAAAACCTCTTTAATAAACATATATTTATTATATCACAAAAATCGAAAACTTCAAAATTTATTGCAAAATATGATAAAAAATGCTTTATTTACACTTGACAAAAAAAACTATTATATTATTATAACCATAAAATCAGATATATTTACGGAGTAGACTAATGGAAAAAATACAATCTCTAAATTTTTTAGACGAAATAAAAATCTTAAACGGTTATTTTGCAAAGTTTGACGATGATTTTGACGATTACGATTATGATGACGAAGACTTTGACGATGATGACGATTTCGATGACGAAGACTTTGACGATGATGACGATTTCGATGACGATAACGAATACATGGATGATTTAGACGATTTTGAAGATGATGATTTTGACGATGATTTCGATGACGACTTTGACGATGACGAATAATACAAACGGTTTTTAAAGCGGGTGATTTAATGGCTGAAAAAAATAATAATAAATTCGCTAAAGATAATTATAATAAATTTTATAAAAAGAAAAACAAAGAACAGTTTTATAAAAAGAAAAATAATCATAATAAGCAACATAAAAATAATAAAAAAACGATAGAAGAATATGAGCGAATTTATCTTAATAGAAGAATGAACGATAATTCTGAAAAGCCTATATGCCCAATTTGTAATAAGCCGATATATATAACGGAAGAAGGAATAAATCATAACGCTACGGGAAATCTCGCTCATTTTGAATGCGTATTAAACGAAATAAAACAGAATAATATAAACGATATTGAAGAAAACGATAAATTAGTTTATTTAGGTTCGGGAACTTTCGGAATAATACAAGAAAGAAATAGCGGCAAAAACTCCAAACTCTTTGTGCGAAAGAGAATAAATTACGAAAATAGAAAAGTTAAAAAAATCGATAATGACGCGGACCCAGAAGAAGAGGAGTTATTTAATGTATGATAGATTCGGATAATATTCCAATTGGATTTTATTCCGCCGCTTTGAAGTCGGGATTAAAAAATAACGATTATGATTTAGCCATAATAAAAAGCGAGCCTTCAAGCGTTGTGTCGGCTTTATATACTCAAAATAAATTTCAAGCCGCTCCCGTTTTATTTTCAAAAAAGAACGATAAAAATAAAATAGATTTGCTTATAGTAAATAGCAAAATAGCAAATTCTTTAACGGGAAAGAAAGGATATGATAATGTTTTGAATATTACGGATTTTGCAAGTAAATTTTTTAAATGCAAGAGAGATAATATTTTAATCGCTTCTACGGGAATAATCGGAGTTCATTTAGATACGGAAAAAATTAAAAACGCTATTAAAAAATCTTCGTTAAATGAAGGTTTTGAAAATATAGCGAGAGCGATACGAATGCGAGATAAATTCGATAAAGTATATACGGCGAAATTAAATATAGAAAATAAAACCGCTCATTTTTACGCTATAGCCAAAGGAACTTCAATAGTTCATCCAAATATGGCTACAATTTTATTATTTATTTTTACGGATTTAAATGTAGATAAAGAAGCTTTAAATAAAGCTTTTAGAGAATCTATAGATAAAACTTTAAATAGAATATCGATAGACGGCGAAACTTCAACAAACGATACGGCGATTATAATGGCTAACGGAGCTATTAATAATAAAATGATAACAATAAAAAATAAAAAATCATTTAAGTTATTAAAAGATAAATTAGACGATATTTGCGCCAATCTTTCAAAAATGATAGTTTTGGACGGAGAAGGAATGACTAAAGCTATTATAGTTTCTGTTGAAAGAGCAAAAACTCAAAAAGACGCATTCGATATAGCCAAGTCAATAGCGACTTCAAATTTGATAAAAATATTATTTATATCGTTAAATCCTAATTATGAGAAAATTCTTTCAGCTATAGGAAATACGAATATTAATATAAAAAATCTTTCGCTTTCTATAAACGGAATAAATATATATAAAAACGGAGAGTTAAATAAAAATAAGTCGGATATTAACAAATTAAAAGACGGTTTCAATAGAGAAAGAAAAGAGCATTTTATAGTTTTAGATTGCGGTTATAATACGAAATACGAAGATTATTATTATTTTACGGATATGACGCAGGAATATATATCTATTCATTGTTCTTATAATATATAATTTTATTTCAGGATTTTTCAGTTTCTGCTTATTTTAGCCGAATTTTTTAAAAATAAATGCTTGACATATTTTTTAATCTATGTTATATTTTAATTATATTTATAGTTAAATAA
>ENA-ORSC01000471-ORSC01000471.1-human-gut-metagenome-genome-assembly--contig:-NODE-471-length-32280-cov-4.269573_pt1 | contig 32280 bp, 30 predicted proteins | sample MGYA00242178_ERZ509140 | MGnify/ENA primary metagenome ERZ509140 (study PRJEB26280, sample SAMEA2338681) | human gut metagenome | biome: human gut; feature: human-associated habitat; material: faeces... | reverse complement strand
CTGGGTTGGTTCCCCGGCAAAGGTTGCCAGCGGGATCGGTGCGATGGCTGTGTACATATACAGCTTGAACATTCTTCCATATACAGTCAGGATCATCACAAAGGAAAGCACGGTAATTAACAAGCTGCCTAACAGGGTTACGATCCACAAAGGGATGGATTCCAGCATCCCGACTGCTTCGATCTTGTCCACAATCTCTGAGGGCAGTTCCGTCACCGTTCCACCTGCCATCCCGGAATGGGACATAATATTTGCCACGATTCCCTGCACAATGGAAAAAATTGCCGTCAGAAGCTCCATGCCGGACATGACGGCTCCCTGTGCCAGTGCGAAACGGATAAAGGCTTTCACTACGTGTTCCGGCTTTTTCATATCCGTGAAGCTCCCACAGGTTTTTATCAGCCCTGCCGCAAAGAACAGAACCAGCAGGCCGTACCCGATGGCTTTCAGTCCACCGTTGATGTTCGTCATCACGCTCCAGATTGCCCCGCCCTTGAAATTCTCCGGGCTTTGCGTCAGCAGTGTCCAGATTTCAGCCAGCTTGTCGCTCCAGGTCTGCAAGGCAGAATTTAGATTCTGTACGATCCAGTTATCACTCAAACAGTTTCACCTCCCATCCTCAAAAGTGAGCAGGGAGCCGGCATTTCGCATGGCTCCCCTTCTGGACTCTTCTCCTATCCCATGATCAGGTCCAGGATCTCTTTTGCAAAGGTAATGATGATACCGCCTGCCAGTGTCAGGAATCCGTTTGCCCTCTGGCTCGGATCGTGGCTCTTTAGGGACAGGCCGACCTGCACGATACCAAATCCAAGCAGGATCAGGCCAATGGCACGGATCAGGGAAAAGATAAACGTGGACAGGTTATTGACGACTGCCAGCGGATCGCCTGCAGCGTAAACGCAAGTTGCCCCAATGCAGAAAGTCAGCACCATCACCGCATACAGGGCAAACAGTTTCTTCTGCCCTCTCTTCATCTTCAGCGGTGTGGTCTCTTTTTTTGTTTCTGTGTGTTTCTTATTTTTCAGTAAATTCATCGGCATTCCTCCAATCAAAAAAGCTCCCCGATGATGTCCTCATCCAGAAGCAGTTCGTAGTCGTTATATCTTGTTTCGTCAAATGTAAAATCATCATGCGCCAGCGGTGCTTTCGCATAATTGAACGGGCCGGCACCTCCGTCCTCGGTATACCGGATGTTGGGATGCTTCATCAGGTCATACTTGGCATCCAGTATGGGCCGCTCCCCGCGGATAAACAGAAGTGCATTCTGGTTATCCAGCATACGGACTTCATCCGGCTGTAACAGCTCCCTTCCGCTCTGCTGGAAGTTGGTGGAGTAGCTGCCGGATTTTCCTTTGGTCTGCCCGTAGGTGTTGGTGTCTATGGTTTCTTTCCCCAGTAATTCTGATACATATTTGTGTGTCTCTTTTTCATTGCCGCCCAGGTACAAAAACTCATCGCAGTTGCCCACCAGACTTTCCCAGGAGTCCTTGAACAGAGCCTTTAGCTGGCTCATGTTCTGGATGATGATGCTGCAGTAAATGGAACGGGAACGGCAGGTTGCCAGGATCTTCTCAAACTCATTTGGCAGGGATACGTTTGGAAACTCATCCATGATGCAGTTGACCGGAACCGGGAGGGCACCGCCATGCACACGGTCTGCCATGTAATAAAGCGTCTGGAAAAGCTGGCTGTAGATCATGCCTACCAGATAATTCAAAGAGGTGTCTGCATCCGGGATACAACAGAAAAGGGCAACTTTTCTTTCTCCCATGTTGGAAAGATCCAGTTCATCAGTATTGGTCAGCTTGGCGATCTGCGGCAGATTGAAGGCTGCCAGCCGGACACCTACACTGATCAGGATGGACTTGGCGGTCTTTCCTGCCGCCTGCTTGTAAATGTGATACTGCTTGACGGCAATGCTGTCCGGGTCCCGCATCTCCAGACGGTCAAACAAAATGTCCAGAGGGGACTCGTAGTCCTCATCCTCTTCTTTTACCTGTGCCGAGCCTAACATCTCCATGATCATGGCGAAGTTCTGTTCTTCCGGCGGAGCTTCATGGAGCAGATACAGCATCAGTGCCTGAAGCAGTGCTGTCTCGCTCTTCTCCCAGAACGGATCGGAGGACTGGGAACCTTTGGGTGTGGTGTTTTGTATCAGATTGGAAATAAGACGGAGCACGTCTTTGTCATCGTGGACATACTCGAATGGATTGTAGCAAAAAGATGTGTCGGGATTGATGAGGTCAAAGACACGCACCTCATATCCTTTCTTTTCCAGCAGACCGCCTGTCTTTCGGAGCAGCTCGGCTTTGGGGTCTGTAATGACCATCGAGCAGCAGCACTGCATGATGTTCGGCAGGGCAAAGCCTCTGGATTTTCCTGCACCGGAGCCTCCCACTACGAGAATGTTGAGACATCTGCGGTGCTTGTGGGTGTCAAGGCTAATGCGGAAGTTCTGTGTCAGCAGGATGTTCTGGGAGTACGGCTTCTGGCTATATTTCTTACAGATCTGCCGGGCATCACCCCATCTGGCGGAACCATGTTCTTCCCCTCTGCGGTAGTTCTTCTGGCTGGAATAAAAAATGCCGATCCCGGCTGCGTAAAGTAACGTGCAGACCAGCACCGACTTGATGGTATATTCCGTATAATGAAACTGGAAGGGATGGTTCAGCTTTTCTGTGAGAACCTCCATCAGCTCGAAAAGATTCCTGCCCGGCTGGATGGCATCCGCAAGCAGGATTGCTACCCACCAGATGACAGGCAGTCCGGCAAGCCAAATCACCCAGTCTGACTTCCGGCTGTTTGTTACCGGGATGGCTGCTGTTTGGGCCTCTCTGCTCTTGGCAGGTCCGTAATGTGGAAGCTGTCCACTCCAGGAACGAGGGCAAGGCTGCTTCCATTCTCCCAGTTTACGTGGATCTGCCCTGCATCGTCTACCATATCCACCTTACCTTTTAAGCCGGGTGGCATGTGGCTCTCCCCCTCCATGCTGTTAAGCGTGACCTCGGTTCCCGGCGGATATCTTCTCCGCATGGCTTCTATTCTTTCTTGTGTCATATTTCTGTATATTCGTACCACATCCTTTCTTTATCTTCCCCGTCCACGGTATGGGCGGCGGTATCTGGATTTCATGATCTTTAACAGGACACTGTCGATCCCATCGGAATAGCGTCCGTTTTTCAGGTATGTGTCCCGGAGCTGGTTTAAGGCTTCCACGGATTTGCTGTGTTCGGCTTCTGTCAGGTAGAGCTTTCCCTCTTCCTGCTCTGCCAGCTTCAGAACCAGATCCCGTGTGGTATCCACCGGAAGCCCCTGTTCTTTTTCCTGCCGGAACACTTCCCGGAGTGCATGGATCAGCATGTGGTTCATGATCCGGTCCATCTTTACATATCGCATTCTTGTCATAGGCGAGCCTCCTTTTTTCCTCTTTTTTCTCAACCACAACATACCACACTTCCTCCCGGAAAGCTACTGCAAAAGAGCCGGAAAAGCCCCTTTTTATCAGCGTTCCGGGGACTTTTTACTCTTGGCAGGTTTCTCCGTTTTTTCCTCCGGGATGGCAAATTCATCGGTCATAAATTCCTGCTCGCTTTTGCCAAGGTTGCGGTCTACCTGCTTGCCAATGGAATAGGCTGCACTCTTTACATCCTGGATAAAGGAGCGGAGTTCTTTCGGATCTTTCTGTCCGAATGCCTGCATCTCGCATACCTTGTCAAAGGAAAAGCCGGAGACATCCACGCCATATTTCTGTGCTGTCACATACGCCGCACAATAAGCCTGTGCCGCTACCCCTGCCCGGCTGTAGCTTCCATCGTGATGGTCAAGAGATGCATACGCCAGTTCCCGGCTGATGGAATGGAATGTTGTATTTTCACTCATGCCGTTTCGGACATAGATCGTCCGCTGATTCGGGATATACTGTGCCTGTACCTTATCCGGCAGGTTGTCTGCGATCTGAATCCGTACCTCGCTGTCGGTCAGCAGTGCTTCCATCAGCTGGTCCATCGGCTTTGGCTCTGCCTCTTCCGGCTGCTTGGTACGGATCTGGCTGATGTCATAGGCTTTCTGGATGGAGTATCCCTGCTGGATGACACCATCCTTTTCGTATTCCTGTCCGACAATGAAGTTGTATCCCTTGCTTCCGGTCTTGACTACCTTACCTTCTTCCTTCCATTTTTCAAAGGTCTTGACCTGCCGGATCTCCGGATTCTGTGCATAAAGCAGGAACAGGTTGTCTGTCCTCTGTGGCTTACACTGTCCCATAAAATCAAGGAATCCTTTTAAGGAGTCCCCATTCTGGAAGATCTCCTGTGCCTTTCCATCGATCATGCCCCAGATTTCTTCCCTCTCCTGCTTTTTCTGTGCGGCATATTCTTCTTTCGATAACCGCTGGGTGGACTGCTCCTGCGTGTCCTGCCCTAAAAATTTTGTCAGGTCCATCTTCTACCTCGCTTTCACCTTTCGTTTATTTCTCGCTTTCTTCTGCGTTTTCTTTGGTCCACGGTTCTTTTCCCGGCTCCGCTTCTGGGATTCCTCTGCTTTCTCCCGTTTGATGTTCTCCAGCTCCCGGCGGACACTGGGACGCTCCTGTTCCCTTGGCTTTGCTCCATCAGTCCCGTTTTCCTGCCCGGTAGAAATATTTCTGCTGTGCAAGGAAGAGCCGGACAGATTCTCTTCCCCCTCTTCCTGCACCGGGATAAAATTTTCCGATTCGGAAGACTCCTTTTCAGGATGATTCTGATTCTTCTCTCCTTGAGAAAAATCCATGTCACCGACCTGGAATGCTTCGTCCAGATCGCTGATCTCAAACTGCACCTCGCCCTCCGGCATCTGTACGGTTTCCTGTACTGCTTCGGTTTCCGGTGCTTCCATTCCGGCAGTTACCTCATGGACAGCTTCCCCGACTTCGCTTCTTACAAAATCAAGGTTCATCTTATCCATGACACGGTTGACTTTGGCTGCGTCATCCGCAAAGACCATGACCTCGCTCATCTCCGGGTTCTTTTTATCCCGGATGATCACATAGAGCAGCCCCCGCTTCCTGCCCTCACTGCAGAATTCACGCAAGCGGTCAGACGGCACAGTAAAGAACTTCAATGGCTTGTTCTCCTTTAACATCCGCACCATCCGGGTTCTGCCCCTCGTTTTCTTCTGGTCTTTTAATACGGCGGCAACAAATACCGCCAGATGCTTTGCCAGCGTACCCGAAAGTCTGAGCCCGTGGTCCACGCCGTCCAAGGAATACCGGACGATCTGATCCGCCGCATCGCCTCCATAATTCATACTGTTCACCTGCTTTCTGTTCTCGGTTGTCTGTTTTTCTCCGTCTGTTCTGCCTGTCTCTGGATCTGCTCTGCCAGACGCATCTTTTCTTCCATCTCTCTGGACTGCTGTTCGATCCGGATACAAAGGCGGATATCCTTCCGAAGCGGCCTCAGTTTTTCGGTGATCTGACCGATCCTAACACTGTCCGGTTCGCTCCGGTAGAGCCGCTTCCGTTCTTTTGTGAGTGCCTGCACCTGTTCTTCCAACGGGGTTCGGTATGCCATCAGTTCTTCACGGGTGGTAATCTGATACTTCTGAAGAAATTCCATCTGCTCGATCCTGGCATCCAGTTTCCGGATATCTGCCCGGAGCACCGGGGAGATCCTTTTGGGTTTCTGCTTCAGAACACCCATCTGGTACAGATAGGAATAGTACAGGGCCTGTATCCCTTTTAACTTCTTTTTCGGGGGCTGGGAAGCTCCTTCTTTTCCAGCAGTTGTCCTGCTCTTGGGCTGTAAGATCCACTGCCGAATGCTCTCTTCTGAGTAATTCTTCCCAAGGCTCCGCAGACGGATATACCGTTCCATCCCCGGTGCTTTCAATGCGATGTACTTCCGATTCAGCTTCCACTGATATCCTCTCTGCTTCATCTGGTCCAGAAATTGTTTCCATGTGAAGCTTTCTGCCACCGCATCACGGATATCCAGACGGATCGAGGTTCTCCAGGTTGGCTTTCCGTCCTGTTCTGCCATCCACTGGGCATAAGATTTCCCTTTGCCATTTTTCGGTTCGATAACTGATAAGCCGTATTTCAGGCATAAGGCATCCGAAGTTTTCCGCACATCCTCGTAGTAGCTCCTGCTGTTACTATGGTACTTTTTCCCATCTTTCATGCTCACGGAATTAAACACGATATGGTTGTGGTAATGCTCCGTGTTCAAATGAGTGGTGATGACAGCTTCATATTTTCCCTGAAGGAGTCTTTCTGCCAGCTCCATGCCAATCTGGTGGGCAAGTTCCGGGGTGACTTCCCCTTTGGCAAAGCTCTGCACCAGATGGAAGCCCTGCACCCCGTCCATCTTGTTGTATCGTTTCTTTGTATCTACCATATCTTGATAAGCAGTCTCACAGACACAGCCAATGGCATTCTCAAAAATGGAACGCTCCGTCTTGTCCCGGTTCATTGCATATTGAATAGCTTCTTCCAGAGAGCCGGCACTTTGTCCTTTCTTTGTGGTCTTATCCTTGTTTCGGATGTACGTGATGGAATTGTCCAGACGGCTGACCGGGATGATACTGGTGTATGCCATCGGCTACCATTCCTCTTTGACCAGCCTCCATGTCTCTTTCGTCATGCGGAGCATTTCCCGAATATTCTCTTCCCCTGCCATCCCACATCCATTGGCTACATGGGCAAGCTGATTGGCATTGTTGCACAGACCGGATACTTTCCTTAAAAGTTCGGTATGATGTTCACAGGGTCTTGCCCGGACTTCGCCGCCCATGACAATGGAACGGATGTATTCCTCACGGGACAGGCCGCTTTTTTCTACCTGCTCTTCCAGAAAACGCAGCTCCTTTGTATTGAGGCGGACTGGTATCACATGGTTTCTTTTTCTCATCTCTTCACCTGCTTTCCAACGGGTTATTGATCGTTTCCTTACATTTCACGGTTTTTCCAGATCAGGAATCCTGTCAGCACGCCAATGGCTACGGCTGCAGCAATAATCTTTTTCTTCATATAGGCCTCACCCCCTTTCCGATACCTGGCACAGCTCCATCGGGGCGAACATGATCCCTCTCTTTTCCATCTCTTTTGCAAATTCCAGAAGGTTCCATTTCTTCCCATCGATCATGGCAGATTCTGCATCCAGATAATGGCAGGTGGATACGTTCCGCTCTCCATTTGGGGCATTCTGCACAAGGCTCTCCCCGTCTGAAAGCCGGAACAGTTCCTGTCCCTGACTGTTTACAAAACAGATGCACACGCCGTGGTCAATGATCTCCTTTGGTTTCATCCGGCACCGCTCCAGTGCCTCATCCTCCCGTTTTCCTGAGATCAGTAAACACATTGCAAACACGCCCATTGCCCCTCCGGTCATTGTGCCAAGTATAAATCCTAACATTTTTTCGTTCTCCTTTCGTCTGTTTACGGCTCGGTATGGGGGATTGGGGTTCTCCCCAAAGTGCGTTTGGATATCCAAACGCTATGCTTGCAAAACCAGTCGCATTTTGCTTCGTCCCCTCTGAACCTATCGTTTTTCGGAATTATTCGTTTTCTTTGATTTTGCTTAACCCATCCAGCGTGGTACAGATGATATGGAGTCTGTCAGCCATGCTGATCTCCGTGTTCATCGTCCCGGTGGTCTCTTTTCCGCAGACGACCACCATCCTGCACCGTCTTAAGATCTGATGGGACATTCTCCGCATAGCCTGCATATCCTCCGCATCCCCATCATCAAGGAATGGGGAAAAGCTGTACTGCGGACAGATCGGCACATATCCCAGTTCGTAGATCTTCCGGCAGTACCGCTGTACTTTGGTCTTTCCCTCTTCTGCAGAGCAGCAGACATAAGCAAGTGCCTGTTCCAATACGACCATCTCCTTTCCTGACCAGACAAGTTTCCTCTGCCCGGCGTTTTTCCAAAAAGAAACACCCACAAAGCATTCCGGCTCTGTGGATGTCTTGTGGACATCTGGATTCTTTTCTTCTTTTTTCAGATGTCTGGCAGACATCCGGTTACTGTGGTTCTTTATTCTCTGCTCCTACCCCGGCTTCCAGTGCGATACGGACACGGTCGCTTCCCAGCTTATAATATGCATCCGTCACTTCGATGCCGACTGCCTGATAGCCCGACTCTGTCGCCGCAAGGATGGTCGTGCCAGCTCCGGCAAACGGGTCTAAGATCAGGCCGCCCGGCTCACAGATCTGGATGACATCCTTCATCAGCTGGAGCGGCTTTTCTGTCACATGGATGCGGTTCTGGGGATTCCCATAACGGAACACACCCGGAAGACAGGACACCGGGCGGTTGATTGGCATCGGACCGTTGCTTCCCCACACGATGTATTCTGCCTGCTGGCGAAACCTGCCTTTTTGCGGACGGGAATTTCCTTTGTCCCAGACTGCAGTTCCTCTCCAGATCCAGCCTGCCCACTGAAGGGCATCGGTGATAGACGGGTACTGTCTCCAGTCAATAAAAAGGCAGATCGGAGCCCCTCTCTTGCAGGCTTTCCGCACATCGTACAGCCATTCTGCCATCCAGTGGGTCCAGGAACGCTGGTCTTTATTATCCCCATCAAAATCCGGCAGGGCATTTTCTGCTTTCATGCTGCTGTACTTCTGGTTGGTAGTTCGGTTGCGTTCGTTCTGCTTGGTTCCCCCGGACGCATAGGGCGGATCGGTCATAACTGCATCAAAGATCCCCGGCTGGAATCCTTTGACCAGTTTTAAGGTATCTCCATGCAGGATACGCCAGTTCTCCCCTCCGGCAGACTCATCCGGCACACAGTCCGGTTTTAAAAGATCTTCAAGTTTCAGGGTATTTCCCATAGGCATCATCCTTCCTCTTGCTTATTTCCCAGATTTCTCTGGAAGTGCTTCTATCTATGGAACTGCTCATCGGCAGGTATCCTCTTTTTTTGGTACTTCTTTTCTCGGTGTTCTGCGCTGTTCACGGTGATCCGACAGTTCGGTTTCCACATATTCGCTGATGATTCCCAGTGCTTCATAATAATTGCCACTCTTGTGGACACGGTCTGCCATCTCGTTGGCCTGTTCGGACATCCCGGCACGTCTAAGCAGTCTTGCGGCATCCCCAAGGATTGAGAAAATATTTCCGTCATGCCCTAAGAGCTTAAGTTCTGGACGGGACGGCTTTTGTTCCGGCTGCTTTTCCTGCACACCGTTTTCCGGTGCTTTCACCTGTATCTGGAAATCCGAGCCGGCACCGACATAGAAATGTAAGTATAATTCACCGCCGTCTACCTTGATCTCCCGTTGTTCCAGACTTTCTCCCCAGCCATCGCTGTACTGCCCTCTCAGATACTGCCCCACCACACGGTATTCCTCTGGTGTCAGATTCTCCCGGAGTGTCAGGTTTGCACAGCCATATAAAACACCATCCTGTTCTTTTACCGCCATTGTAATGCGTTCCACTTTTTCCTTAATGTCCTTATTTCGGTCAAAATAATCAATCAGGTTGCATGGCTGGTTGTCAGGCATACCGAGCCGGTTGATCTCGTCAACCTTTTCTGCGATGGATGTCTGATACTGCACCAGGTCAGGTCCTTCCAATGGCTCCGCATCATCCAGATTCACAATATCTGAATAGTCCGGAATAAACTCTGCCATCAGAGGTGACAGCATTTCCACTTCTATTTTTTCTTTGATAGGCATCACCTCACTTCCTTTCTCTGCCGTTTCTCCGGTGTTTGGGCAGCCATCTTTGCCATATCTGCCCAGTCTGCCCCTTCGATCTCCGGCAGGTTCTCGATGATCCGATAGCTTCCCTCGTAGGCTTTTCGGATATGTTCACACGCCCACCGTCCGGCAAAGTCATTGTCGGTACATACTTCAATCTCGGTAATCTCCGGGTGCTGGGACAGAAAATGTTCCAGTGCCTGCGGCTTTTTCATACTCCGCTGGCTCTGCCCTTCTTTTGGTGCACTGATCCCGCCAAGCTCCAGACGGTACTTATCCCGGCTTCCCTGTTCCAGTGTCATGTGCGCCAGCACATCCACACAGGCTTCATAAACGGCAACCCGTCTGCATCCTGTTTGTGCCGGAACACAAAAAGCGTATGCCTTTTCACTTCCGGCCTGTTCCATCTTAAAAGACTTTCCGCTGGCATCGTAAATCCCACGCAGGAAAGCATATCTTGCCACCTGATTTTCGTCCCGGCCTACGAACACAGCATTGTGATAGGGCAGGCTCTCATAGAGGATTTCCAGATGAACACACTGCTGTAAGACCTCTCCACTGATTCCGCGCTCTTTCAGATATCGGAACACCCTGCGGCAGTCCGGGCTGGCTGGCGGCAGGACAAACAGCTTTTTGGGCTTTGTCTCCACAGGCGGAGGGATGTAGGTGGGATACTCATCTTTCAGCATTTGCACTGCCTCCAGAAAGGAACACCCATCTACATGGATCAGGAAATTTAAGGCACTGGTTCCCCCGATATCTCTGGATTTCCAGTGCCACTGGCTGGTGAGCTCGTTGATTTTAAAGCTATCGTGGTCTGTCAGCTCCCATTCATTTCTGGCTGAAGATTTTTTCAGGCGGTTCGGCTGGTATTTCTTCAGGTACTCAATGGCGGTGATTTCCCTTGCCCGTTTGATCTCTTCTTCCGGAATCCACGGCATTACATCACGGTATCCCGGAGCTGCTCTGCCTTATCCGTTTTCTCCCACGGGAATTCCTTTCTTCCAAAATGCCCGAACACGGCACTCTGTCGGTAGATTGGCCGCTTCAGGTGCAGGGTGTCACAGATCTGGCTTGGGGTAAGCCCGAACACCAGAGGGATCGCTGCGGCGAGGCAGTCATCCGCACAGATCTTTCCCGTTCCAAAGGTATCCACCTGCACCATGACTGGCTGGGCAACCCCAATGGCATAGGCAAGGGACACCTGGCATCGGCTGGCAAGTCCGGCAGCCACCATGTTTTTGGCGATGTAACGGGCCATGTATGCCCCGGAACGGTCAACTTTGGAACAATCCTTCCCGGAGAATGCACCGCCGCCATGCGGTACCAGGCCACCGTAGGTATCCACCATCAGCTTCCTTCCGGTCAGTCCGGTGTCTGCATCCAGACCTCCGCACACAAATCTGCCCGATGGATTAATCAGGATCTTGGTATCCTCATCCGGCGGCAGCATGCGGAGTGCCGGGCGCAGCACTTTCTCCCGGATCTCATGCTCCAGCTTCCGAAGGGATTTTTCCTTTTCATGCTGGCAGGACACAATGACGGTATCCAGCCGGGCAGGTCTGTCATCTTCATACTCCACGGTCACCTGCGCCTTTCCATCTGGCAAGATTCCCGTGATATATCCGCTTCTACGGCTTGCAGACAGTTCTCTTACGATGCGGTTCGCCAGAACCACTGGCATCGGCATAAGCTGCGGCGTATCATCGCAGGCGTATCCCACCATGATTCCCTGATCCCCGGCTCCATTGGCAAGTCCGCTCTGAACAGAAACAGTCCCTGTCCTGCGTTCTCTGGAACGTTCCACTGCCCCGGCGATATCCGGACTCTGTTTGTGGATGAGGGCATCCATATGGATTCCATCTGCTTCATAGCCTGCACTCTCCAGCACCTTTTTGATGATTTCAAACACCTGTGGCTCAAATCGGCTGGTGATCTCTCCTGCCACGATGATGTTCCCTTTGGTTGCCAGCACCTCGCAGGCCACCTTGGAATTTTCGTCCTCTTTCAGACACGCATCCAGAATACTGTCTGCAATTAAGTCGCAGAGCTTATCCGGATGTCCTTCCGTTACGGATTCTGCTGTATAAAATCGTTTCATAATTATTACCATCCTTTCCAACGAGTCAAAACTCGCTGCTCGTTATAAACTAAATAGATCCAGCAGAAAGCACTCCTTTTTGGAACACTTCCTGTCGGATCTGGATTATGAACTGTCTCACATTCTGCACTTTTCTAGTACGTTCAGACACTTTTTTCCACCTGAATACTACCAACACACACCCTTACATAATCCCCCTGTTTTGAACACTTCCCAGTCTGTGCGGTCATCATTTGTCTCATTTTCTACACTTTTTGGGGGCTTTCAGACACTTTTCGTTAGAGCATTCGCTGATATTCCGTAGAGTATTTACCAAAGTTTCCACTTTTGAACACATTTTCCATCTGAATACACCTGGCATACACCCTTTATATACTCCCCTGTTTTGAACACATCCCTGCCCATGCGGTCATTATTTGTCTCATTTTCTGCACTTTTCGGGTACTTACGAACACTTCTGACTCCACACTGCCCCGGAAACCGGCACCGCCAGGACGATGTTCCTGGCACCGCTCCATTCATATGAACACGTGACGAGCGTCAAAACCTTATCGTATATACACTTCAGGTAATCATCTCCGGTTTCGAACACTTCCCTCCGCTTGGCTACTTTTAGGTACTCTTGCACGGCCACCACATCTGGAAGTTTCTGCTGGAACGGGAACAGATTCCGGTCTGCTTTCAGTACCGTGACAATCTTATACTCCTGAATGCCGTCCTCTGTCTGAAGATAAGCAAAACGATGGGCGTTATAATAATCTTCCCCTGCATATAAGTCCAGGTTTCCGAACATCGCCCCGCTGTTCATGTTGTGACCGTAAATGATGAGATTCCTGCTTTCGGACACTTTACAGTCTGCCTGTAAAAACAGGCTTCCGTTGATGTCATATTCCTTTTTGTAATTCCGTTTCAGGTAAAACTCCCCATTCTCCTGTTCGGACTGAAGCACCGGGTAATCAATCCCGGTATCCGGTATGGTCAGCCATCCCTGCACATCCGGGTATTGTTCCTGGAGAGAAACAAGGTCTACCGCAGCCACCGGGCATTTTCTTCCAGCTGGTTGGTCTTTCTTTTCAGAGCCTGAGGCTCCCGGAGCTTCCGGCTCCGGGAAATTCCCTTTCAGCTCTGCCACCAGCTTTTTGTTCTCCATTGGAAGATATACCATGTGGTAAATCAGAAACCCGGCACTTGTCAGCGTCACTGCAAGGCAGATGATCTTGAAAAACCTCTGTAAGATTCCTGTCTTTGGTTTTTTCTTCATCGTTCCTGTCCGGCTTTCCTCTGCTTCTTTGGCCGGCTTTTCTGCGTCTGTCCCGGCACAGGCGGTTTTCTGGCTGCTTTCAGGATCGGCTCTGTCGGAATCTGGTTCTGTCTGCAGCCCTTTAAGATTCCGGTCAGGTACGACCGTCCGGGCGGATTAAAGTTCTGCATGTAATCTTTTGTCATGATATAGACAATGGCTTTGATCTCTCTTCCGCCTTTATTCTTGACGGTGATTTCCTGTTTGTCGTAAAAATCAGGATAGCCTTCATAAAGATCCAGGCTCTTTTCGCAGTCCCCGGTCAGTGACCAGAGGACGCCGTCCACATGGCTTCCCTCTTCCGGGAAGATGGTGGCAAGACCGCTTCCTGCGGCTGCAAAGGTCAGCCGATACCCCTCCAGGCGGACGGTTTCTACCACCTCCGCCTTTGGGCACCGATATGCCATCTGGTCCAGATCCATGTTGCTTCCATACGCAAAATATAATTGTTTCAGCCTATCTGCCTCCTTTTTTCTTCTTTCTTCTGGATGCCACACCCATGCCGATCAGACCGCCTGTGGAAAGGATCAGGCACAGGGCCGGAAACCAGAGGTTGGTGTCATCGCCTGTTTTCGGGTTACTTACAGACGGGGTGTCCTCCGGCAGCTTCTCGTTCGTCACTTTCTGGATGACTTCAATCACTGGGGTTTTGTCATCTACATAAGTAAATGTCACTTCATGCTTGGTCTCATCCATCTGATATCCTTCCGGTGCTTTGGTCTCAACCAGATAATAAATGGCTGCCTTATCAAATTTGCCATCCTTATAAGTTCCGATTGCAAGCAGTCCGCTGGTTGCATGACCGTTTTCATCAGTGGTCAGGGTTTCTACCACTTTGCCATCGGCATCCCTCAATTCAAATTCCGCACCTTTCAGTGCAGCTCCGGTATCCTTGTCCGTTTTCTCAATGATCAGACGTCCCTTTGCGGTATCATCTTTCATGGCTACCTTCTGGATCTCTGCGGTGTCTGCCACCTCGAAGGTGATCTCTTCCGAAACGACATAACCGTTTGGAGCCTGCTCTTCTTTCAGGGTGTATTTACCGATTGGAAGTTTTTCGATATAATGCGGCTCTTTACCGGAAGTCCAGGTTTCTACGATATTGCCATTTTCATCTGTGATGGTCAGTTTGGCTCCTTCGATCTCATTATCTCCGGTAATATCCGTTTTGCTGATCTCCACTTTGGTCACATCATCTTCCATTACCTGTTTCTGGATCTCTACAGTATTCTCCACGGTGAATGTGATGCTTTCCGCAGTGGCATATCCATCGGCCGGCTTGTTTTCTGTCAGGGTGTAAGATTTTCCTACAACCAGTTCTTTGATGATGTGCGGCTCCTTGGTGGATGTCCATTCCTCAACAACAGCCCCGTTTTCATCCGTCAGCTGTAATCTGGCTCCCGGCAGTTCCTCGCCTGTGGTCAGATCGGTTTTGGAAAGTTCCACGGTTGTCGGCTCATCTTCAAATACGAACTCATAGGACACTTCTGCTTCTTTGTCTCCCTGGTACTCAAAAACAAATTCCTGTTCTTCTCCGGTGGTGACAAATCCATCCGGTGCATACAGCTCCTTCACATAATAGGTTCCGTCAATCGGCAGGTCTGCAATAAAGGAAATCTTTCCATCTACATCTGTTGTTTTTAACTCGATCAGGGTATCTGCTTCCATCAGCACCTTTCCAGATGCGGACAGGATGTCGTTCCTAGTGTACAATCCAAAGATGCCGCCTTTTAATACACGGTCGGTATCCTTTTCTTTCTTCAGGACGTTCACTTTCACCTTCTGGCGGTTGTTCTGCCAGTCCTCATCGTATACGACAACCGGGGTATCCTGATCGCGGTAGGAAAGATCTACATATCGTGGTTCTTCATCCAGGATATAACCATATGCTGTGCCTACCTCTTTGACATAATATTTTCCAACCGGAAGGTCAGATACTTCTGCAACACCGTTTGCATCGGTAGTTACAGTTGCTACCAGTTCGTCCTTGGAATAATAGTCCGGGCTTACGCCATCAGCTGCTTTGATATCTTCGGCAGCACGGATTTCGAAGGTAACGTCTGTCAGGCTTCCTGTAATGTACTCAAAGAAATGTTCCACAACACCTTTGACGTTATCCAGCAGGGTGATCTTATCGAGGAATTCGCCCTTCTTGTTTACGATCAGCAGTGCTTTCGGTACATGGTCCTGCATTTCCACTTTCTGTATTTCTGCGGTATCCTCGATGGTGAATTTCACATCCGTAGTCTTTAAATAACCAAGCGGTGCAAGGGATTCACGGAGGATATAGGTTTTTCCAACAGTCAGATATTTGATCACATGAGGCTCATCCTTTACGGAAGTCCAGCTGTCGATCACGTTTCCATCCTCATCCAGAACAGAAAGGGATGCTCCGTTCAACTCCACGCCTGTTGTCAGATCGGATTTTGTCACCTCGATGGTGGTCGGCTGGTTCTTCTTCACAGATTTCAGCTTGATGGTCGGAATGTCCTGCCCCTGATAGGTGGCATCAAATTCCAGTATCTCGTCAGAAGATACAAAACCATCCGGTGCAGAAATTTCTTTCACATAATAAGTTCCAAGCGGCAGGTCCAGGGTGAAGTGTGCCTGTCCTTTTTCATCGCTTGTGATCTCCTGTAATAAAGTGTCCGCTTTCACGATTACCTTGTCACCGGATTTGATCTCATTCTTATTATAAAGACCAAAGACGGCTCTAGCTACCACGCTTCCGGTTTCTGCATCCTGTTTTTCCACGGTGATGCTTACCTTCTGGCGTTCATTGGTAAATGTCACTTCTTCGTCTACAACCGGGGTATCCTGTCCGACATAGGTAAAGGTTACCTTTTCTCCTTTGGCATTCCAGGTGTATCCTTCCGGTGCTTTTTTCTCTTCTACACGGTATTTTCCGAGCGGAAGATTCTCGATTACGGCACTTCCGGTTTCATCGGTCGTTACCGTTGCCACCAGTGTGTCCTTGGCATATTCTAGATAACGGTTGCCGTTCTCATCTTTCTGATGGTCTGCGGTATAGATATCTTCTGCGGCATAAACCTCAAACACGGCTCCTGCAAGGCTGGCTTCCTCATAGGTGAAATCCTTGTCAAAACCTTTGACTACTTCTCCTTCCTTGTGGATGGTCAGTCTGCCTTTTGCCGGGTGGTTCTCGAATTCCACCTCGATGATCAGGTCACCGCTGACCGGATCTTCCTGGTATGCGGTATCACTGTCTACCTTGATTTCCACGGTATTGGTGCTGTGGGTATATCCATCTGGTGCAGTCACTTCTTCGATGCGGTAATTTCCACAAGCCAGATTCTGTGGCAGGATCAGGTATCCATTCTCATCCGTAAAATAAGATTTATGTACCATAGTAGATGGGTAGGTGGTCACCTGTTCCACATATTTCTTGTTATCCAGATCGTATACTTTAAACTCGGTATTCGGAACCAGGACAGATTTCTTTGTCTCGTCATCTTTTTTGACGATCTTTAATTTTGCTTCAAACTCTTCGTCCAGAAGCACACGCCATACCTGCGGCTGATCCGGATTGTTTTCCGAGATCACAACCTTAAAGTCATCGACTGGTTTGAAGTTGTGCGGTGTGGTGGTCTCCCTTACAATGTAGGTTCCGTATGCAAGCGGAATGGAGCATGCATATCCACGCTCATCCGTGAACATTTCTGTCTGTCCGTCTGCGGTCAGTACAACCGGAGTTGCAGATGCAAAGTCATAGGAACCGTCCTTATTTTTCTTCAGGCTGCTCTCCAGATATGCACTGAATCCCACACCTTTTAACAGATCGGCATCGGTCTTACCATTGTTGGCTGCTTTAATGACCTGGAACGGCTGTTTGATCACATCTTCCAGAGAAGTTGCGGTACGTTCTACCGTCTGAACCAGATCTCCCTCGTCATTACACTCCAGATCATGTTCTTCCGGGTCTGCCAGATATCCAACAGGCGGCGTCAATTCTTTCACGTAATACTTTCCGAGATAGAGGTCTGCGATTTCTGCATTTCCCTCTGTATCCGTAGTCAGGGTTGCAATCTGCGTTCCTGCCGGGTAAAGGACACCTGTCTGTCCATCCGGATGAACGATATCCTCACGGGCATACAGTCCGTAAACCGCACCCTCAAGGGTTGCATCTCCCTGTGCGGTCTTTCCGGTTTCGGAATCCTCTTTTACCAGTTTGATCTTCGCATTGATCCGCTCATTCTGGAACGTATGGTTGAAAGAAACCGTTGCCTCTTTGTCTGTTGTGTACTGGAAGGTAAAGGAGTACACATCCTCGCCGTTTCTCACATATCCAGCTGGTGCACCCAGCTCTTTCATGTAGTAGCTGTTGGCTATCGGCAGGTCTGCCTGATATACGGCTTTTCCGTCTGTTCCGGTCACTGCTTTCTCAATGAGAGTATCTTTCTTGACCACAATGGTTCCGTCCGCTGCTTTGATGTCATTTCCGGCATACAGACCATAAGTGCCGCCCGGAAGGTATTTCCTGGTTTCCTTATCCTGCTTGTATACACTTACGCTTGCTTTCTGGCGGTCATTTTTGAATGTCACGCTTCCCATGACCTTTTCTACGTTGCTTCCAGCATAGGAAATGGTGATCTCCTGGCTTTCGCCTGTGCATACCAGATTTTGTGGTGCCTGCATTTCTTTTACTACATATTTCCCCAGATATAGATTATCCAGTGTGGCACTTCCGTCATCTCCGGTGGTAAGTCCGGCTTTGACTAATGCGTCTTTTTTGTAGACTACTGTTCCGTCTGCGGATACAATGTCCGACGCGGCATAAACGTTATAAACCGCACCTTTCTGTTTCTGCTCGGTATAAACAAAGGAAACACCATCATCAGTTACCTTTGCCCCAGTCAGAACTTCTCCTAATTTATAAACAGTCAGGCTTGCCATCTGTTCAGCATCAGTAACGGTCTGTTTTACAGTGCCGCCGATGACCAGGTTCACATCGTAAGCCTTAGTGTCCAGCAGGTATCCGTTTGGTACGGAGATCTCTTTCAGGTATACGGTATCCTGTGTTTTGGTGATCGTAACGCTGGAAGCTCCGTTGTCATCTGTGGCCGGCATCTTTGTGATCAGGTTCTTTCCATCCTTGTCACTGTAAACGCCATAAACTGCACCTGCGATGGCTTTGTTGCTCTTACGGTCTTTCTTTACGATCTCCAGAGTTGCCTGTTTTACCCATGATACTTTAAAATCTACATATTTCTCATCGGTCACACCCTCGCCAAATACCAGGGCAAGGTCCTGTGTCTCGCTTCCGGTTGTGATCTTATAAGCGGAATAATCTTTGATGATGCTTCCCTTCATGGTGACAGACCATTCCCCTTTGACATCCACTGCCTGTGTCAGCGGTGCAGATAAGTAGAATTTGGTACCGCCGCAGATCTCCACGGATGCACCTGCACTGCTTGTTTTTCCCGTTGTCACATTATGCAGTTTGACACCGGAAGGCAGTTTCATGGTGATGGTCTGCAGTTCGGATGCCTTAAAGGTGATCTCTTCTGTTCTCTGGCTGTTGCCGCTGATATATGCGGTAACATCTGCATTGGAGAAACTCATGTCCACTTCCGGGATCTCCGGCTGGCTCATGCAGTAATTGTAGAGTTCCATTGCCAGAGCCTGTCCGGTTGCATTCGTACCGGAAAAAGCGTCACTACTGTTATTGGCATAAGACGCAGCCAGATGGACAATGATAAACTGTTTTCCAGCGGAAAAATCAGGATGTTTCTCTGAGAAAAATCCATTTTCGCCGGATGCTTTTGTGCCGTAGTAGCATACTTTTGCCAGTGCTTTGCTGTCACCCAGTTTGGTGATCTTGTAAACACCATCCCCAGGTCCCGCTTTGGATGGCTGCACACAGTAGGCAGTTGCAGACACGTTTCCAAATTTTACGGTATATTTATAGGTTACATAAGAACCCAGACCGTAGTCTGCATAATAGTATGCAGTCCCTCTTGTCACATCCACGTCCTGGGTTGCTCTTGTACTGGTATTGACTGCGGTGAATGAAACGGTTTCCCCATCTTCCATTGCTATCAGGTCAATATCCTGTTCCCCTGCCTGCTCCAGAACATCGCTGAGTGTCAGCCCGGATTCTGCATCGGTTGTATTTTCCGTTTCGGATTCCTCTAATGCGGCATCAAACTCGGATTCAGAAAGTCCATCCTGAAATTCGGATTCTTTTTCTTCCGGTTCTTCTGTCTCCGCTTCCTCTGTTTCAGATTCAGCTGTCTCCGGCTCAACAATTTCTGTCTCTACAGGCACTGTCTCAGTTTCTTCCTGCGAGGCAGCTTCCTCATCATCAGAACCTGTATCCTCTTCGGTAACTGCCTGTTCTGTCTGCGGTTCACTCTGAGCTGCTGTCACAGGCTCTTTTACGATCAGATTTCTCCCAATCTGATAAACCGGGTGGTTCTGGTTGACTGGCTCCACATAATAAACGGCATGGTAAGTGTCTGCATGGCTGGTGCTGAAGTTCTCCCCGGCGTCATTCTCTGCTTTCTGGAATGTCACTTTGACTTTGCTTTCGTCCTTGATTTCCAAATTTGTAAAATCCGTGGAAACATCAAAGTCCTGTCCGACTTCCAGCTCCAGATCGGTGGCTTTTACCACTTCATTTTCATCCAGCAGATCCTTTACACATTCATATGCTGGCGGTTCTACCGCTTTTGGTTCTTCTGAAGCATAAACGGTCAGTGGTGAAATGACTGCGGATAAGATGGTAACTGCGGCCATCATCCCGGAAAGGATCCTCCTGAATCGATATTTATTCTTCATGTTTTCTACCTCTTTCTTCTTTTTCTTCATTTAGCATAAGAACAGCCGGATGTTCCCACCCGGCCTGTCTGTTCTCATTATTCTGTTACCTTACATCGTCTGTCCGTCTTGGATTCTGCAGACAGGCATAGGTGCTTTTGTCATACCGCCATGCTTTATCGCCGTCCAGATTGGCAAGCAGATGCTTCCGCACATTTTTGTATTCGTCCCCGATCAATCCGAGGCGAAGCAGAAAGGTGCGGAACGTAAATGCCGGGTTATCCCCTATTTCCGTCTTTTTTGCATGGGTACAAGATTGGTTGATCGCCTGTGCGGATATGGCAAGTGCCAGTGTGATATTCGACCGGACTTTTCCTGCATGGAGGGTGCTTTCAAAACAGCGCCATTCCAGTGTTCCCTTGGAAAAAACAGCGTGTAGGTTTAATGCATAATACCTTGTCCAGTTGTAATGCTCGGAGCTTCCGTCATTTCCCTCATACCATGCCCTTTTGAATTTTTCCATTGTGATAGTGCTGTTGGGCATCCTGCGGATCTTCTCCAGTACCATAGGACGGACTTTCTGGCAGTACTCATCTTCCCTTCTGGTCTGTACATTCAAGGCTTTGAACAGGATATCCTCTTTGCAGTACATAATCGTCAATGCATTTTTCAGACTCCGTGGTGTATGATTGGATGCGTCCACATGGACATGCATGCCACAGGATGAATTGACAAAAGCACCTGCGTTTTTGACACACCGCACCACTTCCTGGAGTTTCCCCATTTCCGAATATTCCAATTTCGGGGATACCATTTCTGTCGAATAATCTCCATCGGCATCTATTACAGTACCATTTGCCAGCCTTTCACAGTCGATACTGCTGTCCCTTGAAAATTTCCACGTTTTTCCATCTGAATCTTTTACACACCAGGAATCGTAAGAACGGATATGATATGGCTCTGTTCCGAACATTCTTCCAATCGCAACAGCCGCATCATAGCGGCTGATACCTGTCATCTCAATCTCTGTACCAAAATACTGGTCTTTTAGGTCGATCTGCTTCACCCACCCTTCGCTTCTGGAACAGGTGAGCCGCTTTGGATCTCTTCATCTACTGCTTTCAAATTTCTGCCTATTGCTTCAATGACATTGACAGTGACACCATTACCGGCCTGCTTGTAAAGCTGGTTATCCGATGTTTCTTTTTCCATCTTAGAAATCTGACCATCCCGGTATCCCTGCAGCCGCAGACACTCCCTTGGCGTCAGCCTGCGGATTCTGCCGTGGTAAATCACTCCATGACGGTCAGTTGCCGTAATGGTGAACATTGGCTCTTCCGGTTCTTTCATCCTTCTTCCATTCTGGCGGACTTTTTCCTTGGCCGGTGTCAGCACTGCCCTTGGCGGTTCTTCCACCAGCACCCCGGAACTTTCGCCCCTGTGGTTATGGATGCTGGAATCCTGTCTGGTATTCAGACATCTTGCAACGTCTGTCACCAGCGGCGGAGGGGAGATATCTACAAAATGCAGTGTTCCCTGCTGGTTTCCGGTCGTCAGGGTATGGGCGATCTCATGCCCGACTCTCCCCCTGCGACTGTTGATTCCCGGATATCCGAGATCGATGCTGTCCCCCTCGTAGGCCATCTTGTATCCTTTTCGGGTGTTTTCCTTGATTGGGATACCGACTTCGTATAATCCGGTCTTGCCGCCCATACCACCAGCCCCGCTGGTCAGCGTGCAGCTCAGTCCTTCTTCTGCGTAGACTCTTTCTCCCTGTTTGCCAGCATGGACTTGTATAAGAGCTGTTCCATTTGCTTTTGGGAAAGGTAATATTTTTCCGGCACATCTTCCATCAAGATATCCGACAATATACACCCGCTTCCTTGACTGGGGGACTCCGAAATCCTTGCTGTTAAGCACTTTCCATTCGACATGATACCCCAGTTCAGATAGCGTACTGAGGATGGTGTGAAACGTCCGCCCTTTGTCATGCGAAAGCAGACCGGGTACGTTTTCAAGGAGAAAATACGCAGGTCGTTTGTCTGCAACCAGTCTGGCAACTTCAAAGAAAAGGGTTCCTCTTGCATCGGCAAATCCTTCCCTTCGTCCAGCGATTGAGAATGCCTGGCAAGGAAATCCCGCACATAAAAGATCAAAGTCCGGCATTCGTTCTGTTTCAATATTTCTTGCGTCATTGCAGAACCACTCTCCTTCCGTATCAAACAGCACCCGGTAGTTGTGGTCTGCATATGCATCTGCTTCACAGTGTCCGACACAGGTGAAGCCCCCTGCCCTGTGCAGCCCCTCTCGGAATCCTCCGATTCCACTGAACAGGTCAAAAAATCGAATTGTTCCGGCTATCAGCCTCCCTTCGCTGCGAAAAAAACAGTGCAGATTTCTCTGCACCGTTTCCGTCTCTTGGTTTCTGTTTTGTGATGTCTATTCTTCTGATTCCGCTTCCTCTGGCTCAGATTCTTCTGCTTCTTCGGTTTCCAGTTCTGTTGGCTCTGCTTCCGCTGGCTCTTCGTTTTCTGGCTCTGTCGGCTCTTCATCTGCTTCAGCTTCGTCCGGTTCTGTCATTTCTCCGTCTGTTTCAGCTTCCAGTGCTTCTGTCTCAGGCTCTTCTGCTTCAGGTTCTACTGACTCTTCATCCGGTTCTGATTTCGCAGTCTCAGGATCTTCCATTTCTGTTTCTTCGGCTTCCTCTGACTCTGCTTTCCATTTGGCTTCTTCTTTTTCGATTGCATCTTCGATAAGCCCGATTAAGAAGTCTTTCTGTTTCATGCCATTCCTGGCGAGGACTGCTTTCAGTCTGGAAAATAAATCCTCGGTTACCTGTACTGCTACTGTTCTTAAATCTGCCATGTTCGTCTTTTCTCCTTTTCTTGTCATGTGTTCTTCGATTACCATTTCAAGGTATTTTGGTATGCTGATTCCTAACTCTTCGACTTCCAGTTTTAGCTTTTCATGCAGCTCTACCGGGATTTTTCCGCATATGTTTTTCATCTCCATTGTGTTCGTTCTCCTTTCTTTTTTCTACATACAACATACCCTAAAACGTGACAGAAAGCTATTCACAATACCCAACGAATATGAGGCTCTCAAAAGCTCCCAAAGGATGCAGATCCAATAACATTCAATAGGCATCACCCCTTTCAAAAATCCGTGATTTATACTAATTTGACTGCTTGAAATTTGGCTATTTTATCACCAGGAAAGACTTGACTTTTTCAGAATGCATCCTCAAGCCCGGAGAGAAAATCCAGCATCTGGGACGGGATTTCTTCCTTTTTTGAAACCCTCTCCCCGGAGCCAGAAATGGAAACCCCTGCCAGTTCTTCCCGGATTGCCTGCCGGATGCTTTTCTCCAGCTGGTTGTTTTCCTGATCTTTTAAGATCACCTGAACCAGATAGCTGCTCTTCTGTCCATCTGGAACACTTTGCAGGATCTCCCATGCCTTTTTGTGATCTGGGTTATCAAGGTTCAGGCGGAACGAGAAAACGGGTCTCTTTACTTCGCGCACATCTGCCCCACAATCCGCTCATAGCCGGAAGCATTGGCGTGTATGTCTGTCAGGTAAATCTGCCGACACAGCCCGTCCTGCGGTGTCACGTGCCGTTTCAGAATGCTGGCTCCGCCGCCCATGATCACGGACGGAATTGCCTTCAGATCGAACCCGGCTTCCATAATTGCAGACAGTATTTTCTCCGTGTAGAGCCTTCCCTGCCGGACAATGATTTCTTTTGCGGCCGGGTCCATGCTGCAGCTCTGGCCGTTCAGAACACGTTCGATCTGAATATCCGTTACAGACAGTCCGGTATTTCTGCGTACCTGCTCGGTGATCTCATCCACACACCGGATCACACCAAGTTCCAGGCTGCGGCAGGTAGCGGCATTTGGAACACTGTTGTCCAGCCGCATCAGGTCTACGGTCCAGCCACCGATATCTGCGAGAAGAACAGAAGGCTCGTCCCGAACACATTCCGGGTGAAGAGCCAGGGCAGAGTATCCCTGTGGGAACAGTTTTACATCCTGAATCCGGATCTCATAGCTCTCATCCTCGTACCGGAAACGCAGAGGCTGCTCTTTCCGAAACAGATATTCCCGGAACCCTTTTTTCTCCCTGCCAAAACTTGCCAGTGGAAGACCGGCTGCCAGAACTACATCTGTTTTCCGCTCTCCCCGGCGATAGCGGATTTCCTGGGCAATGGCTGCCATTGTCAAAAGATAATAATTGTCATTGGAAGTCTTACTTCTCACCAGCGTCTGCCGCCCGGTTCCACACACATAAAATTTCCCATTGTACTGCAGGACATTCTGCATGGTATACGGCTCATAATCGTACCCGGTCAGTCCAGTCGGGAAACACACATGGGGAGTTTTGATGGCATAATATCCATGATCGATTCCTATAATGATAAGTCACCACATCCTTTCTGGTTTTTCTTGTTCTTTTCCAGCAGGTGGTCTTTTGGTCTGGAAAAAGAGAAAAAGGGCAGAACCCCGAAGAGCCCTGCCCGTAATAAAAAATACAGTTATGTATATTTACAAACAAATATGCATAACTGTATGCTATCACTTTTAATTAATTTATAACTTGGATTCTCTATTTCTGTTCTTGTAGCACATAAATACTGCTTTAAAATGTTCCTACTAGCTGCCTATGTTACTATTCTTTATTTCACCAATTCATGAATAGCTTTTACCATTGTAAGTCCATAATCAACAAGGAAATTTTTTTGTTCTTCGGAGTATGTCTTTCTTTCCTCTATTGCTTCATCTGTGCAATGTCTAAAGCACTGCATTTTCTTTCTATAATTCTTTACTATCGTATCGTCAATGAAGCCACAACATACATCTTCATATTCTGGTGTGATAAATTTTCCATCTTGTTTCAACAGGTTTTCAATAAGGTTTGCAATCTCAGCAATTTTTTCATCTATATGCATACTATTGAAAGATGCCTGTCTAGTAGAAATTTCAATAAATTTCTGATTTATAGAATCGTTCACCTCAATATTACAAGACTTTTGCTCAAATGTCAGATCTGCTACAAAGGTTCTTCTAGTCGCATAACGAACAGTTCCATTATCATCTCCACCTAGAGCAATAATTCGATTTCTAATATCTCTATATGTAAAATCTGTTGGATCAACAGGGGGCCTTGCTAGTATTCTAGGAAACTCTTTTATCTCATAACCGAGCATATGTAGATAATATGTTATTAGATAAAACCAACATTTATTTTCACCTGAAAAATCAACATCTGGCTGACACAGTTCTTTAAATTTAGTTATTGCTTCTTCAACATCATAAATCTCAAATTGATAATTCTGAGTTTCCTCTTCACCACAAAAAATATTATATGTATAATTTACCTTTTTAACAGATTCCAGAAAACGATAATGGTATTCGGATTCCTTTATATTTTGAAAATAAAATTCTTTTAAATCCATGAACATACTCCATTCAAAAATCAAGCCACAACATCGACAATTCAGCATCTCTTCTCATTTTCACAAATTCTTCTGCAAATGTTTTTGCTGTTTCTCTATTATGATCTACATCCCAATGTTCCTTATTATAGTTTGCAGCGTTTGTCCAATTGAAAGTACCGTGCATTGCAACTTCTAAATCGATCACACAAAACTTCCTATGCATTATATTTTTGTACCGCTCTGACATCACATCCACCCGATAAACCTCAAAGTGATCTTCCAAAGTGAACGAAGGTTTCTCCTTATTAACACGATTATTATCAATAATAATTTTTACATCTAACCCTTCATTTCTTTTTTTCAATAATTCATCAAATATTTTTTTATTGGTGAACCATGCCATTGCTATCCAAATTGAGAACTTTGCTTCTCGAATTTCATCAATTATCCGATTTTGTATATCATCAAAAAGTATCTCTTGGCTTACTTCTTCTGGTGCAATATTAAGTATTCCGGGTTTTAATACCAATCCGCTATACTCATTATAATCGTTTGGTTCATAAACCTGTTTGCACAAATCATCAACAAAATCTTCATGTTCTTTCAAGACAATTAATTTATCTGGAACAACGCTAATAATAATATACTCTTGACGATGATCTGGCAAATGATATGTAAAAGCCCATTCCTTTTGAAATGAAACAGAAGCAACTTTAAGCGCCTCCACCACCTCATCTTTATGCTCATAATCACTCATCTTTGCTGTTGCTATCAATAAATCCTTATACTGCTGTTCTGTCATAACATCCCCCTATAGCTTTATATATATCGCAATGCTATGAGCAATTTCTTTATCACTACTCATTATTGTATCATTTCCTAACAAAATTCGATTTCTACCACTAATGATATCATATTTTTTATTTATAATCTAGGTCTTGTATCCACTCTCCGATCTCTTTTGGTGTGCTTTTGCAAAAATCCTGAATCCACATCTCATGGAGTTTAACTTCTGATTCTGTACTATCTATGTTTCCAACACACCCACCTGTTTCCTGAAGTGCTTCCAGGCAATCCCATTCCTTTTGGAAGTCCCCAGCAAATTCCATCCATACTTTTATATGATATTCCTTAAAACCTAAATGGTAAATCAAGTAGGTCAACCTGTCAAAATCAGCTAACGGCATTTTTTCTTTTTTCAGCAATAACCTTTTATCATGCTCGCTGCATAGATATAAAAATGCAAGCTGCTCTATTTTTGCCTGCTCCATATATTTCTCCCTTCTCTTCTTTCCTTGTCTCACTTTTACAACCGATTCTACCTTGTCCAATCGTTAAAATCAATACAGATGGTGCAAAAAGTGAGACAAGCCATCCTTTTACCAGAGAGGAAGAGATTTAAGATGCCAAAGCCAAGGACACAGTCTGGTGAGAAGAATCTGATTAGCCAGCGATTGATTGAACTTCGCAAGACCCACAATATGTCTCAGCGTGATCTTGCCTATAAACTCCAGTTAGCTGGTTACGATATGGATAAAAATGTAATCACCAGAATCGAAACAAACAAGCGTTATGTCACTGATCTTGAATTAAAAGCCATTGCTGAAATCTTTCAGGTTTCATACATATTTCTCATTGATGGCAAAGATGAATAGAAGTGACAAATGGGGAAGTTCCTTTCGTGCTTCCCCATTTTATCCGTCCCTTTTTTACAAATTTAATAGTTCCAGAATTTTCTGCATGCCAGCCTGATATAAAGATTCCGCATATAATATCCATCTCTCACTAACTTCAGTAACGTATTTGTCTATTGTTTTTCGCTTTTCTTTTGATAATCCCATTGTCTGAACCTGTTCTTCATATTTCGATATTTTTTCAAGCATTCCCTGGTACACTGTATTTTCTTTCAGCTGATCTTCAACCTCATCAATCCAGGTATCCAGCAGCAATTCCAGCAGTTTCTGTGTGTCACCGTCATCCTTTCCCAGTATTGCTTTTTTTATTTTCCCCAGCATAGCTCCATAAGAAATCATTTGAGCCTGTCCCATATAAAAATGGTACTCTTCTTCTATCATTTCCTTTTCGCTCTCCAGTTGGAAATATCGATGTACTGCCTTATGCTCTTCTTCCGTTAGGCTGATTGACTGATTCGTCTCCATAAATGTTTCTATCACTGGATACTTTTCTGTAAATTCCAGTATTTTCTTTTGCAGTCTCTGGTATTCCGCATTATGCTTTTTCAGATAGATACATACCTGTTCTCCTATCCGTATCCCCAGACATTGCTCGTTCCAGATGATATCTGGCTGTACTGACATATCGTTTTCTCCTTTCTGTATCGTTTCCCTGTTCCAAGCACAAGACTATACCACACTTCTGGAAGAAAGCTATTCAGCAGATCTACTGAAATGACCTGGTCAATACTGTGCAATCTGTTCTTTCTCTATAATAAAAAACGGCATGGAAGAATCCTATTCTTTCATACCTACTACCTGCTTCTATATTCAACTAGATACACATTCTTTTCCATTATCTGTGTATCATGTACCTATTTTCCTCTAAGAGTAAACTGGATACACTCTATACACGCCTACCATCTATACCTCATTTTACATCTAGTATCAGGATTTCTGCCTGATGAGACATTGCCATCAGAATTTTCAGTTTTGCCTTCATTCCGGTTGACATTTCTTTCATCTTTTTATTCATCGGGATAGCGAATGTTCTGCATTTCTCTTCGAAATCTGCTTTATCAAACCGATGATACATCTTTTTCAGGATCGCACCTACATCTTCCGCTGTCAGAATATTCGGAAAGGTCGCATCGGAAAGTACCACTCCGATCTTTTCCCATTCTTCGTTTGTCAGCTGCTGCGGTGTCTTTCCCATCATCCGGATCTCACCGCTGTCTGTATGGATCAGTCCCAGTGATGCTTTGAAAATGCTCGTCTTTCCGGCTCCGTTTGCACCGATCAGCCCGGTGATGCTTCCACGCTTTACCTGCATCGAACATTCCAGTGAAAAATTTGCATATTGTTTTCTGACATTTTTTAAATCCAGCAAAATCTCTTCCATCCTCTTCTCCTCCTAATCTTCCAGGATCAGCTCAAACAGCTCCCGTATCTCTGCTTCTGTCATGCCGCAGCTCCTTGCTTTGCGGATCGCCTGTTCCAGATCCGTTTCTACTTCTTTTCTTTTTTCTTCCATGCGAAGCTCTTGATTGACTCCGGATACAAAGCTTCCTTTTCCATGCACTGTAACGATGAAGCCCTCCTGTTCCAGAGCATCGTAGGCCTTTTTTACCGTCAACGCACTGACCCTCAGTTCTTTCGCGAAGGTTCTCACAGAGGGAAGCATCTCCTCCTGTTTCAGTTCACCGCTTAAGATTTTATTCTTGATCTGTGTGCAGATCTGCTCATAGATTGGCTGCATGGAAGAATTGTTGATGATCAGTTTCATAGATTCCTCCATTTCTTTGCTTTTGTTGCAAACAGTATATAACAGTTTAGTACTGTTGTCAACTGTTATGCACTGTTTATATTCATTTTTTTATTTACATCTGTCCAAGAATCCCTCTGACATTCTTGCTGCAAGGTGCACGTCATGCATCGCATGACATATTCTTCTTATACAGGTATCAGAAGCACAAAAAACGTCCACCCGGAGATCTGCTCTCCGGATGGACGTCTGGATATTGATATATTTTCTCTATTTTACTTTTTTGCTTTTCACAGCGGAATCTTTGCCGTAATAAACTTTACCTTCGGCTTTGCGATACGTGCGGACTTTGAAGTAACAGGTTCCTTTCTTTTTCGGCAGTTTGGTCACGAAAGATACGGTTTTGTTTTTGTTGATGGTTTTTATTTTTTTGTAAGTGCCTTTTTTCTTTGTGCTGCGGTAGATTTCGTAACCGGTAGCCTTGGATACTTTTTTCCAGGTGAGTCGGACTTTGTTTTTTCCGGCATTTTTGATGGATCTCAGTGTCGTTTTGGCCGGTGTATATTTTTTCTGAAGTGCTGCCTCCTTTGCGGCTTTCTCACGCTCTGCTTTTTCCTTTTCTGCCCTGTCACGCTCTGCTTTTTTCTGCGGATACTCTGCAAGCCAGGCGGACACTCTCTGCTCTGCCTGAGCAAACTGTTCTTTTGTGCTGTCCATATTGGTTACGATTTTCAGAACGTTTTTGTATATACCTTCCGGATCAGCCTTGTCATCTTTTGCCAGGATCTGTCTCATAAGTGCCAGATTTTTGGTGACGGAATCTTTGTTCGGTAGTTCCAGTGCTTTGATACCGCCTGTCTGATCATTTGGCTTATCTCCCAGGTCTGCACCGAGTCCGTAGAGTGTGAACTGATAACGCACCACATCTCCGTCTCTGGCTTTTACCCCGCCCATTCCAAGGCCCGGATTTTCGTTGTTTACGAAATAATACCATCCAGAATAATTGGAGTATGAAAACTCACCAAGCCCCTGCGTATCTTTATACGGATTCGACTTGTGTTTGTCATTGGTCGGTGCATCTTCTGACATATTTGAAATACACTGCGGAATATTCAGTACACCGCTGTCTGCATGGTCGATCTCTGCCAGATAGAATCCCATTCCGGTGTTCTGTGCATCGTAAGTATAGCCGTTTAATTTCAGAAGTTTTTCGATGATATCTGCATAAGTCTCTCCTGCTTCAAAGGAAACTTCCGTCGGCTCGATCAGATAGCCCTGTCCAACGGTAAATTTTTCTACGGATGCATAAACGATTCCGCCCTTGTCCGATACAAACGTGGCTTTACCACTGTCTGCGTTGTCTTCGCTGTCTTTAAACCAGATCTTTGCTTCTTTTTCTTCTGCTCTGACTGTCTGCATACCGGATGACGGCAGAAATCCCGTCAGGCATAAAACCATGGCAAGCAGAGCAGCAATAATATTCTTTGTGCGTCTTCTTATATTCAAAATATGGACTCCTTCCTATAAAACAGGAAGAAGTATGGAACACTCCTTCTGCCGAAGAGCGTATCCATACTCCTGTTTTTGTGTTTCTCTGTAACTTTATTTTACCTTAACTTTACGTATGGCAGAATATGCACCAGTAATGGGCTTTCCGTTGACTTTTTTATATGCACGTACTTTGTAATAGTAAGTTTTGCCCTTTTTCAGCTTTTTGTCTGTGTATTTTGCTGCCTTCAGGTTTTTCTTCACGCAAACGTATTTGCCGTTTTTACGCATGGAACGATATACCTGATATCCGGCTGCACCCTTGACTTTTTTCCAGGTCAGAGTTGCTTTTTTCTTTCCTGCTGCTGCCTTTCTGATCACAGGTCTGGCCGGTTTCTTAGCCGGTTTTTCCACCGATGGTTTTTCTGTGGACGGTGTTTCCGGGGTCTTATCCGTGGATGGCGTCTCCGGTGTGCCCGGTGTTTCCGGGGTAGACGGCGTCTCCGGTGTACTTGGTTTCAGGGAGTTCATATCCCAGTAGCCTTCTTCGGATGCTTTAAATCTTCTGTATGCTTCGTAAGCTTCCATGATCTGGTAAGAAGCCATTGCATTGGCAGCACCATTTTTCAGATGTGCATAACCGCCGCCTTTCACGCAGTAATTTTTCTCAAGCGTTGAGAAGATACTTTTTGATTCTGCTGCAAAACCTGCATCCACGGCATCCAGTTTCAGGCAGGCAAGTGCCAGGATAACCTGTGCAGCAGATTCGGAAGAAGTATAAGCGTATTCTTCGTCCATAGCATCTTTCAGATAAGCAAGTGCTTTGTCAACCGCCGTCTGTACTTTCGCTTCTTTTACATATGGTGCCAGTGCCTGCAGGATCATAGCAGTCATATCTACACCTGTTGATTTGTTGTCAAACAGGCCAAAACCACCGTTTTCATTCTGGAATCCAAGCAGTGCATCGATCATGGATTCTCTGTTCCATTTTGCATCTGCAGGAATTTTCTGAGAGGTTGCATCCAGTGCGATCAGTGTCCAGCTCAGTTCGTTTGAACCGTCTTCCAGTCTGTCGCTGCTGTACAGCATTGCTGCAAGATTTACACCGCCTACATTCGTGATATCTTTGCCCATAGCAGACAGAGTCAGTGCCACTCTTGCGATATCGGTCGGTTTCGGGTTTGCTTTCCATTTTGAAACAACAGAAACAGCACTCTGACCGTATGCTTCTTTTTCTGCATCGCTGATTGTCTGTCCGGTACGCAGTTTTGACATGATATACCAGTCGGATGCACCGCTGCATTCATATTTATAGTTCTGGCTGTTCAGGAAGGTGGATGCACTTGTGATACCTTCTTTTACAATCTGATCTATATCGACTTTGTCGGATACCTGGCTGTTATCTGTAACTTCACCGGCCTTCCGTGCCTTGATACGATGTGATGTTTCCTTCGGCGTCAGTATGCTGTCCGAATTCTGGTAAATGGAATTTGTCACCTGTACGATGCCGTCTTCACGGTAGATCCTGTTAAATCTCTGTTCTGTCGCATCAGCTGCTTTCACGACCCGGGCATTGAATGTGCCAGGAGCGATTCCGGTCAGGATCATGACAAACGCCAGAAGCATGGCAAGGATACGATTTCCAAGTTTCATTTTCTTCATGCCTTGCTTTTCCTTTCTGTAAATGATTGTTTTAGGAAACTATACATAAACCTTCCAAAGCTGTCGCAGGCAGCTCCTTTTTTTATCGTTTTTTGCTATTTTTTAATCTTTACTTTTCTGACAGCACTGAATTTTCCGTTTGCTTTGTTTCCTTTTACGGTCTTGTAAGCTCTTACTTTATAATAGTAAGTTTTGCCTTTCTTTACTTTGCTGTCTGTGAATGTTACGGCAGATGCTTTTTTGATCGTTCTGATCTTTTTGTACTTGCCGTTTTTCTTTGTGGCACGATAGATTTCGTATCCGGTTGCTTTGCTGTTCTTCTTCCACTTCAGGAATGCTTTTTTCTTTTTGGAAGATACGGTCAGTTTTGTTACTTTTGCCGGT
>ENA-ORSC01000470-ORSC01000470.1-human-gut-metagenome-genome-assembly--contig:-NODE-470-length-32309-cov-10.974360_pt1 | contig 32309 bp, 26 predicted proteins | sample MGYA00242178_ERZ509140 | MGnify/ENA primary metagenome ERZ509140 (study PRJEB26280, sample SAMEA2338681) | human gut metagenome | biome: human gut; feature: human-associated habitat; material: faeces... | reverse complement strand
CTCTAAAGAATTACTCAAAACATCAAATAATTCTCCTGGATCGGCAATATCGAATTCCTCAGCTAATCCGAAGCCTCCCAATGTTGCCATAAACTCCTCATTATCGGAATCGATTTTTACCAATAATTTAGTAATTCCCTTAGGTGCAGAAATATTGACCAATACCTTTTGTCCCTCCGATAAGGGTAAATTATAAGTTTCACCTAAACCGGTCACTGTAATTTGGTCTTTCCCGGGATCATCCGGATCAGGTACATCCGGATCAGGCGTAGAACCACCATCACCGTTAAATACGATATTTTCTGTTGGAATCTCGATCGTCAATCCCGTTTCATTCATCGTCAGATCGACCACAAAGAAGAGATCAAACAGGGACTGAATCTTGGATTATGGACAACCGACGCCAGATCTGCTGATTTTGAATCTGCTTTTGCAGCTGGCAAACGAGAAATTCTCGCTCGGCATGACGGCGCTGACGATGAACATCGTCTATTTTGCCGTGAATCTGCTGGCGGTTCTGCTGATTTTCCATGGATTTTTGCGGCAGTCGTTTTTCGGCGGCTCATTCTGGAACTTTGTGCAGGCGCTGGTTCTGGGCTTTGCGATGTATTATGCAGGCACATGGGTGTTGCAGTTCGCGCTTTCCAGGCTGGCTCCCGGCTTTACGATCTACAACAACGAGACGGTCGGTTCGCTCATTTCCGACAATCAGTATGTCATGCTGGCCGTGACGGTTTTCCTTGCGCCGATCATTGAGGAGACGCTTGTGCGCGGACTTGTCTTCGGCTCCATTCAGCCGACGTCGCGCGTCATGGCGTATCTCGTCTCCGTCATTTTGTTCACGCTCATGCACAACTGGCAGTATTTTATGCTCTATCCCGCCGGAAAGGTGCTTTTGAGCTGCATTCCGTATCTGCCCGCCTCCGTCGCGCTGGCCTGGACGTATGAAAAGGCCGGGACGATCTGGGCATCTATCTCGCTGCATGCCATTGTCAACGCGCTGTCGTTTGGGCTCTTGCAGCTGAACTTCTGATTGGGAGGGGCTTTATGCCGAAGATCATTCAGCTTGACCGCCACGTCGCGGATCTCATCGCTGCAGGCGAGGTCGTCGAGCGGCCGGCGTCCGCCGTCAAAGAACTGGTTGAAAATTCCATTGACGCGGATGCGAAAAACATTACAATAGAATTACAAAACGGCGGCATGACCTTCCTGCGCATCACCGACGACGGCTGCGGCATGGACCCCGTTGATGCCCGCACGGCATTTCTGCGCCATGCAACGAGCAAAATCCGCAGGCAAGAGGATCTTGCCTGCATCGGTACGCTTGGCTTCCGCGGCGAGGCGCTGGCCGCGATTTCGTCCGTGTCAAAAATCGATCTTCTCACGCGGGCGCAGGGCGCGGAAAACGGCGTTCGCCTGCATCTCGAAGCCGGAAAGGTTCTGTCTGAGGAGCCTGTCGGCTGCCCGTGCGGCACGACGATTTTGGTGCGGGAGTTATTTTACAATACGCCTGCGCGGATGAAGTTTATGAAATCCGACGCGGCGGAGTCCTCCGCTGTTTTCTCCGTTGTGCAGCAGCAGGCGCTGGCACACCCGGAGATCTCCTTCCGCTTTTTGAAGGACGGCCAGGAGCAGCTGCACACCGACGGACAGGGCGACCGCATGGCCGCGATCTACGCCATCTACGGCCGGGAACTTGCCAACAATATGCTGCCGGTTGACGGCAGCTGGGAAAAGCTTCGCGTGCGCGGCTTTGTCACAAAGCCGACTGCCACACGCGGAAACCGCGCATGGCAAAGCTTCTTCGTCAACAACCGCTATATCAAGTCCCGTCTGCTCTCCGCCGCCGTGGAAGAGGCGTACCGCAACCAGATCATGGTAGGCCGCTTTCCGGCCTGCGTGCTGGAAATTGACATGCCGGTGCAGGCCGTGGACGTGAACGTTCATCCGGCCAAAACGGAGGTCAAGTTCCTGTCCGAGCGCGAGGTCTTCGATGCGGTACACTATGCCGTTTTGTCCACGCTTTCCAGAGCGGCTGGCCGCCCGGAATGGAAAACGCCGGAGAAAAAGCAGGAGGCCGCACCGCAGCCGCAGGCACAGCCCAAAATCGTCCAGCCGCCGAAGCCCGGCTTCTATCAGACCATGCAGGCATCCGAATACCGCCGCCAGGCCGCACAGCAGCCCATGCCGAAGCAGGAGCAGCCGATGCTGGCCTCGCCGGTGCAGCTGCCGCGCTCCGAGCCTGCGCCTGCGCAGCAGGCCTTTGATCTTCCAAAGCCGGAAGCAAAACCGGAGGTCAGAGCGGAGCCGAAGCCCGAGCCGCGGCCGGAGGCAAGGCCCGAACCGAAGCCTGCAGAACGACCGGAGCCGAAACCGGAACCGGTCAAGGCGTCTGAAGTACAGCAGCAGGAATTTGCCGTCAGGGAAGAGCCCTTCCGTATCATCGGCGAGGCGCTGCACACCTATATTATTATTGAGCAGGGCGAAGCCGTTCTGTTCATTGACAAGCATGCCGCGCATGAGCGCATTCGCTTTGAGGCGCTCAAAAAGGAAGACCATCCCATCATGGCCCAGCTGCTGCTGGCCCCCGTCTCCGCGGAACTTTCGCGCGAAGAGGCCGCAGCTGTGCTGGAAAACAAGGCGCTTCTGGAGCGCTGCGGGTTTGAAACGGAGGACTTCGGCGGCGGAGACGTGCTCATCCGGCAGATCCCGTCCGACGTGGACGTGGAGGACGCAAAAGCGCTTTTGCAGGAACTGGCCGGCGATCTGCTGGCCGGAAAAACACTTGACCCGGACAGCCTGCGCGACAATCTGCTGCACACCATCGCCTGCAAATCGGCTATTAAGGCCGGCTGGCAGACATCTGACGAAGAACTGCGGCGGCTCGTGCAGGAGGTTCTGTCCCGCGACGATATCAAATACTGCCCGCATGGCCGCCCCGTTTGCGTGACGCTCACGAAGCGGCAGCTGGAAAAGCAGTTCAAGAGGGTTTGAACATGGACAGGATCATCTGCGTCGTCGGCCCGACGGCCTCCGGCAAGACGAAGCTTGCCGTGCAGCTTGCGAAGCTGTATGACGGCGAGGTCGTCTCCTGCGATTCCATGCAGATTTACAAGCACATGGATATCGGCACGGCCAAGCCCACAAAAGAAGAAATGGAGGGCGTTGCCCACCATTTAATTGACATGGTTGAGCCAGGCGAGGATTTTTCCGCCGGGAAATATGTGCAGCTGGCGGATGCGTGCGTGCGGGACATTCTATCGCGCGGCAAAACCGCCGTCATTGCGGGCGGTACGGGGCTGTATGTTGACAGTCTGATTGCAGGCCGGTCGTTCGCACCTGTCCCGCAGACCGGCAGGCGCGAAGCGCTCGAGGCGCAGCTGCGTGAAACGGGCGGCGAGGCCATGCTGGCTCGGCTGCGCGAAATTGACCCGGAGGCCGCCGCGCGGCTCCACCCGGCAGACGAAAAGCGCGTCATCCGCGCGCTGGAGGTTTATGAGGAAACGGGCAAGACCATCACGCAGCACAATCTGGAAACAAAGGCCGTCCCGCCGCGCTACCGGCCCGTGTGGATTGGTCTGGATTATCAGGATCGCGCCGCCTTATACCGGCGCATCGACCTGCGGGTCGAGAATATGCTGTCGGCCGGGCTGCTGGACGAGATCCGCGCGCTGCTTGCCCTCGGTGTCAGTCCGAAAACAACGGCCATGCAGGCTATCGGCTATAAGGAATTCTTCGGGTACCTAAGCGGCGCGTGTTCGCTGGACGAAGCCGCCGCGCTCTGCAAGCAGCGTTCCCGCAACTACGCCAAGCGGCAGCTGACCTGGTTCCGGCGCAACCCGGACGTTCACTGGCTGCGGATGACAGGCACGGAAGATTTTTCGGAGGTTCTTTCCGCCGCTCGACAGAATATTCCTTTTTCCGCGCTTTGAATATGGTACGATATGGGTATCAGATCAAGGAAGTTCTGGCTCTATGGCCGAAGGCCATTGAGTCAGAGGTTCCCATATAAATGAGAAGGAGCCGATACCCATGCAAAAAACAACAGAGAATTATCAGGACATTTTTCTGAACCAGGCCCGTAAGGACCGCACGATGCTGACCGTTTTTCTGATGAACGGCTTTCAGATGCGCGGCATTATCACGGGCTTCGACCAGTTTGTGATCCTGCTGCAGTCCGATGGACGGCAGCAGATGATCTATAAGCACGCGGTGTCTACCATGACGCCCGCCGTTCCCGTTCACCTGACGCAGGGTTGAGCACCGCTCCGCTCCCGCCGGGTTACCTGAAGGAGCACTATGAAGCAAGGCAAATCCTATTTTACCGTTATCCTCTGGATCCTGCTTGCCGCGATCGCCGCGTATTTCGGCTATAACGTGGTAAGCAGCCTCTATGCACCACTCATGACGGCCACCGTCACACCATACGAAGCCGGGGCGGGCTATTACGCCTCCGGCTTTGTCGTGCGTGAGGAGGAACTTCTGTATTCGCAATACGGCACAACGGTTCTGAACTGCGCCGAGGGCGCCCATGTGGCCGCGAATGACACCGTCGCCACCGGCTACCGCTCCGAGGATGCAAAGACCCGCCAGACGCGCATCGATGAACTGTCCGGCCAGATCGAGCAGCTTCAGTACGCATGGAGCGCTGTTTCCAGCGTCTACGATCAGGCCGCGCTCGACGCGGACATCGCGGGCGATCTTGCACAGCTGAGCCGCTATCTGGCGCTGCGCGACATGAACTCCGTCTCCGACCTGTCGCCGGAACTCAAGGGCCTGATCCTGCGGCGCACCGGAAGCGACTCGGACAGCGGCTCGCTGCAGGCGCGCATCAGCACGCTGCAGGCAGAACTTGAGACGCTCGAGGCGCAGTCTGCGGGCGACACCAGCGCCATCCTTGCAGGCAAGGCCGGAACCTTTTCTGCCGCTGTTGACGGCTATGAATCCGTACTGACGCCGGAACGGCTGATGGAAATGACTGTCGCAGAATTTGAGTCCGTCCAGCCGGACGAAACGGATGCCAACGCCATCGGCAGGCTCGTCACGTCTGCAACGTGGTACTATGCCTGCGTCGTGCCCGCAAGCGAACTTTCCGGCGTGGAGGAGGGCGACCGCGCTACGCTGACGTTCGCCCGCGATTATTACCAGCCGGTCACCATGCGCGTGGCGCGCCTCGGCGGCAACGAGGCGGGTTCCCGGCTGCTGGTGCTGTCGTCCGACCGGGCGCTGCAGAACGTGACGCTGCTGCGGCAGCAGTCGGCGGAGATCGTCTTCACGTCCTATTCCGGGCTGCGCGTCCCGAAATCCGCCGTCCGTGTCGAAAATGGTCAGACGGGCGTGTATATCCTCGAAGGAACACTCGCCAAGTGGAAGCCTATCACCATCCTCCACGATACCGGCGAAAGCTACGTCGTCACACTCGACACCAGTTCGACCAACAATCTTTGGCCGGGTGACGAGTTGATTATCAACGCGAAAAATCTATACGATGGAAAGGTCGTCAACTGATATGTCTACGATTGCTGAAAATATTGCGAATATCCGTGCGCAAATGGCCGATGCCGCAAAAAAGGCCGGGCGCGACCCGTCTGAAATTCTGCTCTGCGCCGCGACGAAGATGAACGACGCCGACCGCGTCAAGGAGGCAGTCGCCGCAGGCGTCGATTGCTGCGGCGAAAACCGCGTGCAGGAAATTCAGGCCAAGCGCCCGCTGGGCGCGTACACGGGAAAGCCCCTGCATTTCATCGGCCATCTGCAGACCAATAAGGTCAAGTATCTCGTCGGCGTGGTCGATCTCATCGAGTCTGTTGACCGGCTGGAATTGCTGGAGTGCATCGAAAAGCAGGCGGAAAAAGTGGGCGTTGTGCAGAACATTCTCTTCGAGGTCAACATCGGTGCAGAGGAAAGCAAATCCGGGTTTACGCCGGCCGAAGCCGCTGCACTTGCCGCCCGCATGGCGGATTTTCCGCATGTGGCGCTCAAGGGACTGATGGCAATTCCGCCCGTGAGCGAATTTCCAGGTGAAAATTGCAGATATTTTGCCGAAATGCGCAATCTTTTTGTTGACATAAGGGCGAAAAAATACGATAATGTGTCCATGGAATGCCTGTCGATGGGCATGAGCGACGATTTTACCGACGCTATCGCTGAAGGCTCGACCATGGTGCGCATCGGCACCGCGATCTTCGGCAAGCGGAATTATAACGTCTGACCGACACGACCCAATTACATAGAATAGCAATTCTGGAGGATACACTACAATGGGATTTATGGATGACCTGAAGAAGCTCACGAAGCCGTATACAGAAGACGACGACGATTTTGATGAATTCGACGACGACGCCCGCCCCAGCAGACCCTCCCGCTCGTCCTCGGCGCCGAAGCCCTCTTATAACACCAGCTTCGATCTGGACAGCGACGATTTCTCCGCGACCGGCAGCACCTCTTCTGCGGGCCGCCGCACGCTCGGCGGAAACAACGCAGGCACATCGAACGGCAAGGTCGTAAACATTCACACCACGGCCCAGATGCAGGTTGTGCTCGTCAAACCGGAGCGTTTTGACAACGTATCCGACATTGCGGAGCATCTGCGCAGCAAGCATGCAGTCGTTCTGAATCTGGAATCCACCAACAAGGATGTCGCACGCCGTCTGGTCGATTTCCTGTCCGGCTGCGCCTATGCACTTGACGGCAAGATCAAGAAGATCGCCATCAGCACCTACATTATCACGCCGTACAACGTCGATATCGTCGGCGACCTCATCGACGAGTTGGAAAACAACGGCGTCTATCTCTAATTTACACAGGGAGGCAGCTTCCATGTTCACACCGCAGGAAATTCAGGAGCAAACCTTCTCCAAGGCCGTCTTCGGCGGCTATGATATGCAGCAGGTCGATGATTTTCTCGAGCCGCTGACGGAAGATTATATTACGCTCTACAAGGAAAATTCCGTGCTCAAGGCCAAGATGAAGATTTTGGTTGAAAAGCTGGAGGAATACCGCGCGCAGGAGACGAAGCAGTCTACAGCCACAGCTGACGCGGAGGCCAGAAGTGCACAGATGCTCAAGGAAACGCAGGCGCGCTGCGCCGCGATGCTGCAGAACGCAGAGGTAAATGCACAGGCCAACGCGCAGGTCAACGCCGCAAACGTGCAGCTTGCGCAGCTGAACCAGCAGATCCACGCCGAGCAGGAGCGGCTCGATTACGCCAAGCAGACCGCGCTGAATTTCATCTCTGTGGTCGAGCGCGATATTCAGGGCCATCTGGGCCTGCTTGAGACGCTCAAGACCCGGGATCTGACGAAGGAGTCCGCCCCCGCGCAGCCCGAACCAGCCCACGAACGTCCCTATGATTGGCAGGCCGACCGGACGGAACCTGTGACCGCGCCCGTTCCCAGCGAAGATGCGGAGAAAATTGCAACAGAGATCTCCGATAATCTGGAAAAGCTGATCGGCAGTGAGCCTGAGGCGAAGCCTGCCCCCGCACCCGCGCCGGCTAAGTCCGCCTCGCGCCCCATGCACCCGGAAAGCGCGACGATCAAGTTTGAAGACCTCAAATTTGGCCGCAACTACGACCCGACCTCGTCTAAGTAAAAGCAAATCAAAACCGAACGCGCCCCGCACGGCAGACCCAGTTTCCGCTGTGCGAGGCGCGTTTTTTCAGCGGCAGGCGCGTCATGATAAAGTGTGCCCGGAACTGTCAGCCGGCAGTTCCGGGCAGTTTTTTATTCCGCGTTTCCGTCGATGTGCCGCTGGATGCGGTTGATGATCATCTCGAGCGCGATCAGGTTTTTGCCGCCCTCCGGGACGATAAGATTCGCATTTTTCTTGCTCGGCTCAACATAGAGCTCGTGCATGGGCTTGACGGTGGTCAGATACTGGTCAATGACGGAATCGATGCTGCGTCCGCGTTTTTTCACGTCGCGGCGGATGCGGCGGCACAGGCGCACGTCAGCATCGGCGTCAACAAAGATGCGGATGTTCATCTCATCACACAGCGCCTTCTCGACGAAGATCATAATGCCTTCCACCACGATGACCTTGCGCGGCTCGATGTGCAGAACCCCGTCGGCGCGGTTGTGGATGGTATAGTCATACGTCGGGCAGTCGATGGCTTGACCGTTTTTGAGCATGCGCAGATGCTCGATCATCATATCGGTGTCGAACGCGTCCGGGCAGTCGTAATTGAGGTGGGTTCGCTCCTCATAGCTCATCTCGTCGTGCCGCTTGTAATAATTGTCGTGGCTGAGAACGCTGATATTGTCGCCGAAGCGGTTCATCAGAGCCTTGACGAGCGTGGTTTTTCCGCTGCCGGTTCCGCCGGCAACACCGATGACGATCACATCTGACATATCTCTTTCTCTCCTCTTTTTACTTTACAATCCCGTAGATCAGCGGCTGTGCCTCGGGCGCGTCGGTTCCCCAGCGGATGGCTTCCAAAAAGACGCGTTCGGCGTCGGCAATCGTCTCAGGCCGGTTCGTGTGCAGAACAGCCAGCGTCTGGCCCTGCTCGACCTTTGCGCCGGTCTTTTCCTTCAGGACGATACCGGCAGCGAAGTCAATGGTGTCGTCCTTCGTCTTGCGGCCCGCGCCGAGAATGGCGGAACTTTCGCCGATCTTCTGCGCGTCCATATGGTGGATATAGCCCGTCTGCGGCGCTTTGAGTTCGTACTGCACCGACGCCTGCGGCAGCAGGCTCACGTCGTCCAGCACCCGCGCATCGCCGCCCTGTGCGGCGATCCAGCGCTTCATCTGCTCAAAGGCCTTGCCGGAGTTAATGGCTTCTTCCGCCTGCTTCGTGGCCTCTTCAATGGACCAGCCATTGCACAGGTGCAGCATATTGGCCGCCAGTGTAATGCACACGCCGGTCAGGTCCGGGCAGCCATGGCCGCGCAGGACCTCAACCGCCTCGCGCACCTCGAGCGCATTGCCGATATAGAAGCCGAGCGGAATATCCATGTTGGACATGACTGCCACGACGTTCCGGCCGCAGGCCTTGCCGATGCGCACCATGCTCTCTGCCAGTTTCTGTCCGTCTTCAAGCGTCTTCATAAACGCGCCGGAGCCGATCTTGACATCCAGCACGATGGAATGCGCGCCTGCGGCCAGCTTTTTGGACATGATGGACGACGTGATGAGCGGCAGGGAATCGATTGTCGCGGTCACGTCACGCAGCGCGTAGAGTTTTTTATCGGCGGGCGTCAGATTGCCGGACTGGCCGATGACGGCTACGCCGACGTCCTCGACCTGCTGCATGAAGGCCTCTGCCGAAAGCGTCGTCTGATAACCGGGGATGGATTCCAGCTTATCGACCGTACCGCCCGTATGGCCGAGGCCGCGGCCGGACATCTTGGCCATCTTGCCGCCGAGACTCGAGACAATCGGTGCAACGATCAGCGTCGTCTTATCGCCGACGCCGCCGGTGGAATGCTTGTCAACGGATTTATCGCCGAACCGGCTCAAATCCACTGTGTCGCCCGAACGCATCATCGCGTCCGTCAGGACGGCGGTTTCGTGATCGGTCATACCCTTGTAGAACACCGTCATGGCAAAGGCAGACATCTGGTAATCGGGGATGGAGCCGTCGGTAAAGCCCTGGATGATAAAGCGGATCTCGTCGTCGGTCAGAATCCCGCCGTCCCGCTTTTTTTCAATGAGATCAACCATTCGCATGAGAACAAAATCCTCCTGAGTTTGATGTGCTTGAAATGAAGGCTCCGGCAAGTCCGTATGAACTTGCCGGAGGCAGAGAACGAATGCAGCTTAGCGCATGCCCTTGTCGTAGGGAATACCCTCGGCCTTCGGCGCGCGGGAATTCTTGGACGTAAAGGCAAGCACAATGAGCGAAATGATATACGGCAGCATGTTGTACAGAGAACTCGGCAAGTTCAGCGCCTTGAGGAAGCTGAAGCCCGTGTAGACATTGCCGAGTGCACGGAAGAAGCCGAACAGCAGCGCGGCCAGCGCAATACGCTGCGGCTTCCACTGGCCGAAGATCATAACGGCGAGGGACAGGAAGCCGAAGCCCGCCACGCCGTATTCAAACCGCCACTCCGAAACGCCCGCGGTAATGAAGACGATACCGCCGATGCCGCCGAGAACGCCCGAAATCAGCACGCCTGCCCAGCGCATCTTATAGACGTTGATGCCGACGCTGGCAGCTGCCTGCGGGTGCTCGCCGCAGGCCATCAGGCGCAGGCCGAAGCGGGTCTTGTACAGCGTCACATAGGCAAACACGAGCGCAATAAACGCCACGAGCATGAACCAGTTGAATTCAAACGAGCCGATGGATACCAGCAGCGCACTCTTTGCGCCGCCGTACTGCACGATGGACGAAACATCGTCGGGGTTGGCAGCGGTGTTGATGGCCTTGACGATAACGGTTGCGCCGGCGGTGCCGAGCAGGTTCAGCGCCGTGCCGACGAGGGTCTGGTCGGCCTTGAAGTTGATGCTCGCCACAGCAAGCAGGCAGGAATACACCATGCCGACCAGCGCTGAGACAACGATGACCGCGAGAAGCATCACAATCGCCGGGGCTGTATTCGGTACATAGCGCATCGTCAGCGCGCCGCCGAGCGCACCCATGATCATAATGCCTTCGAGACCGAGGTTAATGACGCCGGAATGCTCTGCGAAGCAGCCGCCGAGGGCGACCAGGATCAGGACCGACGCGAAAATCAGCGTATACTGAAGCAGCAGGATCATTCCGCCTCGCCTCCTTTCTTGGCTTCCGCCAGGGCTTTGGCCTTTGCAATGGCCTTTTCCTCCCGGCGGGCGGCGATGGTATTCATCGCGCTCTTCATGAACAGCACAAAGCCGCACAGGTAAATGATCAGCGCAGAGATCAGATCGGAGATCTGCGCGCAGTACATGCTCTTATCGACATACGCACCGCCTGCGGTGATATGCTGGATAAAGAACGAGGCGAAGATCGAGCCGATGGGGTTCAGGCCGCCAAGGAAGGCAGCTGCGATGCCGTTGAAGCCCATGGCCGGAACGGAAGAGGAAGAGCATTGCCACTGCTCATAGCTGGTCAGGTACAGCATCGCCGCGCCAAGACCGGCCAGTGCACCGGAGATCATCAGGCTCAGGATGATGTTTCGCTTTTCCGCCATGCCGCAGTATTTCGCAGCATTTTTGTTGAGGCCCGTGGCCTTGAGTTCGTAGCCGAACTTCGTTTTGTCGAGCACGATCCACACAACGATTGCCATCACGACAGCCAGCGGGATTGCAAGGCCGACATACTGGTTTTTGTTGAACAGCGCGCCGAGGCCGAGCGACGGCAGCACCGCAGAGGCGTTGGTGTTGGCCAGAACCTTAGTATAGGGGCTGGCGTCCTCTTTGACAAGCGTAAGAAGCATATTGGTCAGATACAGCACGATCCAGTTGAGCATGATGCCGGAAATGACCTCGTTGACGTTGCAGTAGGACTTGAGCAGGCCCGAAATACCGGCCAGCAGCGCGCCGCCGAGAATGGCGAGCAGCATGCACGGCAGCCAGCTCCAGCCAAGGCCCAGCGCTGCGTACAGGCTCAGCGCCGCGCCGATGCAGTATTGACCGGCAGCGCCGATATTGAACAGGCCGACCTTATAGGAGAACAGGATCGACAGCGCGCACATCAGAAGCGGTGCCGTCTTGACGAGCGTATTGCCCAGATACTTGACCTGCGAGGCCTGCCGGTTGTACGTCCAGAAGTTCTTGATAACGGTCAGAATTGCGTCGCCCGCACCAACGGGGTTGATCAGCAGCAGAACAAGATAGCCGAGGAACAGGCCCAGCACGATGCAGATCAGCGACGCGACCAGCGTCTGTACGGCGCTGTTTTTCAGAAGATTCTTTTTCATGCTTTCACCTCATCTCTCTTGGCGCCAGCCATGTAGAGGCCAAGTTCCTCCTGCGTGGTGGACTTTGGATCGAGTTCGCCGACGATCTCGCCCTCGTACATGACGAGAATGCGATCCGGCACGTCCATGACCTCGTCCAGTTCCAGCGAGACAAGCAGCACGGCCTTGCCCGCGTCGCGCTGGGCAACAAGCTGCTTGTGGATGTACTCAATGGCGCCGACATCCAGACCGCGGGTGGGCTGAACCGCGACGAGCAGTTCGGGATGCTTGTCGATCTCACGGGCGACAATGGCCTTCTGCTGGTTGCCGCCGGACATGCTGCGCGCCGGTGTCACCGGGCCCTGACCTGCGCGCACGTCGTACTGCTCAATCAGCCCCTCGGCATAGGCGCGGATGTTCTTGCGGCGCAGGAAGCCGGCCTTGTCGGTAAATTCGGGCTCAAAATAGCGCTGAAGCACCATGTTGTCCTCAAGCGTATAGTCGAGCACAAGCCCGTGCTTGTGGCGGTCCTCGGGGATGTGGCTCATGCCCATGAGACTGCGCTGGCGGATGGACGCGTGGGTGATGTCCTTGCCCTCGAGTGTGATCTTGCCGCTCACGGCAGGCTCCAGTCCGGTCAAGGCATAAACAAGTTCCGTCTGGCCGTTGCCGTCGATACCGGCGATGCAGACGATCTCGCCCGCGCGGACGCGGAACGACACGTCCTTGACGGCATTGTTCTTGTGAACCTTGGCGGCGACCGTCAGATGCTCGACGGACAGAACCTCGCTGCCCGTCTTAAGCGGGCCCTTTTCGACATGGAAATTGACGTTTCTGCCGACCATCATAGCGGACAGTTCCTCCGCCGTGGTATGCGCAGTTTCGACCGTGCCGATGCACTTGCCCTTGCGCAGAACGGTGACGCGGTCGGAGACCTCCATGATCTCGTTCAGCTTGTGGGAGATAAAGAGGATGCTCTTGCCCTCGGCCGCGAGGTTTTTCATGATCTGCATGAGTTCCTCGATTTCCTGCGGCGTCAGAACGGCCGTCGGCTCGTCGAAGATCAGGATCTCGTTGTCGCGGTAGAGCATTTTGAGAATTTCGGTGCGCTGCTGCATACCGACGGTGATATCCTCAATGATTGCATCGGGATCGACGTGCAGACCGTATTTCTCAGACAGCGCGAGAACCTTTTTGCGCGCGTCCTGCTTCTGCAGGAAGCCCATTTTGTTCGGCTCAACGCCGAGAATGATGTTGTCGAGGACAGAGAAGCACTCGACCAGCTTGAAGTGCTGATGCACCATGCCGATGCCGAGTTCGTTTGCGTCGTTCGGGTCGCGGATCTCGACCTTGCGGCCGTCCTTGTGGATCTCGCCCTCCTCCGGCTGGTACAAACCGAACAGGACGCTCATGAGCGTCGATTTGCCCGCGCCGTTTTCGCCGAGCAGGGCATGAATTTCTCCCTTTTTCAGCTTCAGGGTAATGTTGTCGTTGGCGATGATTCCGGGGAAACGTTTTGTGATGTTCAACATCTCAATCGCGTAATTCGTTTCCAAGTTTTTCGCCCTCCTTCCGTTTTTATGGCCCGCGCTTGCGAGGACGGAAACCATTGTATTCAGTATACTATAAATTGCTGCATAAATCAAAGTTATTTTGTTCATTCTGTCTGTTTTTTGCAAAAAACTCTTTGTCTGTTCTGCACTGCACGTTTTCCGACGTTAGCTGCTAAGGCTGCGGGCCGGTTTGAACCGCTGTCCGCTGTATAGAAGCTGAAATCGACGGCATTGCCTTTTCCGGGGAAATGCACTATAATATTGATAACTATGTAAATTGGGGAGGAGGCACCTGCGATGCTGCCGGAGGGCTTTGCTGCGCGGATGCGCGCGCTTTTGGGAAGCGAATATGGGGACTTTCTCGCGTCCTTCGACCGGCCGCTCTGCACCGGTCTGCGGAAAAATCCGCTGAAAGCCGGCTTTACGGGAGATCTGTCCCGCTTTTCGCTCGCTCCCGTGCCATGGTGCCCGACGGGGTTTTACTATGACGCAGCCTCCCGGCCCGGTTTATCGCCGTATCACGCGGCGGGGCTTTATTATTTGCAGGAGCCGAGCGCCATGGCCCCGGCGGAACTTTTAGACCCGCAGCCGGGCGAGTGCGTGCTCGACCTGTGCGCAGCCCCCGGCGGGAAATCGACACAGCTGGCAGGCAAGCTGCTGGGGAAGGGGCTTCTGGTCTGCAATGAGATTAACGCCAAACGCGCAAAAATCCTATCCGGAAACATGGAACGGCTGGGCATTTCCAACGCGCTGGTTTTAAACGAGCACCCGAAAAAACTGACGGAGCGCTTCGCGGGGTATTTTGATAAAATTCTTGTTGACGCGCCATGCTCCGGCGAAGGCATGTTCCGCAAGGAAGAGGCCGCCGTCTCTGACTGGACGGAGGACACAAACGCCATCTGTGCCAACCGGCAGCTGGAAATTCTGGCCTCGGCGGCAGGCATGCTCCGCCCCGGCGGCCGTCTGGTTTATTCCACATGCACATTCTCACCTGTGGAAAACGAAGGTGTGATCTCCGAGTTTTTGTGGAAGAATCCCGATTTTTCTGTGGAAAAACTCGATGTACCGTTCTTTTCCCCCGGCAGGCCCGACTGGGTGCCAAACCCCGCGCCGGGACTGGAGCATACGTTCCGGCTCTGGCCGCACAGACTCTTGGGCGAGGGGCATTATGCCGCCGTGCTCCGCAGGACGGGAGACGAAGCGCCTGCGGCGCTTTCACCGGAACCCGCGGCCAAATGCCCGCCGGAACTTGCGGCATTCCGCGGCCAGACCGGCGCTGCACTGCCGGAGGGGAAGCTGCTGCGGTTCGGGGACTTGTGCTATCTCGTCCCGCAGGAACTGCCGGAGGTAAAGGGGCTGCGGGTGCTGCGCGCGGGACTGGAACTCGGCGCAGTTTTGAAAAACCGCTTTGAACCCGCACACGCGTGGGCGCTGTGGCTGCAGACGCTGGAAAACAGCGTCTCGTTCGAGGAAGCCGACCCGCTGCTCGCCCGGTATCTTTCCGGCGACGTGCTGCCGTCCGGCAGGCGCGGCTGGACGCTTGTACAGGCTGACGGTCTTTCGCTCGGCTGGGCAAAGGGCGACGGAAACCAACTCAAAAATCACTATCCGAAGGCGCTTCGCCGCCCGGTTTAAGAAACAGGAGGATACACTATGGCAAAGACAGTCCTGATCGTAGAGGATGAACGCGCAATCGTGGAGATCCTGAAATTCAATCTCAAGCGCGAGGGCTATGAAACGCTCGAGGCGCTCGACGGCGAGACGGGTCTGCTGCTTGCGCAGACAAAGGACCCGGATCTGATCTTATTGGATGTCATGCTGCCGAAAATGAGCGGCTTTGACATCTGCAAAACGCTCCGCGGCGAAAACCGCACCACGCCCATCATCATGCTCACGGCCCGTGAGGAGGAAATGGACAAGGTCTTCGGACTCGAGACCGGCGCGGACGACTATATGACCAAGCCCTTTTCCATGAAGGAGCTCATGGCCCGCGTCAAGGCGAATATCCGCCGCCGCAGCATGGAATATGCTTCCGCGCAGGCCTCCGGCACGGCAAATACCGTTGAGGCAAATGGCCTGTGCCTAAACCCTGAAACCTATCAGGTGACGAAAAACGGCACGCCGGTCGAGCTGACGCAGAAAGAATACGACCTTCTCTCCTATCTTATCCGCGAACGCGGAAAGGTCTTCTCCCGGGAAGATCTCATGCAGCGGGTGTGGAATTATGACTATTACGGGGATATGCGCACGGTCGATGTGACGGTGCGGCGGCTTCGTGAAAAGATCGAAGACGATCCCGGCAAGCCCCAATATATCCTGACCCGGCGCGGCGTCGGCTATTATTTCGCGGGATAACGCATTTCCCCGCGCGAGAGAGGAGGGGCGGCCATGCGGTCCCTGCGCATGAAGATGGTCATGATCATGGTGATCCTGATCCTGGCCCTGATGCTGACGACTGGCGCGTTTTTGATGAGCGGCGTCGGCAATTTCTATGTGTCCCAGTTCTATGAGCAGATGGAGGGCACGTTTACCCCGGAATTCATCGCCCAGCTGCAAAGGCTTTCGGCGGAGGACAACGCGCCCGCGCAGATGAAGGAGCTTCTCATGGCGCAGGCCGGACTCGGCATCGATATTACGGGCCGCAACGTCTACATTCTCGACCAGAACGGCTCCGTGCTTGACAGTTCCAATCAGCGCACTACCGTCGTTATGACGCAGAACATTCTGTCCGCCATGAACGGCTCGGTTGGGCAGAGCAGTTCGGTCACGAACAACTATATGGATCTGGCCGTCCCCGTCGAATCGGATGGCGCGCAGTATATCGCCTACATCCGCGACAACCGCGCCACAGTCGATGCGTTGACGAGCGAACTGCTGATCATCATCCTGCGCGCGCTGGCGCTGGGCCTGGTGATCTGTGTGATTTTGTCCTTCCTGCTGTCGCAGATTCTGATTACGCCTATCCGTGCGCTGACCGTCGGGACGAAACGCGTCGCGGCAGGGGACTTTGCAAACCGCGTCACGGTGGACAGCCGCGACGAGATCGGCGACTTGACCCAGAACTTCAACCACATGGCAAAGGTTCTGCAGGATACGATCTCCGAGGCGGAGAACGAGCGCAACAAGCTTTCCACGCTGTTCCTGCACATGACGGACGGCGTCGTCGCGTTCAACACCTCCGGAACCGTCATTCACTATAATCCTGCCGCCACGCAGATGCTGGCGCAGAATCTGTCCGGTCAGACAACCTTCGACGAAATTTTCTCGAAGGAGGCGGAACTCGACACGCTCCTGACGCTGCGCAGACCGCAGTATATCGAAACGCAGAAAACCGTCGGCGAGCGTGAGCTGGAACTGTTCATGGCGCCGTTCTCGTCCGACCATGCACAGGGCGGCGTCCTCGTTGTCATTCACGATGTCACCGAGCAGCGCAGGAGCGAACAACTCAAGCGCGAATTCGTCGCCAACGTCTCGCACGAACTGCGCACACCTCTGACCAACATCAAATCCTACGCTGAAACGATCGTCGATACCGGCGACGAACTGCCGCCGGAACTGCGCGCAAACTTCATGAACGTCATCATCAGCGAGGCCGACCGCATGACCCGCATCGTGCAGGATCTGCTCACGCTCAGCAAGATCGACTACGGCAAGATGGAGATGAATATCTCCCGCTTCCCGTTCCTCAAAGCCGTGCAGAATGTCTACGACGCGGCGAAGCTGAATGCCGAACAGAACCACCACCACACCATGACGCTCACCTGCGAGGGCGAGATTCCCGACGTCAACGGCGACCGGGAGCGCATCGAGCAGGTCATCACAAACATCGTCTCCAACGCCGTTAAGTATACCCCCGACGGCGGCAAAATTGACATGCTCGTCGGCACAAGCGGCAAAAATGTCTTTGTTCGCGTGACCGACAACGGCATCGGCATCCCGGAAAAGGATCTGCCGCGTCTGTTCGACCGGTTCTACCGTGTGGACAAGGCGCGTTCGCGCGAGTCCGGCGGCACAGGCCTGGGCCTTTCCATCGCGCAGGAGATTCTGAACCAGCACAAGGGCCGCATCGAAATTTCATCCGAATATGGCAAGGGCACCTCGGTTCTCATCACCATGCCCGCCGCGGAGGCACAGGCATGAAGCAGGAACGAAGCCCCGGCCCCGCCGGGCATGGCCGCCGGCTGCTGGAGATTGGGAAGGATATTCTGATTGTGTTTCTCGTGCTGGTCAACGTGACGCTTGCGATCATGTGTCTGCCGACGAAAACGCTCACGCAGACCAAGTGGCTGGCGAGTGCGCTGCGCCCGTTTGCGGGTCTGTTCGGCCTGAACGAGGCAGAACTGACCTACACTGCGCCCGCCACCGGCAGCGCGTTCATCGGCGCGGCGCAGCCCATCGCCGTCACGCTGAGCACTGAGGCAGGCCGTCAAAGCGCACAGTATGACTTTGCCGCTCTTGACACGCTTTACGGTCAGTACGGCGGGTTACTTGCACAGGCGCTCGAGAGCGCCGAAACGCCGCAGGCGTGCACTGAATCGGCATTTTATGCCGCGCTGCGCGGCCCCGGCGCAGCCTTCTGCTTTCCGGGAACCATCTCACCCGCTGTGCTCGGCGCGTGGCTGAACGTGCGCGCACCGGAGGGTGCGGACGCGCAGTGGTATCTGCTGGCGCTGAATGGTGAGACAGTTGAACTGTATCTGCTGGGCGGCAGCTGCTGCCGCGCACAAACGGCGCTTTCCGCCGAGACGCTTGCCGCCGAACTCTCCGCCGCCGTTCCGGACGGCAGCTTTTTCGCCTTTGAATCGGACGCTGCACCTTACAGCGCGCTTGATCCGCTCTCGCTTATCAGCGCGTCGAGCGCCGCCGTCTGCACGGGCCTCGGCACGAACCCGTGCGACACCAGATTCATTTCCGCTCTCGCAACCCAAATTGGCATCAATCCCTACGGCGACGCGCGATTCGTCGGAAACGACGGCACGACGTCTTTTACCGAAACCGGCCTGCACCTGCGCGTAAGCGCGCAGGGCCGAATCGACCTGCAGATTCTCCAATCAGACGACCGTTTCCAGAGCGCGTCCGCCGACGCGCTGGGCCGCATTGAGGCTGCGCGCAGTCTTCTCAGCCGTCTGACCGGCGACAGCTACGGCGAGGCGCGGGTCTATCTGCAAAGCTATTCTGAAGACGGCCAGAGCGCCGTGTGTACCTTCGGCTATTATCTGTCCGGCGTCGAGATCGCGCCGCGCGGCGGCGGAATCGAGATTCGCTTCGACGGCACGCAGATCACACGCGCCTCCGTTCTGTACCGCAGCTACACAGCCACATCAACACCCGCGGCGCTTCTGCCCGCTGCACAGGCGGCGGCGTGTCTGCCGAAGGGCGAAACGCTCCGCCTTCTGTACGCAGAAGGCACCGGAGGAGAACTCACCGCCGGTTGGGAGACGGAGTAAGCTTGATATGTACCTGCCCACGATGCACTGGCGCGGGAGCGCCTGAGAGGTCGCAGCAGGTAATTGCGAAAAGCGATGGTCCGATGCGAATCCGCAGGCTTTTCGCTGTTAATTGTAGGGGTCGATGCCCACATCGACCCGGCAGAACGCACCGTTTCTGCGGGAATCTTAGGCGAATTCGCAATTTCCCAGCGGGCCGATGTGGGCATCGGCCCCTACAAACAAGTGGGTAAATCCATACAGATTCGCCGAAGACCTCTTTAGAACAGCTGCTTTCCGCCGTATCCATCGCACCACTGACTCAAATTTTCCATCAGGAGGAGCCGCTATGAGCGCTTCGCGCATGAAAAATCTGATTCTTCTTGTCTTGACGCTCTGCGCGCTGGGGCTTCTCTGCATTGTCGTGCCGAACCGGCTTGCACAGACGCATGAACAGCGGCAGATGCTGCAGGAACTCAAGACACTTTACGAGGGCTATGACCTTTCCATTGATCTGGACGAACTGCCGCGCAGTCCCACGCTCTATATTGTCGAACTCTCCGAGGACGGCGCACAAACGGCTGCGCAGGCGCTTCTGGGTGCAAAGACCGCGCCCGCAGGTGCGTCCGGCTTTGAAAGCACCTATGAATCCGATCTTGGAACGCTCCACATTACACGCACAGGCGGCTTTTCCGCGTCGCTGACCGGCGGCAGCCGGGTGCGAAATCCGGAAAAAGCCGCAGAGAAGCTGCTGCACGCCATGGATTTTCAATACCAGTCGCTCACACGCGAGCAGGCAGAAAGCGGCGCTGTGCGTATCTGCGCCTCACAGACGCTGCTCGGCGTCCCTGTGCTCGGCAGTCTTCTGGAGCTGACCTATATGGACGAGCATCTCATGGCGGTCGAGGGCACGTTTTACACCGGCGGCAGTTCCATCACGCGCGTATCAGAGCAGGAGGCCATTTCCGCCGCTGATGCGCTGGCGCAGCTGCTGGCACGGCGCGACGCGCTCGGCTGGGTCGGGAGCACGGTGACATCGCTCACGCAGGGCTATCTGCCGTCGGATCAGGCGGGTACCGGTATCCGCTTTGTGCCGGTCTGGCTGGTCGAGACGGACGCCGGAAGCTTCTTTATCAACGGCATTACGCGCGAAATCACGGCGGAAAAATAATCCTGCTGTCCAAACTTGTCGAATTATGAAGAAAATCTGAAGATTTTCTGTTGCTGAATTGTCATTTTCCTTTACATTCCTGCCGTGGTGTGCTATTCTAGAAGCGGCCGAATTTGGCTCTGTTAACATAACGCGTTTCTGCAAACACTCTTAGTGTCAACTGACGCTACCAAAGAGGGACTACATTTTGATCAAATACATCGTTCAAGGCGGCACAAAGCTTTCCGGCTCCGTGACCATTTCCGGAGCCAAGAACGCGGCGGTCGCAATCCTGCCGGCCACACTGCTCGTCAGCGGCTCCTGCCGGATCGAAAACGTACCGGATATTTCAGATGTGCGGCTGCTGCTGGAGATTCTGCGCGATATGGGCGCGGAGATCCGCCGCTACGGCCGCAACACACTCGAGATCGACTGCACCCGTGCACGCAACGCAACTGCTCCCATCGAACTCGTCCGACGCATCCGTGCGTCGTATTACCTTATCGGCGCAGAGCTTGGCCGCTTTGGTCATGCCCATGTTGCCATGCCGGGCGGCTGCAACTTCGGTGTCCGCCCCATTGACCAGCATATCAAGGGCTTCGAGGCCATGGGTGCCATGGTCGAGCAGGCCGGCGGCTATGTCTGCGCCGACGCCCCGAAGGGCGGGCTGCGCGGCGGCCACATTTATCTCGATATTGTCTCCGTCGGCGCGACGATGAACATCCTGCTCGCAGCAGTGCTTTGCAGCGGCATGACGATTATCGAAAACTGCGCCAAAGAGCCGCACATCGTGGATCTTGCGAACTTCCTGAACGCCATGGGCGCGCAGATTTCCGGCGCAGGCACCGACGTGATCAAGGTTCGCGGCGTCAAGGCGCTGCACGGCGGCTGCTATTCCATCATTCCCGATCAGATCGAAGCAGGCACCTATATGGCGGCCGCGGCAGCTGTCGGCGGCGATGTGCTGATCGAGAATGTCATTCCGAAGCATCTCGACTGCATCACTGCAAAGCTGCGCGAGATCGGCGCGGACATCACGGAATATGACGACGCCATCCGCGTCGAATCGGCCTACCGGCTGCACCGCGCAAACGTCAAGACCATGCCGTATCCCGGCTTCCCGACCGACATGCAGCCACAGATCACGGTCTGTCTTGCTACTGCAGTCGGCACCAGTCTTGTGACCGAGGGCGTCTATGACAACCGCTTCCGCTACACCGCCGAACTTGGCCGCATGGGCGCAAACATTCAGGTAGAAGGGAAGACCGCCATTATCGACGGCGTGCAGACGCTGCACGGCTGCGAGGTCCGTGCCTGTGATCTGCGCGCAGGCGCAGCAATGGTTATTGCTGCCATGTGCGCCGAGGGCATGACGCTCATCGAGGACGCGCACTTCATCGAGCGCGGTTATGAGGATATCGTCGGCAAACTCACCGCACTCGGCGCGCACATCCGCCGTATCGAAACCTACGAAACCCCCAGCGTTTCAGAGGACGCAGGCTGAGAAAAAATTTCCCCGGCAGGACGCAGACGTGTCCCGCCGGGGTTTCTTTACATAAAAAGTCCCGGGTCAAATGACCTGGGACTTTCATATTTGCTTTGGCACAACCTGCATGATTTGGGGATCCCCGCAGCGCAATTTGCCGTTTTCATTAATTGGCCAGATACGAATCGTCTGTGATTGGAATGAAGTCGTCTATCGGCGTTAAGGTATCCAGGAACGCGCGCAGGTCCTCATAGCTGCATTCCTCTGTACTCATAAGCGTATCTGCCCACTCCAGCCGATTATCTGTCATGGAAAACAGGGAAACGTATTCAACGTGCAGATATCCCATGCCTCCGTCGTGAACAGCGATGCCGTTGCCATCATACGCATACAGGCAGTTACTGTAACTCCAGTAATTTTCTTCGCTTGAAACAACCTTTGTGCCGTCAAATGTATAAATATAATATGGTTGTATTATTAAGCAGCGGAAAAATCAACAACCGCCTGCTTTGTGAGTTGGCGACCCATCCGAATTTTTTGCGGCTGATGGTTGATATGGAAATCTTTATTGACCGGATCGCTGATATGCGGGTGAACCAGATGAATCTGATTCTGGAAGCTACCCGGCAGACCATTCTGAAAGAACACGCACCGGGAGAAAATGATCTATATATGCGGACGCTGGAACTGGGTCAGGTACAGGAGAACGATTTTTACAGCCATATTCTTCATGATGATCTGGACAGCATTGTCCAGGATATACGGGAAGCCCATTTGAAAGACAAGACCACAGCCGACCCACAGCCAACACTGGATGAGGTTAAAGAGAATTTTGAACAGGCCATACAGATGGGGACCGACACAGAAGCTATGATCCATGAGTTCTGTGATAAAATGCAGATTCCTTTTGAAAAAATTTCATCCGATGATTTTTCTGCTTTTCTGCGAATACTGAGCCTGTCCAAGCTACTGAAGAATCCCAACAATATGAGGGGGAAAGCTCGGTCACAGCCTTACCATGGAGCAAAAAAGAAAAAGCGAAAGTAAAAAGGAAGCGCTCAAAATAAAATGAGCGCTTCCTTTTGATTACATGGAAATTTTCTTGGATATCAGTGCATCCAATTTTTCAATAATTTCTTTCTGACTATTTTGTACTGATATAAACTTTTGGGCAATCTCCTTTTGAAGTAAAAGGCTAATATTTCCTTTACCATCGACAGGAATTGGTACCATAATGTCGCTTAACATCGAAGGATATAGTTTAGTAAATTCATCTTCTCCGTTATCGCCTTTTCGACCTTTAGCCAGCTCTCGGAATATGGGTTCTAATGTAAATTTCATATAATCGAAGTCCAAATCTTGACGCCCGTTTTTAGGAACCAAGATTCCACGATCTCCGTTAATGGAAAATTTGCCATTCAGAATAAGAATCGTACCTGCAAATCCGTTTGTTGACCATGTCATATAACGACCGTCATAATCGTAGGTATCTAAATGGGTCAGTGTCCCTTGACTTGATGCCGAGTAGACTGGGTAAGGGCCTGAGTGTAAATTCCCGTACTTTTTGGTGTACTTTGACTTTCCTTTAATTGTGTCAAATAGCTCACTCAAAGGCAAATATTCGATCGCATATTCATCACAATTCGGCACAACAGAAACCTGTGAGAGATTTGCAATTTGTTCAACAACAGTTTCTTTGGTTTGTTCCAAAGTTACATAACCTGCGGCGATTTCTTTTTGCTTTTCAAGCCAAGGCTCTCCGTCATGGTCTACCGGAATAGCAAATTTTACAGATTGAATCATAAATGGTGGTAATGATGTGTACTCATTCTCTCCATTATCGCCTTGCCGCCCTTTTTTAAGCTCTCTAAAAATAGGTTCCAAGGTATATTTTGCGTACTCCAGGTCTATATTTGTGTCTTTCAGTAGGAGTATTCCACGGTGGTTGGTTGCGGAAAAAGGTGATCTGTGAATCATCATGTAGCCCGCTAAACCATCTATTGCCCATGTCAATGCCGGAACATTATAATCATAGGAATCGATCTGAGCAAATGGTCCAAATGTGTTGCCAGAATATAATGGATGCTCACCAGTGTGTTCATGTACATAGCTTCGAGTATATTTTCCGTCGCCACGAACAATATCAAACACCTGAGTAATGGGGATTTCTAAAAACTGAAGGCCCTCATCGTTTTTTTTTTCAACTTCAGCCAATGGTTCATCAAGTTCAGACAATGTGTTAATCGTATCAGCAAGTAAAACTCTAAAGTCATTTACTCCGATTGTCTTGGATTCTTCCTCGATACCAAGAGCCTGCCGTTCTTCGTGATTCCACCATCGTTCCACGCACCAATGAGTTCCGTTGTAAAAGTCATCAATGCTCGAAATTTTGCATCTCCGATCACCAATCATGTTCAATGTGTTTGCAAAGCTCGTTTTCGCACCCTTGAACATATTAAAAAGATCAGATGCAACCTGCAAATCATTTTGATTGATGTCAAAACGGTACACATCACGAGTTTCTCCGATTTCCGAACACAAATAGGTAAATACTGGGGAGATTTGGCGCTGAAGCGTAGGCACACCATCCACCATAACAGGTGCTTTTTTTGTCAGAGCAAGAATGTAAGTTTTTTTGTTAGTTGTGAAGAAAGTGTTTAACGGAAGAGAGATGACAGCATCAATTTCACACTGCTCCAATATAAAGTCACGGAGCTTTTTGTCGTTACTGCGGTTCATAATACCATCAGGCACGACAATAAACGCTTTTCCATTTGGTTTGAGGGCACGAATAATCCATTCCATGAACAAACCTTCGATGCCCATTGCGCTTACAGAAAAGTATTTCTTGAGTGCATCATCCTTGGAAATCTCTTCCTTCAAATTACTACTTCCGCTCATAACATACGGCGGATTCGTTAAAATCAGATCATACTGATCATAGACAGGCTTTGCCAAGGTTCCAAGAATCGAGTTGGTTTGAAGCAAAAACGTGTCGTTAAAAAGTTTAGCAAATTTATCTGTCATTTCTGGATGCTCTCGGAGCAAACCAGACATATAAATCAGCATATTTGCTTTAGCAAGAATGATTGTTTTTTGTTCGTCCTTATCAAATCCTTTGTCAAAACCACTCAGCATAATTTGGGGCTTTAACTCTCCATCCTCCACTTTATAGAATCGGTGCAAATCGTGAAGAATCGGTTCAAGCAAGAATTTTCCAACGCCACACGCCGGATCGCAAATCTTCATACCCGGAGTGATGTCTATCATATTGACAATAGCTCGAACTACCTTCAAGGGTGTAAAGTATTGACCCCAATTTTTCTTACTGATTGATTCTTTCAAGAATGTTTCAAACAGCTTGCTTTTGAAGTCGTAGTCTATGTTCTCTAAAGTCCCAAAATCATTAAAACGCTTAAGAATTTTGTGGAAAACAGTCGCATATCCAGAAACAGCCTTGTCGTCTTTGGATACAAAAATTGTTCCATTGATAATGGTAGTTTTGTCCTTCGGGTTGCCAGGGAAAAGAGCTTTAATCTTTACTCGTACCGTGGAAGCATAATATTCAAGCACCTTATTCTCATTATTGCCAGAGTATTTTCCCAGCAAATCATAGAATGAATACATTCCCTTCAAAACGCCTAAATCGCTAAGGTATTTGAAGATGAAAATCTCAACAAAGGTGTACAAACAATTTTCAGGTGTAGCTCCTGAAACAGCCCATAAATCTTGCCATACTTTTTCGGCCAGAGGCAGAGGATCAACAGACGCAGCAGCCTTGATTTGATTATTGGTAGCATTAATAGAGGCTCGAATCTTATTGATGAGGGTAATACACTCTGTGCTACTCTTGTCAAAATTTAATGTAATGCGGCTACCATCTTCCTGTAGAATTTCTTGACCGGTAGCGGGGTTAATCCAAAAAGTTTTCTTGCCGTCAGTAACAATGTAAACTTTTGCCTGCAATATCTGGGCTGTCCCAATTTCTTGTGCAATAGCTTTAGCAATCTGCTTTTCGGTTCGCAACTCCTGAGGAGTCTTATACTCGATAGCTCCGATAATAATTGGCTTTTTAACAATCAAGGCATCCGGCTTTTTTCCCTCATATGCCTCATAGTCTTTATCGGGAATAATCTTCGCTCCTTTAAGAGCTTTTAATGTAGTAGCGCCAATATTGTAGAAATTCCAATCGCCCATTTTTTCAGGAGCTTCTATCAAATTACGCTGAATCAGTTCTTCACTCAATGGTATCTGCTCCTTCCTGCCCCGTACTGGTGGCGTTTAGATAGGCATCTATGTCATCTTTACGGATGCGCCAGCTTCGACTTCCTACTTTGGAAGCAACAAGTTCCTTAGAGGCAATCATTCGCCGTACCGTTTTATCGCATACTTTCAAATATTCAGCTGCTTGAGCAACTGTAAATAATTCATCTTTCATAGCATATCCACTCCATTTTGTCAAGTATATCATTAATGTTTATAAAACGCAATATACATATTGGAATTTTCGAGATTTAATTATACTTAATTGGACAATAAGGAATTTTAATAGACATTATATTTGCAACATTAGTACATCCCCAAAGAACATATATTAAAGGGGGCTGTCTCAAAATGCGGATCGCAAGAGAACAGCCCTCGTCAAACGTTGGAAAAAGCCGTGAAAATCCAGCTTTATCGGATTTTCACGGCTTTTTTGTTTGGCTATTTTTTAGAAAATGTTATTTTGAGACAGCCCCTTTTACAGCAATATCATTTTAGTGAATCATCTGAAAATACTTCAGTGCCTCCATAATCGCCGCCTCTTTTTCCGGCGGACACTGCGGCACCTTCGCATCTTCCTTCTTTGACAGATTATAATTCTGTCCCACATCCAGACCACATTTCCGCTTAACCTGGGAGATATACAGGCTGGACACCTTCAATTCATGCTTTTCCAGTACATACCCCTTGATTTCATCATAAGTGGCCTTACTCTCCGCAGCAGTCAAATCCAGCTCGTCCGTCTTAATCTCAATCTCGATATGTTGCTTTGCATTTAGTTTGGACAATAAACATACCGTCTCGACATGTGCGCATCTGGGGAAAAGATCGACCGCTTCGGCAGAGCGGAGGGTGTAACCGGTCTGGGTAAGCAGCTTGACATCGCGGGCGAGGGTAGCCGGATCGCAGGAGACATAGACGACACGTTCCGGCTGCATGGCGGCAATGGCTTCGATCACATCGGCGCTCACGCCCTTGCGCGGTGGATCGACGACGATTACGTCAGGTTTTTCTCCGCGCTCAGCCAGCAGCTTCGCGGCCGCGCCTGCATCCATGCAGTAAAATTCCGCGTTGTCCATGCCGTTCTGTGCGGCGTTATAGTTCGCGTCCTCGATCGCCTGCGGGATGATCTCGACGCCGACGGCCTTTTTCGCGTGCCGCGCAAGACAGAGCGTGATCGTGCCCGTGCCGCAGTAAAGGTCGAGTACCGTCTCAGTCCCGGTCAATCCGGCCAGTGCAGCGGCCTTTTCATACAGGCGCTCAGCCTGTGCGTGGTTGACCTGATAAAACGCGGGTGCAGAGAGCCGGAACTGCAGCCCGCAGAGCGTATCGGTGATCGTTCCGCTGCCGTAGAGCGGAAGGAACTCCGTGCCAAGCACGGTATTGCCTTTTTTCGTGTTGGGAGAGAAGACAATCGTCGTGATGCCCGGCTCGGCAGCGAGGAGTATCTGGACAAGCTGCTTTTTCTTCGGCAGCTGCTGCGTATTTGCCGTGATGCAGACGAGGATCTGGCCGCTTTCCGCGCCGAAGCGGATATAAATGTGCCGGATATAGCCGGTATGCGCGGCTTCGTCATAGGCGCGGATGCTGTATTTGCGCATCCAGTCCAGAACGGCTGCGCGGATACGGTCGGCGCAGTCCGGCTGGATGCGGCAGTGTGCGACCGGAATGACCGTGTGCGTTTTTCCGGCGAAGAAGCCCGCGACGGGCTTTCCGTTCTGCTCCTGCACGGGGAACTGCACCTTGTTCCGATAGCCGTCGATCTGTTCCGCGCCGGTGATGGGCAGGGAAGAGAGCGTCTGGCCGCCGATGCGTGTCAGGCAATTATAGACGTGCGCGCGCTTGAGTTCCAATTCCTGCGCATAGTCCATATGCCGCAGCGCGCAGCCGCCGCATCTTGGAAAATAGGGACAGTCCGGCTCCACGCGGTGCGCCGACGGCTGCTCCACACGCAGCAGTTCCGCAAAAACCGCCGAACGCCCGATGTGTGCAATGCGGATTTTACACACCTCGCCCGGCAGTGCACCTGGTACGAACACGACCTGTCCGTCTACGCGCGCAATACCGGTTCCGTCTGCGGTTGCAGTCTCGATTGTCACCTGCAGCGTCTCGCCGCGTTTGCATTCCTTCATGGCTGCGTGGAATGTTTCACGTGAAACATTCATTCCTCCTTCAAAAGTTCACCGGTGGTCAAATCAATGGTATAGAGATGCTTGAACTGCTGATCGCCGTTTTCCATGGAATAGGAAACAGAGATCGTATAATTCACAACAATCGCTCCGTCTTCCTCGGAAATGCTGTATCCGCCGTTCACATAGCCGATCGCACCTTTTTCCTGCGCAGCTGGGTAGACCGTCTCCTGCGCATAGGAGATCACAGTCTGTGATAGATCGTCAAAAACGGTGTTTGCCGCTGCGGACGCGTCAGAAGTTCCGAGCGTCAAATGGGGCAGGGTATAGGTACAGCTGACGATTTCCTCGAGATCTGTCTGTATTGTCTCCGGTTCATCGAGCCAGCTTGTTTCCAAGCCGTCGGATGCGCCGTTCTGGTTCGGCGTGATGTGGATGACGTTTTCCTGCAAGTCTTCCGGTTCCGCCGGGGTTTCCGGCACGATTGTCTCTTCCTGAACGGGAGAGGCAGGATTCTCCTGCTGCGCGGGTTTTTTTGCGCAGCCCGCCGCGCTGATGATAAGAACAGCGGCCAGAGTGACCATAAATAGCTTTTTCATATGCAAACCTCCTGTATACCAGCGATTTTAGCACAGGAACACGCTTGTGTAAAGCTGGGAAAAGCGGTATACTGGAAAGCAGTCTGAACTTTGGAGTTGAGTTTATGCTGGATTATCGTCACTGCACACTCTGTCCGCGTGCATGCGGTGTTGACCGGGCAGCAGGGGAGCGTGGCTTCTGTCAAATGCCCGACCATATTCTTGCCGCGCGGGCCGCGCTGCACTATTGGGAAGAGCCGGTCATTTCCGGCAGCTTCGGCTCCGGCGCGGTTTTCTTTTCCGGCTGTACGCTCAAATGCCTGTTCTGCCAGAACGGCGTCATTTCGCAGGAAAACCGCGGAAAAGAAATCTCAACCGCTCATCTGCGGGAAATCTTTTTAAAACTCATCGACGACGGCGTCCAGAACATCAATCTCGTCACGCCGACGCACTTTCTTCCGTCCATTCTCCCGGCGCTGACTCCGAAGCTCCCCGTGCCCGTGGTCTACAATTGCGGCGGCTATGAGCGCGTCGAGACGCTGCGCGAGCTCGAAGGACTCGTCGATATCTATCTTCCGGACATGAAATATTCTGACCCGAAGCTTGCCGGAATCTTAAGCGCCGCGCCCGACTATGTCGAGATCGCAAAGGCAGCAATCGCAGAAATGTACCGCCAGGTAGGCAGCGCGGTGATTGAAGACGAGATCATGCAGCGCGGTATGATCGTCCGGCACCTGATGCTGCCCGGTGAGCTTGATAATACGCTGGGCGTTCTCGACTGGTTCTCCGAAGCATTCCCGAAGGGAGACGTTTTATTCAGCCTCATGAGCCAGTACGTGCCAATGGGAAAGGCGAAAACCATGCCGCCCTACGACCGGCGCATTACCGAAGACGAATATGACGCAGCGCTTTCCTATCTGGAGCTGCTCGGAATCGAAAATGGCTTCACACAGGATTTTTCCGCCGCGACGGAAGAATACATTCCGGATTTTTCCTTTGAGGGCTTATAAATTCAAAACAAACGTTTGATTTTTGGATGCACCTGTGCTATACTCAAGAAAATAACATGCAGGAGGCTGCGGCAGATGGCACGAACGACAGACAAGCGCGAGCGCATTTTGGAATACATCACCCAGTTCACGCGCGAGAACGGATATTCTCCTTCCGTGCGCGAAATCTGCGAGGGCGTGGGTCTTGCGTCCACGGCGACGGTCCATTATCACCTCAACGCTCTGCGGCAGGAGGGCTCCCTCAACATGGACGGCAAAAAGAACCGGACCATCAGCCTGCCGGACCGGCTTCCGATCGGAAAAATTCCGGTCGTCGGCGTGGTCACTGCGGGCGTGCCGATTCTGGCGGTTGAAAACATCGAAGGGTATCTTCCCTGGGACGGAGACGAGAGCTGCTTTGCCCTGCGCGTGCGCGGCGACTCGATGATAAATGCCGGCATTCTCTCCGGCGACAAGGTCGTCGTCCGCCCGCAGAAGACTGCAGAAAACGGGCAGATCGTCGTGGCGCTGCTGGACGACTCTGCCACCGTCAAGCGCTTTCACCGCGAAAAGGGCAAGGTCTGGCTTTTGCCGGAGAACCCTGCGTATGAGCCCATCGACGGCACCGATTGCTCAATTCTGGGTCTTGTCAAAGCCGTCGTCCGCGAATACTGAATACTGATTCAAAAGCTGACGTTTTTTGTTTTATCCTAAAGTGATGCACGAAACCGTGCATCACTTTTTCATTTTTGTGCAGTTCCTATATAATATTGTATACGCGCTTGCAAATGGCGCTTCTCCGTGTTAAAATTATGGTGTAATACTATGTCCAATTATCAGGATTTTCATAGGAAAGGAGCTTTTTCTTGTACTCCTCAACGTATATCTGGGCGAAGGTTCTCGGTCACATGGAGCAGCAGCTCACGCCCGCCGTCGTCTCGACCTGGTTTGACGACACCGAGGTGCTGGAGCTGACCGATCAGAAGCTCGTCCTCTTCTCGCCGTCGACCTTCCGCAAGGACATGATCGTCTCGCGCTGCGCGGTCTATATTCAAGAAGCGCTCAAGGATCTGTTCGACATGGAGCTTGAGCTGATCGTTCTGGATGAAACGCAGATCGACGCCTACCGCTCGCGCAAAAAGAAGCCGCGTTTCATTGAGTTCAATCCGCAGTTCACCTTCGATAACTTCATCGTCGGCAACAGCAACCGCTTTGCAAACGCCGCAGCCGTCGCCGTCGCGGAAAAGCCGGCAGATTCCTATAACCCGCTTTTCATCTACGGCCCGTCCGGCGTCGGCAAGACGCACCTGCTCTATGCCATTGCCAACGAGATTCACAAAGCGCATCCGGACTACAACATCGTCTATATCAAGGGCGACCAGTTCACCAACGAGCTGATCAACGCTCTGCGCGAAGGCAAGAACAACGAGTTCCGCCTCAAATACCGCGGCGCGGACCTGTTCCTGGTCGACGATATTCAGTTCATTGCCGGCAAAGACTCCACGCAGGAGGAGTTCTTCCATACCTTCAACAATCTCTACGAGAGCCACAAGCAGATCGTCCTGACCTCCGACCGTCCGCCCCATGAGATGGTCCGTCTGGAAGACCGGCTGCGCACACGCTTCGAGTGGGGCTTGCTTGCCGATATTCAGCCGCCCGACTATGAGACGCGCATGGCAATCATCAAGAACAAAGCCGTCCACCTTGGCTTCGACATTCCGGACGACGTCTGCAATTACATTGCCGAGAACATTACCAACAACGTCCGCCAGATTGAAGGCACAGTCAAAAAAATTAAGGCATTCAAGGAGCTCGACGGCATGGTGCTCGACGTGCCGAACGTTTCGCGCGCCATCAAGGACATGTTCAAGGGCAAGGCAGAAAATCTCCCGACACCCGCACTTATTGTCAGCGAGGTCTGCCAGTACTACAACATCGAAGAGCAGGTCTTGAGAAGCACGCTCAAAAACAAAAATACCGCCGAGGCGCGGCAGGTTGCGATGTACTTAATTCGCACGATGACAAACCTGTCTCTTCCCGAAATCGGGCGCGAGTTTGCAAGGGACCACACGACGGTCATGCACGGGCTCAAAAAGGTCGAGCAGACGCTGCAGAACAGTGCCTCGCCCTTAAACGATACCATCCGCGACATCACCGCCAATATTAACAATAAACTCTGAAAACCGCGCAAAACAGCTTTTTCTTTTTCGCGCGAATTTTTCCACATTTCCATGTGGATACTTCTGCTTTCCCCTGTGGACAGACATGAAACCCTCGTTTCACGGTTGCACCTGTGCAGAACCTTCTTTTTTCCCGGTTTCCCTGTGGACAGTTTTTTCTTACGCCCGCAAGGCTTTCCGGACTTATCCACATGTCGCACGCCCTACTGTTACTTACTACTGAATTTATCCTTTCTTTCTTTTTAGAAAGACGTCAGGAGGTATCCTTTTATGAAATTTACCTGTGAAAAAACTCAGCTGGTTTCCGCCATCTCCGTCGCCTCGCGCACCGTCGCGCAGAAGAGCGCCATTACGGGGCTGGAAGGTATTCTGGTCCGTGCAGGTGTCAAAGTGATGCTGACCGGTTATAATCTGGAAACAGGCATCACCGTGAGCGTCGATGCCGACGTGCAGGAAAACGGCGCGTGCATCATGCCTGCCCGGCTGTTTTTTGATATCGTCCGCAAACTGCCGGACGATACCGTGAGCATTCAGGTCGACGAGAACTTCAAGGTCTCGATCAAGGGCGGCATTTCGTCGTTCACCATCACTGCCCTTTCTGCCGACGACTACCCCGAGCTTCCGGATGTCGACTCGGAGAAAGGCATCCGCGTGCCGCAGTGCGAGCTGAAGGCAATGATCTCCGGCACAATCTTCGCCGTCAGCGAAAATCAGGCACGCCCGATTCATACCG
>ENA-ORSC01000464-ORSC01000464.1-human-gut-metagenome-genome-assembly--contig:-NODE-464-length-32630-cov-5.115303_pt1 | contig 32630 bp, 32 predicted proteins | sample MGYA00242178_ERZ509140 | MGnify/ENA primary metagenome ERZ509140 (study PRJEB26280, sample SAMEA2338681) | human gut metagenome | biome: human gut; feature: human-associated habitat; material: faeces... | reverse complement strand
AAATAAAAAATATTTATAATATTTAATTTATTAAAATATTATAATTCTATATCTTCTTTAATTAGGAATTATTATTTTGAATGCTTTAGAATTAAAAAGAGAAGAGTTTAATCTTTTTGAAGACTTTGTATATAGGGAAAGCGGAATTCGTTTTAATGTTATAAACGAAATTATTTTAAAATCGCATATTTTCTCTTCAATGAAAGAAAAAGGAATCGAAGAAGTTTACGATTATTATAAATTAGTTTCTTCAAATAAAGATTGTCTTGAAGAATTTTTAGAAAGCATAACTACAAATTTAACAAAATTTTTCAGAACGCAATCGGATTTTAATTTATTAAAAGAATTCGTTTTACCGAAACTCTTAAAATCTAAAAGAAAATCGGAGCAGATAAGAATTTGGTGCGCGGGTTGTTCTACGGGCGAAGAAGCTTATTCTATAGCTATAACTTGTTTAGAAACTCCAAATATAAAATCGGAAAATATAAAAATATTTGCAACCGATTTATCTACTCATTCTATTATCGAAGCAAAAGAAGGAAAATATAATTCTGATAAAATAGAATGCATTAATAGAAGATATTTAAAAAAGTATTTTGATAAAACTTCCGCAAATATTTATTCTGTAAAAAGCGTAGTAAAAGATTTAATAACTTTCGATTGCCATAATTTAATGCATAAAAGTCCGCATTATAATATAGATATTATTTTTTGCAGAAATGTTTTAATATATTTCTATAGCGAATCGGTTAAATTGACTGTTAATAGATTTTATGATATATTAAATAGAAACGGATTTTTATTTATCGGGCATACCGAATCTTTATTTGGACTCGACACTAAATTTAAATCCGCTAATATAAATAATTCAATAGTATATACGAAACAATAGGAGTTTTAAATGTTTAAAAAAAATGACTCTTTAGAATCAAATTCAATTATAGGAGAAGGTTCTTATTTTAAAGGTGAATTTACCTTAAAAGGAACTTTGAGAGTAGAAGGCTGTTATGAAGGCGATAAATTGGAAGTCGATAATGTTATTATTGGGCAGACGGGAAAAGTTAAATCAAATATAAAATCAATCGCCGCCGTTATAGAGGGAATAGTCGTTGGAAATATAGAAGCGTCAAGCAGAGTTATGCTTATGCCGACAAGCAGAGTATTGGGAGAGATAAGAACGCCCGAACTTATAATACAAAATGGAGTTATGCTTGAAGGTTTATGCGTTATAGCGCCCAATCCGCAAACTAACCCTAAAGAAACTATATTGTCTTTATATAATTCAAATAATGAAAATTCTAATTTGGAAACAAATTAATTTTTAAATAAAGAGTAAATATGCCTTATTTTTATAATGTTGAGAAAAAAATCGGAGCTAATATCGTAATACTTACTTTAATCGGTATTATAAGTTTTTCGGTTTGCATATATTTATTTATTTCAAATTATATACAGAAAAAAAGACTCAAATCAATTTACGATTATATGCTTGTTAAAGATTATGATAACGCTTCTTTTGTATTTAAAGATATGCATAATAAAAATCCGCTTGATAAAAATATATTAATGACGGGAATAGATTTGTATTACGATGTAATAATAAACGGCATAAACGAAAATATAATAATTTCTTCATGCGAAAATATTATAAAATATGCGAGGCAGATTCTTATAACGGGAAAATTCTTAAAAAATAAATACAATATATATCAAAGACTTGCATTTAGCTATCAAAAACTTGGAAATTCTTATTATGAGGATTCTTACGATTCTTATATTAAAGCTTTGGAAAATGGAGATAATAGAGTTTCTACGGTAATAGAGCTTGCTAAAGTATGCTATAATATAGGTTTGTATAAAGAAGCTATAAATTATTTGGAGAATATAATAAAAAATCAAAATATTACAAATATAGAATTATATTACGAGCTTGCAAATGCCTATGAAGGAAATAAAGATTATACAAAATCTATACAGACTTTATCGTATATTACCGATAAATTTAACGGGAATATAGATATTGAATTAAAAACTTATTTCAAATTAGGAAATTTATATTTTAGGCAAGGATTATATAAAGAAAGCGAATTTTTTTATAAAAAGGCTTTGGAAATGGATGACAAAAATCCTAATCTATATTATAGTATAGGAATATTATATAGACAGAATAAAAGACGAAACGAAGCTATTAATATGTTTAGAGAAGCTTTGAAAATAGATAATTCGTATAAACCCGCAATAGATGCGTTAAGAAGATTATAAATGGGAGATTGTAAAGAATATGATGAATTTTGTATATAATATGTTTTCAAGCGATATGGGAATCGATTTAGGAACGGCAAATACTTTGGTTTATATTAAAGGAGAAGGAATCGTATTAGCCGAACCTTCCGTTGTCGCCGTTGAAAAAAGCACGGGAAATGTTATCGCCGTAGGAATCGAAGCTAAAAAAATGCTTGGTAAAGTTCCTGGCTCAATTGCAGCTATAAGACCTATGCGTGACGGAGTTATTGCCGATTTTGAAACGGTTGAAAAAATGATTAGATATTTTATTAATAAAGTGCATAATAAAAAGACTTTGGTTAAACCGAGAATAGCTATTGGAATTCCTACGGGAATTACCGAAGTTGAAAGAAGAGCGGTTAGAGAAAGTTGCGAGCAAGCTGGAGCGAGAACAATATTTCTTTTAGAGCAATCGAGAGCCGCGGCTATAGGAGCGGGAATGCCAATTAACGAACCTAACGGAAATATGATAGTTGAAATTGGCGGAGGAACTACGGAGATTGCCGTTTTGTCTTTGGGTAGTATGGTTAAAAGCGCTTCTATAAGAGTTGGAGGAGACGAGCTTGACGAAGCTATAGTAAAATCTATGTTAAAAACTCATAACCTTTATATAGGCGAGAGAACTGCAGAAGCGATTAAAATAAATATAGGAAACGCATTTAAGGGCGATATTTCAAAAACTATGGATATTAAAGGGCGAGATTCGGTTTCTGGGCTTCCTAAAACTTTAACTATAAACAGCGCCGAAGTAAAAGACTCTATAAACGATATATTAGTTGAAATAGTCGAAGCGATAAAATCCGTTCTTAATCAAATTCCGCCCGAAATTTCAGCCGATATAGTAGAAAGAGGAATAGTTATGAGCGGAGGAACTTCTTTATTGCATGGATTTACCGATTTAGTAGCCGAAGAAACGGGAGTTCCCGTAATATTGGCGGAAAATCCTTTAACTTGCGTAGCCATTGGATGCGGAAAATTTATTGAAGAGACAAAAAATTTAAAGAATTATAGACGATATTCTTAAAAATGAACGCCATTATAAAACATAAACTTCTTATTATATATATAGCGCTAAATCTTATAGCGGGAATGTTAATGGTTCTTAATAGGAGCAATTTTGTATTTAATTTCCGTTCTATTTATTCGCTTGGAATTTATCCTATTCAAAGCGCTACAAAAAGTATTTCAAAAGCTTTTGTTTATATTTATACGAGCATTAACGATATATTTACTTTGCAAAATCAAATTCAAAATTTGAGAGATAGAATAGCGGAATTAAGCGGAACGGCTTTAGAATACGAACAGTTAAGCAGAGAAAACGAAAGATTAAGAGCTTTATTGAATGAAATTCCAACCGATAATTATCCTCTTGAATACGCTGAAATAGTTTCAAAGGACCCTCAAAATTTCTATAATACTATAGTTATAAATAAAGGAAGCGCAAACGGAATAGTAGTCGGAATGCCCGTAATATCTTATAAAGACGGTTATAAAGCTTTAGTCGGAAGAGTCGTAGATGTGAGAAGATATAATAGCAGAGTTTTATCTTTAATAGACCAGCGTTCGCAAATATCGGTAATGCTTGAAAGTTCGAGAGCTACGGGAATAATGACGGGACAAAATCCAAAATCAACTCAAACTCATTTGCAATATATAGATTTGCAACTTGATGTGGAAGAAGGCGACAGAGTAATTACAAGCGGAATGGGAGGAGTTTTTCCAAGAGGAATTTTAGTAGGAACGATTTTTAAAGTTGAAAAGAAAAGCTACGGATTATTTCATGATTTATATGTAGAGCCTGCGGTAAATTTTTCCACTTTAGAAAATGTATATATTATCAAAAAAATTCCCGATAAAGATGTATTAAATCTTGCAAATGAAGAAGAGGATGAAAATTCGGAGGCTTTAAAATGAAAAGAGCTATATCTGTAGTATTAACTTCTTTGCTTTTGCTTTTAATTCAATCTTCGCCTGCTTACGATTTAATAAGAATATCTTTAGGAGCGAAGCCCGATTTATTATTAATATTTTTAGCTTTTCTATCATTTAAATACGGTTCTTTTAACGGAGTAATTTACGGTTTTATTATAGGCTTAATGCAAGATGTTGTTTCAAATTCAACTTTCGGCTCTTACGCTATAATATTTTTGAATATAGGTTTCTTTTTAGGCTTTTTCAATAGTAGAATTTTTGTAAGGCAGATTACGGCAGGAATATTTATAACTTTAGTCGGATATTTAATAAAAATCATAGGATTATTTTTAGTAATTTCTATATATTCCGATTTGTCTAATGTCGCAGTTTTAATAAGAAGCGAATTATTTATAGGACTTCCATTAACAGTTATATTGTCGTCTCCAATGTTTTTAATTTTCTATAAAATATCTTATTTGCTTTACGATAAAAATAAAATTCATGTGGAAGATAACGCTAAAAATTACGAAAAATAAAATTAATAATCTAATAATAATTTATAAAAAAAATAAAAATAAAATTTAATCTAAATAAAAATTAATTTCTTTCGGCTTTTAAACTCAATCTCAAATTATCTATAAACTCTTCTTCGTTCATAGCCATATTTTCAGGAAGTCCTTTTTGCATCTCTTCTAAAAATATTGAAGGCAGGCATTCTACTTTTTTACCCATTCTTGTTCTGCTTAAACAATGAGTTAAAGTTAAATGTTTTTTCGCTCTCGTCATAGCGACATAACATAATCTTCTCTCTTCTTCAATTTCTTTTTCAGATACGCTTTTATGATGCGGAAGTATTCCGTCTTCCATTCCCGCTATATAAACATAAGGAAATTCCAAACCCTTTGCCGAATGAATGCTCATAAGCATGATTCCTTTTTTCTTTTCTTCTTCGTTATTTTCTTCCATGCTCATTAATAATATTCTATCTAAATAATTTTTTAAAGTGGCGTTTTTATTTCCTCTTTCGTATTCGGCTATTCCGTTCATTAAGGATTCTATATTTTCAATTTTCTTGTTTCCTTGTTCTTTCGTGTCGCTTGAGTTTAAAACTTCGTTATGATAGGCGATTTCTTCTAAAAATTTATTTATATTCTCATAAAGTTTAGGTTTTTCAAGAGCGTTTTTATCTACGGTAAAAATATCATGATACCTTTCTATAATCTCTAAAAAATCTTTTATTCCCGTTTTTGCTCTTGGCGGAATATCGTCTATATTATTATAATTAAGTAAAGTTTGATAAAGCGATTCTCCATTTTTTACGCTTATTTCATTTAAATTATTTATCGCTGTAGCGCCGATTCCTCTTTTGGGAATATTTATAACTCGTAAAAGCGAAACTTCATCTTCGGGATTAACGAATAAATTAAGATAAGCCAAAATATCTTTTATTTCTTTTCTTTCATAAAATTGAAAAGCGCCTACAACCGTATAAGGCAAACCTCTTAATCTAAAAGCTTCTTCAAAAAGTCTCGATTGAGCGTTCATTCTAAATAAGACGGCAAAATTTTCGTAATTTAATTTTTTTGTTATAGAATAATTTATTATAGACTCTGCAATAAATTTCGCTTCTTCTCTCTCATCTTCGCAAGATATTATATCGGGAGGGATTCCATCCTCGCCTTCCGCCGTAACTTTTTTATCTTTTCTTTGAGTATTATTGCTTATAACCGCATGTGCCGCTTCAAGTATCGCTTTAGTGCTTCTATAATTTTTAGTTAGAGTTATTATTTTAGCGTCTTTATATTCGTTTTCAAAAGATAAAATATTTGAAATTTCCGCTCCTCTAAAACCGTAAATACTTTGGTCATCGTCTCCAACAACCGCGATATTTTTGTATTTTGAAGCAAGCAAACTTGTTAATTTGTATTGAGCTAAATTCGTATCCTGATATTCGTCTATCATTATATATTTAAATCTTTCCTGATACTTATCTAAAACTTCGTGAAATTCTATAAATAAATCTATTGTTAAATTAATCAAATCGTTAAAATCTAAAGCGTTATAACCTTTAAGGTAATGTTGATAAACTTCATAAACTCTCTTTGCAATTTTCTCCAAATCGTCATGAGGTTCTACTTCGATAGGCTTTATTAAATTATTTTTATATTTATCAATATACCAAGCAAATAAATTTTCGTCATAATTTAGAGTATTTACTTTTATCTCTCTTAAAATACTTCTTATTAAAGTTCTGCTGTCGGAAGAAGAATAAATTGTAAAATTATTTTTATAACCTAATTTATTTATTTCCGCTTTTAATACTCTCAAACAAAAAGAATGAAATGTGCTTATAATAAGCCCTTTTGGTTTTTCTTTTAAGAGTAAAACTATTCTCTCTCGCATTTCCGCCGCCGCTTTATTCGTAAAAGTTACGGCAAGTATATTGTTTGGATAGATTCCTTTTTTTATTAAATACGCTATCCTTTCGGTTATTACTCTTGTTTTTCCGCTTCCAGCTCCAGCAAGCGCAAGTAAAGGACCGTCTATATGCTCTATAGCCTCTTTCTGTTCTTTGTTTGGTAATAATGACATAAATTAAATAACCTTATATTTTTAAAAAGTTATTATATACTAATTTTACGAAAAATAAACCGATTAAAAAATATTGTTTTTGCTATTAAATTTTTTTAATTTTTTTATTAAATATGCTTGACATTTATTTTTAAAAATGTTATAATTTCAATTATGAAAGTAAATGGTAATAATATAAACAATAAATTCTACATCAGCTCAGCTCAGCTCAGCTCAGCTTCACTTTAAACTTTTTTCAAGTTTATGTTTACTTATTAATTATAAAAACTATTATATTTATTTTGAGCTCATATTTGATAAAATCGTTTATTTATATAAATTATTATTTGGTAATGTTACATACAAACAAGTATTACTATTTAATACCTGCAGTATGATAAAATATAAAAAATACAAACTTAAAATTAAGGAGTTAAAAAATGTCAGAAGAAAACAATCTTCAAGAACAAAATCAATTAAACGAGCATATAGTCGTTTCGACTATGGGAAGAGATTCAGAAAGAAATTGGGGAACTTGTTTCCTGTTATTTCTGTTTTTAGGATGGTTAGGAGCGCATAGGTTTTATGTCGGTAAAATAGGGACAGCTATTTTATACATAATAACTTTAGGCGGCGCTGGAATATGGGCTATAGTAGATTTTATAGCTATATTTACGGGTAATTTAAAAGATAAAGAAGGAAATGTTGTTAGAAGAAAATTAGACGGTTCAAAACAAAAATCCGAAAAAAGTTGGGGAACTTGCTTTTTGTTATTTTTATTTTTAGGTTATCTCGGAGCGCATAGGTTTTATGCTGGAAAAATAGGAACTGCTATTTTATATATATTCACCTTTGGAGGCGTTGGAATATGGGCTTTGGTAGACCTTATTTCAATAGTATTCGGTAATTTTACTGATAAAGAAGGTAAATTTATTATATAAAATTAGGATTATATATGCATAGATTATTTATTTTAGTCTATAGTCTATGCATATAAAATTAATACAAGGAGAAAAAATGAAAAAAGTTATATATTTAATATTTTTAAGTTTATTTTTAGTTAGTTGCGATTTTACTACTTCAAAAAATCCCGAATCTTCTTGGATAAAATCGGTTAAAGGAAAAACTTTTACGGACGGAGAAGGAAACAATTTAATATTTGACGCAAACGGCAACGGTTCTATAAAAATTACCGAAGATACCTCTAATGATTTTTTGTCGGAGCTTGGAAAATTAGCAGTTGAAAATTTTCAATATATCTATATAAAAGCCATAGATAAAAATAGAGCGATTTATAGCCTAAAAATATTATTTATGACTGCATATTTTGGGTTAAAATTGGATAAAAATAAATTGTTTATTACTGATGAAGCGGATACGCCTGAAGATGTGAATTGGGAAACTATAGGCGAAGAATATTTAACTAAAAAATAATAAATTTTTTAATCAAGGAGATAAAAATATGGAACAAACATTAATTGAATATTTCGATAACAGCGAAATTAATCAAAAACTATTAAAATTATACGAATCAAAATGGGATGTTGTGCTAAAAATTCGTAACGCCACTACAAATAGCGAATAATTAGTTTTTCACAGTTCATGCATTCCGCCTAATTATAATGAAATGAAAAATAAAATTCTTGTAGTAGGAAAGAAAACTAACGGATGGGAATTCAAAGAAAATGCAAAAGAATCGATGTTATTTACTTTGGATTTTTTATATTCAACTCAACACAATAATAAAATGTCTTTTACTTTTCCTTATAAGTTTTGTAAATCTATAAACAATTATAATTATCAAAATGTTATAAAGAAAACATATTTTGCTTGGGTTAGTTTAGATAAATTTTCTTATGATACAAATAATAGAATTCAATTAAATGATGAAGCACGACATATAGTAGACAATGAATTTAATATTTTGGAAAAAGAAATAGAAATAATTAATCCAGATATTGTTTTGTTTTTAACAGGCGATTATGATAAATACATAAAAAAGCAGTTAGATGGAGTGAAATTTCATAAATTAGGAAATTGTGAATGCGATATTGCAAGAGTAGAGCATAAGGTTTTAGATAAAAGAATTTCTTTTAGAACATATCAACCAGATTATTTTAGATTTCTTAAAAAAGGTATGTATGATAAATGCATACAAGAATTAATAAAAGAATGCAGATTTTAAATTAAATTAATTAAATCAAGGAGAAATAAAATGACAATACTAAAAAATAAAATTCTAATAAAACTAATATTTATTATTTCAATATTAATGATAATTTCATTAAATTTATTTGGGGAAGATAAAAAGGAAGGAATAGAATTTACATACTATTATTATACAAATAAAATATATCATAGCACATTGAAAACGGAAATAACTCCTTCAGATTATGTTTTTATAACAACTTATTCTTACTCAAATATGAGTTCTTATGATGAATATAAATATAAATATACAAATTTATATTTATATAATTTAAAAACCAAAGAGAAAAAATTATTCTATGCTTATAAAACTGAAATCAATACTTATGAGTATTCTTATAAAAATGGAGAACTTAATGATAATGGGGATTATATTACTAATATTAAAATAGGCACAAATTATGAGTATTTGAATGAATATTATGATATTAAAGGTAATTTGACTACAAATTGGACAGATACAAATATGAAAGCGCATGGATTTTATGAAATTACTAATAATAGATTTGGCGAAACTTTTTATAATCGTATGGATAATTCGTATAATATATTTAGAATAACTAAAGATAATAGATATAAAAAATATATACAAAAAGCATATAAATATAGTTTAACTCAACCCGAAATTATTAATAAAAAAGATAGAGGAATATATTTATTTTTCTTTGGAAAAAGACCTAATATGCAACTACTAAAATATGATAAGAAACTTATTAGTATATTATGTTTTCAAAATGAGTATTATAATGGGTATTATGATTTTGGAGAAAGGGGGTTGTTAAATTATAATTCTAACAGTAGAGTTTTAGTCCAAGAATACCATTCGGCTATGTATTATTCTTATTCAACTTACGATAGTTGGCGAAAACAATGGGTGACAGGAGATGGTAGGAGTTCTTGGGATTTTACAAATATTATTTATTTTCAATTAAATAATAAATCTTTAATAAAGCCAACTTGGAATGATTTTACTAACGATTATTTAAATTATAGAAAATTAAAACAAAAAGGAGATAAAGTGTATTATACAAAAGAGGATATAGAGAATAACCTTTATACTTATAATGCTATTATGGATACAAAATATTTAGGATTTATTCCAATAGAAGAATTTGAATATTATTTATTAGCGGATTAAAAAATAAATTATCAAAATGCCAGAGGCACGCCGAAGGCGAAGGAGAATAAAAATGTTAAGAAAAATATTATTAAGTTCAATTTTAATTTTGGTTGTGGGCTGCGGTTCAAAGTCTTTCAAAAACGGAGTTTATGATGGACTTATAGGTAAAGACCCTTTTAAACTTATTATAAATAATAATAAAGTAGAATTCATAGACATAGATTTAAATAATAAAAAAAGCTATTATTCAAAGGTAAACAATAAAAATGAAAATGATAAAGATATCGTTTATTATATTACAGATATGAATGGATTCAAAAGTTATTTAGGATTAAAACAAACCAACGATAATTCTATTGTGGTATATAATATGCCTACAGTTGCTTGTCATAATTCTATGTTATCATATAATACTGGATTTATTGATAAGGAAATGCTTAATTCTATTATAGATATATATTCTATAGATATAAATAAACCTTCAATTTTTGAAAAAGTCGAGGAGAAATAAATTTTAGAAAAATAAAATAAAAAACGCTTGACAAAAAAAAAAGATAATGTATAATATTAATATATTTAATTGATAATTAAAAGATTAAATAATTATTAATTAGATTTTGGAGTTGTAGCTCAGTTTGGTTAGAGCGCCTGCCTGTCACGCAGGAGGTCGCGGGTTCGAGCCCCGTTAACTCCGATTATTATTTTATTTTATTGTAGATAGGAGATAATTAATGCCTAATATAAAATCAGCATCTAAAAGATTAAGACAAAATTCGGTTAGGAATTTATATAACAGACAAATAAAAAGTTTTTTAAACACTCAAAGAAAAAAAGTTATTAAATCAATAGAAGCTAACGATAAAAATGCAAGTTTGGAAGAATATAAAAAATATGCAAGCGCTTTAGATAAAGCTGCAAGAAAATCGATTATTCATTCAAACAGAGCGGGAATTAAAAAATCGGTTATGATGAAAAAAATTAACGCTATGAAATAAGCAATTCTTTAAAGTGTATGTGTTGACAGTAAAAGCTCTATATGTTTCTGAGGCATATAGGGCTTTTACGGCTTAATTAAAGATTGAAATTTTATTTTTAATAAAATATAATTCAAAATAAAAATTAGGAGTTTTTATGCTACCAGTAAACGATTTAAGAAAAGGAGACGCTATAATTTTAGACGGAGAAACCTATTTAGTAATGGATGCCCATTTTCATAGAGCGCAACAGAGAAAGGCAAATGTTAGAACTAAATTAAAAAATATGATAAAAGGCAATATTATTGAAAAAACTTTTTCGTCTACCGAAAGCGTGGAAGAAGCGGATATTTCCTACAGAAAAGCTCAATATCTATACGAAGAAGGAAATAGTTATATATTCATGATTTTAGATAATTACGAGCAAGTTCATGTCGATGCGGAAGTATTGGGAGATAATAAATACTATCTTTTGGATAATAGCGAAGTTGATTTGCAATATATTAACGATGAAGTTACAGCCGTTCGTTTTCCTATTCATGTTATTTTAGGAGTAACCTACACGGAGCCAGGATTTAAAGGCGATACTACAGGCTCTACTTTAAAACCTGCAAAACTTGAAACGGGAATGGAAGTTAATGTTCCATTATTCATAAATATTGGCGATAAAATAAAAGTTGATACGAGAGACGACAGTTATGTTGAGCGCGTAAATAAATAATGCTTTATATAATATTTATAATATTAGGTTTATTTATTTTTATATCAATATTTTTTTTGCAATTTAATTTATTAATATATTTTGCAATAATATTATTCGCTCTTCATATAATATTTACAAAATCGATATTCAAAACCTTAAAAAAATTATTTTATTTGTTTCCATATTTTTTAGCGATTTTTATAATTCAATCTTTAAATGCGAGAGGAGAATATTATAAAATATTAGGATTTTACATTGATAAAACGGGAGCGGATTTTACGATTATTTATTTTATAAGAATTGCAGCAATTCTTTATTTTATTTCAATTTTCTTTATTATTATAAAAAAATTAAAAATTCCAAAAGGCGATTTTTTTAACGAATTAATAAGAATAAATATTTTTATGAATATAGTTAAAAAATCTTTTTTTTTGGAATTTAATAAAATAAAAGATAAAGACAAAACTTTTAGAGAAAAATTAAATTTAATAAATAAATTAATTGAAAATGTTTATAAAGATTCTTTCAGATTATATCCTTATGACGCTTTTGTAAATAAATATAGAAAATATTTTTAATAAAACATTTTTGGATTTTTAAAATCTTCTTTCAAAGTTCTTATAACTTCCTCGTCATCTTCTTCCGATATTTTTAATTCGTCTTCAAGAGTTTTTAATTGAGAGTCAATTTCTTTGTCTATATTAAATTTGTCGTCTTTAAGAAGAGCGTTCTTTGTTTCTTCTTCATTTTTTTCATCGTCTCTATTTGTAATAAAGTTCATGAGCAATGTGTTAAAAATGGTGAAATTATTATTTAATCTGTTTGTCATATTATAAAATCTATCCTTATTTTCAATAATTTGAGTCGAAATCGAATTTAATGAAGTAAGCGAATCATTAACCTCGTTTACCTCCATACTATTCGCTTCTACTATATTTACAACCTCTTTATTTATTTTATCTAATAAAGTAATTTGACTATCTACCGCATCTCCGCTATTAATCTGTTCTTTTACGCTATCTTTAACTCCCGAAGTTGTCGCGTTCAATTTTGTAATAGTTTCAAGTATATCTTTACCGCCTATTTCAAGCTCGCTATTTGCCGTATTTATTTCGGAAACTATTCTCGATGCGCTTTCCGATATGCTAACTATATTGCTTAAAGATTGTCCGCTATTATTTGCAAGCTCAACGCTCTCTTCAATTCTTCTTGTAATTTCTTTAATGATTGTAGTTATAGATTTTGTATTTTCAGCAGTATGTTCGGCTAAAGACCTTATTTCATCAGCAATAACGGAGAATCCTCTTCCCATCTCGCCCGCATGCGAAGCCTCTATAGAAGCGTTCATAGCCAAAAGGTTAGTTTGCTCCGCGATATTTTGAATAATGTTTATAATATTTTTTATTTGCTCGCTGCTCGCTTCAACATTTCTAATTGATTCTATAACCTCTTCGACTATATCGGCTCCGTCTCCCGCTTCAACTAAAAGCTTTTTAAATAAAGCGTCAGCATTGCTCGTGCTTTTTGCAATACTCGTAATATTTGAAATCATCTCTTCAACGGATGCGGAAGTTTGCTCAACAGAAGAGGATTGCATTTCTATATTATTGTTAATTCTATAAACGGTTTGCAATAATTCATCAACTGCAACGGATGCGGAAGAAAATGCCGTTCTCTGTTGTTCGGTTGAACTTGTAATATTTTTTATAGAAGCTATTATAGATTGAATATTTTCTACGCTCTTTTTAATGCTTTCCGTTTGAATATTTACGCTGTTAGAATTTTCAGTCATAATTTTTTCTACATTATTTATATCGTTAATCAAATTTTCGCTTTTTAATTTTAAATTATCTATAATTAATTCCAAGTCGTTAATAAATAAATTAAAATTATAAACCAAAAGTCCAATTTCATCATTATTCTTGCACATTATTCTTTTTCTTAAATCTCTATTTTGTTCTCTAAGCTCTACCGTAGAAGCGTTAGTAGTTTTTATCGGAGTAAAAGTAAGACGCAAAATAAGAATATAGACAGAAGACAATATAAAATAGCCTATAAAAAATACTATTATAAATAGAGTTATAGTTTTTTCTATATTTGAATATTTTATTATAGAATTTATATCTTTATAGAATACGATTACAGAATCCAAATCTTTCATATAAAACATAATAGCTACGGTTTTTTCGTTATTCATATCAAATGTTGGAGTTATAAAAGAAGGTTTATCGTTTAATTGATTTTCAAATTCCATTATATATTTAGAAAAATTTTCGCTTGAGCCTAAAATATTTAATACATTTTGATTCAAAAATCTTCTATCTTTAGCGTAAACTATATTTTTATTATTTAATTTATAATTAATATAATTCCAAGAAGAGAGAGAAGGATTACTTTCTATATATTTAAAATATTCCATTATATCCGCATTCGCTATTATATGTCCAAGCTGTCTATTATTTAACTCCAAAGGATAATAAGAAGATACCGAAATATCGCCTTCGTTATTATAAGAAATTATAGAATAAAAATCATTGCTTTTCATAAGAGTAGTTGAAGGAAAATTATAACTTGTCGCCGTTAAATATACATTATTCGTATTTCTTAATATCGACAACGAAGCGGGAGAATTGTTTGTTAAAAATTCTCTGTTTATATTTATAGAAACAGATTTATAATTATTGCTTAAATTATAATCTAAATATTGAATTCTATTATTTATATAAGTTCTTAAAGAGTTTATATCTAATTGATTTTGATTTAAATTATTTTTTACTATTCTATCATAAACTTTCAAATCTAAAAATGCGTTTTTGTAAGTTTGATTTATATGACTATTTACGCCTATAATTTCGCTTAAAGTTTCATCGCTATTTAAGTTTAAAAATGCCTCTTCTCTTATTCTTACATAATTTAAAATTAAAACAAAAACAACGCTTGAAAAGAAAAAGAAAATCGTATAAAGAACTTTAAAAGTTAACGAAAGATAAAAAACGGTAACGCTCTCTTCTAAATCGCTTTTATGCGAAATTATTCTAAATACCAAAGCGTATAAAGAATTAATAGCGCCGCTTGAAAGCAAGCAGGCAAAAACCGCAGCTAAAGAAGTGTATATATAAATATTCGGATTTAGAAAAGCGAATATTGTTATTTCTATTATACTTCCCGATACTGCAGAAGTTGAAAATATTTTAGTTACTTTGTCGGCAAGTTTTATTTTTTCCCCTTTTGCCCATTTATTACAGTATCTTAAGAATAATATAAAAGCTATTATTGCAAAAACTATTTTGACTCCGTAAAAAGGAAATGCATGTTTATCGTATAATGAAAGCCATAAAAACAAATACCATAATATCAAGTCTAATAATATATATATGCCTATAATCTGAATCTTCAAAGAAAGAATCAGTTTTTTCTTGGATTTATTTAAAGCCATAGTATCCTCGTAATCAGAATTATTTATATGCTATTATATATTATCGTAAATTTTTTATCAAAATATTAATAAGGAATTTTATATTATTTTTTATTATTTATTAACGAAATTTTTAAACTCTTCCAACTTCGTTTACGACTCTTCCTATTAAAGTATCATGAGTCGCTATCGATTTTGAGTTTAATTCATAAGCTCTTTGAACTTCTATCATTCTAACCATTTCATTAATAGGATTAACATTGCTCATTTCTAAAAATCTTGATAAAACTTTCGGGCGGTCAATTCCTTTTTGCGCTATATACGCGGGTCCGCTAATTTGAGTATCAACCCAAAAAGAATCGCCTTCTTTTTTTAAATATCTTTCGTTTTCAAATCGAACTATTTTTAAAGTGTCTAAAATTTCTTCGTCTTTCCATTCGTTTTGAGTCATTTGAACGAAATCATCATTATTTTGATATCTTTTATTAACGCTTACTCTTCCCTCTTCGTCTATAACATAATTATTAGTTTTTATTTGTATATAGCCGTTTTCTCCCATTACTTTATAACCATGTTTTGTAACCAAATAATTATCTTTATCGATAAGGAAGCTTCCGTTTCTTGTATATCTTTCGCCATTAGGAGTTTCTATTGCAAAAAAACCTTTATCGCTTAAAGCAATATCGAGTTGATTTCCAGTTTCTCTTAAAGAGCCTTGTTCCCATTCCGTAAAAACTTCATTAACTTCAACTCCCGTTCCCATTCTTCCAACATAAGGTCTTATATCTGTAGAACCTAAAGGAAATATTACAACTCCATCGTCTTCCGTTCTTGCAGCCATCATTTCAGGAAAAGCCTTGAAAGTAGCCGTATCTCTTTTAAATCCTGGCTTATCTACATTAGCCAAATTATTTGCGACAACATCCAATCTCTCTTGTTGCGCTATCATTCCGCTTGCTCCCGTGTAAACTCCTCGAACCATAATTTTCTCTCCTTAATTAAAATAAAATTATAAAATATCGTCTTTTTCTTTTTTTGTATTTATATTAATATTATTTAATTTATTTTCTAAACTCTCATATCCTCTTTCAATATGATATATTCTATGAAGATTAGTAATTCCTTCGGCTATAGCTCCCGCAGCAACCAAAGCAGCACCCGCTCTCAAATCGCTTGCTTGAATATCCGCTCCCGATAATTTTTTTCCGCCATTAATAATTATACTCGCTTCTCTCTCTTCTATATCCGCTCCCATACGAATTAACTCGGGGACATTGCTAAATCTGTCGGGATAAATTGTTTCTTTTATATCGCTTTTTCCTTTAATAGCGCATGCTAAAGTCGTAAAAATTGCCTGTAAATCTGTAGGAAATCCAGGATAAGGCATAGTTTCTATAACAAAAGGTTTTAATTCTCTATTTGTCGCGTCAATTTCAATAGTATCGTCCGTAGTTTTAATATCGCAACCTATAGAAGTTAATAAATCTAATACGCAAGTTAAATGTTTATGATTAGTTTTTTCTAATTTTAATTTTCCTCTTCCCGCAGCCGCTATTGCCAAAAAAGTTCCCGCTTCTATTCTGTCGGGTATAACTTCAAATTCAGCTCCATGCAATTTATCGACTCCATCTATAGTTAAAGTTGAAGTTCCTATTCCTTCAATTTTAGCTCCCATAGATAAAAGAAGTTCAGCCAAATTTACGCATTCAGGTTCTCTTGCTGCATCATTTATTACAGTTCTGCCTTTTGCTAAAGTTGCAGCCATCATAACATTATCAGTTCCAAGCACTGTTGGTCCATTTTTTCCCGATAAAGTTATTTCGTTTCCTTTAAGTCTATCTTTTACCGAAGCGTTTATATAACCGCCCGATAAATTTATTTCAGCTCCCAACATTTCCATGCCTTTCAAATGCAAGTCTATCGGTCTTGGTCCAAAAGCGCAACCTCCAGGATAAGAAACTCGGCAATGTTTTCTTTTCGCAAGCAAAGGTCCCAAAACTATTATTGAGCCTCTCATTTTTTTTACTAATTTATAAGGTGCTTCATCGCTTTTACCGTTTTGAGATATTATAATCGTAGTGTTATTTTTAAAATCAACTTTTTTACCCAAAGGCTCTAATATATTTATAAGAACATGAACATCTACTAAATCGGGAACATTATGCAAAGTTATAGGCTCGTCCGTTAAAATAGACGCAACCAAAAGAGGAAGCGAAGCGTTTTTTGAGCCTGAAATTTTAACCGTCCCCGATATATTTTTTGAACCTTCTATAACATACTTAAACATATTTTACATTAATACCGCCTGTTTATTTATATTCGGTATATTGAAAAAATGCTTAATTAATTTAATTTTTCAATTTTATTTATCGTTAAAAATGTATTAAATGTAGTATAATTGTGTTTATATTTAATTTACAATGCTTAATTTATGTAAATTTTATTTATAAACTCTTTACAAAATAATTACAATATGTTATAATTATAATATAAATAAAACTTCATTGAAATTTAAGGAGGCAAAAAATGAAGAAAATTTATGCTATAATATTAACCTTTATAATCGCTATTAATTTATACTGTTTCGATTTAATAGAAGACACTTTTGATTTTATATTTGACGATTTAGCTCAATTAATCGGAATAGCCGTAATAATAGCGGCGGTAATATTTTTTGTTAGAAAATATTTGAATAAAAATAAAAATTCTGATAAAGGCAATTAATATTTTTTAAGGACGATTAATTTGAAAAAGATAATTTTAAATAGTTTAATTTTTTTATTTATAGTTTCTCTAAAACTATATTGTTTTGACGATATTCTTGAAGATATATTTGACGACTTTGAAGATTTATTTAAAATTGTCGGAATAATAGCTATGATTATAGTCGTTATGTATTTTGTAAAAAAATTTATAAGAGACGACAATAATTTAAATAACAAAAACGAAAATAGAGAATATAAAATAAACTATGATAAAAAAGAAAATAAAGAATTCAAAATAATAGAATATAACAGAAAAGATATTAATATTAAAAAAGACGAGTATGACGATTAATTTTATTTTTATTTTTTAAGGAGGTTCTATGAAAAATAATATTATAACAAATTCAAAAAAGTCTAAAAAGTTTTTATTGATTTTTGGAATAATAGCCGTAATAGGATTATTATTTTTAGCCTTAATCTATTTTAGCGGAAGTTTACCGACAAATTATATTTTGTATAAAATAGTTGACGACTTTGACGATATTGTAGAAACTTTATTTGAATTGGCATTAACTGTCGCGGTTATAGTTTTTTTAATCGTATTTTTCAAAAAGATATGGAATAAACTATAATTTATTTTAAATTAAATTTTAAAACGAAAGATTAGCTTTTATTATTTATTATTAAATTTATTAAAGTTATTCTTTCGTTTAATTTTTTAAATTGTTAAATTATTCGGTTTTTTGAAAGGCTATTCGCTCTCCGCCGTTTCTTCTTATTTTTATTATTCCGCATTTTATATAACCTTCTTTTTGAAGTAATTTTTGCATAGGAATATTATCTTTTCCCGTGTCTATTCTTATATTTTTAAATTTATCGAAACAGAATCTCATACAAAATCCGCCGACTCCTTTTTGATTGCTCATTACGGCTATTCTATGAATAACGGCGTATTCTCTATCGTTAAGCCAATTTCCTTCGTAGATTTCGTTATAATCTTCTTCAATTCCGACATAAAAACAAAAATAACCGACTATATTATTTTCATTGTCTAAACAAACATAGCCGATTGAATTTTTAATATCTTCTTCTATAAGACTTGTTGGCGGATGATTATCTCCCCATTGATTAGGATTATTATTTTCTTTCATATAATTTCTTGCATGCTCAAATATTTTTACAATACTGTCTAAATTATTTAATTCTGCTTTTCTTATTATCATAAAAGATAAAATCCTTACATACCAAAAATATACAAAGTATAAAAGATAAAGCTATAATCATAAATCTAACTCCTTATTAATGCTTCTATTAATAAGATAAGAAATTATTTTATACAGTCAAGCATTTTTCAATAAAAATAAAATAATTGCCATTTTATATTTTACTGAAAGCTGGCTGACGCTTCAAATTCCTTTATAAATTTCTTTATTCCCAATGCCGTTGCTTTTACCATTTTAATTCTAGTCTCTTTTGTATTCATAAATTTTGCATCTTCTTCGTTGGTTATAAATCCAATCTCTATTAAAGTTGAAGGCATTATTGAACCTTTTAAAACATAAAATAAAGCGTTTTGAACGGGTTTATTTCTTTTTGAAATTCCGCTTACTTTATAAACTTCGTCAACTATCGATTGAGCTAGTAATCTGCTTTCTTTTTGATATTGTTCTACAAGCATATAATTATGAGTTAATTGAGAAGAATTTTCTTCATATTTTGAAGCGTCTATTTTATCAAATTTAACCAATGCGCTATTTTCAAGCATAGAAACCGCTCTCGCATATTCGCTCGATTCTTGAGCCGTTATAAAATATGCTTCAAAACCTTTTGCGCTCGGACTTAAAGAAGCGTTTGCATGAACGCTTATAAATAATGCATTTTCAGGTTTATCAGTTTCTATTTTAGCAGCCGTGTTGGCTATTTTATATCTTTCTTGCAAAGTCGGATAAGTATCTTTATCTCTCGTAAGGACAATATCTACATTTGGAAGTATTTTTTTTAATTCTTCTTTCAATTCCAATGAAAACGATAAAACAATATCTTTTTCTTTAATTTTATTTATTCCAATAGAGCCAGGGTCTTTTCCGCCATGTCCCGCGTCTATTATTATTGCCGTAATCGTTTTTTGATTAAATTTATTCGCTACGGGATTAAAAGTTTTTTTCAAATCTTCGGGTTTTATTTTTAAATTATTTAATTTTACCGTTTCGGATTTTGCAATATTAATCAAACTAAATACTAAAATTAGAATAAAAGCTATTCTTCTTTTGAATCTTCCGATATTTCCTCTGAATATCCGCAATCTTCCTTGATACAAACTTTAAATAATCCTTTATTTTTTATTTGCCTTTCAACCATAAGTCCGTTACATTTCGGACAAGGAGTTTGAATAGGTTTATCCCAACTTACAAAATCGCATTTAGGATAATTGGAACAACCGTAGAATTCTCTTCCTCTTTTAGAACGCTTTAAAGTTATATCTCCTTTACATTTAGGACATACGCCAAAAGAAATTCCCTTTGCATTTTTGCATTCAGGGAAGCCCGAACATGCTATAAAATATCCGTATCTTCCAAGCCTTTTAATCATTTTCCTACCGCATTTTTCGCATACAAAATCGGTTTCCTCGTTGAAAAAATCCTTCATATTATGGATATTTTCCGTAGCCGTTTTTAAAGTGTCCAAAAAATGAGGATAGAATTCTTTTAATATATTATTCCATTCTATATTATCGTCTTCTATTTTATCAAGTTTACTCTCCATATTTGCCGTAAAGTTGATATTTATAAGTTCTGAAAAATTTTCGCTTATAAGTTCATTAACCAATTTACCCAACTCTGTCGGCACTAACTGTTTACCCTTTCTTTGAATATAATGCCTTGAGATTATCGTTCTTATAGTAGGCGCATAAGTAGAAGGTCTGCCTATTCCCGATTCTTCAAGCGTTTTTACTAAAGAAGCGTCATTATATCTCGGAGGCGGGGTCGTAAAATGCTGTTCGGGATTATTGTCTACAAATTCGCAAATTTCATTTTCTGAAAGATTAGGCATTTTTAAAACTTTTTCTTTATCTCCTTTATCTATAGTAAGAACTTTCAAATAACCGTCAAATTCTATTTTTGAAGAAGAAACTGAAAATTCGCAATCTCCCGCGACAATAATAGCTCTCGTATTTTTCATTTTAGCGGGAAGCATTTGAGAAGAAACGAATCTTTCCCATATAAGTTTATATAATTTATATTGTTCGCTTTTTAAATATTCTTTCACATAATCGGGCGTTAAAAATACATTTGTAGGTCTTATCGCTTCATGCGCATCTTGAGCGTTCTTCTTTACCGAATAACTTGGCGCTTCTATAGGCAAATAATTTTCTCCGTATTCTTTTTTTATAAACTCTCTCGCTTGCTCTTGAGCTACTGGCGATATTCTAACGCTATCGGTTCTCATATAAGTTATAAGTCCCGTAGATTCTCCCGCTATAGAAACGCCTTCGTATAAAGTTTGGGCGATTTGCATCGTCTTTGAAGAATTATAACCTAAAGAAGTGCTTGCAGCTTGTTGCAATTTGCTTGTCGTGTAAGGAGCGATTGGATTTCTTAATCTGTCTTTAATCTCTATCGAAGAAACTTTATAAGTTTTATCTTTTAAATGTTCCATTATTTCATCGACATCTTCTTTAGTTTTTAATTCTGGTTTTGAGCCTTTATATTTTTGAAGTTCCGCTAAAAATTCTTTATTTTTATGTTTTAAGAATACTCCGAAAGTCCAATATTCTACGGGAATAAAAGATTCTATTTCTCCTTCTCTATTGCATATTATAAGTAAAGCTACATTTTGAACTCTTCCCGCAGACAATCCTCTTTTTATTTTCTCCCATAATAGAGGACTTAAATTATATCCGATTAATCTGTCTAAAACTCTCCTAGCTTTTTGAGCGTTTACTTTCGCAATATCAATATCTCTTGGTTTTTCAATCGCTTCGTTTAAGGCGTCTTTTGTTATTTCATGAAAAACTATTCTCTTTATAGGAATATTTGAGTTTGCCAATTTTATTCTGTTTCCTATATGCCAAGCTATACTCTCTCCTTCTCTATCATCGTCCGCAGCGAGTAAAACCTCTTCAGATTTTTTAGCTTCTCTTTTAAGTTCGTTTAATATTTTAGCTCTTCCTCTTATCGTAATATATTCGGGTTCAAATCCGTTGTCTAAATCTATACCGAGTCTACTTTTAGGCAAATCTATTAAATGTCCCATAGAAGATTTAACTATATAATCTGCTCCTAAATATCTATTAATAGTTTTTGCCTTTGCGGGAGATTCCACAATTACAAGTTTCTTTTTTTTAGAAATAGCGTTTGATTTTTTTTCTTTTATTTTTTCTTTAGTTTCCATAATTTTTTATCCTATTTCAATTTTTTATTTTATAATATTTTCCAGCCGTTTGTTTTATAAAACCGTTTATTTCAAGCTGCATTAAAATAGAAGTTACGGCTTGAGTTTTCATTCCCGTTTCTTCTATAATATCGTCAATATGGACTTTACCAACTTTGTTTATTATATCGTAAAGTTTAGCTTCTTCGCCCGTTAAATTCGGTTTTTTATTTTCAGTTTTTTTATTCGTTTTATTATCTTTAATTTTTTGAGTTTTTACAACCTTATTTTTATTAATTTCTTTATATTCTTTTTTTTGTATATTTCCGCCTTCAAAATATTTTAATTTCATTTTCAAATAATCGTCATCGTTTGAAAATATAGAATCAAAATCTTCAAGTATATCTGTTATATCGTTAAGAATTTTAGCGCCTTCTTTATACAATTTATGATTTCCAAAATATTCTTTTAATTTTTCATCGTAAGGAGCTATATAAACTTCTCTGCCTTGATTTAAAGCAAAATCTACCGTTATTAAAGCGCCAGATTTGCTTGGAGCTTCAACCATTATTGTAGCGTAAGATAAACCCGATATTATTCTATTTCTTCTTGGGAAATTCATTCTATCTGGTTTTCTTTCAACTTCAAATTCGCTTAAAACAATTCCGCTTTCAATTAATTTATTATAAACTCTTAAATTTTCCGAAGGATAAACTATATCGATTCCATTTCCTAAAACCGCAGCCGTATTTACAAGCGAAGATATTGCGCCCAAATGAGCCTCCGTATCTATTCCTTTAGCCATGCCAGAAACTACGGTAATATTTAACGCCGATAATCTTGATGCAATATCGAATGCATATTTTTTACTTTCATTAGTCGGCGTTCTTGTTCCTACTATCGATACGCAATTTCTTCTTAACTTTTTTAAATCGCCTTTATAATAAAGTATGTAAGGCGGATTATCAATCTGCTTTAAGTTAAAAGGATATTCTTTATCGAATAAACTTAAAATTTTTATTTCATGCTCTTCGGATTTTTTTATTATATTTTGAGCTTTATCTAAAATTTCATTTTTACTAAAATCGTCAAGTTTAAATTTAAACTTTTTTTCTATCAATTCTTTTAAGTTATTTTCTTTTTCTTCAAAAATATTTTCAACCGATTCATAATGTTTTATAAGTTCGTATATTCTTTTATCTCCGATTTTTTCAATTTGATTAAGGGCTATCAAATATGTTTTTATATCGTTATTTTTACTCATTTTTATTTTCTAATTATTTTATTATTTAATTATTATTTAAAATTTGATTAATATTATTTAAAGCCTTCTGTTTTATAGCGGAAGAATCGCTCAAATTAATTATTCTTCTATAAACTTCAACCGCTCTATCTCTATTTCCAACGCTATATTGCAATCTTGCAAGCAAAAAAAGATAATCTATATTATCGGGCGAAAGCGAAATAGCTTTATTTATAAGCTCAAGCGCTTCTTCATAATAATTTTGTTTAATTCCTTTAAGCGAAGATAAAGCGGCGTAATAATTAGGATTATTAGCGTCTTTACTAATTGCAAAATTTATATTATTTTCCGCTCTCTTTATAAAATCATTTTTCTTCTCTTCCGTATCGGCGCTTTCCGCCAAATAAGAATAAGAAATTCCAAGTCCATATCTTAAATAAGGACTGTTAGGTAAAACTTTTAACGCTTCTGAAAAATATTTTGCAGAATATCCGTATTGAGATTTAGCCAAACTTCTCTCTCCCAAAGTTCTATAAACTGCGGCGAGTCTATCTTGAGCGTAAATTTTTTGATTTATTATATCGTTATAAGTTCCCGTTATTTCAAGAAGAGCTTCGTCATCGTCTTTATTTTTTCCTTTTTCGTATAACGAATAGGCTTTATTTAAATTATATCTATTTTTGAAAACCTGATTGCATGATATAAGAGATATCAATAATATTATAATTGCCATAATTTTTAAAATTTCTTTCATTTATATAAAACCTTTTTTAATTATTTTATAATATATACAATATTATAAAAAAAGTAAAGAAAATTATTATATAATAGTTTTGTAAAGTTCGTATTTGTACAGTTTCTTTGCCGAGTTCATATTAATGGTTTAATGTTGTTGAAAAATTCATTTCTTAATACAATATAATCATCCATTCTAATTTTATATTATTTAAATTTTTGAAAAACCAAATTTGCATTTTATATAAATTGGTTTTATTTAACAGGATTTTAAATAAAAAGTATAGATAGAAAATAGAAAAATGAAGAAATCTTTATTATTTTTTATAGTTTTATTAACGATTTCAATATCGATATTTTTCATACAAAAAATAAATTTATTGTCGCCGACTTTTATACCTCCAGAAACTCAATTCAAAGTTTATACAAATATATTGCCTTCCAGATTAGATATTAATCTTGTAACCTGCAAAAGATGGTAAAGTATTCGGCGGTTATAGAAAGAATTTCAAATATAAAAACTAATGGTATATTTTAGCAGATTATAAATATCTTATAAATTATTAAAGCTAAATATATTTTTATTATTGTTTAATATAAGTATTTACCCTCAATGAATTCCAAAGATAGAAGAGTGATTTTATAGGCTTAAAAATGCGAACAAGAATTTGAAGAATACTATAATTTTTATTCAAATTATATGAATGATTTTTTAATTGATTTAACAAATAAATAATTTTAATAATTAAATCAATCCATATTTTATCATAACATTTATAATTTCAATTCAATATATTATTTTACGCTACAAAAAATTTAATTTTATTATATAATGATTTTAATAATAAACAAAAATAAATAAAAAATAAATTTCATTAAAATAAAAAAGAAAATTATAAAATGAATAAAATTAATATAGCTTTGCCGAAAGGCAGATTATTAAAAAAAGTCTACGATTTATTTAAAAAAATAGGATACGAAAATAAAGAATTGTTAGAAGACAATAGAAAACTTGTTTTTGAAAATAAAGGAATAAGATATTTAATTGTCAAACCTTCCGATGTTGGAATTTATGTAGAAAAAGGAGTAGCAGATATTGGAATTGTTGGAAAAGATATTTTGCTTGAAAACTCTCATGATATTTATGAATTATTAGATTTGAAATTTGGAAAATGCAAAATATGTATGGCTTCAATTAAAGATTATAAAGAAGATATTGAGAGAAGATTGAGAGTCGCCACAAAATATATAAATGTGTCAAAAAAATATTTTGATTCTATAAATAGAGATGTCGAAATAATAAAATTAAACGGTTCGGTAGAATTAGCGCCGATACTTAATTTATCCGATGTTATTATAGATATTGTTGAAACGGGAAGCACTTTAAAAGAAAATAATTTAATTGTGATTAAAGATATAATAGATTATATAAGCTCAAGATTGATTGTAAATAAAGTGAGTTTTAAGTTTAAAAATAATTTAATAACAGAAATCGTTAAAAATATTGAGGAAGTATTATGATTAAAATTATAAATTATAAAAACGGAGATTCTTTAAAACCGATTTTAGCAAGAAGTCAATTTAGTTATGATAATATTAATAAAAAAGTTAAAGCGATAATTGAAGATGTGAAAAAAAACGGCGATAAGGCTTTGATTAAATATAATAAAGAATTCGATAAAACCGACACAAAAATTTTGGAAGTTTCTAAAAAAGAAATTGACGGAGCTTATAATAGAATAGATAATAAATTTAAAAAAACTTTGCATTTAGCTTATAAGAATATTGAAAAATTCCATAAAAAACAAATTAGAAACGGATTCATAACTAACGAAGAAAACGGAATCGTTATGGGACAAATAATAAATCCGATTGAAAAAGTCGGCGTTTATATTCCTGGCGGAACTGCAATTTATCCTTCAACGGTTTTAATGAATGTTATTCCCGCGAAAGTTGCGAAAGTGCCTGAAATTATTCTTGTCTCGCCTCCAAATAAAAATGGGAAAATAAGCGATATTATTTTGGCGGCGTCCAAAATATCGGGAGTCGATAGAGTTTTTAAAATTGGCGGAGCGCAGGCAATTGCGGCTTTAAGTTATGGAACGGAAAGCGTCCCTAAAGTTTACAAAATAGTAGGACCTGGAAATATTTATGTCGCAACGGCAAAAAGACTCGTTTATGGCGAAATTTCTATAGATATGTTTGCAGGACCGAGCGAAATTTTAATTATAGCGGATGAAAATGCAAATTCGATTCATATTGCCGCAGATATGCTCGCTCAAGCCGAACATGATAAATTAGCCTCAAGCGTTTTAATTACGACAAGCGAAAATATCGCAAGTAAAGTAAAAGAAGAATTATATAAACAATTAAAAAAATTAAGCAGAAAAGAAATAGCGGAAGAATCGATAAAAAATAACGGAAAAATAATTATAACGAAAACTATCGAAGATGCGATTTTTATAAGCAATGAATTAGCTCCCGAACATTTGGAAATAAATTTAAAAGAACCTTTTTCAATTTTATCAAAAATAAAAAATGCAGGCTCTATATTTTTAGGAGCGAACACTCCCGAAGCTTTGGGCGATTATTTATCTGGAGCGAATCATGTTTTGCCTACAAGCGGAACTGCAAAATTCTCTTCTCCTCTTTCTGTTGATGATTTTATTAAAAAATCTTATATAACTTATTATACTAAAGACGCTTTGAAGAAAGTTAAAGATAATGTAATTAATTTTGCGGAAAATGAAAAATTGGAAGCGCATGCAAATTCGGTTAGAGTTCGATTTAAAAAGTAGAAATTGATAAATATTAAATATTGAAATTTATTATGTATTTAATTGTTAATTAAAGTAAAGTTTTAACTTGTCATTTTAGCAAATAATGATAACCATTATTTGAAATTAATATGCATATATAGGTTTATTAAGAGATATTAACCTTATAAGCAAAATAATGGGATTAAGCATTGAAAAAATAAATAAACTATAATTTATTTTATGTTTATTATTTTTACAAATAAATTTTTAATTTTTTCTTTGCCATGCTTTCATCAATACTTCTTTTATTTGATTATATTTTTTATTATTATCACTATTAGAGCATATCATATTTAAAGCCGTATCGCATTTATCATCTTCAATATTAATATCCGCTCCTTTGTCTACTAAATATTTTACTATTTCTAAATGTCCTTTCATTGAAGCAATCATTAAAATAGCGTATATTCCATCTTTAACATTATTAAAATATTTAATATTATATTGAGCATCAATATCTACTTTACAATTTTCTATAAAATATGCTACTACATTAAATTTTTCAAAAATTAAAGCCCATATTAAGGCAGTATAACCTTCATTATCTTTAACATTAATATCTGCTCCTTTATCGACTAAATATTTTACTACCCCTAATTTTCCATCATATGAAGCCCATATTAAAGCAGTTCTACCGAAATCATCTTTAGCATTAATATCTGCTCCATTTTCTACTAAACATTTTACTATTTCTAAATACCCTTTCCATGAAGCGTCTATTAAAATAGTTCTATTACTGTGGGTTATAGCATTAACATTAACACCATTTTTTACAAGATTTTTGACTTTTTCAATATCGTTTTCAGATATAGCTTTAAAAAGTTCGTTTTCATTCATTATAGATGCCTCTCACTTTAAAATTAATATAAATGTATTATATATTTAATTATTAATTAAAGCAAAGTTTTAACTTGTTATTTTAGCAAATAAATATAAACAATGAAAACTTGAAATATTTAAAAAATAGGATTAATATAAATAAATAATAATTATAGAAAGGAGAAATTATGCTAAAAAATATCTATAAACCACATTCTCTAATAATAGATTTGACTACAAATTGTAATCAAAAATGTTTTTTCTGTTGGAGAATTAATAGACCAGAATATCTTAAAGAAGTTTTGAAAGATAAAAATAATAATATAGATTTTGATATTTATAAATCTATTATAGACGATGCATGTAAAATAAATACTATTAAATATGTTGCATTATGCGGACCTATGGGAGAGCCTTTACTTGCAAATAATTTTATTCAATTTCCTAAATATGCTATGAGTAAAAATCATTTTAATACTATTATAATCAACACTAACGGATATGCATTAAATAGATATGAATCTTATGAAATTCTTTCTTCATTAACGGATATTCAAGTTTCGGTAGATACTATAAACCCCGATACTTATGAAAAAATTCATGGCTTTGGTAAACAATTACCAATAGTTTTAGAAAATATAAAATCTCTCTTGGATTGCAAGAAAAAATATCCCGAATTAAAAACAAATATAAGAGTTAGATTTACGGAGAATGAATATAATAAAAATGAATGGAACGAATTTGAAAAATATTTCAATTCTATAAATTGTGAAATATTGCATGTTAAGATACATTCATTTAACGGAATTAATCCAGAAAGAAATAATGAAATAGGAGCTTATCTTTGTAATCAACCTTATTATGTTGTAAATTTTAATTATAAAGGCGAAATGACTACTTGTTGCACAAATTTTGAATTAAATCCTGTTTTTGGAAATATTAAAGGACATTCGATTATTTCTTTATTTAATTCTAAAAAATTTAATAATTGGAGGCTTAATAGAATGAATGGGATATGTGCCGACTGCGGAGGATTAGGTTCTGTAACTCAAAGATATGATAATTATTTATCATCCGATGAATTATTTAGATATACTTTACTAAAAAAATCTCCTAATTTTATTAAAAATATAATAGGCGCTAAATTAGATAATTTGTATCTTAATAATTTTGCTTGGTGGATACCAATTAGAAAATGGCGAGATAATTTCAGAAATAAATTCTTTGATAACTTCATAGGGGGGGGGGTAAATAATGGCTTTAAATTTTTATATCCTCTTTGTTTTAGATTGGATTTAAATTATTGATTATAATATCTGTGACAATAGGTTATTTTTATCATTCAGTTTTAAAAAATATTATTTTTACAAATGAAAATATTTTATAAATAATTTGAAAATAGTCAAAAAGATAAATTTACATTCCAATATGGTTAGATTTATTATGAGTTTAAAGATTATACGGAAATACAAAAATATTGTAATTTATATTCCAATATGGTTAGATTTATTATTTAGATGATGAATTTGAGCGGATAGGCGTAGAAGATTTACATTCCAATATGGTTAGATTTATTATCTGTCTCTGTTATTAAAGACATTTCACTTTTTCCAAAATTTACATTCCAATATGGTTAGATTTATTATAAGCTTTAAAATATAATAGAGAACTTTCTGAAAAATAATTTACATTCCAATATGGTTAGATTTATTATTAAAATTATACATATCATGCGATATCCCTCTCTTTTTATTTACATTCCAATATGGTTAGATTTATTATTACTAATAAGAGATCTAACACAAGCACTAGCAATAGATTTACATTCCAATATGGTTAGATTTATTATTAAGGAAATTATAAACAAGCTTAACGAAAAATTCGGGATTTACATTCCAATATGGTTAGATTTATTATTCATAAGACTATTTGCCGTAATCTCTCTCGATTTAATATTTACATTCCAATATGGTTAGATTTATTATGTCAGTAGGGGGGCGGTTTGCAACAGCAAAATCGCAATTTACATTCCAATATGGTTAGATTTATTATGTCAAACCTTATTAAATCACTATTATATATACAAATATTTACATTCCAATATGGTTAGATTTATTATTTTATTCTTGTTCTGCTACTTCTCAATCTCCGATTAATTTACATTCCAATATGGTTAGATTTATTATATATTCGCATTTTCTTAATTTATTAAAATAGTTCTCAATTTACATTCCAATATGGTTAGATTTATTATCGTCCCCCATTTACTAAACTAAAGGGGGGATATAGGGATTTACATTCCAATATGGTTAGATTTATTATCAATTTTTGGTTTGGCACAAAAATATAGTAGACTGTATTTACATTCCAATATGGTTAGATTTATTATGATTTAAAATTAGAAAAATCACATTTATTAGAAATGATTTACATTCCAATATGGTTAGATTTATTATCCACCTTGATTTGATACTACACAAAGGTATTCAATTTTATTTACATTCCAATATGGTTAGATTTATTATGGGTCATCATCTAATTTAAAAGCATTAGAATATATAATTTACATTCCAATATGGTTAGATTTATTATATTTAAACTCATACACTCCATAAGGATAATCTTGTAGATTTACATTCCAATATGGTTAGATTTATTATTGCAAGAAAATAAAGAAATCAAGGAGGAAATAAATGAATTTACATTCCAATATGGTTAGATTTATTATCAAAAATCTCGTTATTTAATAAATATGTGTGCTTATCTATTTACATTCCAATATGGTTAGATTTATTATCTTTATCGTAATTATTTTAGTCTTTCTTTCGCTTTGATTTACATTCCAATATGGTTAGATTTATTATCTATTAATGTAATAAAGGCTGACACTCCAAAACCTAATTTACATTCCAATATGGTTAGATTTATTATGAATAAACTTTCAGTCGGCAATAAATAATTATCTGTATTTACATTCCAATATGGTTAGATTTATTATAAACATTTAGATGAGAATAAAAAAACAATAATATCGATTTACATTCCAATATGGTTAGATTTATTATAAACATTATATATCTCTTGCTTATTATAATGTTTTTATTTACATTCCAATATGGTTAGATTTATTATTAGATTTATGAGCATTAAACTGTTTGTGTTTATGTAATTTACATTCCAATATGGTTAGATTTATTATTTTTCTTTCTTCTTGACATGCTAGACAATGTCGACAATTTACATTCCAATATGGTTAGATTTATTATTAATGTGTCTAAGCTACATTAAGCCAGAAACAACTTAATTTACATTCCAATATGGTTAGATTTATTATTGGAAAGCTCAATAAAAAATTAAAGGAGTAAAAAAAATTTACATTCCAATATGGTTAGATTTATTATTCCCATCTCTTCGATATATTATCAATTTCATTATTCAATTTACATTCCAATATGGTTAGATTTATTATTTTGTTTATTATGAGCGAAAACAAAATAATTATAGAATTTACATTCCAATATGGTTAGATTTATTATACAACCGAATGAGTTAACCGAAACAGGAATTAAAATATTTACATTCCAATATGGTTAGATTTATTATGCGCAAGTAAAAAGCAATTATTATAATTATACAGCAATTTACATTCCAATATGGTTAGATTTATTATTTTTCAAATTATAAAATATCTCTCGCTCATAATTTGATTTACATTCCAATATGGTTAGATTTATTATCTTCTGATACTATTATCTCCATTTGCGATTTTCCAAAATTTACATTCCAATATGGTTAGATTTATTATACATTGTCATACCGTTTTCATCATATTCTGCGTTTAGATTTACATTCCAATATGGTTAGATTTATTATTTGAGGTTCTACTTCCCAAGTAAATGTATTAGTAAGATTTACATTCCAATATGGTTAGATTTATTATCGTGCTATTTTTAATCGCATTTTCTATAAGTTCAATATTTACATTCCAATATGGTTAGATTTATTATACATTTTTCATTTTTTTAATTTTCATTCATTCCTCAATTTACATTCCAATATGGTTAGATTTATTATTTAATTAATTTTGACACTAAAATCAAAGTATCGAAATTTACATTCCAATATGGTTAGATTTATTATTTTCTTTTTGAGTATCTTCAATTATCTTTTTTCGTTATTTACATTCCAATATGGTTAGATTTATTATTCTATTTCCGCAGACAATTTTAATTCGATGACGTCGGTGCTGCGTGGAATCGGGGAACAGGGTGATAAGTCGATCGTGACGGTCAGCTCCGGCAAACAGGATACGGATATATTTGGAAACCCGGTGGAAAATACGGGTGATTATGCAGGTGCAGTCATCGCGGAGAGTGATGGAGAATTTCTGATCTTTACTTACGCCGATGCGGTGCGGGCAGCAGATTCGATCAATGTGAGATTTTCGGATGGAACGAAGATCGCTGGTACAGTGCGCCAGATTGACGAAGTGCTCGGAATGGCAGTTGTGGCGGTGCCGTCCGGCAATCTGCCGGAAGAAGAGCGGAAAAAGGTGCAGGTGCTTTCACTTGCCAATTCATATACGGTCAAGGCAGGCGATGTCCTCGTAGGTATCGGCGGTCCGTCCGGACAGGTGCATTCGCTTTCGTTCGGAACGGTATCTTACGTGGCGCGCAATGTGCAGATTACAGATGGACTGACGCGGATCCTGTATGCGGATATCAGCAGCAATTCGCAGACGGGTACCTTT
>ENA-ORSC01000463-ORSC01000463.1-human-gut-metagenome-genome-assembly--contig:-NODE-463-length-32762-cov-5.878864_pt1 | contig 32762 bp, 37 predicted proteins | sample MGYA00242178_ERZ509140 | MGnify/ENA primary metagenome ERZ509140 (study PRJEB26280, sample SAMEA2338681) | human gut metagenome | biome: human gut; feature: human-associated habitat; material: faeces... | reverse complement strand
AGTATAATTTTTTTAACTATATATATAGATTTAAATTATATATAATATATATAAACAACCACAAAAAAAAAGAAAATAAAAAAATATTAAAAAAAGTATTGACTATTAAAAAAATAATAGTATATATAGTATATCAGATAACAAAAATGGAGGCCGTTATGTTTGATATAAAAGAAAAATTGAATAATGATCTTAGCTGTATGTTAAGATTTCAAAATATGATTAAAGAACAAAAAATCACTAATGTTGAAGCTGCACTTGAGGGATGTATACAAGGTAAAGCAGAATGTTTGTTTGACGAGTACAAACCTGAGATAGACGCTTGGGTTGACGATACCGTAGTTGAAGTTGACGAGCTTGACAGTTACCATTGGAACAGTAACCCTTATGGAGTTGAAGCTCAATATGCAAGGGGTGAATCCGATTGGGATGAGGAGGAAGAACGCCAAGCAAAGATTAGAAAATCATTAGAGTATTTGAAAGCAGATAAGATATACGATTACTTTACTATGGACTTTGATGAGAATGTTCAAGAGAAAATGCACGAGATGGCTGTTAAGTATTTGGAGGGTAAATTAGATGCGTAAGTTTGGTGATTTTGTAGCTTGTGTAATGGTTATGGTAATGTGGTATATATTGTTTGTAATCTGCTAAATGTAGATCTAATCATCCACGATATAGAGGTAAAGCTAAATAAACTGTATAGATTAAAACAGATAGCTGAGGAAGTGGACTCAAAAATTTTTTTAATGATAATTGATTTAAAGATAAAGGAGCTAAAACATGATAGGGAAAATATTAGAGCGTACGGAAGATAAGGAAGAGCCTGTTCTTCCTTGCGTGGCCGAAAAAGACAAAGAGATTGAGGGGATTGCAGTTGATCGGCTACAATCCTTAATAGAAAGAATTGAACGCCTAGAAAACGAAAAAATGGCGTTTCTGAGGACATAAGAAGCATATATGCTGAAGCAAAGTCTGCCGGATTTGATCCTAAGATTATGAGAGCTATGGTAAAGCTGCGTAAAATGAACGTGGCTGATCGTGATGAGATGGATTTTTTAACCGAAACTTATAGAAAAGCATTGGATTTGTAGGGAGTAAAAATGATTAGAGAATTATGGGCGGTTTATAAGGTTTTGAGATGGCACAAGAAAGCATTTCCGAATGTTACATACAAGGAGCAGACAGCCAAGCGTAGAGATGAGATCCATGAATGGATCGATGCTTTTGATAAGTACACCAAGGATAAGAGAAAATCAAGAAAAAACCTTGCCGAGATGGAGTGGGCCGATACAATCATTGCCGGAATTGGATGCCTGCGGTTCAAAAAGACTAGATCCGACATTGAGGATAAAATGTATATAAATCGCATGAGAAGTTGGTATAACAATCAGCACAAAGGGAAAAAAGATGATAAAATCACAAGATGAATTAAACACATGCAACGATGGCAAACGCAAGAGCGATGTGCTTATAGCCACGATCGAGAAGTGCGAGAAGCTTGAGGAAAAGCTAAAGATAGCCAAGGAAAAATTGGAAACAATTAAAACAACTGCTACATTTGGAAAATTAAAGGGAATTAACGCTGATACGCCAGACAGTATGAGGTTGAAAGCAATAGTAACCTTAGCTGATGACGCACTAGAAAAGATTAAGGAGTAAAGCAATGACTAAGACACCGGAAGAACTGACAGAAGACTGGAAAGCGGGAGAGCTTGAGTATGGGCGGTATTGGGTAAAAAATAAAGTTTGGGAAAAGCCTTTTATTGACAGATGGCTCCCGAATTGTTCTTGGAAAATCTCTTGCAAAGATGCTATTGAACAAATCCTTGCTCCCGTTCCAACCTATGACGAATACAAGGCGATGCAGGCAGAGCTTGCCGAATTTAAAGAAAAAGTTGCCGACCAAAGAACAGACTTAGAATCCGCCCGTTGGTATCAGACAGTCCAGAACGAGGATATTAGCAAGCTCCGCGCTCTGCTTAAAGGCTGTCAAGAAGTTTTATCAAATATATGTGAAGAAAATGATTGGAATAGCGAGTATTCAACGCCATTAGACGTTTGGGATATTATGATTAGAATAAACGAGGTGCTGAAATGATTAGACGGTTGCTTTGCTGGCTTGGATGGCACGAGTGGGATTGTGTCTGTTATCTTTATAAGAATTGCCAAAAAATAAAAACCTTGAAATGCCGAGTTTTTAATATTCGATGTAAACATTGCGGTCCGCAGAGATGAAGTAACTTTTTATGAGGATAAGAAAGATGAACAAGATTAAATTGAAAAACTTAAAACAAGAATATGAGGGACGCTGCAAAATTATTCCTTGTTGCGATTTGCCTAAAATTGAGAGTAATTTTGACGATTTAAAAGACGATATTATTGACGCTTTCAAAGATCAGCGAATAATTTGTAATTGGTCGTCGAAAGACGGTGTTTTAGAAAAATATAAAGACAAGGATTTTGACAACGAAGATGAAGAAACTGAATATTTATGGTTGGAATTAATTTGTCAATGTATGGATGACGGTTTTTTAATTATTTACGAATCACCTGTTCCGCACAATATAAGAATGGAAAATGGGAAAGTTCAAAGTTATAGTTGTTCTTGGGGTTACACTCAAACTAATTATATCCATTTAAACGATATAACTCAACTGTCAGCCGTTTTATCCAATCTTGATGATGAATTAATTAGAGAAAAATACAAGGAAGAAAACGATGAGTAAAGCTTTAAAATGGATACCCGACAAAAAAGACTATATCCCGTATGATTTACCAGACGGGGCCTGTCTTTATACCGATAATATGGAACAAGAGATTGCCTGCTGCCAGTGCGGTAAAAAGGTTAAGTTTGGAGATTGCTATACCAGCCGGACAATCCATACAGAGCTTGGTCTTGGTTATGCAGAATGCGAAGATTGCTACTGTAAAGACCTCGGTTCTGACAGTTGGAAAAACACTTAGCCCTTTCCCCTGCGGCTTCTAATCACGCAGATAGGGCGGAACCCGGGGCGCAGGGGATAAAATGTTGGGTTCAGCCTATCCTCCCTGCCCTCCTTTTACAGCATTGTGCGGAGGCTTTTAAACCGTCCAGCCCGCAAGGGTTCAAGCTTTAGGCAAAGGGAGTCAATGGAAAGTGAATGGCGGTACTGCACAAATCGGGCGCAGATTTTGGCACATCAAGTTAAATTAAAACTACTGCGCCCGCTTTTTTTTATTTGACAACTGTAAACTAAGCGTTTATATTAAACGCAAGGAGTTATTATATGAGAAACAAGCGTTTACATACAAGGTTAGCGAAACGAAGTCAAGTGTCTGGCTTTGCTCGCTATTTGTGTATGTCAAGGCAAGGCTTATATAAAGCTCTGAAACAAGAGAAAAGAAACTTATGGGCTTTATATGCCCGGTATGTAAGGGAGATATTTATGCTTGGCAAAAAGGTATATTATCTAAAACTATCCGAAAAAGATCCTAATATCTACGAGGGCGTAGTTGTTGCTGAAACAATCTCAAAACACGGCCATCGTACTTATGGGATTGATACAGGTAACGGCACGGCGTATAAAGAAAGTGCTTATGTATTCTCAGATAAAGAGTTGGCAAAAGCTGCTTTTGATGCTATGATGCCTAAGGTTAAACTAATGTATGAAATCCAGAAAGAAGCTCAAGAAAAGATTGATGCAATCCGCAACGAACTTTTGGGCGATCCTGAATTTCCTGAATATGTAGAGGTGGAAGATGAAAAAGATTAATGAAAAAATACTTGAATTGCTTGACAATGGTTACGGATTGATCCAGATGATGGAGCATCCTGAGGTTAAAATTAACAAAGAAGAACTTATCGCCTTAATGAAAGACGATGAGAAACTAAACAAGAAACTTCGTAAACGCTTTGGTGATAAGTTTTTTGAAGCTGAAGAACCTGAACAGGAAGAACCTAACATTTCTGAAATTGATGCTTTGAAAGCTGAAGCCGATGCTCTCGGTATTCGATACCATGCTATGATCGGTGTTGATAAGCTTAGAGCAAGGATTGAAGAATTTAAGGCTAAACAACAATAATTTGAAAGGAGCTTGTTATGGCAAAGAAAGTAACGAAAGTCAAACGCAAAACAAACGCAAAGACGAAGCCGATTATCTATCTTCCTGAGGTGGTACTTCATCACGTCAACAAGATGTATGACAAGCTCCAGTCTGACGAAAGCATCTGTTATATTAAACAACTCTTGAGCGGAGAGAGAATATATTTTGATTGGTGGGCATACGTTAAGAGAAGATACTCTAAAAACGCTGAGATAATTAGAGCAATAAAAAGAGTGGAGGACGAGCTAGAAAGCCGTATTGTAACGAGAACGCTTACAGGCCGTTATTCTGCCCCTGCCGGTATATTCTTATTAAAGGCAAAGTATGGCTTTGTAGACAAGGTTGTACAACAGTTTGAGAACGAAAAGGACGACAACAATAAGTCTGTTCCGCTTGAGATTATCATTAGAGGACATAAGGAGGTCAACAATGAGTAATCAAGAGGCTTTAATTGCTAGATTTTGTAAAGATGGGGAATTAAATGTTAAAAATGATTAAAAAAGCTGTATATCCGTTTTCGGCTATACTTTTCTTTGCAATGTTCGTATTTGTAACATTTGCGCTTTGTATTGATGTATTTGTATCAGGTGTAGTGATGGCCTTTTGTTTTCCGTTAAGACTATGTAAGGTTGTTATGTACATCTCAGAGTATATATCTGATAGCTTGGAATCACTTAACGAGATGACAAGCGACTTAGGTGAATACTCAAATATTCTTTTGTCTAAAAAACAGAATAAAGAAAAATCAGATAGTTAGTTAAAAATCTCCCTATAGGGAAATACCGAATATTTGATTTTAAATTAGACAAATTATAAGGTTTGGAATTGGGTGGGAAACAATGCGAATAGAATTACCAGTTTTAGAATTGAGGCCCTATCAGGCTGAGGCTTGGGATTATCTGATGGCGCACGACACTAAAAAGAGTTTTATGTTGTGGCACAGACGAGCCGGCAAAGATTTATTTGCGCTTCAGTATATTGTAGCAAAGGCCCTTGAAAGAGTTGGTAACTATTGGTATTTATTACCTCAACAAAATCAGGTCCGTAGAGCTATATGGGAGGGTATTACATCAAAAGGAATTAAATACCTTGATATGATACCCCCTCAATTAGTGTATAAACGCAACAATTCGGAAATGAAACTTATTCTACGCAACCCAAACAACCCAAACGAACCCGGATCAATTATTTCATTTTTGGGCGGTGATAACTATGACGCTTTGGCCGGATCAGGTATTGCCGGTGCAGTTGTATCAGAGCTAGCGCTTCAGAAACCTAACCTATACGATCTTATTCTTGAGCCGATGCTGAAAGAAACAAAAGGTTGGGTGATGTTCAACACTACACCTCGTGGCGAAAATCATGCTAAAGAGATGTGGGATTTTCTTGAAAAGCGGCCTGAGTATTATGTTTCTAAAAAGACTATTGAGGACACCGGCGTTGTTGATCCTGCCGACTTAGACGAAGAGCGTGAGCGTGGCAAGCCTGAAGAGATTATTCAACAAGAGTATTATGTTTCTTTTGCCGGTGCTATCTATGGTGCATACTATGCAGATATGCTTGATAAGTTCAAAGAAAATCAAGGCAAAGTGCCATATAATGACAGCCATCTGGTGCATACGTTCTGGGATCTTGGTGTATCAGACAGTATGGCGATCTGGTTTGTTCAGTTTATTGATGGCAATATACACGTTATAGACTACTACGAAAATCATACTTATAGCTTAGGACACTATGCTTCAGTCGTTCTTGGCAAGCCTTATAATTACATCGGGCATCATCTACCGCACGATGGCGTACAAAGACAACTAACACCAACGGAAAAAGCTCTTACAATACAAAATCAACTTATGCAATTAGGCCTGAGAAACGTTGACGTTATACCTCGTACAAGCGATGTGTATGCGGATATTCAGAACGTGAGAAGTATTTTAAGCCGTTGCAAGTTTGATATGGAGCATTGCAAAGATGGCGTTATGGCTCTTAAACAATACCGCCGTGAGTATGACGAAAACAGAAAATGTTTTAAGAACACACCTTTACATGATTGGGCATCTCATGCGTGTTTAGTTGCTGGAACAAAAATATACACAACAAAAGGTTATAAAAACATAGAAGATATTACAAAAGACGATATAGTATATTATGGCAATGGAGAAGTCGGATATATTGATAATTGTGGATTTGTAAAGTATTCTGAAACATTAAAGATAACATTAGACAATGGGGAAATTATAGAAGTTACACCAGATCATAAAATATTTACGATTAGAGGGGTTGTAAAAGCGGAAAATCTTTGTTATGATGACATCATTGCAACAAGGAGAAATAAATTATGGAAAAACTTATTGAAAACAAAGACGAAAAGTCGGGAAAATGTTATATCCTCTACAAAGGAGTTAAATATTGGCTTTGGTCTAAACGTGGATTTTATGTGTCGCAAATTGGCGGAAAGCAAACAATGCTTCATAGAGTACTTTACGGCGATGGAAACCAAGAAAATGAAGTTTATCCGATTGACGGAAATTTTAGAAACCTCTCAAGAAATAATTGGAAAATACGCAAAAGGGGTGCATACCACTATAAAACGGATAGAGAATACAAAGAGTTTGATGACAAGAAGTTCTATAAAAAAGAAAATGGATATTGGTGGAGCAAAACATACGGCTCAATGCACAGATATATTTGGAAATATTATCATGGGAGCATACCAAAAGGCTATCAAATTCATCACAAAGACGGCAATAAAGATAATAACACTATTACTAATCTATGTATTATGTCTATTGGCGAACATCTTAAAATGCATGCAAAAAATAATAATTGGATTGGCAGCGAAGCTAATAAAGAACAGCTTAGAAAAGCTAATCTTAAACGGTGGGCGGATTATAGAAATAGAAAAGATCAAACAGAAAAAGCCTGTATATGATATTACGGTAAGGGATAATCATTGCTATTATGCAAACGATATATTGGTAAGCAATTGTGATGCTTTCCGTGGTATTCCGTTTATAGAACGAAAGATAAAAGGTGCAACCATACAGAAAAGGAGCAAAGAGTGGAACGGACGATTTTAAAATGGTGCGAGGCTGCACAAGAAGAACTTAATTGTTTTGATAGCTTAGATAATACGGTTAATTATGTTATTGAGCTTGCAAAGGCCGGACTACTTCATATTGAAGAGTTATCAGACGATAGAGGAGTTGTGGCTTATATGTTCTGCCCGGACTTTAGAGGTAACACTATTTGTAGTGAGTTATTTATGTATATTAGGCCGGAGTATCGTGGCGATATTAAACTATTTAAGAAAATTATTGACATTATGGAGCAAGCTGCAAAAGAAAATAATTGCAAATATGTAACGATTGGTTCTAATATAGGTTATCGGGATGACAAACTTTTATCTTTATTATCCCGATTTGGTTACAAAACAGACACCGTTAAAAAGGAGATCTACTAATGGCAGCAATATCAAGTACAATCGCAGCAGTAGCCGGAGTAATATCTGCCGGTTATTCAATGTATCAAGGTCATAAACAACAAAAAGAAGCTAAAAAGGAAAAAAAACAACAGCAGGCAGCTATTAACGCTGAAAAGCAAAGAGCTGAAAGCGAGCGTAAGAACTTGCTCTCCCAACAGCGTTATCAGATGGGGATTGACAGCGACTATTCAACATCAGGCACTTCATCTGTTGGGCGTGGATTAACAACTGGACAAAGCACATTGGGGTAAGCTATGAAGAAAACAGCCAAGCAAATTATAAAAGATTGTGGCAAGGCGTACGAGAAAAAAGCTAAGTGGAACAATCTCTATGAGGATGTTTTTGAGTATATGATGCCTGCCCGTGATATGGATAAAACTCAAGGCGAGGACGTACACGATCATATTTACAGCTCAATCGGTGAACAAGTTGCCGATCGCTTTGTTGATAGAGTGCAGAATATTTTAACGCCGGTAACAGTTGATTGGATCAAATTAGAAGCCGGCTACTTCATGAAACAACAAAGTCAAGACAATGTAATCGACATCAACAAAGAGCTTGATAAGATTGCTGAGATATGCAACGTATTCAAGAATACATCAAACTTTGACGTTGTGATGACTGAGTTCTATTATGACTTGATTGCCGGTACAGCCTGCCTGTTATTATTGGAGGGAACGCAAGAAAATCCGTTGCGGTTTATATCCGTGCCGATTAAGGAGCTTGCTATTGCTGAGGGTATATTCGGCGAAGTAGGCGAAGTATATCGTAAGTTTAAGATGAAGTCCGAACTAATCAAAAGACAATGGCCGTCTGCAAAGTTTGAGGAAAAGGACGACAAGAAAGGCGATCTTGATCTAGTTGAAAGTACATACTACGACTATGACGAAAAGATCTGGCGATATACTGTTATTCTCAAAGATGGTGAAAAGATCCTTGTTGAAAAAGAATATCTTGCTAATCCGTTTATTATCTTGAGATGGACAAAGTGCAGTGGCGAAGTATATGGGCGTGGCTTAGGCCTGAAGAGTATTAAAGACGTTCAAACTCTTAACAGAATTATTGAATATTCTTTGCGTGCTTTGGCGTTTACAATACCTTGTTTCTTAGCTCAGCAAGATGCTTCTTTTGATCCTGACGACTTTGTATTGAAGCCCGGTGCAATTAACATGGTACCGTCAACGGCTACAAACAACCCGACAATAACTCAATTACCTGTCAATGTGACTCACGATATTCAAGCATACCAAACCGAACGTATGGAAATGAATATTAAACGTAACATGATGGATAGCACTATACCGAACGATCCAAGCCGTGATTTAACAGCTACGGAAATTGCGGAGCGTGCTAATGAGTTGAAGTCTATTCTATCAAACTCTTTTGGCCGCATTATGACTGAGTTGATGTATCCTCTTATTAGGCGTATTGTGGAAGTGTTACAGCACTTTGGCTATATCAAGAGAGATATTGACGTGCGTGATTTTAACGGCTTTGGTTACACAATCGTTGTAAATACTCAGTTAGCTAATCAACAGTCTATGACGGAAGTGCAAAACACAATCAACGCATTAAGTCTATTGATGCAGTTTGATCCTCAAGGATTGTATGCGGCTAAGTGCGTAAACATGAATAAACTTATTCCGTTTATGCTAGAAAAAATGGGCGTTCCGAAGAGTTATATTAATTCTCCTGAACAAATAACAGCACTTCAGCAACAAGAAGCTCAAAATATGACGGATGCTGAGGATACTGCTGCACAAAGACAAATTGCCGTATCAAACGCTATTGAGAAAGGAAAAGCTGATGCCAAACTCCAAGCAGGATAAGGTAATAACGATGGATAACGACTTTCAGTTTAGAATATCCATCTATAAAAAAGTTTTTGGCTCTGTTGAGGGTAAATTACTTTTAGACTATATGGAAAGAACTTATGCCCCACGAGAGCCAAACTTTAACCCAAACGTAGATTATTATGCTTTGGGAAAATATAGGGTTGTGCAAGAAATAAAAACCCTACTTAATAAACCACTAAAGAAAGGTAAAGAAGATGAGTGATATTGATTCAGAATTAACCGGCGAAGCCGCTGACGGTGCTATTGAAAACGATGCACACGTTGACGGAGCAGACCAAGAACAGCAATTCACTCCTCCTGAGGGTATGGAGGCCGAATTGTATGACAACGGTGCTTTGAGTGCTGACAAAGTAAAAGAACGTATTGACACTTTAAAATCTGAGGTTGAAACCGCAAAGACAAACGAAGCAAACATGCGTAAAAAACTCTCCACAAAAGGTACAGTACCTGACAAAGAAGAGGATTATGCAGAATATGAGCCGTCTGAAGAGTACAAGGCATTTTATGAAAACGAAGCCTACAAAGAGGGTATTGCTGCAAACTTAAAAGCTATTGATAAACTTGCTTTTGAAAATGGCATGACTAAAGATCAATGCAAGGCGATAAAAGATGCTTTCAATAAATTGATGGTAGACAATGGCCTTGTTGAAGATCCTGAAACTCAAAAAGCTCGCAACGAGGAATTTGTGCGTACTGAAAAAGAAAAACTCGGTGCAGATGCTGACAGAATTATTAAAGCAAACGTAACGTTTGTAAAAAATGATAGCAGATTTAACGAAGAGGAACGCAACCTTTTGATTGAGTTCATGGACACAAGAGGAGCATCTGCCGTAAATATTATTAATAAAATGCGTTTAGACTTTGGCGGAGAATACGCCGGAGATAACATTATCCCTGCATCTGGTGCATCTGGTGGCTTGCCTAGTGATACTGAGTTAGCTCGTGAATACTACGCAAAAGACACCACACAAGCAAGACGTTTTGAAATTATGCAGAAACGTATTGAAGCCGGACGTGCAGGAAAATTGCCACAACCTGACAAAATCTAGTTGACGTGCAAAATTATTATGTTTATGATTTTAAATAGATGGAGAAAAACCCTCACGAACAAGGCTCTAATGGCTTGCCATCCCTTTAGTAAGGGGCTTTATTTTTTTGAAATCTTTGTTTTAAATTTTGGTTTAACTTAACAAAGGATTGATAAATGTCTAGAAAAATCTCTCAAGTCTTTCAGGACTTCTATGACAGCGAAGTCAAGAGAGCATACGGGGACGTTTCTAAACTTTCTGACAAAGTATATACCTCTGGTAAAATTGTCGGCAAGCGTGTAGCGTTCCGTAAAAAAGCAAAAGGCATGGCAACCCAACATATTCCGGGTGCTGATGTTACAGCTATGAACGTAGATTATAGCCAAGTATGGTGCGATCTTGAAGATTGGGAAGCATACGACTACGTTGATAAGTTTGATATGAAAAAAATTAACTTCAGTGAAGTTACCGAACTTGCTGAAGTTGCAGCAGACTGTTTAGGTTTGCGTATGGATCAAATCATTATTGACAAGATGGCGGCCGGTTATGATGGTGTCAATATGAAAGTTGGTACTACAGACACCGCTTTGACTGTTGATGTTTTGATCGCAGCCGCATCTAAACTTAATGCTAATGGCGTGCCATCTAATGAACGTTATTTTGCACACACCGCTCAGCAGTTGGCAGACTTGTTGAAAACTACTCAAGTAACTTCACAAGACTACAACTCTGTTAAAGCATTAGTAAACGGCTCAATTAACTCTTTCATGGGCTTTGAGTTTGTTATGATTGCTACTCGTGATGAGGGCGGTTTGCCGGTATCTGGTAACGGTGTGACTGGGTTCTGTTGGCACAAGAGAGCTATGGGCTTCTCTAAAGCTCAAGACTTAGAAACCTCTATGGATTGGATTCCTGAAAAGAAAGCATATCTCGTAGGTGGCGACTTCTCGGCCGGTGCTGTTGTTATTGATGACAAGGGCATCGTTGGTGTAACCTCTAAAAAGGATGCAGCATAATGGCGTTTTCAAGAGAAAAATTGTCGTGTTATGCCAACAACGCTCGTACTGGCGTAACACCTGCATTGTGGTTGTATGATAATACTGACGGTGATACTGTTACTAGTGAAGGATTTATCAAAGATCAACGCATTGCAAAAAATGACTATGTAACAGTAGTAAGCACTTCAGATCATAAAAGAACTGAATACTATGTTTCTGCCGTTACAAACGGTGCAGCAACTTTAGAAGCTGTTCCTAGTGCATAATAAAGGGGAGGGTTCGCCCCTCCCTGTTTTTCTTAGGTGATGATATGGACACATTAAACGCAGATGATATAAAATATTTGGCATTAAGTCTATTGGGTAGATCTGATAAACCGAATTTCATCACTTCTCAAGAGCATGATGTACTCAAGATTAATTTCATTTATCCTCAAGTTATGTATCATACGCTTCAACGCTATCGTTGGGGCTTTGCTCGTAAATATATTGAACTTCAAAAAAGTACAGATGTTGTCGGAGGCCGTTATAAAAACAACTTTACTCTGCCATCTGATTTTTTGTATTTAAGAGGATGTTACTCAAACGATAGATATTCGTATGTAATTCGTGATCGTGAACTAAACCTTGTTGACAAGGTGATAAATACTGAAAGCGATAAATGTTTTATTGAATATACAAGGTATGTTGAAGAGAATAAACTGCCTCAGTATTTCATAGAATATATTAAGTTTAAGCTTGCTCTTGATCTTTGTATGGATGTAACCGGCGACACGGACTTATTGCAGATATTAGACAAGAGAGAAGCTTTTGAGTGGGTTAATGCAACGAATATAGATGCACGTCAACAAAGAGTAAGAGAAGTTGACACCGGCGTTTTTATTGATGTTCGGAGATAATAATGGCTAGAACGATCCAAAAAAAGATAAAGTTTACAAAAGGTATGGTAACTGGCTCGCTTGCTGAGAGAACAGATTTACCGACTTATGATAGTTCTGCGGAGCTTATTAGGAATTATGTTTGTACTCCTTATGGTGGATTTAGAACACGGAGAGGAACTAAACTTATTCAAAAATTAGATTTAGCTGAAAATATGCAATTTACCGCATCACAAACAAGCGGAAGCTTCTCAGACAATAATTTTGTAAGCTCTTCTCTTTCTGGAAATAAAGACGGCGACACCTTAGTTGTTTTTGATTTAGGCACTGAAGCTGAGGTCTATGACAGAAACGTAAGCCCTACATATACAAAAAATGATATGGGTTATTATAAGGTTAGCGATAGTTACAATAACGCAAATATTTACAAAGTATTTAATTATACAACCGGCGATTTTAAAGTAGGACGTTGGGCTAATTATTGGATCAAACAACAATATTCAAAACCTTTTGCCGTAAAAAAATATTATCTAAAAGCAGACAACTACGGAGAGCCTGAATATCCTATCGCTTGGCAATTTCAAGGATCTAATAACGATAAGGATTGGGAAACTGTTGATACACAAAAAGCACAAGTGTTTACGCTTGGCGAAGAAAAAAAATATACAATAAAAACCCCAAAAGATTTTATTTATTATAGAATTTTATTTAGTGCAGGCAGAGGCGGAGACGGAGAGCTTAATGGCTTTAAGATGACTGGTGCTTTCATGAAGCCGGTAAGATCTGAGGCAAACATATATTTAAGCAACATACGTCTTGATTTTGAAAAGCCACAATTAACCGCTGAATTTACCGAAACAGGCACACAATATCAAGCAACATTAACAAAAGTAAACATTATAAACGGCGGTTTAGCTTTTAGCGGTACGTTATCCGTAACAGGTGATGTATTAAGCGGAGAAACAAAAATTACACCGACAACAAACAATCTCGGCAAGATCACAAGCACTCAATTTACAAGTGCAACGTATAAGTATAAGCCGGAAAGCCCTCAGGATGTTATTGTGTCGGCTAATCCTCCTAAATGTACAATAGGTTTTTCAACTTCTTCAGATGGTGTTGTATGGTCGGCAGATGAAAGGTATGAGGTAACTAATGAAGCAATCCCATCAATAAAGCTTAGTGCGAAAAATATTAGGTATTTGCGAGTTAGATATTTTGGCTCTCCAGTAAAGACAAAGCTCAGATTTGATAATTTATACGCAAAGTATGAATTTTATAAGCTAGTGCCGTTTATTTACAATATTACACAAAAGAACTTGATCGTTCTGTCTGAAAAAAAGATATTGATTTTTGAAAATAGAAACATGGCGAAACAAATAGACATAGATCCTGAATTATATTTTAAGGATATACGCTCGGTTAAGTGGTCGCAAAACGAGGACGTTATAGTATTTACTGAGGCCGGAGTAAAACCTCGTGAATTAAGACGTACAAGTAACGACTGGTTGTTTCAAGAATTTCCATTAAAAAATATTCCATATCATAACTTTGACACCACAAAAGAGGAAGAGAAAACAATAGGCATTACTCCAAGTGTTGAAGAGGGAACTGTAACTATTACCGCCGATAGCAATGTATTTAACAAGGGTTCAGTAGGCCAACAGATTGATGGCAACGGCGGACGTTTAAAAATAACTGAATATGTATCAGCCACTAAAGTTATAGGCTACACAACGATCCCATTTCTGAATAAAGAAAAGATAACAAAGTGGAAATATTTAACAGGTTGGGAAAAGGTTTGGAGCGATGAAAGAGGTTGGCCTATATCTTGCCTATTCTATCAGCAACGCTTGTGGTTTGGTGGATCTGCACAACGTCCTAGTACAATTTGGGCTACAAGAGTAGGTATTTATAACGACTTTAACAACGCCGGAAACCATGATAATGATGGCATCAATCAAGATCTAAATACTGAAAATCAGATTGTAAACTTGCTTTCTAATCGTGGTTTTCAAATATTTACGTCTGGTGATGAGTGGACTGCACCTGAGGGAAAGCTAACGCCTAATGAGTTCTCAGTTGTTAAGAATACATCAAACGGATCAGATATTGGATTGTCACCGAAGAATTTAGGCGGTGTAACTCTCTTTGTTGAGAAAAATGGAAGATCATTATTGAGTTATGTGTACGACTACAATCAAGCAGCATACACAACCTCTAATATTGGTATTTTAGGAAACTTAATTTCAGATCCTGTTGATATTGAAATTGATGATAACAGCTCACTAGATGAGGGCGATTATCTGTATATCGTATTAAAAGATGGCCGTATGCTTATAACTTCTTTGAACTTTGAACAAGAGATCAATGCAACAAGCATCTTCAACATGGTAGGCAAAATATTCTCAGTATGTAACCTTATTGATGAAACTTATTTGTTGGTTAATCTTAATAATAAAATATATTTGGAAGTTATTGATGACAACGCAAAAACAGACTTAACGATTGAAAAGTACGTTGAAAAAACAATTACCGGCCTTGAGGATTATAATGGCGAGTATGTCTATGTATATTCTGGTGAGAACAATTTAGGAAAATACCTTGTTGAAAACGGAACAGTAACTTTAAGATATGATGCAAACACAAACTGTAATATTGGTTTTGCGTTTAGTTCTGAGTTGGATAGCAACGATATATCTATTAATGGTAGGAGTACATCCATATTTAAGAGAATATCAAAAGCGGTTATCACTACCAAAGACACTAATAAGATAAAATTAAACGGCGTTGAAAAATATTCTAATGATAATATTTTTGACTTTTTTGCAGTTAGTTCTTATGGTAAGAAAGTGAAGTTCAGAATTGAAAGCGAATTTAACAAGGTTGAGGTTCTTTCTATTCTTCTAAATATCAATTATGGGGGAAGATAATGAGTAATGAGTTTTTTGATAACGAAACGAGGGGTTTTGTTGCAGATAAATTAAAACTTTCCGGCATGCAAAGTATGGCAAGCGGATTTGCCGATATGGCTAATGGATATATAAATTATGGAGCATTAAAGACAGAAGCCGGAAACTTGCAAATACAAGCCGAAAGTATTGAGCTTCAGGCAAAACAGCAGGCAAATAATTTAAGGCGACAATTTATCGGTGCGGTTGGTGATGCAACCTACAACGCTGCGGCTCGTGGTGTTAAGGTAACCTCAGCTAATCTGCAAGATAATATTCAGCGTTCATCTGGGGAATTAAGTGAGGATATTCGCAAGAGCAATTTAAACGCTCAGATGGAAGCAGATAATTTAAGATCGCAAGCAAAGCTAATGAAGAGAAACGCAAAAACTTCTCTTGTTAGTGGGTTCTTAAAAGGAATATCAGGCGTAGCGACTGGTTATTCAGATTATAAAAAAGGTTCAAGTATTGGCGAGCAAGGGTGGAATCCTAAAACATCAGCTCCGGCTAGAAAACCGATGGGGAGATAATCATGGGGCAAATATACGAAAAGAAAGAAACAACTGACGTAGTTCAAAGTAGCTTCCGTGTAACTCAGTTAGCTAACAATGTCTTTGATAATACGGAAGAGCTAAAAAGAAACGCTGAAAGAGAAAAAGCTGAAGCCTTTGATGTATATTCAAAAGGGCTTCACTTGTCTGCATCTCAAAGCATAGCCGATATGTTTAACGAAAATCAGAACGATCCTGAGAAACTTCAGGAAATGTTTAACGGCCTTAATGACAAAATGAGTGCTGAGATCCCAGATATTGAAACTAAAATAGGATTTAAGGCGGATTTTTTGGTAGAATCCCAAAGCTATTTAAACCGTGCAAGAAGCAATCAAAAACGCATCCGTCTTATTCAGCAAAGAGAACAAAACGAGCAAATGATGGTTAATTGGAGTAATATGTACTCTAACTCGTTTTATAATATGCTTACGCCGGATAGTACGGTGGATGACGTTGTTAATTTTGTGCGTTCTCGTGATGGCATAGAAAACACACTTTCTGCAAGAAACGAGGACGGGACGCTTATATATTCACCTCTTCAGCAGGAACGTATAAGAGATAGCTTGAGAAAAGTACAAACGGATAGCATCAAATCTTATTTTAATGACTTGCCGGACTATGAAAAGGTTAATTTCTATAACGATCTTAGTACAGACAACGTGCTTGTAAAATCGGGCATGATAAGCCAAGACGACAAAGAAGAGATATTTTATAAGCCATTATCAACGTTTATGGATCAGAACGTATTTAGAGAGATTAAAAGCTATACAAAAGATTACATGACTAAGATAGAAGAAAACGATTATTTAAGCCCGGAAGAAGCAAACATAAAAGCTATTGAGAACTTAGTAGCTATCAATGAGCTTGACACTCGCAAGACCACAATTTTCTCTCAAAAAAAGGGCGAAAAGGGAAAGATCGCAAAGGGCATAAGTGTCGGAGATGTTTTGGCTTATCGTGATGTTATTAAGAACTACCGTATAAATAACAAGATCACCGACAAAGAATATGCAAAGTATATAGCCGAAACAGTCAATCCGTTGCTTGATTTGGTAAACAGTTATGATCCTGAAGAGGGGTTGCCCGATCCAAACATGGGCAAAGTTTATCAAAAGGTATTATATGAGCTAGATCCAAACGGAAACTTTGATAATCAGACCAAAGCATATATATTAAATCAAGCCTACGATATGCTGAATAAGCAAGGATTAGATCCAAGTGAGGGGTATGATAGCGACAATAAGAACATTATCGTAAACATTTCAAACAGAATTAAACAAGATTATCTTGCCGATAAAGATCCTCTATTATTGGGAAAAGATATTGACAATGTTGTAATGGGTAATAATATTTATTCATACTCACAAGGCAAGGGTACAAGAAACGTAAAAGGATCTGGCGGAGAGTATAGACGTTCTCCTGACGGAAAGATTTACAAGATATACAGAGATGCAAGTGGTATGCCGATAAATAAGATTTTAGTACGAGGATAATATGGAAAATATTGATAATTGGGAAGTTGTAACCGATGAACAGATGGGAGCTTATTTGTCTGACAAGCGTGATAGCATCAATATCAGCGGTTTTGATGACGGTATAGATGCTCGCTATTCTTATGAAACTGAGGTAGAAAAAAAGGATTATCGTGATTACTTCGGAAAAATCCAACACCATTATCAAGATCTTAAACGCAACCCATTATCAACATTTTCTCGTAACGCATGGAACGGCTTGCTTGATTTGCCAAAAGGCTTAGGAGATGCTATTATTGGCGGCGGTGAATATGTCGCATTTAAGGCATTAGGTGGTATAGATCCTGAGTTTGATAAAAGATTGGCTGAGGGTGCAAACGCTTTAAGAGCAAAAAATGCTGAGTGGTTTAAGCAATATGAATATGCTTCAGATCAAAAAGATAGACAATTTATTGCAGACTTAGGCCGTGCCGGTGGTAGTTTAGTGAGTGCGTTAGGTTTATCGTTTTTAACTCGTAACCCATCAGCCGTTGCCGGTGCTTTTGGCGTATCTCAATTTGGTAGCATCAATAAGGAACTGCGTGAGCGTGGAGTAGATATTGATAGAACTGCGGCAATTAGTACTGGCTTAGGTATTGCAGAGGGAGCATTAGAAAGAGTAGGACTTCATTTATGGTTTGAAAACGCAGCCACAAAAAAGATCAGTTCTTACTTATTAAAACAAGGTGCTACTGAGTTTACTCAAGAAGCAAGCCAAACAGCCGTAGAAGAAGTAACTATGAAGCTATTAGGAGAACGCAATACGGAGTGGTGGGATATTGCTAAGGGAGTTATTTATTCCGGCGTTATTGGCGGTATTGTTGGTGTTGGTGGTGGTGCTGCATCTATCCCATCAACTGAAGCATTTAAGAAACAAGCTAAAGATAGACTTGTTGAACAGGGATTTACTGAGGAAAAAGCTCAGCAACTCGTAGACGATGCAGCTTACAGTAATGAGGATGCTCGCCGTGATTTGCTTGAATTAGTAAACAAAGAAGCGGATCAATCAACCTTATTAAACGGATCTTATGAGGATGACGTAAAGGCGTTTAATGAAGCTATGCAAAAAGATATTGTTGCTGAAGCTTTTGATATTAAACAGACACTCAAAGAAACAGCCATAAAAGAGGGCGGACTTGATGAAGAAACCGCTGAAGTGGCCTCAACGTTGGTAGAGAACTTTACAAAAGTTATGTATAACGAAACAGGCCAAACACCATTGGAGCAGTTTGAAGAGAAAGGCTTGACGATTATTGATGAGCGTTACCCATCACCTCAGGATGAAGTTATTGACGAGAGCGAACTAACTGAAGAGGAAATTGCTCGCCTTAACGAAGCTGAAGTCCAAAGACAAGAAATTGATATACCTTTTCAAACCGATCAGCTCAGACCGGGCGATAAAGGATATAATAGAGGAACTTTCAGCCCTGAAAGCGATAATATATATTATCAACCAGCTTATGCTGGAAGTCGTGTGGACTATGATGCGCCAAGCCTTGAAGCTATCGGAAGCGGTGAGGGAAATCAAGCTCACGGTTATGGATTATATTATGCTTTGAATAGAGATGTAGCAGAAAGGTATAGGGTGGATTTTGTTACAGCAGGAAGATCATTTGATGAAGATAATTATAAAGATGTAGCGGCTTACTATTACAAAACTAACAACGCTAACAGGGATAAAGCTATTTTGTCTTTAGAAAAAGATATAGCTGAAGATAAAAATATGTCGCCAGAGGATAGAAAAGAAGTTGATAAAACTCTTGATTTCCTCAAAAACGCAACAGATAAAGAATTGTTAGGCGAAAGTGGTCAAGTTCACGAGGTGGATATTCCTGAAAACCCTTATTTGCTTGATGAACAATTACCATTTAGCGAACAATCTGAATTTGTAAAAGATGCAATAAGAAAACTTAATAATGAAGATGTTAATGATATTCTTGATGATGATACAACCGGTGAAGATATTTATGGAGAACTTGCCAATAGCATAAATAAAGAAAACGGATATAATCTCTCTCAAAAAGAAGCAGAAAAAAGGGCAAGCCAAACTCTTGGAAAATTAGGCATAAAAGGTATTACCTATTATGGTAGACAAGACGGTCGTTGCTTTGTTATCTTTGACCCTAAAGATGTTAGAGTTATTCGGAAGTTTTATCAAGGCAAAACTGTCCGACGTGGTTCTTATAACCCGACAACGCAAGTGATTAGATTGTTTAAGGAAGCAAACCCCTCAACAATCATCCACGAGTTAGGCCACTTCTTCACTATGAAATACGTTAGAGCTCTTGAGGAAACAGGACAACAAGAGAAGCTTGCCGGATTTTATAACTGGTTGGGTATTAACTCTATTGATGAAGCAACAACCGAAACATGGGAAAAGATGGCAAGAGGATTTGAAACCTATGCACTTGAGGGCGTTGCTCCGAACGCATCTACTGAAAGCGTATTTCAACGTATGAAACAATGGCTTGTCGGTGTATATCAAGACTTAAAAGGCAAAGTTATCCCTCCTGAGGAAATTAATGACGATGTGAGAGCGTTCTTTGATGGCATGCTTGCAACCGAACAAACGCCGGTAGATGTTTCAAACATTAAAGGAAGAACAGACGATTTAATCAATATCATTAATGCAGCACTTAAAGGCGAAGAAGTGTCTATTGATGGTTTAAGTATTAAGGATATAAAACAGCTAATAAAAGCATCTAACGCACGTCTGCCACGTTTACCTAAGAACTTAGAGCAAGCTATAAGGGCGGCCGGTGGTATTGATATTGAACTGGCAAAATCACTTGGCTTGTATGACAGTAAAATAGGAAACCGCTCAGGGTTCTTCAAAGAGGGCGGTGCTTTTGATCGTGAGGATAGCTTGATTGAGTTCTTGCGTGATGAGGGCTTTTTGTCTGCACCTGAAGCTATTAGCTATGAACAGACGGCTGAAATTCAAGACAGGGCTATCAATCTTTTGGAGAACGCATCTCAGATATTTAGGGAGAGCGATTTAATTACAGTTCAACAAAGAGAAAGTTTAATTGAGGCCGCACAAGAAGCATCACGTTTATTGCAGAAAGTTGATTACAAAGAAGTACAGCAAGCTATCAATACCTTGCGTGATAAGTCCGTTTCTGCGGTTCAAAACGACACTCTTAAATACATTAAAGCCCGGTTGAACAGAATTGAAAAAGATTATAGCAAGGTTTTAAATAATAGCTTACGTTCTCAACGCAAGGATATAGCTCAAAAGCAAGGCGATATAATCAATTACATTAAGGAACAGCCGATAAGCAACGATCATAAATTCCGCCTTATTAACGAGGTTAAGAAAACAAACAGCGAAGTAACCTACGAAAAAGCGGTTGATGAAGTTAAACGCCGTGCTGCCGAATATTACGAACAAGAGCAGAAAAAAATCCTTACGGCTCAGATTAAAAAAGAGATCAAGAAAAGCAAGCCAACAAAGGTAACACAACAGCGTTATGACTACGAAACAAACAAACTGTTTCAAACTCTAAGAGAATATAATAAATTTACTCAAGAACTTGCATCTGCGGAACTTGAAAAGCTTATTAATCTTGAAGATCCGACTAATGTAGATCTTATTAAAATGAGATTTTTGAACTACAAGGCTAACGGTATGAGTAGCAGTACTCAGCTTATGGAAAAAGTCCTTGACGATATACTTCAGGCTAAAAGGCTCGGATCTATGTTGAAAGATCAAGCCGACATAGAAGCTGCAATAAATAGAGAGCAATTAAAGCAAGAAGTTATTTCAGCACTTGAGAAAAGCACGGCTGACGAGGATAAACTAAAGACACGCTTTGCAAACCTATATAGAAGAGGATTTGCTAACCTTTACAGCCTTATAAACTCAATATCCTCAAGGAAGATAGCTGAACGCTACGAGATGGAAACAGTTTTGAACGATGCGGATGTAACCTATTACAAGCATACTGACAATTTGACTAAAAAAGTAATGGCCGTATTTGGTGTAAAAAGTCGTGGCGATCTTTTAAATAAGTTTGCCGATTTGGGAGAAAAGGTTGATACCATATACGCTGAGGATGGCAAGCGTTACAAAATAAGCAAGCTAGAGATTATTGATATTTACAACGCCATTAAGAACGAAAAGACAAGAGCAAACTACATGGCTAACTATGGCGAGGAGCAAGTTATGCGGTTTGTTAATATGTTAAGTCAAGAAGAGCGGTTATTCGCTGATCTTTTAATGGAAGATATTAATTCTCTATATCCTGAAACAAATAAGGTATATGTAGAAACCTACGGCATGGACTTAAAGAAAGTGGAGAACTACTGGCCTGCAACGTCCGATCATATATCTGAAACGGATCTATTGGGCGATTTTTACAGACAGCAAGAAACGCCATCTTTCTATAAAGAGCGTACAAAAGGAAGAGTGACACCTTTGCCTAGAAACGCTTGGGAAAAATACCTTAAACACGTCAACGAAAGTATTTACATGGTTAAGGTGGCTCGCAAATATAAAGAGCTAAGCACCACGTTTAAGTCAAGCCGTGTTAGAAACCTAATTGAAAACAAATACGGAAAAGGTGTTTATCGTGAGCTAATAGATCAAATTAACTCTATTTCACTTAATGCAAAGAGCGAAAGCTTAAATTATGTTGAGAGCGTATTCGGAAGTATGCTGAATAACTTTGTTGTGGCAAAAATTGCGATTGCTCCTACGGTGTTCGCCGGACAATTAACTTCAATAACTAACTATTCTGAAGAAGTAAACACGGCAGAGTTTTATAAAAACTTTGCTTATGGCCTTGCACACCCGAAAGAAGTTATTAGCTTTATGAAGAAACACGCCGGAAACTTTTTGGAAACTCGCTATAAAGGCGGATATTCCGAAGCCCTTAGCCGTGTTCAGCGTGAGGCCGAAACCGCAAGCCGTAGAAAATATAAAATTCTTTCCGATAAAACTAAGTACAATGTAACAAACGCTTTGACTTCTTTTGTAAGATTGGGCGACTTGGGTTCTTTGATGTTTGGCGGTTATGCGGAAATACAAACTAACCTAAACGCAGGTATGAAGTTAGAGGATGCTATTAAAAAGTTTGAGTTTGATACTTTGAGAAGCCAACAATCAAGCAACGCTGCATCTTTGAGTAGCTTTCAAAAGTCAACCGGCTTTAGCCGTGTTCTGTTAGCGTTTAAAAATACTCAGCATCAATACTTCAGAAAAATTGTGGATAGTATTATACAATATCAACGTGGCGAGATAGATGCGAAACAATGTGCTAAAACAATAATGAACTATGCCGTTATACAAGGATCACTCTATATCATAGCTAAAAACGCCGTAAAAGCCGCAATGGGTTTAGGCGATGATGATGACGAACTGACTGACGGATTATTAGAGCAATTACTTGTGGGCAATTTGGATGCCATACCTTTCTTGTCTGATATTGCACACTATGCATATAAGAAAGCTGCCGGAGAATATACACACGGCTTATTGAGTATGCCGGGCTTAGATGATATTGAAAGAGCAATAATGAAACTTTACAAACAAGATAAAGATGTTTATGATTGGGTTGATGTTATTGCACCTTTAATAGAGGGAACAACGGCGATCCCGGTTAAGCGATATACTAGTATGTTAAAAAAATATATGGAGGATGAATAATGTTGAAAATGATTATCGGAAGCGGTTGGGGGAGAAAGTTTGAATTATTTGAGCCTGACAGATCAACACCTATGAAATTAAATCATAGGACTGTAAAGGTTTTGATAAAAAAGAACAAGGACGATGCTGACGAAGCTGCAATCTTGCCTATTCGCACGTTTCAAAACATTAACGTAAATTATATTATCCCTACTTATTCAGCCGAAGAAACTCGTCAACTAAAAGAGGGAGATTATTATTTTGGAATTAAGATATTTACGGCCGATGGCTTAGACCGTGAAATATACAACGATGTTTTAACAATAGACAAGGGAATTTTCAATGATTGATAGAATTGTAGTTGTTGATAGCGGACAAGTTATTGAAACGACTGAAAGTGCTATTATTGCAAAAGACGAGGCGGACAGAGCTGAAAAGTGGGCTAAGTATTCTGAAGAACAAGCTAACCTTGCATCTAATAACGCTATCGCTGCGGCTGCATCTAAGGAAGCGGCTGCACAATCGGCACAATCGGCAGCTAATACAGTTAATGGGTTTGATGCTCATGCTGCGGATAAACAACAAGACTTTGATGATAATGCTGAGTCTAAGACAAACACTTATAATAGTAACGCTTCAACGTTATTACAACAATATACTGATAATGCAGCTCAAAAACTTAGTGCATATAATTCTAATGATGCTACAAAAACGCAAGCGTTTAATGATAATTATACGGCAAAATTAAACGCATTTAATTCTAACGCAACAACTAAGACAAATGACTTTAACAGAAACGCTAGTGAAAAGCAAGCTCAAGTAGATGCTAGTGCATCCGCTGCAAAAACAAGCGAAACTAATGCTTCTAATAGTGCAAACCTTGCTGAAAGTTGGGCTATTGGTAATATTACAGATAGACCTGAGGGAAGTGCTAAATACTGGGCGGGACAAGCAGCCCAAGGGCAAGTGCAAGTAGACTGGAATCAAGCTGATGATACTCAAAAAGACTTTATCAAGAATAAGCCTACAAAATTATCGCAGTTTACAAACGATACTAATTTTGTAAATACCACACAGCTTAACACTAAACAAAACACAATTACAGGTGGTGCTACAACTATCACAAGTGCAAATTTGACTGTAAATAGAGCGCTTATTTCGAACGGAAGCGGTAAAGTAGCTGTTTCTGCTGTAACAAGTACAGAGTTAGAATATCTTGATGGCGTAACAAGTGCCATTCAAACACAGCTTAATGGTAAAGCCCTTGCAGACCTTAGCAATGTTACAACCGCAGGAAAACAAGCAGCAGTTAGTTGGGGAATGCCTAATTATGCTGCTGGGGTCAGTGTAAGTTTTCCATTATCAGCTTCAAAATTTACAGCACCTTCAAAAGGTATTTATATGGTAAATGCAAAATGGGCAGGTAATAATGACGGCGTTAATGCTTTTGTTAATGGAACAAAAATAGCAAGTGGTGGAAACTCACAAGCAGGTAGTGCTTATATTGATACTGGAAGTTCTGTTTTTATTCCTTTAGATAAAGGAGATATTTTGTATTTTGGCCAAGCTTGTAGAGCAGTTAGATTATCTATGTTTTATCCTATGAAAGGAGTTTAAAATGCTAAAATATGCAAAAGTAGTAAATGACCAAACTAAGCTTTGTGAGGTTGGTATTGGTACAGATATAGATGTTTATATTTCTATTGGAATGACTGAGCTTGATGTAGAACAAGCCTATGATAATAATTGGTATTTGACAGGTTATGCACCAGTAAAACCTGTTCCTACTGACGATGATATTTCTGAAATTAGAGCCCAGCTCTATGCCTCAGACTCTGATGCTGTGTTCAATTCATATCAGCAAGGTGTAGCAAGTTTGCAGGACTATATTGATGCTAAAGCACAGATTGGTTTTGACAACAAGAAATCTACTCAAACTAGTATGACACTTGATGACTTCAAACATAAAGTTAGTAGAGAATACGAGTTATTTAAACAATCTGGCAAGGTAATTAAAAATACTACATACGATTATAAAGAAAGCAGTGGTACTGATGATTTAATTGTTAGTGATGCTGACATTTCTTTAATTCGTCCTACTACTGGTGTTAATGTAATCTTACCTGCTATAACTAAAACACAGATTGTTAAAATAGATAATGTGTCTGGCGATACTGTAAATATTAGCTCAGCCAATAACGAGTTTATTGAGGGTGTTAATAGTTCTTATACGCTTCAAAGTAAAGGCATTATCGAATTTATTGCGGATGTTTCTAAAAAGTCTTGGGATGTTTATACTGCACCATTAGAAATTGAAGATGGTATAAATATTGAGGTGGAAGTTAATCCATCTGCTAATAGAAACAATGCTGCTAATATCAGGTTTGGTAGAGGTTTTACAGGCTATACCGACCCTGACAAGAACGGTGTTGTTTTGGAAGTGCAAGATAACGATAACAGACCACCGTCATTGTATGCTAGTTTGGCTGTGCCTGAGGAAGTTGTAGGCAGAGGTTCATCTGCTATTCATAGAGGAGTTATCTGGTTTGACAATGTTATCTCAGCAATTCGCACAAATGTGATGGATTTGAGAAAAGCTGAGAAGTCTTACGGCATTCAAGAATATGATAACAAAGACCCGAATGTAACAGGTGGACAACCTTATCTTGTTATCTTTAGACCGTCTTTTAGAGGTAACGCACCTGCCAGTGGGTTTATTCAAGTTGCTTTGTTTGATAAGGCAACTGGTTTACCCGCTCTTGATATTGACGGCAAGCCGTTATCAGTCTACAAAACATATAATCAAGGCGATAAGTTAGGCAATCTCCGTGTTTATGGTGTTATCAAAGCAAAGGCTTTACAATATTTACAAGCTAAGATTATTGATAATTTCCCGAAAACAGAAACGCTTATGCTTAATGATTATACAGACGGCAATAGCTGCTTGGTTATTGTTGCTCTTACTGGCGATAGTGTGTCTGATGCGTTGTTAAAGTATGAGTTAGATACTGGAGAGCATTTGCTTATCTCCAAACACTACCTTGGTGAGCTTTACAACGCAGCTTATTTACTACATACAGATATTGCTAAGAACGTTGGTGAAGCAGAGCAAGGCGAAACAGATGCAGACGGTTCTCACTTCTATAACAAATATAAGATGAGTTTAGAAGTGTCTGGTGGTAAGTTGATATTCTCTTCTACGGATGCTGACTTATGTTTCTTTAATTGGGGCTTTATTGTTCCTGCTGAAATTACTAAGCTGATGCGTGGCAAGAGTGTTACGCTTGAATGTTCTACTCGTACGCCTGATGGTGCTGTTAATTATCAAATGGTTAAGTGGACAGGCAACCCAGACCAGTATACAACAAAGATTATTACAGACAATGTAAATGCTGCTGATGTGTTTGAGGCAAATTGGGAATCTGTTGACAAAGAATTTGTAGCTGAGAGCCAAACAAAAGTGGCAACATCTAAGCAGTTTGTTGTTCCTGAGGATGCTAACAATATTGCTTTTATTGTTTCTCCGGCAGAAGCTCAAAACCCTGTGCTTATTGAAATTGATAAGTTTGTTATCAGTATGGATAATCCGGGTTATGAATACATCATTAAAGGCTTTGAAACAATAGATGAAAAGCAGATGTACTGGAGAAACGATATTGTTAAGACATATAACCCATTGCCGGCAGGTTATGAAAGCTATCGTTTCAGCGGTACTAATGCACCAAAACCATTACCGGTAGGCTTGTTGCAGAAAGGTAATATTCCTGCGGATTTAACTCCGTGGAAAGTTAAGGAGGGTTACGATTATGGTAACCAAACTGACTGGACTTTCTACGATGATGCAAATATTGAAGTAGACGCTGTTGTTAATCTGTACACAGATAAACTTAATGAGCCTGTTTATTTCTATCTCACCCAGAATGGTAAAGAAATACAAGGCAGTAGAGTTGAGTTTATACCAACAGTTGCTCACGAACATCGAGCAGTTATTCCTACGATGAAAGCAAAGGTACAAAATGGTAATGTAATTGGTTGGGGATTTGAAACAACATCTGAGAATGGTGCTTACCTTTTGACAGATGATGCTAAATATCCTATGGCTGAATTAACAATCAGAACGAAAGGAGCTGTATAATGGCGTGTAGAGGAAAGAAACGTAAATAGTATTGACAAAGCCCCTATAATGAGTTTATGCTTTTTATAGGGGCAAATTCAAGGTGATGAGATGAGCGAGGCGAAGTTGTTGGAAAAAATAAACAAAAACAGTACGGTTATTGAAATGATAGTAAAGACCGCTGTTGTTTGTGTTGTTATTGTAGGTTCTATTGCAGTATTTTTTGATGATATGAAAGGACTACCCTCAAGGGTTGATGGTTTGGAGAGCAGAGTAGCGGCATTAGAGATAAACTCCGCTACATATATGGCAAGGATTGATACATCATTAAACGACCTTAAAAGCAATTTTGACTTGGTAAAACTCCAGATTATTAGGCAAGGTATGGCACATGAGGGACAAGTAACCCGTGTGATACATGAATATCCTCACAAAGAAAAATAGTTGGACTATAAATATGGAAAAGATGAGTAAAAAACGTTGTGCTGTATATTTGGCAATATTGGCGGCAGTTGTATATTGCACCGCTTGCATACTATACCCCGAACACTCTGAACAAGTGGCAAGGGGTTTTTCTGTTTTTTTTAATGCAATTATTCTAATATTGGGGGTATAGATGGAAGAAGAAGATATTTTTGCATTGGCTCAAACATTATGGGGCGAAGCTCGTGGAGAAGATGACGAGGGTATGACAGCGGTATGCTGCACCGTTATCAATCGTTTTAATTCTAAAAAATGGTATGCCGGAAAGACGATTGAAGAAACATGCAAAAAGACGTGGCAATATTCATGTTGGAACGACAACGATCCTAATAAGGCTTATCTTTTGAAGCTAAAACCCGAACAGTTAGAACGAGAATATTCTATCATTAATAAGGTTGTGTCTGGTATATATAACGATGTTACTTGTGGAGCAACCCACTATTACAACCCGAAAGCTTGTAAGATGCCTAAATGGGCAGTTGGTAAAGTACCGTGTTATGTGCATGGCAGACATTTGTTTTTTAATAATGTAGATTAATATGTGGTTATTTTATTTTATTATCGGTGGATGCCTTAGGCGCGTTTTTGGCGGAGCATTAGAGGATCATAAGATTTTAGGCAATCGTGGCGTACAAACTGTTGCTATGATTGGGGCTTTCTTATCTATCTATGTAACAGATGTAACGGATTGGAAGAACTGGCTTGTTGCGATAGCGGTTAGTTGTTGGCTACAATTTCAGTTTTGGAGTCGCCAACATGGGGTTTGTTTTGATTTGAGCCGTGGGGGATATCCTGACGAAACAACATTAAAGCGTTATAATAACTACTGGTGGCATATCCCCTGCGATTGGATGGCTGACAAGGGTTTTTATCCTTATTACGGTGTAGGTTATGACTTTACTTATATGCTCTTACGTTATACTTGCCCGATGATCCCGATGATGTTCTTTGATTGGAAGTATATTCTCATAGGCTTAGCTATATCCCCGATATATCTATTTTGTTGGGAGTGGTACGAATCAAAGGTATTTCCTAAGAATATCCCATTTGTTTCAGGTGCTACCCAAATGGCCGAAGTTATTTGTGGGGGTATTGTATTTTCAAGTTGCTATTTATTAGGTTTATGATAAGATATATTTGTGGCTAGGGTAGCTCCCGAAAAGATTGCAACTCACAATCCTGCCACAAAATTAAGATAATGAGTGTTTTATATGGAGATATAAAAATGGAAGAAATTTGGAAACCTTATTTTTTAGATAACGATTATTTAATTTCTAATCTTGGAAGAGTTAAGAGTAAAAAAAGTAATAAACTATTAAAAATATATTTAGACAGGTATGGTTACAATTATGTTTCTATAAAAGGATTAGTCCAAAAAAAGAAAAAGGTTCATAGGCTTGTGGCTGAAACATTTTTAGAAAATCCTGAGAATAAACCGCAAGTTAATCATATAGACGGTATAAAAACAAATAACAAAGTTAGCAACCTTGAATGGTGCACACAATCTGAAAATCTTAAGCATTTATTCAAGTATTTAGAATCTGGAAAAGAATTAAGAAAAAAATTATCATTAAGACTTAAAGGTAAAAAAGTTCCAGAAGAAAGATCTAAAAGAGCTGCTATAAATAGGATGGGAACAAAAAACGGAAGGGCTCAAAAAATTATGTGTATTGAAACTGGAAAAGTATATGGATGCATAAAGTTTGCAGCAGAAGAATTAGGAGTTAATCAATCAACTATAAGTGGGGCAATTTCTGAAAATTACAAAGTAAAAGGATATACTTGGAGAAAAATTTATGATTAAGTTACTATCTTATTTATCGGTTTTTTTAGGCTTGGTTGCATATATCTTTTACACACTATACACTAATGCTAAAGATGAGATAGCTGCACTAGAAACCGAAAAAAACGCACTTAAAGGGAATATTGAATATTTGGAGAAAACTATTGAAGAGAACAACGAAACTATATTACAAGCCAGTAAGCGAGCAGAAGAACTTGAGGAGCTGGCAAAGAAAGCTAAAGATAATGTGTGGCATCATACTTTTAGTGATAACGATCCTATTCTTATGCGGTTGCGGTCAAACTAAGTATGTGTATGTAGAACGTCCAAAAATCCCGATAACCTGCCATAAGACGGTAAAAACCCCATTGGATTTAGCTAAATGCCTTGAGGTTTACAAAGAGCATTATAAAAGCCGGTAGCTTTTGGCTGCCGGCTATCTATTTAGAGAATTAGTATGAAATACATGATTATATTACTATGTTTTAATTAAAAGTCAAGAGGTAAGATATGAAAGAAGTTTATATAGTTCACGTTGATGAGTTTATCGGCAGCTATATCCCTGGTAAATGCCCGGTAATAAGTTATGCTCCACGAGAAAAATTTATTGATTTTGTAAAGAGTTTGCGTGAGGATTATCCCGATTTTAAACCTAGATGTGTAATTAATGAGGGTATATCTGAAGCGGTCCGCAAGAAAATATTTAACGATAAATTGCTGAGGATGTATCACGGAAATAGCAGATAGTTATTGACAATTTATTTAAATATATTATAAATGGAAGCACCTCCTTAAAATTAAATCTTAAAAAAAGCCCTCAGTAATGAGGGCTGTTCTTAACTATAACTAGGAAGGAGGTCGTTTTATAAGAACGATCCTAATATATACTTAGTTTTTCTAATTGTCAATAAATAAAAAATACACCACGTTAAAGGACACAAGCACGGCAATAATTGCAATTAGTCTTTGTATCCATAAACCTCTACGTTGCAGAATAGATGCTTGCGTGTCAATAGCGTTTCTGAACTCAGAAACGGCTTGGTAGTATTCTTTTCTTGACATGGGTTTGCCATCAAGAAAATCTTGAATTTGTTTACCTTTTACCATTTTTAAGCCCTCGCAGAATTAACATAGTTACAAGGTTAGAAAATCCCCGGTTCTCGCTTTCGCAAAGCTTCAACAGTTTTTCATAAAGCTCAATAGGGATTGAAATACTTTTGTTTACTGTTTTATTCATGGTAACTCCTAACGTAAAGAAAGTCGCGTTTTTTGGAAAATCTTAACGCCTGAAATTTCTCTTTCACCGGCATGGATAGCGTTGCGTATGGCTGTTTCATCAACCTTTAAGAACTCTAAAGGAATTTGAGCCTTGTCAATGATCTCAAAATCCCACACCATAGAAACGGATGCTCCGCTTGTGGAGAGATTAATTTTCTCTTGCTTGGTGGTGGCTTCAACGATTTTGTTTTGTTCGTGATCTACTGTGCGTGCGATTGCTTTCTGAGTAACCTCGTCGTATTCGCCGGACTGTAATTTTGCATGTTCCAGTTCTTCCATCTTGCGTAAAGCTTCTTCTTCAGCTTTTTTCTTTTCTAAGGCAAGGCATTCTTGCTCTCTACGATTAACTTCCGCAAGGTAATTATTAAGCGTTTCACGAACGATCGCTTCCATCTTTTCCAAAGTTTTAATAGGCTCTTGTAATTTTTCATCAATAGCCTTAATGCTGTCTTTCATAGGCTTAACGTATTTATCACGCTGAGCTTTAAAATCTTTTTTCTTTTGGGCGATCTCTTTTAAGAATAAAACAGTATTATCATAAGACACGGCATCGTTTACTACGATAGCTTTTGCACGTTCTTCAATTTTGTAGCTCTCGATCTGCATAGGTTCAAGAGTAATCATCAAATTTTGATCCATAATCAACTCCTATAAAATTAGTTTACATTGTCTTTATATATTATTATTTTTTATTAGTCAATACTTTTTTTAATATTTTTTTAGTTGACATCTTTTTTTATTCTATGTATATAATATGCAGTTTTAATTTTAGGAGGCCATAATGTACGGAATATATTTTAATATGCCTGAGGACGAATATCACGCACAAGAGGGATTATCATCAACAGGTATAAAGGAGATGCTACAATCTCCGACAAACTTTTGGTTTAACTCTGTGTATAATCCAAATTACAAACCTAAAAAAGCCAACTGTCTTGAGGATGGCAAGATGTTCCATTGTTTGTATTTGGAGGGCAGAAAAGCTTTTGAAGAGCGTTATATAGTTATACCTGAATATGCAGAAGATAAAAAATCACGAGCATACAAGAACTGGCTTGAGGACGAAGCAAAAGGACGTTATCCGATAACATTTGAAAAGTACAATCACTTAATCACTCACGCTGAGTATGTTAATCAATGGATCGCTCCAAACGTATTTACCGACGGCTATCCTGAAGTATCTATATTCTGGGAAGAGGACGGCATACCGTTTAAGATGCGAATTGATTATCTTAGATTGATGGGTTTTGTTGATCTTAAAACATTTGAAAAAAACAATTTCAAAAACATAGACGAATATGTGCAAGATTATTTCTTCAGATATGCTATTTATATCCAGCTTAGACTGTATGAAAGGGGCTTGAGATATGCCGTTGAGAATAAACTGCCGGTATATGGAACGCCTGAACAAGTTGAATTTATAAACAAGATTGAGAGTTTTAATCCGGGCGTATTCTTCTTGGATCGCAAAATACCTAACTCAAGGCTATGTATGTTTGGTGATTGCCAAGAATTGTGGCAGATCGCCGACAAGAGGATCAAGACGGCTAAAGATCTATTTATCAAGTACCGTGATATGTACGGCATGAAAAAAGCATGGATAGAATTAGCTCAGCCTATTGTATATAAGGATGTGGACTTTCATCAGCTATATGTTGAAAAGTGCAAAGATGGTGATTTTGAAATTGAAGAGGAGGCCTATTGATGAGAACTAATATAGAGCATGAATTAGATGCACTTGTGCAGAAGTGGGCGGCAACTCAAAGATCCGTGTATAGCGGTAAAAGGGGATGTGTCGGCCATCATATTTATTCACGAAAAAATAAGATGCTAAGATGGGATTTATTGAATATAGCACCATTAACGCCGGAGGAGCATCAGCTTCTTCACGCCGGAAAAATACACCTTGAAATAAATTGCAAAACTCAAAACTATCTTGACGAGATGATGAGAACAGATTATCGGACGTGGCTTATTATTCATGGCATGACTGAGAAAGAGTTTTTTAAGAAGAAACGTGAAGAGCTGCGATCTTGTGTATAAGTCTGTGTATAAGTGGTGTATAATATGTGAATAAGAAGAGTATAATTTTTTTAACTATATATATAGATTTAAATTATATATAATATATATAAA